>Ga0154333_129_pt2 | contig 31485 bp, 34 predicted proteins | sample RifGroA2_FD_115861 | JGI IMG/M metagenome (GOLD analysis project Ga0154333, IMG submission 115861) | Nitrospirae bacterium GWA2_46_11 | reverse complement strand
CCTGAAATGCAGCCCTTCTCCAAGCACATCCTTCTGAACAGCGCCAAAATTGAGGACAATCCCTCTTTCACCTGCCCCGATCTGAACCCATGGACTTAAAAACAGAAAAAAGACCAGAATTGCTCCAATAATCACTGCCAGCCTCGCGGGTCCTTTTTTCATTGCAGACTGCATTGCCTCCTTAGCCCTATAAATATCTCTTTCATCCATTTTGCCGCCTCCTTTTAATTTAGAATTCTAACTTATCGAAACCCTTCGAATCATTAAAGATTAATATATTGCTAACGCTCCCAATCTTTCTCCTCCCTCAGATAGACAGTCCTGTGCTCGCTTTACAATTCAGTCCTTTTGATATCTTCCGTTTTTACGCCTTTGCTTTTATCCGCAGAAGCTAACATAGGATAGGAAATAGAAGCGAGCCTTGTATCCATATCGCGCCTTACTCTCTGAAACGCGATCCTCAATTTCTTTGGAATAAAATTCTGCGGCGGTATTTTTACCGATAACGGGTTAATCGGCCTGTTTTTAATCCTTACCTCGTAATGCAGGTGCGGCCCTGTCGCGAGGCCTGTCGATCCGACAGCGGCTATGATCTGTCCCTGTTGCACCTTCACTCCCTTTTTGATGTTTTTCTCGATTTTAGACAGATGCCCGTAATATGTCCGATAGCCGTTCGGATGCCTTACTATCACAAGGTTTCCGTATTGGCCTTTTACTCCCGTAAATACAACCGTTCCGTCGCCTATCGCCGATACGGGCGTGCCTGCCGGAGCAGCGTAATCGAGCCCGTGGTGCGGCCTGTATATCTTCAATACCGGATGGAAACGTCCTGAAGAAAAACCGGAGCTTATGCGCCTGAAGCTTAACGGGGCCTTTAAAAACGCCTTTCTGAGGGACTTGCCGGCAGGATCGTAATAATCGGACCTGCCGTTATGCTCGAACCTGTATGCCTTATATGCCTCTCCGTTATTTACGAATTCCGCCGAGAGGATATTGCCGTATTTCCTGAATTCGCCGTCGAGATACAGCCCCTCAACAACCATCTTGAATATATCGCCGTTTCTAATATCCGTATTGAAATCTATGTCCCACGCGAACACATCCGAAAGTTCAAGCGCAAGCAGAAGATTCTCCTTGCCGTTCCCTACCGACGATATAAGGTTATCCTTTATCAGGCCTCCTAAATGTAGCGTCCTCTTTTCGTACTCGATGTCCTTTTTTTCGGCGGAGAATCCGGTTTCGGTGCGTGTAATGTTTAAAACGGAATCGTCGTTTATCCAATAACTGAAGGTATTCACCGCATTATTACGGTCGATTATTATTTTGTAAGGTTGTCCCGGATATACTTCCCTTAACCTGTGAATATTCGCCGACGCCTGCCTGATTTTAAAAAGCTCCGTTACATTCAGTCCGTATTTTTTAAAGACGTCGAAAAAAGTCTCTCCATTTTTGATCGTGCCGCTTATTTCCTTATGCCCGGGGCGTTCATTCATATCCTCCGAATTTTTTAAAACGTCCAAGCCGCCCCTCATAACAAAAAATGTCATAATAAGAAAAATTGCCGCTATAAATACCCTCTTCTTCATCATCATCTATTTCCCTATCCTCCTTTCATTTAATCCACAGATAGTCCCGGTGAATCCAGAACGTATTGTTCCATTCATCTATGAGTTTTACCCATATTCCTTTAGTCCCGATAACTTTAAATGAGAAATACTTTTTTGCGGCTCCGCTTTTAGAATATTTCGTGCCCGGACCGGTCCTTGTATTTACCTCCTCGGTCTTCACGACCGCGCATTTGTATTTGCCGGTCAACAAGTCCTTATGTATCCAGTTGACGTCTCCGTCAACATCCTTTACCGCATACCAATCTCCCGATAGAGACACCCCGACTTTTGAAAACGGCATGTATTTATAGATTTCCCAAGCAACTTCATAGTTCGTTCCGGGGCCGCTTCTTAAATTGGCTTTTTGTGTACCTACACAGAGGGCATCAACACGTCCAAGGATTAATACAAGAAAGGCCGCAGCGCACAGAATAATATTTATATTTTTCATGTCCTACCTCTTTCTTCGTACTGTTTTTGCTTTATTGTCATCTTCCACCGCCTCCCTTATATTCGGAAGGATTTCCGGTATAGCGGATATTACCCTGTCCCAGCTCGCGATCAACGGCACTCCGAGCGGGTCTTCGGTTATTATCTCCGCCGCCTTTTTAATTCCATTAGTAAACGTATCCACGGCAAGGCTCTCCTCATGCCTGTCGAATACAATTCCGTTTATCGCGGCGTCGTCTTCGTATCTCTTTAACATATCCTGGGCTGTCCTCACATAAGTAGCTACCAGCGTTTTGAAGAATCCTTCGGAGAAGACTATTCCTTCGGAGGCGAGCGTCCTGAACATGGATTTGCATATATCCACGCACATCTTATGCAGCCCCTTTGTTGCGTCTTCAGGGGACAGCGCCTGATGCTTGTGCTCATAATTCTCAGCTATGTCCACCTGGCAGACCCTCCTGAGAGAGCTATTCCTGTAAACCTCCGCGAGTACCCCTACCTCCAATCCCCAGTCTCCGGGGATCTTGTTTATTCTCACAAGGTCAACGTCCATAGAAAATTCTCCGGCAAGCGGATACCTGAAGCTGTCGAAGAATGCGAGTATAGGCAGATAACCTAATATTTTCTGGAGGGACCTTATTAAAGGCGTAACCAGCAGCCTCGTCATCCTGCCGTGCAATCGATCCGTAACCCTGCTGTAAAAACCTTTGCAGAAATCATAATCGAGATTCGGACTTGCCACGGGATAACAAAGCCTCGCGAGCATGTCCCTGTTATAGGTAAGTATATCGCAGTCGTGAAGCGCGATGGCATGGAATTTTTGCTGCGAAAGGACGTAACCGTAAGCCATCCATGCGGATCTGCCTTTACCGGACTCTCCTACAGGCAGTTCCGACCTTCCGATGGTCTTGTATATTTCACTTATCCGGGGCCCGGTGTTCCAGATAATGCTTGTCTTCTGCGGAAGCTCGGAGAAAAATTTCTTTGCGTACTTGAATTCTTCTTCCGTTGCGGGACCGAGAGTCACTACGATTTCATCGATATATTTGACTTCCCTCAATTCCCTTACTATTCCCTTAAGCGCGTCCCCTTCAAGTTCGCTGTAAAGGGACGGCAAAACGAGGGCAATAGGTCTTCCCTGAGAATACCACGTCAACTCGGCCTCTATCTTTTCTATGTCCGCTCTGCCGAGCCTGTGAAAAGTTGCGACAACGCCGGTCTGGTAAAAATCCGACATGAGCCACCTCCCGTCGTAAATGATCCATCAATTATTACAATGAAAAATTAAATGACATCCCTTTATAAACTGAGAATGCCGCCACTGTAAAACTATTATGGAAAACTAAACAACAGGGGGCGAAAGCCCCGAGAACGAAAGATAAGAACCGTTTTGCGGTTTGGGATCTGCAAGAGGCGACAGGACATCTGAGGATACAGCATAAGGAGTTGCAGCGTTATCCGCAACTTCAAATTCCGCCTGCGCGGTCTTTGTGATGTTATTGGAGGATAAAACGGCCCTTGCCTTCTTTATTATTAACTGCACGCCGGAATCGTTATTTTCCGAATAGTCTTTCCGGAGGAGTTTGGAGAGGATCAATTCCCATATGACACGAAGGTTTTTTGTATCTTGTTTTGTTTCATGGGCTATTATAAATTTTTCATTTAACCCGTCTTCCGCGTAACAAATGGGAGAGATGACATAAAGCAGAAAATAAACGAGAAACAGAAAATTAAAGATATTCCTTTTTCTAAAAGTCATAGTTATTTATACCATATGGAGACATGTATTTCAACCTGCGGTATAATCTAATGCATGAGACATCTTTCGCATACCGGGTTGGCTGTAGAGATATTTCATGCGGCGTTAAAGGCCGTTGACCCTTATGCCGCAACAAAAGTCTATACAGATAAGATCATCTCTGTTTATAAAAACGGTGATTTCAAAAGGCTCATCGTCATAGGGTTCGGAAAGGCGGCATGCAGTATGGCAAGGGCGGTCGAAGATGAATTGGGCGATTTAATCGGCGCAGGGATTATCATAACAAAATATGGACATGCCGACTATCCGTCATCAAAAATTAAAATCCATGAGGCCGGTCATCCCGTGCCTGATGAAAACGGATTAAAAGGCACGAAAGAGATAATAAAACTATTGAAAGGCGCGAATGAAAATACCCTCGTCGTCTGTCTTGTATCAGGCGGCGGTTCCGCATTGCTTGTGTCTCCGCATGAAGGCATTTCACTCGACGACAAACAGAGAATCACTCAATTACTCCTTAAGGCAGGCGCAGATATATATGAACTCAATACTGTGAGAAAGCATATCTCACGAGTAAAAGGCGGAAGGCTCGCGGAGATCGCATATCCGGCCGAAATAATTTCCCTGATACTTTCGGACGTCATAGGCGACAGGCTCGATGTCATAGCATCGGGACCCACATCGCCCGACAATTCGACGTATAACCATGCGATAGCCACAATTGAGAAATACGGATTAACGGGTAAGTCTCCAAAGAATATCGTTGATATTCTCCAAAAGGGAACAGCAGGCTTAATAAATGAAACGCCGAAAGAGGGTGATAATTTCTTCAAAAAGGTCGAGAACATCATCATCGGCAGTAATCAAAAGGCATTGGAAGCCGCAAAAATAAAGGCGGCCTCTCTCGGTCTGCAAACAGAGATAATGTCTTCGGAAATTACGGGAGAGGCGAGAGAGATCGGCAAACGGCTTGCGAACATTGCATTAAAACACAGTTTGAACCGTTTGAGCGGTTTAAACAGTTTAATATCAGGCGGAGAGACGACCGTTACGGTTAAAGGAAACGGCTTGGGCGGAAGGAACATGGAGCTTGCGCTCTCATTTGCGATTGAGATAGAAGGAATCGAGGGCATTACACTTCTTTCTGTAGGCACGGACGGGACGGACGGTCCGACCGATGCGGCAGGCGCGATAGTAGACGGAGATACGATTAAGAAAACGAGAGCAATCGGACTCGATCCGTTGGAATATTTAGCGAATAACGATTCCTACAATTTCTTCAAAAAAATTGACGGATTGCTAATAACCGGACCGACAGGGACGAATGTGATGGATATACAGATAATGGTGATAGAATGAGACGGATTTTGTATTAACTACTGCAATACCCTTACAATTTCCGGCACAAGCTGTTTCATAATGTTTTGAAGCGTCTTTTGAAGAGATTTCGATATAGGTTCAGCCGAGCGATCAACACCCTTTTCCTCATTCCCTGCATCGAATGTCAGGGACTTCACATTTTTGCCGTCTTTCCATAATTGAATCGAAATTTTCATATTAGAAACCGTTTTTATAGCTACGAAATCGGAATCCTGATCGGCTGAAATAGCAGCGACCGATACGGCTATTCCTTTTGAAACATTATCCGGCAGGCCCTTTACAGTTTTTACATTATACCCGGCAGTGTATAATTCCTGAAGCATGGCAAGCATAACCCAGTCACTTATGCTGTCGCCGGTAACCACGTCCCTGTCCGTTTCCTTAACCATTCCGAGCATCAGGACTCCCGAAGGCTTCCTTGCCGCGTTATGAGTTTCCAGAGGTTTTGCCATATAAATATCTCCGGAACCGCCCTTTGCATTAACGATCTTCTCATAGGTGAGATCAGCCCGCTGATCCATGGTACCGCAGCCCGATAAAATGCTCAAAATAAAGATCGCAGCCGAAGAAATTTTTATTGATTTGAAATTCATAACAACTCCCTCCTTTTCGTCATGCTTAGAACTATTTATTGTAACGCCTTGCATGTTCTGTTATATTTAATTCTATCATAAGTATTACGATAGTCAAAGGAATAGCCCATGAAACATATCATTATATTCACCGACCTCGACGGAACGCTCCTCGACCATTACACATATTCGTTTGAGAAGGCATTGCCTGCCCTGCGGTTAATTAAAGAAAAAAACATTCCTCTCGTTATCTGTTCGAGCAAGACTAAAAAAGAGATAATGCATTACAGGGAAAAGCTCGATAACAGTCACCCCTTTGTTTCCGAAAACGGCGGGGGGATATTTATACCGAGGGAATATTTTGAATTAGGAGTTATAAGTCCTGAATTAAAACCTATAGATGAAAACGATTATCGGATAATCAGGCTCGGCGCAAGATATTCCGGTTTACGAAAGGCAATAACGGAGTTACAGCAGGAAGGTTTTAATGTAAGAGGCTTCGGTGATATGACTGCCGGGGAACTTGCAAATATAGCAAATATGAGTATCGATGAAGCGGAAATGGCAAAGGAGAGGGATTTTGACGAGCCGTTTATTTTTGACGGCAACAAAGCGGATGAACAAAAACTTTTAGAAGCTATCATCGCAAAAGGATTCAGCTATACAGAGGGAAGATTTTTTCATATCCTCGGAGACAGCGATAAGGGCAAAGCCATATCTATCCTGATAGATATATGCAGAAAAAAATTCGCTGAAATTATAACCGTTGCCATAGGCGACAGCCCCAACGATATCCCGATGCTCGAAAAGGCCGATATTCCGATCATCGTCCAAAAGTCCGACGGAAGTTATGATAAAAGAATAGATGTCCCGAATCTTATCAAGGCGGACGGCATCGGACCCGAAGGCTGGAATAAGGCGGTTGCGGGGATTATAGCGCCTTTCGGTTAGCGGGATGTTCTCGCGGATAAAGACTTCAATGCCCTCGCCGCCTCGTCCTTTATATATCCGTCGCCGTCGCTGCTTAAAAGTTTTTTCAAATGAGGGATCGCTTCCGCAGCGCCTATTTTCCCGAGCGCCCTGACTGCGCTTATCCTTATCGCAAAGCTTTCATCGTTTAACATAGGTATTAAATAAGGCGCGACATCCGGGTTTCCTATCTCTCCCAATGATTGTATTGCAGCCTCCCTCACGTATAATGTCCTGTCTTCCAACGCATCGACAAGGGCATCGATAACCTTTGCGTGTCCCTTGAAATTGCCCAACGCAACGGCCGCATTCCACTTAAGAGCAGCGCAATTGTTCGTGAAAGAGGGATCGTCCAATACCTTTACCAATACACCGGTTGCCCTCGGATTTTTAATCTCGCCCAACAGCTTCACTACACGAACCTTAATCGTCCAATCTTCGGTCTGATCTTCTATAACGCCTATAAGCTCTCCCAATGCTTCACTATCTCTTATCTTGCCCAATGCCTCTACTGCATAGAGCCGGACTTCGGGATTACTGTGCCGGAGCTTCGCGGCCAATGCATCGACATCTTCGGCAATTGCGGATTTTCCGGATACAATTAAAAGAATTATTCCGAGCCACGCGGCGCATAGTATCGGCCTATATCGTTTATTATTTCTCAGACGCATTCTATCTTAGAAAAACTGGATTATATACCTTATCGCAAGCGCTGTTATGACAGAGCCTAACATTATTTTTATAAACTTCTGCGGCACAAATTTCTGAAACCGCGCCCCGAGATACATTCCCGCAAAACCTCCGATTCCGAAGAGAATTCCCAAAGGCCAGTCCGGCATAGCCGACACGCCTCCTTGCGCCGGGATAATACTGAAAAATATCCCCCCCGCAAACGAAGTTATGCATGTGCCCATCAGCGCGGCGCCGGCAATAGTGTATACCGGCAGGTGGAAAACAGCCACGCAGAACGGAGCTATTATCGCGCCTCCGCCTATGCCGTACGCGCCTCCGATGACGCCGACCGTAAGCGCGAGAACAAACATCCCTATTGTGCTGAACGAAAACCTTTCGCCCCAGAATTCATATTCGACTTTTTTAATAGATACGGATATTGTCTTTACCGTCGCGTCCGCAGGCAAACCGGCGGCTATCGCCGTGCTCTGCCGTTTTTTAATCTCATCGCTCCTCTCCTTAAACTTACATTCCAGCGCTCTTGCGGCAGAGGACTTTTTCGATTTTCCGAAGATTTCTTTTATAAGCCTTACCCCTATGTAAAGCAGCACGCACCCGACGAATAATTTGAACGCCTTAGGATCCGGAAGATACAAGACCCTGATGTAATATCCTAAGAAAACGCCCGGCAATGTTCCTGCGACCACCACCCATGTCAACGGCCATGCCATGCGCCCCTCTTTTATGTAACGGCAGACACCGCTCGGTATCGCCACTATATTGAAAACATGGTTCGTCCCGCTTACGGACGGCGCAGTGTAGTTAAGGATACTCATCTGAAAAGGAAGGAGGAGGAACGCTCCTGAAACGCCTGCCATCGATGTGAAAAACGAGATGAACATAGCGACCAAGGGAGGGAGCAGGATATTTGTTTTTACGCCGGAGATGGGAAAGAGTATATTCAAAAACTCCATATTTACAGCCATCCCCTTTTACGGAACCACCTGTAAATCGAATACGTTATCACTATCATCAATCCCCATGCAAATGGATAACCCCATGCCGTATCGAGTTCAGGCATATGTTTGAAATTCATCCCGTAAACGCCGACCAGAAATGTGAGCGGCATGAAAAAAACCGAGAATATAGTAAGTATCCTCATCACCTCGTTCGTCCTGTAAGTCGAAAGCGAGAGGTTAAGGCCGATAAGGTTATTCGCATTTTCAACTATATTATTGGCCCTGAAGAAGAACCTGTTTGCCGATTCTCTTATATCTTGTATCAGAGGCCTGTTTTTATTATTGTCTGTTTTAAGCTGTGCAACCGTATCTACAGTGAGATCAAGCATCTTATGAAAAACAGATGCCTTGCGCTTAAGCGCGTAGAGATCCTGTATCAGAAGAACATTAGCCCTGTCTTTGCGTGTTGTGAAAAGTTTTTCTTCGTATTCGTCTATTTTCAAATTGAGATCGTTCAGAGGTTTTTCATAGGTGTGAATGGACATCCTGACAATATCAAGCAGGAGGAAAAAATTGATATTTTTATCACAGCATGCCGCCTGCCATTTCGACCTCATGGCAGTGATAAAATCGACCTCACTCCTGTGCACTGTGATGATGAAATTACTCGAGCAAAATACAGCCACCTTTCTTGTCAGGCTCCATACCGTATCAGCGTCCTCAGATGCGTCCTTGTCATATATCCTGAACATGAAAAACGTGACATTATCGAATTCCTCGTATTTGGGCAGATGGTCGGGATCGAGGCAGTCCTGAATCGAGGTGTTATGGAGGCCGTATTCCTCGGCGACCTGAAACAACTCATCGCTTGACGGATTGACCACATCAATCCACTTAAAGTTAAGCTCCTTATTTTCCGCAAAGGTTTCTATCATATCGGTTTATGCAGTTAAATTATAGCATAATCCCCCTGCGCCTTTAATATCCTTTCACTTCTTCCAAAACTCGCTGAAATGCTGTATATTTTAACCTATGGAGATCATCCGGGACATCAGCGCCGTAAAAAAGCTTCTCGTCGTTGTAATCATTGCAATCATATTGTATCCTGCTGCGGTTCTCTCCCATCCCGGTGGAACCGACCGGCATGGAGGGCATAAATGCCGAAAGGATTGCGCGGATTGGCATCTCGATGCCGGCGAGTATCACCTGCATGATGAAAATGGGAATCCGATACGCTTAGGCAAACAGGAAACCGGCGACATTCCTCAACAGACGGAACCCGCCGGGGAGCGCACGCTTGCGCCTGCCGGAACAACGGAAATTGAAAAACCCGAAACATCAGCCGGCATCAACGGGCAAATCCCTCAAAACGCGCAAGAAATAAAGTATGATTCGATTCAAAGAAGCGATACCCTTATCGCCTTTCCGAATCTGTTATTGCTCCTCATGCTTATCGCATTGCTGCTGCTTTTGATTATTTTGAAAAGAAAGAAAGAAAAACAGGTCTGAATAGGAAAGGAGAAGAAAAGGGCTGCGTTTCCGCAGCCCTTTGATTGTCATTGGCGTCCCCAGCGGGATTCGAACCCGCGTTGCCGCCTTGAAAGTTTAAATTAAGGCAATTTCAGCAAATGGGCTTCCGGCTTGGGTTTATAGGCAACTTAATGACTTTAAAGGATAATTTAAGATTCTATTCTTTACTGTATTTTCCGTATATTATGCCGAATTCGATATGTTCTGCTACAATTCTGCTACAATTCTGCTACACTTTTGCTACAGTCTGTCAGATATCAAGCAGTTACGGGCTGCTCTATCATCACCTTATCAAAAGCCTGAATGATAAGCTGTTTGGTGTCAGCCTTCTCGGAGGCTGAAAGAACCTCGATGCCTACCACATTGCCGTCTTTATCATAGTCCATGATAATATCTTCGGTAATTTCATCGGTGTTGACTATATCGTTTTCCTTTAGCCTGATATATAGGGCATCTGCCTCATGAGAGTAATGTATTCTCATTTTTAATCCCCTCCCATATATTTTTTTACTTTGTCCGTAAGATAGACAGTTCTAAGACTGTCGCCTTCCGTTACTACCCTGATAAGTTTATCGCCCATTACCTTTTGATAGATTTTGCGGTTCTTCTTTCCGGTTGCCACTCTATCAGGATTATTAAGAACCGCTTCAACCAACTCTTTCGATATTTTTCTCTCAACCAGTTGTATTTCTATATGGTCTGTCCATTTCCAGCCCATGAAAGATTATAGCATAATCAAATCGACTTCCCGAAATTATAATTTCTTCGGCGATCTAAATTTGGATTTAGAGAGGGAATGAGCGGGCGGCATAACAAAAACTGTAAATTATATTGCATAGGTATAATCATTATAATTTAAACAAAAAGCTGCATAACCGGCTTATTTTTAATGTGATTTCCCATACGAATCCTTGATTCTCTCGTCCTGTAGGTTTATAATGCTATTAAATGTTAGATGCAAAAGGAAATTAATACATGGCTGTCCCAGATTATCAGAGCTTGATGTTGCCGCTTCTCCGATTCGCGGGAGAGAAAAAAGAGGAGACTTCCACAGGCGAGGCCGTGGAAGTGCTGTCAAAGGAATTGGGTCTGACGGATGACGATCTTAAAGAGTTGCTTCCAAGTGGTATTCAATCTACCGTTGTCAATAGAATTGGCTGGGCATCTACGTACATGAAAAAAGCCGGACTACTGGAAGCCACACGCAGAGGTTACTATCGAATCACCTCGCGCGGTCAAGAGCTTCTCAAAAAGCAGCCTGCGTCTATCAATGTAAAACTTCTCAAGCAGTATCCTGAATTTCTTGAGTTTCAGCAGCTTAAGGGAACAAGAAGCGGTGATAATGCCATTGAATCAAAAGAGACGCCTGATATTTCCACGGCTACTCCATCAGAGGCATTGGAAACTGCATATGAAAACCTTCGCGACGAACTGGCGGATGAACTGCTCGACAAGCTTAAAAAAACTTCACCCTCATTTTTTGAGCGAGTCGTGGTTGAGTTGATTGTCAAAATGGGCTACGGTGGTTCTCGATCTGACGCAGGGAAAGCTATTGGAAAGAGCGGCGATGGCGGCATAGACGGAATAATTAAAGAAGATAAGCTGGGCTTAGATATTGTATATATCCAGGCAAAGCGCTGGGACAACAATCCAGTGGGCAGTCCTGATGTTATGCAATTTACCGGGGCACTCCAGGCGCAACGGGCAAACAAGGGCATTTTCATTACGACATCCAGATTTACCGATGATGCAAGAACCTATGTTTCTCAAATCGGCAGCAAGATTGTGTTGATTGATGGCGAACAACTTACAAGCTTGATGATAGAACATGACGTAGGTGTTTCGACAGTTTCATTGTATCCGGTAAAAAAGATCGATAGCGATTATTTCGATGAGAACATATAGTAACTGCATCAACTCGGACGGGCAAAAGCGCGCAAAGACTTTTTCCGGTCGTCCTTAATCGCAGCAAAAGAAAAGGGATTACGTTTCCGCAATCCCTCCATAATTGTCATTGGCGTCCCCAGCGGGATTCGAACCCGCGTTACCGCCTTGAAAGGGCGATGTCCTAGGCCGGACTAGACGATAGGGACATATATGAGCCGCGTTGGATTCGAACCAACGACCCACGCCTTAAAAGGGCGTTGCTCTACCAACTGAGCTAGCGGCCCGGCCGGAAAAAGAAGAATATTAATTTACAATTTATACCGTTTCTTTGTCAATCGCCGCATAAGAAACGGCAGGGATGATTGCCTGAAGCGACTTCGGCGGCATAAGCTAAATTCTATCTCCACTTTCCGATCATCCTCTCGCGTAAGCCAGCAGCCCGCCCTTTAATATCAACTCTTTTTCCCTGTCGTTCAGGTTTGAGGCGGCCTCAAAAGAATAGCCTTTCGTGAGGTTCTCGACTTCAAAGTTCTGGTCGCCCTTAATTGCCGCGTTGATATTCTCTATCAGCAGCCTGTCTCCCTGCCCTATTCTTTCATAATCTCCTTCTGATTTGAAGAGCAGAGGCAGCACGCCGAAGTTTATAAGGTTCGCCCTGTGAATGCGGGCGAAAGACTTTGCGATAACCGCCTGAAGCCCTAAATACATAGGCGCGATGGCTGCATGCTCCCTCGAAGAGCCCTGCCCGTAGTTTTCTCCTCCTATGATTATCCCGCCTCCGTTCGCCTTTGCCTCCATTGCGCGTTTGCTGAATGTGTCGTCTATATTCCTGAAGACGAATTCGGAGATGGCCGGGATATTCGACCTGAACGGCAGCACCTGAGAGCCGGCAGGCATTATGTCGTCCGTGGTTATGTTGGCGCCGAGCTTCAACAAGACCTCTGCCTCGATATCTTTTTTTAACGGTTCTTTTACAGGCACCTCTTTTATGTTCGGCCCTTTTATTATCTTCACATCTTTCGCGTCCGGCTTCGGAGGAATAATAAGGTTATCGTTGATAATGAACTTTTCCGGCTCTTTTACCTCATCTACGCGAAGCCCCGCGTCTCTCGGGTCTATGATCTCGCCCTTAACCGCCATTACCGCGCAGGCTATGGGATTCGTGAGATATACGGATGCGTCCTTAGTGCCGGATCTGCCCTGAAAATTCCTGTTGTAAGACCTTATGGATATATGCCCCGACCCCGGAGCGCCGCCCATGCCGATGCACGGCCCGCATGACGATTCGAGTATTCTCGCGCCGGCGGAGATCATATCGGCTGTAACGCCTTCCCTCGAAAGCATTTCATACACCTGCTTTGACCCGGCATTTATAAGGAGATTGAGCCATTCGGGAACGGTATGGCCTTTCAGTATGGATGCGACTGTTTTCATTGCCTGATAGGAAGAATTGGTGCAGCTTCCTATGCATACCTGATTGACCTTCTTCCCTGCGATTTCCCTGATGGGCACAACGTTATCCGGGCTGTGCGGCTGAGCTATCATAGGCTCAATACCGCTTAAGTCGAGAGCTATAATCTCCGAATATTCCGCGTCATTGTCCGCCTTTAATTCTACCCAATCCTTTTCCCTGCCCTCTGCCTTAAGAAAGGAAAGCGTCTTTTCATCGCTCGGGAATACGGATGTTGTCGCTCCGAGTTCGGCTCCCATGTTTGTGATGGTCGCCCTTTCCGTGACATCGAGGCCTTTAATGCCTTCGCCTCCGTATTCGAGTATCTTTCCCACGCCGCCTTTAACGGTAAGTTTTTTAAGAAGTGTAAGTATGACATCCATAGCCGTGACCCACGGCCTCTGCAACCTGCCTGTAAGATTAATCTTTACCACCTTCTGCATGTTTATCTCGAATGCCGCTCCGGCCATAACAGTAGCCGCTTCAAGACCGCCTACGCCTACGGCTATCATCCCCATCCCGCCTCCGGTGGGGGTATGGCTGTCGGTGCCGAGGGCTATCCTGCCGGGCGCAGCGAACCTTTCTAAATGCACCTGATGACAGATGCCGTTTCCGGGCTTTGAAAAGTACGCCCCGAATTTGGCGGCGGCTGTCTGCAAAAACAGGTGGTCGTCCGCGTTCATGAAGTTGGACTGAAGCATATTATGATCCACGTAAGAGACCGCGAGCGGAACTTTTACCCTGCCTATGCCTATTGCTTCGAACTCAAGCCACGCCATTGTGCCTGTGGCGTCCTGCGTATAGACCTGATCCACCTTTAACCCTATAAGGCTTCCTTCCGTTATATCTCCTGAAACTTTATGCTCTTCGAATATTTTTTGTACTATATTCTTTCCCATTTCTACCTCATCTCTTTTGACTTTATCCTAATTATTATGTTAAAAAAAGTGTTAAAAAAGCAAACAGAATTAAGGAGATTCAATGCATCTTTTTCAATACAGAAACAACGAATTATACGCCGAAGACGTGCCTGTCAGAAAGCTCGCCGAAGAGTTCGGCACGCCTCTTTATATTTACAGTTATAACACGCTTCTCAGCCATTTCAAGGCTTACGAAGACGCCTTCGACAGCTTGCCTCATATTGTCTGTTTCGCTTTAAAGGCCAATTCCAACGCGGCGATAGCGAGGCTCTTGGCTAAAAAGGGCGGCGGGGCCGATGTGGTTTCCGGCGGAGAGCTGTTCAGGGCCTTAAAGTCCGGCATACCGGCCAAAAAAATAGTTTACGCCGGGGTCGGAAAGACCGGGGAAGAGATACGCTATGCGCTTAAAAGCGGGATATTGATGTTCAATGTCGAGTCCGAGGATGAATTGCGGGAAATAGACAGGATCGCAGGAACAATGAGAATCAAAGCGCCCATTGCCCTGAGAATAAACCCGGACATAGACCCTCAGACACATCCTTACATTTCAACCGGACTGAAAAAGCACAAATTCGGGATACCGATAGAAGACGCGCTTCAATATTACAGGCTTGCGAACAGTCTTAAAAACATCAAGATCGCCGGCATCCACAAGCACATAGGCTCGCAGTTGACCAAGGTATCTCCCTTTGTGGACGCGCTCAAGAGGATATTGCTCCTTGTTGATGAGCTTGAAAGACGGGGCATAAGGATTGATTACTTGGATATAGGCGGAGGGCTTGGAATAACATACAGGGACGAAACGCCGCCTGATCCCGCCCAACTCGCGAAAAACATTTTGCCTCTTCTGAAGGGCAGGAAGCTGACAATCGTGCTTGAGCCCGGAAGGTCTATCGTTGGCAATGCGGGCATACTCGTGACAAAAACACTTTATTTAAAGAAGGGGCATGAAAAGGAATTCGTTATTGTTGACGCGGGCATGAACGACCTGATAAGACCGTCGATTTACGACGCGTATCACCATATTCAGCCCGTAATAAAAAATCGTAGGAATAAGGTAATTGCGGACATAGTAGGCCCGATCTGCGAATCCGGGGATTTCCTCGCAAAGGACAGGGAGATACCGGGCGTTAAAAATGGAGAATACCTCGCGGTAATGAGCGCAGGGGCATACGGTTTTACCATGTCGTCGAATTACAACAGCCGCCCCAAGGCCGCCGAGGTTATGGTAAAGGGCAAGAAATACGCCCTTATCCGCAAAAGAGAAACTTATAATGATATTATAAAAGGCGAAACAATACCGGAGTTTGTATAACTATGGAAATATTCTTTACGAAAATGCACGGGCTCGGAAACGACTTTATACTTATCGACTGCATCGAGCAGCCGGAAGTATGCAATCTGGATTTCGAAGAGATGAGCAAAATAATGTGCGACAGGCGGTTCGGAATAGGCGCTGACCAAATCCTGCTCCTCTCACGGTCTAACAAAGCCGATTTCAAAATGAAGATATTCAACGCGGACGGCGGAGAAGTAGAGATGTGCGGAAACGGCATAAGATGTCTCGTAAAATATCTGTGGGACAGGGGAATTTCGACCAAAGACGCCATTGCTATAGAAACCCTCGCGGGCATCATAAAACCCGAACGCGCCGGAGAAATGGTAAGGGTTGACATGGGGCAACCGATACTCGAAGCGGAAAAAATTCCGGTGAATTTACCCCCCCTTACCAAGGGGGGGCAAGGGGGGGTAATCGATTATCCTTTGAAGATTAAGGACAGGGAGTTCAAAATAACGTGCGTTTCAATGGGAAATCCTCATGCCGTTATCTTCCTGAATGAAAGCATATCCGATTTTCCGGTATCGGAATACGGCGCTGCCATAGAGTACCACCCTCTCTTTCCAAAGAGGACTAACGTGGAGTTCGTGAATGTACAGGGCAAAACCGAGGTATCCATGAGGGTTTGGGAACGGGGTTCAGGGGAGACATTAGCGTGCGGCACAGGCGCGTCTGCCGCAGCAGTGGCCTCGATGCTCAAGGGATTGACCGGCAGAGAAATTATTATGCATCTTAAAGGCGGAGATCTCGAAATAGAGTGGGCTCAAAACAATCATGTTTACATGACAGGACCGGCGGTAGAGGTGTTTGAGGGAAAGTTCACGACCTCATCGGACAGGAAAAAAGCAGGCAGAAGATATGCGCGTCATAAAGAGAACATACCGCTGGAATTCGTAAAAAAAGGAGACCCTTACCACACTTATAATTGCGTATCGAGGGATGTAAGCGAATCCGGAATCGGTATAATATCGGATTACGAATTCGAAACAGGACAGATTATTACATTCAAGGATAGGGCCGCCGCTTTGGTTCGCAAATCGGCCATTGTAATATGGAATAAAAAAGTAGACAATAAATACAGAATAGGTTTAATGTTCATTTGAGATTACACTTTGAAAAAGGAGGTCTATATGTTTAAAGGCTCTATAGTCGCAATAGTAACACCGTTCAAAAATGGAAGGTTCGATGAAAAGGCTTACGCTAATTTAATAGAATGGCATATATCCAAAGGCACACACGGCATTGTGCCTTGCGGCACGACCGGAGAGGCTTCGACCCTCGGATTCGAAGAGCATTACAGGGTAATAGAAGTAGCGGTCAAGGCCGCGAATAAACGCATTCCTGTCATCGCGGGCACGGGAGCTAATGCTACGGACGAAGCGATAGAAATAACCCAAAAGGCGAAAAAATTGGGGGCTGACGGAGCATTATTGGTAACTCCCTATTACAATAAGCCGACGCAGGAAGGCCTTTACAGGCACTATAAAGCCGTGGCTGATGCTGTGAAGATCCCGATAATACTTTATAATGTGCCGGGAAGGACAGCCGTAAACATGCTGCCGTCAACGACAGCCCGCCTCGCTGAGGCCTGCAAGAATATCGTCTCGATAAAAGAGGCCACAGGCGACATGAAACAGGCGAGCGAAATAATAAGGCTCTGCGGCAAAAGGCTGACCGTGCTTTCAGGGGACGATTTCACTACCCTGCCGCTGCTTGCGCTCGGAGGGCACGGCGCAATCTCGGTTACGGCAAACGTCGCTCCTGCCGATTCCGCTGAGATGTATAACGCATGGGAGAGAGGCGATATTGCAAAGGCGCGCGCACTCCATTACAAGCTCGAACCGGTTAACGCGGCCATGTTCATCGAAACGAATCCGATACCTGTAAAGACGGCCCTCGCAATGATGGGCAAGATAAAGGAAGAATTCAGGCTGCCGCTCTGCGAAATGGCAAAGGCGAACAGAGAAAAACTAAAGGACATATTAAAGAGTGCAAAAATTATCAGATAGACAGGCTAATGGCGCGAGGCGAAAGGCAAAAAGATTTTTGAAAATTGCCTTTTGCCTTCTGCCCTTTGCCCTTTATCTCCTGCTTTTCTCTGCCGTTTCTGCCCAGCCGCCGTCGCCGTTTGCGGTGGACAAACTCTCAGGCCAGAAGGCGCCTGATTTCACATTAAAGGACATCAACGGCAATCCCGTATCTCTGTCTTCGTTTAAGGGCAAGGTTGTGCTTCTCAATTTCTGGGCGACGTGGTGCCCGCCGTGCAAGGCGGAAATGCCTTCGATGAACAGACTGCAGGAAAAATTTAAAAACAGAGGGTTTGTCATTATTGCGGTTTCTACCGACGGCAGGATTGACGAACCTAAAGACTTTATAACAAAAAATCCTGTAAGCTTTATTGTCCTTCATGACAGCAAGCTTAAGGTTTCAAGAAATCTTTATAAGGTCTTTATGATGCCCACCACGTTCCTGATAGACAAAAGGGGAATCATAGTCGAAAAGTATTTCGGCGAGCAGGACTGGATGGAACCGGAGATAATTAAAGAAATAGAAGCGCTGCTGTAAATTAATACAAATGGCAGGATACGAGCCTGCCGCCGCTTTCCTTCAATTCCGGCACTGTCTTATCGCATATATCCATTCTCTCCGGGCATCTCGGATGAAAAGGGCATCCATTCGGAATAGTTATAGGGCTCGGCACATCGCCTGATTCTTCGCTCTTGACCCTTAACCCTTGTCCCTTGACCCTTATCTTCGGCGCGGATGCCAATAATAATTTCGTGTATGGATGTTTAGGCGATTTGAACAACTCCTCGGTTTCCCCTGTCTCGACGATCTTCCCTAAATACATTACGGCGACCTCATCGCTCAAATAATGAACCACCTTCAGGTCGTGACTTATAAAGACAATGGATATGGCGGTCTCTTTTTTAATGTCCTGCAACAAGTTAAGTATCTGAGCCTGAATGGATACGTCGAGGGCGGAAAGCGGCTCGTCGGCGACTATAAGCTCCGGCGAAACGGTCAATGCCCTCGCGATGCATATCCTCTGCCTCTGGCCTCCGCTGAATTCGTGCGGGTATTTGTTCAAGGCATCTGCGCCGAGGCCGACCTTTTCCAAAAGCCCGACCACTCTGTCTTTGATTTGATGTTTAGCGGCTATCCTATGTATTTTGAAGGGTTCGGAGAGGGTATCCACGACCCGCATCCTCGGATTTAACGACGCAAAGGGATCCTGAAACACTATCTGTACGGAGCGCCTGAATTTCTTGAGTTCCTCGCCTTTGATGCTTAGAATATCTTCGCCTTTGAAAAATATCCTGCCGTCAGTAAGAGAGAGTAATTTCAATATCAAACGCGCCACTGTCGATTTGCCGCAGCCGCTTTCTCCCACAACGGCAAAGACGCTGTCTTTGTTTACTTTAAAGCTGACCCCGTCCACGGCCTTAACCCAGTTCTGAGGCTTGCCGAAGCTGCTTTTCATCGGAAAATATTTTTTGATCGAATCGACAATTAACAAACTCATACTTTTACGCATCTCACAAAATGATTTTTCGAAATTTCCCTTAAATCGGGCTCGCGTCCCATGCAAATATCGGATGCCATATTACACCTGTCCGAAAACTTGCATCCGTCGGGAAATTGATCGGGCGTCGGGACAAAACCGGTTATAGGCTTTAGGGCTGCGCCCTTTGCGACCGGCAGAGATTCGAGAAGGCCCTTGGTATATGGGTGAAGCGGATTTATGAAAAGCTCATCGACATCCGCAAGTTCCATGATCCTTCCGGCATACATAATGGCGACCCTGTCCGCCTGCTCCGAAATAATGCTCAGGTCGTGGGTTATAAGCAGAACGGACATATCCCTCTCTTTGCGGAGACCATGAAGCAGTTCCAGTATCTGCGCCTGAATCGTCACGTCGAGCGCCGTCGTAGGCTCGTCCGCGATCAGAAGCTGCGGATTGCATGCTATGGCCATGGCTATCATTACCCTCTGTCTCATGCCCCCGGACATCTGGTGCGGATAATCCTTTATCCTCAATTCAGGGGAAGGTATTTTTACATCACGCAGCAATACCGTCGCCCTGTTCATCGCTTCCTTTTTGGATATATCGAAGTGCGCCGTCAATGCCTCCGCTATCTGATAGCCCACTGTCAGGACCGGATTCAGAGAGGTCATGGGCTCCTGAAAGATCATCGAAATGTCCTTGCCCCTTATCACGCGCATCTCGGATTCGCCGAGGGTTAAAAGGTTTTTATCATTGAAAAATATTTCACCCTCCGCGAACGCGTTATTGGGAAGGATACGCATAATGGAAAGCGCGGTAAGGCTTTTGCCGCAGCCGCTTTCGCCGACAAGGCCGAAGACCTCCGACTTTTTTATATCGAAAGACAGGCCGGATACGACCCTTAAAAAACCCTTGTCCGTCTTAAACGATACGGAAAGGTTCTTTATATCGAGAAGCGCAGAAGACATACAGAGGATGATAAGGGTTTGCCCGATTGGTTGTCAATGCCTCACAGCAAGCTGAGTAATGTAAAAATCACAAAGGCTGAGAGGATTGCGCTGCCTGCCATAATCGCCCTTACCCTTCCGTTTTTACCCCTGTCGATATACGGAATAAATAAAAGCAAAAGCACCGAGGCAACCGGAATCATTACCGTGCCTATGAACGCGCTCTTCCCCGGGAAATATCTCACAAGCTGATACAGCCAGAGGAAATACCATTCGGGCCTCGGCTGAAAAGGTTTTGTGAAATCTATCTGCCTTCCGATGGAGGGATAATAAAGCAGCGCCAAAATTATCAGGACTTCGACGGCAATTAAAATGCTTACTATTATTTCCGAAAAATAGTCGGGATAAAATTTCTTTTCTTTCATAACTTTTTTGCCGGCCCCTGCCTTTTGACCATGTGAAAATGCGCCCATAAGATCATAGCCATCGAAGCGGGCAGAAAAAGCACATGCATGCTGTAAAACCTTATAAGCGTTGCGCCGTCTATATCGAGGCCTCCTCTCACGAAGCGCATTAAATAATCTCCTATGAGCGGCACCGTTCCGAACATCGAAGTGCCTACCTCGGTAGCCCAATATGCCTTCTGATCCCACGGCAGAAGATAGCCGGTGAATCCCGATGCCATAGCAATCACAAGCCCCAACACGCCTGCCATCCAGTTCAACTCCCTCGGCGGCCTGTACGCCCGCGACACAAAAACCCTTATGGTGTGAAGCATTATGAATATGATAAACAGATTTGCGGACCATTTATGAATACTTCTGATGAGCCATCCGAGAGTTACATCGTTGGTAATCGCGGCAACGCTTTTGAAGGCTTCTTTTTCAGATGGGACGTAATACATGGACAACAATAATCCCGTGCATGCGAGCATCAGGAAATATATGAATGCGGCTCCGCCGAGGCAATACCCATAATTCACCTTTTCAGGGCTTCCGAACGCCGGCCTCTGAAGGAACTTCTTGTGAGGCTCCTTCACCCCGAAACGCCTGTCTACCCAGTCGAAGATTTTACCCATTATACCTTAATCCCCACATACACTTTTCCGGCCTCGATCTTCAGCGGCAGCCTTGTCAACGGCCTCGGCGGAGGCCCCGCGATCACATTGCCGTTAATATCATACTTGCCCGCGTGACACGGACAAAGGAACTCTTTTTTATTGTTATCCCAATTCACCAGACAACCGAGATGAGTGCATACGGACGAGAATGCCGTCAGATCCGTTCCGGCGGCAACAAGGAAAACACGGTTTGCGACCTCTTTATCATCCGCCTTATACTGGAACTCTACTTTCCTGACTCCCTTCCTCGGGAGATCGTCTTCGTCCATTATGTAAACAAATTGAAGTTTTCTTTCTTTGATCTTAGAAGGGTAGATATAAATAAAGACGGACAAAACTGCAGCGGCTATTATCGAAAAAAAAACCTTTATCGCCTTTTTTAAAAAATCCCTGCGTTTCATTGCATTTATAGAGTTTATTTATCACCTAAATTGAACGATTCTATGCTGAGAATATATGTCAGGCGCTGCGAAAAGATTTTAAACCCCGCACTTGTAAAGACATTTATCTTGTATCCGTCATCTACAACATTGGATACTTGTTGGGCGATGCGTTTATAATCTCTCGAATGCATTTGCATCAACACTTTTTAAAGTCTTTGAGTAGCGCTTGACATATCAACTTGGGTATCATTTACGCAATAACGCTATGACGATTTATTGAGCGCATTATGAAAGGGCTTGCCGACCTTGAAGTGCAATACCCTCTTGGAAGGCACCTGAACCTTTTCGCCTGTCCTCGGATTTCTCGCGGTCTTCGCGTTTCTCTGCTTAAGCCTGAAATTCCCGAAACCGCGTATCTCTATCTTCTGCCCCTGCGAAAGGGCGTCTTTCATTCCTTCAAAAATATTTCCTACGATCGTTTCTACCTGTTTCTTTGTAAGCCCTTCCACCCTTTCAGTTACCATCTCTATCAAGTCCGACCTTGTCATAAAAACCTCCAAAAAAAGTTACGAGTTTTATCTTGAACTTTTCAACTAATATGGCGTATACATGTATTTCAGTTCTATTTTCGGCAGAACCCTTGAAATCCCGTCAGGGACGTTGCCGCTCAGCAGGTCTAAAAACGGAGATCGCGATTTTTTGGTCACGACCTCGGGTTCGCCCTTGATGCCGGCCATTTTGGCGGCAAGCTTGACCGCGTGATCGAGGTCCCCAAGTTCATCCACAAGTCCTATTTTTATTCCCTGACTGCCCGAAAAAATCCTCCCGTCCGCTATCTTCCTGACGTCATCTACAGGTATTTTCCTGCCTTCGGAAACCGCTTTGATGAATTGTCCGTGCACTTCATCCATTACTCCCTGAAGTATCTCCCTTTCTTCGCTGCCTATGCCCCTGAATACCGAGGCCAGGTCCTTATGTTTTCCGCTCTTTACGACCTCCGTCTTCACGCCTATCTTATCCATTAAGCCTTTGATGTTGGGCACTTCCATTATAACCCCTATAGAACCCGTTATCGTGCCGGGGTTAGCTACGATCCTGTTTGCGGCAGCGGCTATGTAGTAACCGCCGGAAGCAGTTACGGAACCCATCGAGACCACGATCTTTTTATGAGCCGCGGCCTTCCTAACCTCCTCGTATATCTCCTGAGAAGGCACAACTCCGCCGCCCGGGCTGTCGATTCTAAGAACTATGGCCTTTATGCCCCTGTCCTTTTTGTAGCCTTTAATCTCGTCTATCGTATTCTTTGACTGCAATATAGGCCCTTCAATAGTCACCACCGCCACTTTTTCCTTGAGGGAAATCTCGTTATGGAAAAGGGTAAATACGGCGCTGAGCGCGATCATCGCCAGAAAAAAAATGGTTATGCCTATGCAAATCTTCTTAACTTTCATTGCTCTTTACGTTCTTCATGCTGAGGCCGATCTTTCTCTCTTCTGTATTGACCTTTATGATCCGCACGAATATCTCGTCTCCCTCTTTAACGTCCCTGGAAGCGTCCACTTCGGATGAATACACCAATCCATCGATGCCGCCCTCCATTTCCACAAAAATCCCGAAGTCGGTAATCCTGAGCGCCTTTCCTTTAAACTCTTCTCCGAGTTTGAATTTGGCCGGTATTTCGTTCTGCCACGGATCGGGCGTCAACTGCTTTATACCGAGCGCCATCCTTTCCTTGTCCGGATCGAGGCTGATTATAACGGCGTCGACCTTCTGCCCTTTTCTCAACACTTCCGAAGGATGCTTTATATGTTTTATCCACGAAATATCGGAAATATGCACAAGCCCGTCAATGCCTTCGGGCAGCCTGACAAACGCGCCGAAATCGGTAAGGGTCTTCACCCTTCCGGTTATCGTCTGCCCGACCTTATACGCCTCTCCAACGACGTCCCAAGGCTTGGACTTCAACTGCTTAAGGCTGAGAGACAATTTCCTTTCGTTCATGTTTACGTTTATGACAACGGCCTCTATCTCGTCTCCGACGGATACGTATTTGGAAGGATGCTTAGGCCGGGGAGCCCAGTCCAGCTCCGATACATGTATAAGCCCTTCAAGCCCTTCCTCTATTTCTACAAACACCCCGTAGTCGGTTACGGTCATTACCTTTCCCTTGAGCATCATTCCCTGTTTATATTTTTCGTCCACGGACAGCCACGGATCGGATCTTTTCTGCTTATATCCGAGGGTAACTTTTTCGGTTACGGCGTCATACTTAAGCACGATGAATTCATTCTCGTCGCCGGCAGAAAAGAATTCGGAAGGATGGTTGACCCTTCTCCACGATATATCCGATATATGAAGCAGCCCGTCGATGCCTCCGAGGTCCACAAAAACGCCGTAATCGGTGATATTTTTGACAATGCCCTTAAGCAACGCTCCCTCTTTCAATATCTTAATGGTCTCATCCTTTTTTATATTCCTTTCATCTTCGATAACCGCCCTTCTCGATACGACAATGGAAGCGCCTATAGTTTGACCTGAAGCATAATTTGTCCCGCCGGCGTTTCCCCTCTGGGGAGATATTTTAACTATTTTCATCTGCGCTATCCGGCCTATATATGAATCCGCGTCTTTGACCATCTTGATATCTATCTGCGAAGATGGGAGAAACGCCTTTATCCCGTTGATATCTACAAACAACCCTCCCTTTGTCTTCCCGACGATCTTGCCTTCAACATTGGATTTGTTGTTGTATGCCTCCACCATGGATTCCCATGCGAGCATTTTCGATGCCTTATCCCTTGAAAGAGTAACGATGCCGTCCCTGTCATTAATTTTTTCGACATATACTTCTAAAAAGTTCCCTTCTTTTAATAATGAAAACTCCTCCCCGGTAAATTCGGAGGATGGGATTATCCCCTCCGATTTGTAGCCGACATCCACCACGACGCCGTCGTTTTTCACGGCAATGATTTTACCTTTGGTTATTCCTCCCCTTTCTACCTTATGCAATGTCTCGGCATAAAGCTTTTCGATGTCCCTTGTTTCTTCCTTAGCCTGCATTTCCATGGCTATCCCTTTCCTCCTATATCCCTAATTCTTTTTTCGACTTCTTTTATGATCCAGTCGGGAGTTGACGCCCCTGCGGTTACGCCGACCTTGTTCGTATGCTCAAACCATTCATCCTTTATTTCGGAAGCGGTCTCGATATGATGCGTCGGAATGGACATAGACACGCATAACTGGGCAAGCTGCGCGGTATTGGCGCTGTTCTTGCCTCCCACCACCACCATGGCATCCACGTTTTTAGACATGTTTTTTGTCTCCTTAAGCCTTAATGCCGTAGAACTGCATATGGTGTTGAATACCTTCAGTTCTTTCACATGCTCCGCCGCATCCGAAATAAACTTTTTCAGGACGCTCGGCGGCTGCGTTGTCTGCACTACCACGCCCACCTTATTTTTAAGTTTGGGCAGGACGTCATCCTTGTTGACAACTATAACGTCGTCACCGGCATAGCTCATCAATCCCCTGACTTCCGGATGCTCCCTATCTCCTATAATGACCACCTGATACCCTTCTTTTCTAAGGAGCTTTACGTATTGCTGAGCCTTTTTTACAAAAGGGCATGTAGCATCGACGACCCGATACCCCTTGGCGCTCAACTTGCTCGATATTTCCTCCGGCACGCCGTGGGTCCTTATTATAATGGTGCTTATTTTAATATTGTCTATATCTTCCGTGGGCGCTACGCCCTTCGATTTCAATTTATCGACTACCTGCGGGTTATGGATTATGGGGCCGAGGGTATATACCTCGCCTCCGTTTTTTACGGCAGCGTCGAATGCCATATCAACAGCCCTTTTGACCCCAAAACAGAAACCCGCCGTTTTGGCGGTGATTATCTTACGGCCTTCTTTCATATGGTAAATTATAGGATACAGGATTAAACAGGCAATAGGCAATAGGGTTAAAAGTCTATTGCGTCTTATTTACCGCCTTTAAAACTTCTTCTATGACCTCATTAAGACTTAAATCCGTAGTATCTATGCAAACCGCATCATCGGCCTTTTTTAACGGAGCGATATCGCGGCTGCTGTCTCTTTTGTCCCTCTCACGCACGTCTGCCGATGCCTCCTCCATTGTTATTTTCATGCCTTTTTCTTTTAGCTGAAGATAACGCCTTTTTGCCCTTCCCTGCTCCGAGGCGTCGAGAAAGAATTTCTTCCATGCGTCGGGGAAAACGACCGTCGTCATATCCCTTCCTTCCGCGACAATATCGTTATGAACGGCCGCGTCTCTCTGGGTCTGTAAAAGAAAATCCCTGACAGCCTTTTTTGCAGAAAAAACGGACGCGTAATGCCCCGCCTCGGTAGTCCTTATGGCATCGGATACGTCCTCATCGTTCAGAAAGACCCTTCCGTTTTTAAAGTTTATAACAACTCCGTGAAGCGCTCTTGAAATATCGGCGTCGGGACTTTCCTCCCGCATGTTCATTCTCTTCAGATGAAGGGCTGCCGCGCGGTAAAGCGCCCCTGTGTCGAGAAACTCGAATCCGAGCCTCTCCGCGATAAGCTTCGACACGGTGCTCTTTCCCGCCCCTGAAGGGCCGTCTATTGCGATCACCTTACCCATAATAAATGGTTGATATTTTAACCTAAATTGATAGATTTATGTTTTGCTTTTTTGCGGAGGGGAATTTAAGCCTGCTGTTTTTTGAGTTTTTTATTCACCTGCCACTGCTGGGCTATGCTCAATGTGTTGTTCACAAGCCAATAGAGGACAAGGCCCGACGGGAAGGTCAGGAACATGAATGTAAATACGACAGGCATTATCATCATTATTTTCTGCTGCGTGGGATCCACGCTTGACGGCGTCATTTTCTGCTGGATCACCATCGTTGCGCCCATAACAACGGGCATTATGTAATACGGGTCTTTTATCGAAAGGTCGGTTATCCAGAGGGCAAAAGGCGCTCCCCTCAGCTCTATGGCTATCAATAGCACTTTGTAAAGAGCGAAGAATACCGGGATCTGAAGAAGCATAGGCAGGCAGCCGCCCATGGGATTCACCTTGTTCTTTTTATAAAGCTCCATCAGTTCCTTTTGCATCCTCTGAGGGTCGCTTTTATATTTTTCTTTTACCTCAGCCATTCTCGGCTGTATGTCCTGAAGTTTCTTCATCGACGCCTGTCCCTTGTTGATAAGCGGGATGAATGGAATTCTTACGAGTATGGTGAGGATTATGATCGCAACTCCGTAGTTGGGGAATATGCCGTAAAACAATTTCATCAGCCAGAATAACGGTCTGGCCAATATGGAGAAAAAGCCGAAATCGACTATATGCTCAAGGCCTGCGCCGATTTTTTTCAGGCTGTCGTATTCCTTAGGCCCCGCATAAATGAAATAATTATTAACTCCGCCTGTAACCTTGATTGCCGTCATAGGCTCGCCGTTCCTATTCCAGGCCTTTGCCTCTTCCACCTGTCCCTTAGGCACGATGGATGAAAAGAAATACTTGTCCTCCTGCGCAATCCATTTTATGCCTTCCCTGAAATTTTTTGTTTCTTTCAGATCCTTGACGGTGAATTCCATCCTGTCGGCGTCTTTTAAGATAACAGGGCCGAAATGCGTGGAATCGTCCTTTTCATAAATGCCGAAGTTCTTGCCTAATGTTATCCAGTAAGAGGTTAAGCCGCCCGTCTCATCCTTTAAATCGATACCGTAGTCGCTGCTGTGAAACGTATAAGTCCTGCGTATGGAGCGCCCTCCGGCGGAATATTCGAAAATAATGTCTGCCGTCTTGGATGCGGCGTCGAGTTTTATATTCTTCCCTTTAGCGGAAAAATTAACATTCGAAAACTGGAATTCCTCATCCATCCCCATGGACAGCGGAGACAATACGTCGTCTCCCTTTAAAATAATCGACCCGCCGCTTTTGTCTTTAAATTTTTTCAGTTCGATGCTTTTCATCGCTCCGCCCTTTGAGGTAAGCACGGCAATGTAAAGATCGTTTTCTACCTTTATCTCTTCTTCTACGCCGGATGTCTCGGGCTTGGGTATGAGCGAAGGTGCAATGGACTGCGGAACTGCTTTAGGGTTTTTATCCTTTTCCGTAACAGCCTCTTTTGCATCTTTCACAGGAGCCGGCGGAGGCGCGGTAGGCATTAAATACTGATAGGTTATCAATATGGCTATGGAGAGGATTATTGCCAAAAGCATTCTTTTGTCCATATTTTAAACTCCTAACTTATTTTACCGGATCGTATCCGCCGGGATGAAACGGATGACATTTTAATATCCTTCTAAAAGAAAGATAACCGCCCTTAAGCGCTCCGTGTCTATCTACCGCTTCCATAGAGTATTCCGAACACGAAGGCGTGAACCTGCAACTCTGCGGCAGCAAGGGGGAGATAATCCGGCGATAGGCTTTTATGATTCCTATTATGAGAACTTTCAATTTTATGCGGCCAGACGCTTTCTTCCCTTTAACCTTCTGCTTTTCAAAACCCTCTGCCCGCCCTTTGTGCTCATGCGGGTAAGGAAACCGTGGGTTTTTTTCCTTCTGCTTTTATGTGGATTATAGGTTGTATACGTGCCCATTTCTAAAACCTCCGTAAAATTATTGGAAAGAAATTATAATTTTTCGTAAGCCGTAAAGTCAAACTTTACGGCCTCCGGTATTCCTCGAATTTGCCGTTTTTCGTGATCCAGATGACGTAAGGAGAGCCTGCAACGTCTCCCTTCTCGGTAAATTTAACCTTTCCGAGCGCGCCTGAAAATTCCATCGAATGAAGCTTCTCTATAACAATCTTCGCGTCCGTCGTGCCCGACTCTTTTATGGCGGAAAGGAGGATATTCATAGCCTCATAGGCATAAATGGAATAGGGGCCGAGTTCTCCGAATTTGGCGTTATATTTTTCTATAAAACTCTTTGCCGAGGGAATATTCTTCGGATCCGGGCTGAATGTGAGATATGTGCCTTCGGCAGACTTGTCCCCTGCTATTTCAACAAACTTCGGGTCGATGCTGCCGTCCCCGCTCATGAAGGGCACGGCCATGTTTATTTCGCGGGACTGTTTTACGAGGAGTCCGGTCTCAGGATAAATACCGCCGAAATATATGAGGTCAGGCTTTTTCTCTTTAATGGATGTAAGCACCGTCTTGAAATCCTTATCTCCCTGAGTTATGCCTCCGTAATAAACCGTTTCCGCCGCGCTTCCGAGATGCTTCTTGAACTCATCCGCAAGCCCCTGCCCGTAGGTGGTCTTGTCGTGGATTATAGCCGCCCTTTTTATCTTAAGTTTGTCTTTTGCGAAATCCGCGCCTACCTTGCCCTGCTGGTCATCCCTGCCGCAAACCCTGAAAACGCCCCTGTATCCCCTCTCTGTAAGCTGCGGGTTTGTTGAAGCCGGGGTTATCATAGGAATGCCCGCCCGGTTATAAACATCAGACGCCGGGATCGAACAACTCGAATTAAAATGGCCTATTATGCCGACCGCTCCTTCGTTGACGATCTTGTTGGCCACGGACACCGCCTGTTTGGGGTCAGCCGCGTCGTCTCCGACTATTATATCTATTTTTTTGCCGAGGATGCCGCCCTTAGCGTTCCATTCCTCCATTGCAATGGTTACGCCGTTTTTGAAGTCGGTTCCCATTTTTGCCTGCGGGCCTGTCATGGGCCCGGCAATCCCGACCTTAATCACATCCTCTTTCTTTTTACAGCCCGAAAATAAAATCGCTAATGATAAAAGCGCCGTCAAAAAAACGGAAAATCTTTTCATCCCTCAACCTCCTGTATTGCAGATAAGAATTTTTCCGCATTCTCTCTTATATTCCCTTTCAAAAGCCCCGACGATACCGCAACGCCGGCACACCCTGTTTCAAACACCGGCTTTACATTATCCGCAGTTATACCGCCTATCGCAATCACAGGGATTTTAACCGATTGTTTTATTTTTACGAGGGCATTGAGCCCCTGCAATATTACATCCTCTTTCGTAGCCGTAGGAAAGATCGAGCCGAACCCTATATAATCCGCGCCTTCTTTTTCGGCATTCAGAGCCTCTTTAATATTGTGCGTAGAGATGCCGATAATCCTGTTGCCCATAATTTTTCTTGTCTCTTTTACCGGTAGGTCGTCCTGCCCGAGATGTACGCCGTCCGCATCGACTGCGAGGGCTATGTCCGCATAATCGTTCACGATAAAACAGGCGTCAAATTTTCTCGTAAGCTCTCTCAGTTTCCGCGCGTCATCGAACATCTCTCTTCTTGTCTTGTTTTTTTCGCGATATTGAATCCAACGTATGCCTGCCTTTAGAACTGCGGGAACCGCGTTTTCAATGCCGCCGGAATCGGATATGAAACAAATACGGCTAAGCCTCATCGACGCCGGCGGTCGCTTCCGACAGTTTATTGCCGTTCTTATGGCCGTTGCCGTTACCGTTGTTATTGCCGTTTGTCCGGACGTTCATCTTCTCTATGAAGTCGGTATTGAAATTTCCTTTTATGAAATCGGGGTGGTTGAGAACCTTCTTATGGAAAGGGATGGTAGTCTTTATTCCTTCTATGATGAATTCATCCAGCGCCCTTTTCATTTTTGCTATGGCTTCTTCCCTGTTCCTGCCGTGGACTATCAGTTTCGCTATCATGGAATCGTATTGGGACGGCACAACCCATCCGGCATAGGCGGCAGTATCGACCCTCACTCCGGGACCGCCGGAAGGCGAGAAAAACGTCAGTTTGCCTGGAGAGGGAATAAAGCGCTCCGGATCTTCCGCATTTATCCTGCATTCTATAACATGCCCTGAGGGTTTTATCTGATTCTGCCTGTATGACAACGGGAAGCCGGCGGCTATGCGTATCTGCTCCTTTATGATGTCGATGCCGGTAAGCTCCTCGGTAATGGCATGTTCCACCTGAACCCTTGTGTTTACTTCCATGAAATATATATTCTGGTCTTGATCCACAATGAATTCGATGGTTCCTACGTTCTGATATTTCATTGCCTTTGCGGCCTTAACGGCAAGTTCGCCTATCCTTTTGCGGAATTTTTCGGTGGAGATAGGCGAGGGCGCCTCTTCTATCAGTTTTTGGTGTCTCCTCTGAACGGAGCAGTCGCGCTCTCCAAGGTGAACTATATTTCCTTTGCCGTCCGAGATTATCTGGACTTCGATATGCCTTATCGAAGAAAGATACTTTTCAACGTATACTTCGCTGTTGCCGAATGCGGCGAGGGATTCACGCTGGGCCGTGTGAAATGCCTGAGAGAGTTCGCCCTCTTCCCTGACGATTCTCATGCCGCGTCCGCCTCCTCCGGCAGAGGCCTTTATGATGACCGGGAATCCTATTTTTTTAGCCGTCTTGAGCGCTATCTCTTCGGACGCCACAGGACCGTCGCTGCCCGGAACAACAGGAACCCCGCGCCGTTTAAGCACCTGACGCGCCTTTGCCTTATCGCCTCCGATCCTTATGTTTTCAGAGGTAGGACCTATGAACGTAATGCCCGATGTGGCGCATGCCTCGGCAAACTGGGGGTTTTCGGATAAAAAACCGTATCCCGGATGTATCGCCTCCGCATCGGTGACTTCGGCGGCGGTTAATATGGCCGGTATATTAAGATAACTGTGCTTCGAGCTTGCCGGGCCTATGCAAATCGACTCGTCGGCGAGCCGTACATGAAGGGAGTCCTTCTCTATATCCGAAAATACGGCTACAGTCTTAATGCCGAGTTCCTTGCACGCGCGGATAATCCTTACGGCTATTTCTCCCCTGTTGGCGATGAGTATTTTTTTAAAGAGATTCATGCTCTCACCTAACCTATAGGTTCCACTAAAAAAAGTGGTTCCCCGTATTCCACAGGGTGTCCGTTTTCCACGAGAATCCTTGCGATAACACCGTCGGCCTCGCTCTCTATTTCGTTCATCAGTTTCATTGCCTCTATAATGCAGATTACCTGCCCTTTCTTCACCCTCGCGCCAACATTAACAAAGGGTTCCGCTTCGGGAGAAGCCGCCCTGTAAAACGTTCCTACTATA
>Ga0154333_118_pt2 | contig 32019 bp, 28 predicted proteins | sample RifGroA2_FD_115861 | JGI IMG/M metagenome (GOLD analysis project Ga0154333, IMG submission 115861) | Nitrospirae bacterium GWA2_46_11 | reverse complement strand
GAGCCCGCCGTTTTCTTTAAAAGGAGTGTATTCAAAATCTTTTTTGTCTATGCTCAGGCTTCCGGTAATATGCTCCTTTATCTTCTCAAGCCAAAACATTTGCTCATCACTGAATTTTTTGCCTGTCTTCCCCTGTTCTGAAAGCCATTTATTAAACCGAGTCTCTACATGCTCTGAATATGGCTCTAATTCATCCTCCTGATGAAGGGCAAAACGGATCAATGAAACAAGGTCAGTCAATATCCTGTGGCTTCCTGCGCCGCGAACCTTAGATCTCTCCAAAGCAGCATACGCATTCCATAGCCTGTCAATACGCCAGAGATATGGAGGCTTTTCGATAAGCTCGGCCAGAGTCTTTATCTCTTCAAAACGCAATCTCTCTTTATACGGCCTGCTGTAAAGTATCTGAAGGGCTGTTATCTCGTCCTTATGCTCTTTGATGAACTGCTCGAATGAAGTAACAAGACCCTTTGCCTTTTCCAAGGCATCTGCGCTGAATCCTGCCTCTATCACCGCATCTTTGCTGATTGCATCGATCGTCTGCTCTGTTGTCTTATGCAATTCAACAAGCCTTCGTCTTAGCTCAGGGTTATGAAAAGGTTTTACAGATTCCTTGATTATCTTTTCAGCAGCCTTTTTTATTCGGTCTTGTGCAGGCTCTTTAATTTCAGGGTTATCTTTCTTGGCAAGCTCAATATGCTTATCAGGGTCAATGGCAAGAACAAGCTCTCCTGTTAATTCCTTAAGGCTTTTTCCTGCCGCAAGTTTTTTGACCTCTGCCCTTTCTTCGGGGTTCAATTTCTTATCAAGCCGGGCAAGTCGTCCTGCTATTGAAGAAATCACATCCGTCTCTGTATTTCCTAATGAAACTGCCTGAAGAAGCTTTTCAAGAGATACGCTTGGCTTTCTTTCCATTGGTCTTGAGTCTGTCTTATCCTCTTCGCATACGCCTACTGCATCAACAATCACGAAATGGGTCTTTGCGGGCGCATCAGGCGTAACTGATTGAAGGTCATTCGGATTTATCACACGCACGCCCCTGCCTTTCATCTGGTCAAAGTAAGTCCGGGATTTAACGGTTCTGAGAAAAAGAACTATTTCCAGAGGCTTGATGTCCGTTCCTGTAGCAATCATATCAACCGTAACGGCTATGCGCGGGAAATAGCTGTTTCTGAACTCTGCTATAAGGTCTTCCGGCTTTCTGCCTGTTGTCTTATACGTTATCTTCTGGCAGAAATCATTCCCTTTTCCGAATTCTTCCCTGACAATTTTTACAATGTCTTCAGCGTGGGAGTCGTCCTTTGCATAAATGAGTGTTTTAGGAACATCTTTTCTTCCGGGGAATATTTCTGTAAATAGCTTATCCCGAAATGTCTGTATAACAGTCCTTATCTGGTCAACAGAAACTACATCCCTATCCAACTGCTCAGGAGCGTATTCAAGTTCTTCATCCAGCCTCTCCCACCTGAGCGCCCTTGTTTCTCTATCACGCTTGTCAATGTAATAGCCTGCCTCTACTTTTGAGCCTTTCTGAGTTATCTCTGTCCTGATCCGATAGACATCGTAATTTACATTCACTCCATCTGCAACTGCCTGTTCGTGGGGATATTCCATAACAAGGTTCTGGTTGAAGAAACCGAAGGTCTGCTTGTTGGGGGTTGCAGTAAGCCCGATGATGAATGCATCGAAATACTCAAGCACCTGTCTCCAGAGGCCATAAATAGAGCGGTGGCATTCATCGGTAATGATTACATCAAAAGTTTCTATCGGAATAGCAGGGTTATATTCAACAGGCACGGGCTCTTTATAAAGGTCTGAGTGGTCGAAGAGGGAATCTTCCTCAATCTCCGGGTCGATATCTTCTCCCTTTAGCATTGAGTAGAGCCGCTGGATTGTTGAGATGCAGACACGGGCTGTTTTATCTAACTGGTTGGATTTAAGCTGACGGACGATATATTCCTCTGCGAATTTATAAGGGCTGTAAGGAGAGTTGTACTGCTGGAACTCCTTTAATGTCTGCCTCCCCAGATTCGCACGGTCAACAAGGAAAAGAACACGCCTCGCCCCTCCAAATTTTATCATCCTGTAAATCGCTGTCACTGCCGTAAATGTCTTTCCGCTTCCTGTTGCCATCTGGATGAGAGCGCGCGGCCTGTTTTCAGCAAGGGATGTTTCAAGGTTTTTAATCGCCTTTATCTGGGCAGGCCAGAGACCTTCTTCTTTTAATGGAGGCATGTTTTTGAGTCCTGAAAGGAGGGTTGAGGGGGCGCCGTATACTGCCGGCTCCTCGGCTGCGCGGTCTAATGCATTCGGCTTTATATCATTGACCCAGTCGGATATTGTTTCAGGACGGTGAAAGGAAAAGACATTCCTTGACCGTGAATCAGGCTCCAATCCGTTTGTGAAGCGTGTTTCAATTCCAGTTGACTGATAACAGAACGGCAATGGCCTATGCCATGCAGGGAGAATGTCAGGCAAGCCGTGTTTATATTTATCCGACTGAATCTCAACGCCTGTGAGTGTTGTGCCCTCTTTTTTTGCCTCGATAACACCGGCAGCCTTTCCGTCAACATAAAAAAGATAATCAGCAAAACCATGGCCGGATTTTAGAGGGAAATTGCGGATGACTACACCGCGGTGTGCATAGATATTGGCGTCATCAAGATTGCAGATATGCCACCCTGCTTTTTCAAGCATATCATCGATTACTTCACGAGCTTTATCTTCAGGTTTCGGACTCATTACCCAATGAACGGCACAGCATTAGTTTTTTCTTCGTCGTTAGACAAAAATATCTCTACTTTATTCTTCTTCCACAACCCTTCCTATGCCTACGATCTTGTCGTCAGCCTCCATGTCCATAAGCTTGACGCCCTGCGTATTCCTGCCCAGCACCGAGATGTTGCCCGCAACGATCCTGATTAGCTTGCCGCTGCCGGCTATTATGACCAACTCGTCCTCGTCCTTTACCTGTAGGAGACCCACGGCCTTGCCGCCCCTTTCGGTGACTTTGATGGAGATAACTCCCTTGCCGCCGCGACCTTGGACCGAATACTCCTCGACCTTTGTCCTCTTGCCGAGCCCCTTTTCGGTGATGGTTAGAAGGGATGTCCTGTTTTCCACTACTTCGGCGGAGACCACGGTGTCGCCTTTTTCGAGCCTTATGCCGATAACTCCCCTCGCGGTCCTTCCGACCGACCTGACCTCCGTTTCCTTGAACCTTATGGAGAGGCCGTTCCACGTGCCGATGATAATGTCATTGTCGCCGTTTGTTTTCTTTACGGCTATCAGCTCGTCCCCCTCGTCCAGGTTTACGGCTATGATGCCTTTAGCCCTGGGGTTGCTGTATTCATCCAGCGCCGTTTTCTTTACTATCCCGGCCTTGGTGAACATGACGAGATATCCGTCCTTGAAGTCCCTCACGTTGAGGGCGGTGGTTATGCGCTCTCCTTCGGACAGGGACAGGAGATTGACCAGTGCCTTGCCCTTTGCGGTGCGGCTCGCCTCCGGAACCTGGTATATCTTGGACCAGTAAAGCTTGCCCATGTTGCTGAAGAAGAGCATATAGTCGTGGGTGGAGGCGATGAAGAGTTGCTCCACGAAGTCCTCTTCCCGCGTCTCCATGCCGGTAAGGCCCTTGCCGCCCCGGCGCTGGCTCCTGTAAGTGGAGAGCGGGATCCTCTTGATGTACCCGTTGTGGGTCAGGGTTATGACCATCTCCTCCTCTGTTATGAGGTCTTCTATTGTCAGTTCGGCGGTCTCTGCCAATATCTCGGTCTTTCGCCCGTCTCCGTATTTGTTTTTGATCTCGGCAAGCTCTTCTTTTATTATTTTAGATACGAGCGCCTCGCTCGCTAAAATTTCCTTTAACCTCTCTATCTCCTTCAGGGTTTCTTTGTAGTCGTTTATTATCTTGTCCCTTTCGAGGCCGGTGAGTCTCTGGAGTTTCATGTCGAGTATGGCCTGCGCCTGTATCTCCGTTAACGGATAGTTGGTCATCAATCCGTTCTTAGCCTCTTCGGGGCTCTTTGATTTTCTGATAAGGCTTATTATCTCATCGAGATGGTCGAGCGCTATTTTCAGTCCTTCGAGGATATGGGCTTTTTCTTCCGCCTTTCTCAACTCGAATTTCGTCCTGCGCAGTATTACGTCTCTCCTGTGCTGCAGGAAATAATCGAGCATCTTTTTGAGGCTGAGGATATGAGGTTGTCCTCCGACGAGAGAGAGCATGATGATGCCGAAGGTGGATTCCATCTGCGTATGTTTGTAGAGATTATTCAGGATTACCTGCGGAACCTCGTTGCGCTTGAGTTCGAGGACTACCCTTATTCCGTCCCTGTCGGACTCGTCCCTTATGTCGGATATGCCTTCGATGCGCTTTTCCCTGACGAGTTCCGCTATCTTTTCTATGAGCCGCGCCTTATTGACCTGATATGGAAGCTCAGATACTATTATGCTGTCCCCGCCCTTTGCCTCCCTTTCTATCATGGCCTTTGCCCTTACCTTGATCAGGCCCCTGCCGTTGGTATAAGCGTCTACTATTCCCTTTGTCCCGTAAATCATCGCGCCGGTGGGGAAATCAGGGCCTTTAACGGCGGTCATCAAATCCGCAATAGTAACCTTCGGATTATCGAGGAGCATAATCAGCCCGTCGATGACCTCTTTTAAATTATGGGGCGGGATGTTCGTGGCCATTCCGACCGCGATTCCGGCTGAGCCGTTTATAAGGAGATTGGGAACCTTTGTGGGCAATACGAGGGGCTCTTCGACGGTCTCGTCGAAATTAGGCGTGAAATCTACGGTCTCTTTGTCTATATCCGCCAGCAGTTCTTCGGCTATCTTCGCGAGTCGCGCCTCCGTGTACCTGTATGCGGCAGCCGGATCTCCGTCTATCGAGCCGTAGTTTCCCTGACCGTCAACAAGTTGATAGCGCATATTGAAATCCTGCGCCAAACGGACCATAGCGTCATAAACTGCCGAATCGCCATGCGGATGATATTTTTTTAATACCTCGCCTACAACACCGGCGCTTTTAGAATATTTCTTGCCGGGAAGCAGTCCTTCCCTGAACATAGCGTAGAGTATCCTTCTCTGGACAGGCTTCAACCCGTCCCTGACCTCAGGCAATGCCCTGCCTATGATTACGCTCATGGCGTAATCAAGGTAGCTTACCTTCATCTCTTCTTCTATGCTGACGGATAAATTGGAAATGGACATAAAGACTATACCTCGCTTAATTAGTAATGAAAACGTTATATTTTAACACATTATGGGCTTTTGATATCGGATTTAACCGTAATCCGCAGCTAAAAAATTCAACACTTATAAAGGCTTTGAAGCGGATTTGCGCTTTGGGATTATGGATTTAAGTTCCTCGATAACAGCCTTCAGTCTTTTTATTTCTTCCTTGTTGAACCGCCTGTCTTTGTAATAAATTCTCTCGAATTCTTTGACAAACCTCAATGCATGCTCTTTGAGCCTTTCGTCCTTAACGGATTCCGCGAATTCCTCAAGACCCTGAGATCCTCCCCTCCTGTACCCGAAGCCTTCCATTCTCTTCTGAAACACGGTTAAAAGCCTTGTTTCAGGGGATCTTTTGCCGGACAAAACAGCGTATCCCGCGAATACGGCCGCGACTGCAATAAAAATTCCTATAAAATATCTGATGAGCATTTCCCTGTCTATGGACAGATTGAACGCCGGCTTTTTAATCCCCATCCGTATCTTATTGAAAAGGGATATCTGCCTTTCAAAATCGTAGTTGATAACGGTGATGTTCCAGTAATAGTTTATTAAATCGACGGTAAGCCGTATCTTAAAAAGTATGCCTAATTCCCGCTGCGATACGAAGCCCTGGATCGGCGCCGGGGTAGGGTCAAACCTCATCCAATTGTTGTTTACGTACGCCTCGACCCACACATGCGCGTTTTTCTGCGGCACCAGATAATATTTACCCATATCGTTGTAGTATCCGCCCCTGTAACCTCCTACAAGCCGCGCAGGTATGCCGGCGGCCCTGAGCATAACAGCCATTGCCGACGCGAAATACTCGCAGTTGCCGTATTTGTGCTTGAAAAGAAAGTCTTCGAGGGGGTTTTTGGTTATCGGGAGGTTCTGCAGGGAATATTTGTAATTACCTCTACTTAAGAAATTCAAGACGGCATTCGGTATTTGAGTCCCGGATTCGGCTTTAGATGCCGTTTCTTTTGCTGCTTTCACTATCTCCGGAGATATGTCTTCAGGTAGTTGCAGGTAATGGTTTTTGTTTATATTTTCTTCGGTTATCGCGTCCGACATGACCGATACCGCCTCGTACCGTATTCTCCTGTCGATTGTTTTCGGCGTTGTGAAGGCAAGGTCGCCGTGTTTTTTCAAATCCTTGATTGCGATGGAATAAGGCTTGTCCAGAGCAAAGACATAAATATTTTCATAGGGTTCGAGATATATGATCTGCGTTATTTTCCTGCCTGTTATGTTCAATTGATACTCTCCTGAAGCGCCTTCTCCGGACCGCGTCCATGATGCGCCGTCAAAGGAATCGAGAACAATTCCGCGCCAGTACAGGATCCTGTCGTCAACTTTGTCCATTTGCGCCCTGAATATGGCTGTAGAGTCTTCCTGAATGCCTGATATGCCGCCGAGCTTTACCTTATCCGTAAAGCCGGTTTTCGCCTTTTCTCCCCTGTTCAAAAAATTGAATAGGGGATTGCTTGTCCTCGGCAGGGCTATGAAAAAAACCAGCGTTACCGGCATGGCTATAAGGGGTATGAGCAGGGATTTTGAGATTATCTTGATGACCGTGCCCTTTGCGAGTTCGAGGTCCGGCTCTTGGGAATAGTAAGTGAGCAGGACTATTGCCGCCGGCAGCAGGAACACGAGGCCCATGAAATATATCGAAAACGCTATGTCTATCGAAAGCAGCGCAGAACCCGCAAGGAGAAAAAGGGATATGGCGTATATCTGCATGTAGTCGCGGAATTTCTTGTCTTCGAGGAATTTGACGCAGATGAGCATTAAAAGCCCTTCGACGGTCGGGGTGACGAGGTCTTTGGAATCGAGCCTTAGAAACGAGAATATTATTACGGCCAGCGCCGCAAGATTCAAAAGCCAACGCTGCGGATGGCCGACTTTTTTGTATTCGAGGTATATGGAGAACGGGAAGAGCAGCATGAACAGAGAGGAGTAAACGATGCTTATGTATCCGGCGACAGACAGGAATCCTATCAACCCTATGATTGCAGCCGTTATCTTTACGGCAGTCTCTATTCTTATGGAGCGGATGTTATTCGGTTTCATGCTTTTCAATTCCGTATAAGGCAAGTTCCTTCAGCATGGAAATCTTATGGGCATTCGAAATATCCGGAGCATAAAACCTACCGTCTATCCTGAGCCCTGCCGGTATATTTTTCTTCAAAAGCTGCAAGATCATATACGCGATGCACGAGATCTTTTCTTCAATATTCTTTATGTCGATTTTTTCAAAATCTATCACAATGGGCTGATACGAGAGTGATGAAAGCTCCTTTGTTTTGAGGTCTCCTGTCTTTGCCGTGGCCTTCCAGTTTATATATTTAAAAGGGTCGCCCGTGACGTATTTCCTTATGGAGAGCATCTCGGATTCGTATCCGGTCTTGTCCGTCTGTATCTCGCCTTTTGAAAGCCGCTGCCTTTCAAGGATGTTTAAAAGCGCCGATTTTTCAGGTTCCGGGAACACGATAAAGTCGAAAGACGCGTCGAGTTTTCTGCATCTCACAAAAAAATTAAATGGAAAGACCGAGCATATGTAGATCTCTTTTATGCTGTGCCTGCCCCGGTTTTTGAAAGATATGTCCAGATATCCGGACGAATCGCTCTTTTTATCGACAAACGGGAACAGGGTTTCATGCGATCTCTGCTCGTCCTGTATTATCTTCACTCTCATCAAAAAGACGGGAAGAAACCTCTTCCTGTTTTTAAGGCGTATCTTCAGCGGAAATTCCTTATTAGCATATATCTCCTGAGGAATTTCCGCATCGATATCGATCTTCGACAGGTTCCTCTTCCCGAAAAAACCGGAGATGCCCATAAAACCGAGCAGCGCGGAGACTATGAGATAAATGAGGTTGTTTGAAGTGTTGACCCCGGCAAAGCCTAAAAACAGCGTTAATGCGATGTATAACCAACCGGCATTAGTTATCTTTATTACAGGCAAGGACTGCTTTTTAACCACAATAGTTAAATAACCTCATTTAGACCGGAACCGCTATTGTTTCTATTAATGACTTTATTATCTCCTTTTTATTAAGGTTCTCGTATTCTTCTTTGAACATTACACGGTGGGTAATGGTATATTCGGCCAGCTCTTTTATGTCCTCGGGTATGACGAAGTCCCTTCCGTGGAAGTATGCGTTTGTCTTTGCGGTGTAGGTCAGGGCCAGCGCTCCCCTCGTCGAAAGTCCCGCATTGAGATATTTGCCGCTTCTTGTTGCCTGTATTATTTTCATGGCGTAATCCAGCACCTTATCCGACACGTAAATATTATCCTTTACCTCGTCCTGAATTAGCGAGGCATCTTCGGGCGTTATTACAGGCTCCATAGCGTATAACTCTTCCCTTTTACTCCCGCTTTTCAATATCTCCTTTTCAGCCTCGCCCGATGGGTATCCTATGTTTATCTTCATTATGAACCTGTCGAGCTGCGATTCGGGCAGAGGGAAAGTGCCGAAGTGCTCTGCCGGATTCTGCGTAGCTATCACAAAAAAAGGCTTCGGAAGTTTGTAGGTCTTGCCCTCCACGGTTACCTGTTCCTCTTCCATCGCCTCAAGCAGCGCGCTTTGCGTCTTGGGAGTAGCCCTGTTTATTTCGTCCACGAGCACGATATTGCTGAAGATAGGGCCGGGGTGGAATTCGAACTCCCCGAGGCTTTTGTTGTAAATGGACAATCCTGTAATGTCGGTGGGAAGAAGATCGCTTGTGCATTGTATCCTGCCGAAGCTCAATCCGAGTGACCGGGCAATGCCTACGGCCAATGTCGTTTTTCCGAGACCGGGCAGGTCTTCTATCAGGAGATGGCCTTTTGAGAAAAAGGCGGTCAGTGAAAGCCGCAATGCGTGCTCTTTGCCCTGCAGGTAGGCCGAAAGCGATTCTATAATGAGATCGATTTTATTGTTTGTGTTTTCGGCAGTTACAAGTTTATTCAGTTCCATGCTTATAGTTTAACGCTTGTAACGGCCTATATTCAAATTATCCGAATATCTTTCCGGGGTTCATCATGCCCTTCGGATCGAAAAGTCCCTTGATGCCTTTCATCAATCCGAGTTCCCGCTCTTTTATCTCCATTCCGATGTAAGGGGCTTTTGTCATGCCTATGCCGTGCTCGCCCGATATGGAGCCGCCCGATTTGACGGTAATCTCGAATATTTTTTTTACGATCTCCATGCCTCTTGCGTATTCCTCTTTATTATTTTTATCGACCATTATATTAACGTGGAGATTTCCGTCTCCGGCGTGTCCGAAGCTGATGATCATAATGCCGCTTTCTTCTGAAAGCCTTCTTAAATCAGCCAATACCGAAGGGATTTTATCTCTCGGCACAACGATATCTTCATTGATTTTTGTCGGCTTTAAGTGATAAAGCGCCGGAGAAATAGACCTCCGCGCCTCCCATAATCTGTCCCGCGCCATGTCGTCTTCAGCGACCACAGCCTCTCCGCCGAGGGTTTTGCATATGTCTACTATCCTTTCCGCCTCTTTCTTGATCGTTGCGGGATAGCCGTCGAGTTCGATGAGGAGCAATGCCTCCGCGCCTGCGGGAAGACCTGTGGGTTTGTAATTTTCTATCGCCTCTATGGCAAGCCTGTCCATGAACTCCATTGTCCTCGGTATTATCTTGGATGAGATTATCTTTGAGACCGCCATGCCGGAAGATTCCGGATTGTCGAAGACGACAAGAAGCGTCATTATATCCTCAGGAAGCGGCAGCATTCTCAGCCTTATCCTTGTCGCAACGGCAAGGGTTCCTTCCGAGCCGATCAGGAGGTTTCTCAGGTCATAGCCTACGGCCTTTTTGTATGTCCTGCCTCCGGCGTTTATAACGCTGCCGTCGGGAAGCACCGCTTCTATTCCCATTACATAATCCCTTGTAACGCCGTATTTCAGCGCCCTCGGTCCCCCCGCGTTAGTAGCCAGGTTTCCGCCGATTGTGCAGACATTAAGGCTTGCGGGATCAGGGGGATAAAAGTAGCCTAAATATTCCAGTTCCTTCTGGAGCCTGCCGTTTACGATGCCCGGCTCTACGGTTACGGTCATGTTCTTCGTGTCCACGTCGAGCATTTTCCGCATCTTTTCAAAGCTTAAAACGATACAGCGGTCGCCGTAAGGAACTGACGCGCCGGACATGCCTGTCCCCGCGCCTCTCGGAATGACGGAGAGGTTGTTTTCATTCGAGTATTTGATTATTTTTACGACTTCGCCCGTGTTTTTAGGCCACGCAACGGCATAGGGAATGGCCGCATCCGAAATGGACGCGTCGAAGCTGTAACATATAAGGTCTTCCTTGTCCGTGGAGATTTGAATGCCGGGAAGCATAGTTACCTGAATCTTAGAGCCTTCATCCTTTTCTTCCTTGCGTCTCTTTGTTTGCGTTTTTCTTTTTCGGAAGGCTTTTCATAGAAGCTTCTTTTTTTGATTTCTCTGAAAAGCCCGTCCTTTTGCAATTGGCGTTTAAGCGCCCTCAATGCCCCTTCAATATCATTTCCGTGAACCCTTATTTCCAAGATAGATTATCTCCTTCCTCTTCCGGTACCCCTGCCGCCGCCGAAACCGCCGCCGAAGTTGCCTCCGCCTCTTTTCCTTTCAAAACCGTGCCTTTCTCTGGGCTGTTGCGGTTTTGCCTCGGCAACGGAAAGCGTCCTTTCCATAAACATAGAGCCGTTAAGGGATTCTATCGCCTTTTTGGCGTCGTCTTCCGTTGCCATCTCGACAAAGCCGAAACCTTTAGCGCGTCCAGTGTGAGCGTCCGTTATCAAGTTGACCGCTTCTACTTCCCCGTGTTTCGAGAATAGCTCCTTGATGTCGTCCGTTGTTGCCGTAAATGAGAGGTTGCCTACATAGATTTTTTTGCCCATGATTCGTCTCCTGTTCCTGTTTTTGATGTAATAAAAAAATCCCCGGAGCTTCTTCTAAAGTCTGCGGGGATTCCTAACTTTTAAAAGCTGTTTATAGTATAAGGTAAAGCCGTCTAATTGTAAATCTTTATTTTATAGACGACCTACCCGATATCGCCGACTTCGGCGAATTGCAGCGATATTGTCTTAGATGCCCCCGGTTCTTCCATAGTGATGCCGTACAGGTAATCCGCAACTTCCATTGTCGTCCTGTTGTGCGTAATAACGATGAATTGGGTTTCTTTCGAGAGGTCTTTTATCATCTGCGCGAATCTTACGGTGTTTGATTCGTCCAAAGGCGCATCGGCCTCGTCGAGGATACAGAGGGGGCTCGGCTTGATCAAAAATCCCGCAAACAGCAGGGAGAGCGAAGTAAGCGCTTTTTCGCCGCCCGAAAGCAGGTTGATATTCTGGAATTTTTTGCCGGGAGGCTGGGCGATTATCTCGAGTCCGGCGTCGAGTATATTTTCTTCGTCCGTGAGTATTATATCCGCTTTTCCTCCTCCGAAAAGGACTGTAAAGACCTCCGAAAATTTTGTCCTGAGCGCGTCGTACGCCTCGCGGAGCTTTCTTCTCGTCGTCGAGTTTATTCTGCTTATGGCCTCTTCGAGTTCGGCTATCGACATTGTTAAATCCTGCTGCTGTTTCGTAAGGAAGTCATAACGTGTTTTGAGTTCTTCGTATTCTTCTATCGTGCCGAGGTTTACCGGTCCGAGTTCGCGTATCTTGGTGTTGAGTTCATTCATCCTGTTCGCGTCTTCTTCCGGATCGAAGCCTTCAAATTCTACCGGCTCGGTTTTTATTTCGAGGCCGTATTTCTGAGAGATAGAGCCTTCTATGTTCTCTATTTTCAGCCTGTTTTCTACCGCCTTTGTATTGGCTTCCGATAGTTGCTGCGAAACGGAATCTATTTCAGTTCGGATCCCTTTAAGAGAGGCGTCTTTTGCGGTTAATTCCAGATGTTCCGATGATATAGCTTCTTTTAACCCGGTCTTTTCGGTATTTATTCCGTCCGCCTCCACAATTATAATTTTGATTCCTTCCTCAAGCCCATGCAGTTCCGACCCGGATTCTTTTATTTTTTCTTCCGAGTCCCGGATTTCCTGCACCGCCTGCTCTTTCCTGTCTTCGAGTTCTTTGAAGGCATCGTTGATATTATCCCTTTCTTTTCTCAGGGCATCGGTTTTTTCCCGGGACGAAGCCAGAGAAAGCTTCATGTCCGTAAGCTGAGAGCGCGCCTCTTCGTATTCTTCCCTTTTTGACGAGAGGGATTGCTGCATAGAGGCTATTTCGTCATCTATCGCCGTTCTCGCGTTTTCGGCGGTCCCGATCTCTTCGGTCTTTGTTCGGAGCATATCTTTAGTCGATTCCATTTCCTGCGAGATTGCGGACAGTTCGGTATCGAGGAACGAAAGCTTTCTCGCATTCCTTTCGAGTTCATCGCGTCGGTTTTGGAGCGAGTGAGCGTAAAGGGAGATCTCTTTTTCAACGGCGACAACCGCGTCTTCCGCTGTTTTTAGAGATTCTTTTTTCGCGGCCAGGGCGTCGGTCAGGGAGTTGAGATTGTCCTCGAAATTCTTTATTTTCAACTGCCGCTCGTCTATCGCCCTTTGAAGCTCCTTTATCTCCCTCTTCTTTTTCAGGATGTCTTTCCCGTGTCCGGCGAATATCCAGCCGCGGCTGTTTACAACCTCTCCGTCGAGGGTAACCAGAATAAGCTCGGAGTTTTGAGCCGGGAGTCCGGAGTTAAAAACTTCGAATGCGGACCGGATGTCTTTTACTATATAAGTGTTCTCCAGCGAGGCATGCGCCGCTTTTTTCGCGTCGCCGTTTTCCGATGTTATGAAGTCCGAGGCCGGTCCTATGACGGCGTCATGGGTAATACGGTTGTTAATGTTTCCCCCGCCGGACGCCGGACGCATAACGTCCAATCCTTTATAAAGAATTGATGTTCTTCCGATCTGCTTTTCTTTGATAATTTTTATAACCGACATCACGTCGTCGAGGTTGTCGAAGATCAGGGAATTTATTCTATCCGAGAGTATCGCCTCGATCGCGGCTTCAAAGTCTTTGTCGGCTGCGATAATATCCGACAGCACGGTCGTCTGCTGCCCTTCCATGAGGAAGTCGGCAAGTGACTTGTCTATAATCAGTTCTTTCAATGAATCGAGTCTCGATGTGTTTGAGGCTAAGTCTTCGCGTTCCCTGGCAAGGAGCGTCTTTTTGTCTTCGATCCCCTCCGTTAGACGTGCTATCTCGGAGCTTATGGCCTCTTTTTCGGCCTGAAGCCGTGAAATGGCCTCGGTTTTATTTTTAAGGGCTTCCTCCTCTTCCCTCGCCGCCGTTTGCAGTTCGTCGATATTGCCTTTGACGGTTTCGCCGTCTTTTACCGCAACCGATTCCCTGTAGATAAGGTTTTCGGAGGCCGACTGGAGCTTGGCGAGATTGTTTTTCTTATTGCTGAGGTCTTCGGATGCCTTGAAAAGTTCCTTTCTCCTGTCTTCTATGGCCGATTCCTTTTCCCCGATGGCCGCCTCTATTTCGGATGCCCGTTCCTTTTTTTCGTCAAGCTCTATCGACATGCTTTCCATGCTCGACAGGAGTGCATTTTCCGCGTCGTCGAGTTCGGATATCTTTCCTGAGAGTTCGGCCTTTTTTACCGCTATCTCTTCCTGCAGGTTTGTGAGCCGGTCTATATCGAGCCTTTTGTTTTCCATATTGGCCTTCAATACCGCTATGCGCTTCTCCGAATCCGCTATCGACCTTTCCTTTTCGTTGAGAGCGCTTTCAAGCGCGGCAAGCGCTTTCTCTTTCTCGGCTATCTCGATCCTCTTTGTTTCTATGAAGTTTTCGAGCGTCGAGAGTTCGCCCCTCTTAGCCGAATCGGCTTCTCTCAGTTTTTCGATCTCCGAGAGAAGGATTGTCAATGCCCCACTCAATGACGTATATTCTTTTTTAGCGATTCTAAGTTCTATAGCCTTCAGTTCTTCGATAAGCCTTTTATATCTCTCGGCTTTTTTTACCTGCCTGTCAAGGCTGTTTATCTGGCGTTTGACCTCGTATACTATATCGTTTATGCGCTGCAGGTTCTGCTTCGAGGATTCGAGCTTGGACAGGGCTTCCGCCCTTCTGACTTTGTATTTCATGACGCCCGCTATTTCTTCTATAAGGAACCGCCTTTCATGCGGCTTGGTATTGATGATCTCTCCTATCCTGCCCTGATCCAGTATCGAATAGCTCTTAACATCGAGGCCGGTGTCGAGAAACACGTCCTTTATGTCTCTCAGGCGGCACTGCCGCTTGTTCATCAAATATTCGCTCTCTCCCGAACGGTACAATCTGCGGGATACCGTCATCTCGTCGGAGACGTCTTCGCCCGATTCGCTTCCGTTCCCCGATCCGTTCCCGGCCGAAGGCTTGCCGGACTGCGAGACCACAAGCGTTACTTCGGCCATGCCTTTCTGCTTCTTTGCAGCCGAGCCCTGGAATATGACCTCCTCCATTTTTTCTCCGCGCAGGCTCTTCGCGCTTTGTTCGCCCAGCACCCACCTGAACGCGTCCACGACATTGCTCTTGCCGCATCCGTTGGGGCCTACGATGCAGGTGATTCCGTTGTGAAGGGGGAATAGGCTTTTGTCCGCAAAGGATTTGAATCCGATAAGTTCGATCTGTTTTATTTTCATAATGCCTTTCATTTTACGCATGAGGCATCGAAAGGGTCAAGTTAAAACGGCATTAATATAGCGATAAGTTTTTTTTATTTGACGATTTCCGTGTTTGTATATTAGCCTTTAAAGCCTTTTCAGTATTAGTATTTTCAATAAGCCTTAAAATAAAAATAACGAGGAGGATTGTATGCCAAAGAAGTATGAGACTCCGCTGCTTGACGAGCTCGAAAAGGGTCCGTTCCCGAGCTTTGTCACGGAGATCAAGAAGGCGGCGGCAAGAAGCGACATGGCGGCCGATGAACTCGGCCAACTCGAAAAGTCCTACAGGGACAAACGCGGTTACTGGAAGCACGGCGGTATCGTCGGTGTCAGGGGATACGGAGGTGGTGTTATCGGAAGATATTCATCTCTTGCGGATCAGTTCCCCAATGTTGCAAACTTCCATACCGTCAGGATCAACTGCACTTCCGGATTTTTTTACACATCGAAATTTTTGAAAGAGGCGTGCGATATCTGGGACAAATACGGAAGCGGTCTCACAAACCTCCACGGGTCAACAGGAGATTTCGTTCTCCTCGGGACGAACACCGAAAACTTAGAGCCGATTTTCGCGGAGTTTTCATCGCGCGGATGGGATCTGGGAGGTTCGGGATCCGCATTGAGAACGCCAAGTTGCTGCGTAGGTCCGGCAAGGTGCGAGTGGTCTAATATCGATACCCTCGGAATCACCTATGCATGTACTCAGGAGTTTCAGGACGAAATGCACAGGCCTGCTTTCCCTTATAAATTCAAGATCAAGACGGCGGGATGCGCTGTCGACTGTATAGCGTCTATCGCCCGCGCCGACCTTTCCATTATCGGAACATGGAAGGGAAAGATAGCGACGGATCAGGCCGAAGTTGCAAATTATGCGAAGAAGGGAATGAAGATTCAGGAAGAAATAGTAAACAGATGCCCGAGCAAGTGCATGAGCTATGACGGCAAGGAACTCAAAATAGATGATGATAACTGCGTGCGCTGCATGCACTGTATAGCAAAGATGACGAAGGCCCTGAAGCCTACCGGAGAAAAGGGAGCCACAATACTCATGGGCAGCAAGGCTCCGTTCGTTATCGGAGCGACCCTTTCATGGGTCATCGTTCCGTTCATGAAACTCGAAGAGCCGTACGACGAACTCAAAGACCTCATCAGAAAAATGTGGGAGTTCTGGGACGAGTACGGAAAGAACAGGGAGAGGATCGGCGAGCTTGTGATAAGAAAGGGAATGAGGGAGTTCCTCGAGTTCGTTGGAATAGACCCGGTTCCGCAGCAGGTAAAAGAGCCGAGAAGAGATCCGTTTTTCTTCTGGACCGAAGCCGATTTGCAGAAATAAAGAATCAGAAATTTAAAATATATAATTAAGGAGGAAAAAATGGCAGCACCTCAGAGAAGAACAGATATAGGACCGCCTCACTTCAAGGAATTTTTGCCGCCGGTAATTCAGAAGAACTACGGCGACTGGAAATACCACGAAGTCTTAAGCGGCGGAGTAATGGTTCACACGGCAAACAGCGGCGATAAGATATGGTCCGTAAGGGTTGCCTCGCCGAGGCTCCTCAGCACGGATACCATAAGGGATATGGCGGATATGGCGGAGAAATACTGCGGAGGCTATATCAGATTCACTACGAGGAACAACGTGGAATTTCTCGTCTCCGATGAGAAAAATCTCGAGCCGCTCCAGAAAGAACTGGGATCAAAGAAATATATGATGGGCGGCATAGGCCCGAGAATAAGCAATGTAGTCCATACGCAGGGATGGGTGCATTGCCATTCCGCAGCAACCGACGCATCCGGCCTTGTTAAGGCTATGATGGATGAGTTTGCCGACTATTTCACAACTAAGGAAACTCCTAATAAAGTCAGATTGGCAGTTGCGTGCTGCGTCAATATGTGCGGCGCGGTTCACTGCTCGGATATAGCCGTTGTGGCGATTCATAGGAAGGTCCCGACTATAGACCATGATAAGGTCAAGAATATGTGCGAGGTTCCATCCACAATCGCCGCGTGCCCGACAGGCGCTATCAGCCCGGAGCCTTCGAAGAAGAGCGTAAAGATCAACGCCGACAAGTGTATGTACTGCGGCAACTGTTTTACGGTATGCCCTCCGATAGAAATCCACGATCCCGAATACGACGGCGTGGCTATCGTTGTGGGCGGCAAAATAGGCAGCCTCAGGAGCAATCCGAAATTCTCCAAGCTCGCGATTCCTTTCATTAAGAATAATCCTCCGAGGTGGCCTGAAGTTACCGCCGCGGTAAAGAATATCCTTGATACCTATATAGCCGGCGCGGAGAAACACGAAAGGGTAGGCGAGTGGATAGAGAGGATAGGCTGGGAGAAGTTCTTCAAGATTACAGGATTGCCGTTTACCTTCCAGCACATCGACGACTTTGTGATCGCAAGGGAGACGTTCAGGACAGCGGCAACATTTAAATGGTAAAACAATAATAATCGGGTTTAAGGTTTAAGGCTGAAGGGGTTAGTATCCTCAGCCTTAAACCTCAGCCTAAGCGAGCGAGGTGCGAGCATGGAAAAGGCAGAAGTAGCACAGAAAATTTACGAGCTGGTAGAAAAGTCCACGGGCAAAAAGAAGTTGAAATCGAGCGATATCCAAAAGACCATTTCAGCCGATTTGAGCATTACGAGGGACGACGTAAAGGCAGCGCTTAGGGATCTGGTGGATGAAGGCAAGCTCATTTACACATACTTCGGCGGCAGCTTCATAGAGATTCCCCCGAAATAAATAACGCTTGTATTTATTTTTTAGAAGGGCAGTTTCCCTATAAGGGGTGGACTGCCCTTTTTGTGTAAGAACGGTTTTTCTAAGGCGCAATCGGTTATAATAAAAAACTTATGAATAATTATCCGCGTCTTGTTATTGCAGGCGTAAAGGGCGGAAGCGGCAAAACTACGCTTTCACTCGGCCTGATAGCCGCGCTTAAATCAAGAGGATTGAAGGTAATTCCCTTCAAGAAGGGGCCTGATTATATAGACGCAGGATGGCTGTCTGCGGCCGCGAAGAATCCCTGCTTTAACCTCGATCCCTTCTTTCTTACGAGGGAAAAGATAATGGAATCCTTCGCAGCGCATTTTACGGGCGATATCACGGTCATAGAAGGCAATAGGGGGCTTTATGACGGCATGGACGCGGAAGGTTCATACAGTACTGCGGAACTCGCAAAGTTTTTACATTCGCCCGTAATATTGATCGTTGACTGCACTAAGATGACGAGGACCGCCGCTGCCGTGGTGCTCGGATGCATGAACCTCGACAGGGATGTGGACATAAAGGGCGTTGTGCTGAATCAGGTTTCGGGCAGCAGGCACGAATCGGTTGTAAGGCAGTCGATAGAAAAATATTGTTCGCTGCCGGTACTCGGCGCAATCCCGAGGCTGAAGTCGGGGGAAATGCCGGAGCGGCACATGGGGCTTACGCCCTATCAGGAACATCCGGATACTTCAAACGTCCTCACAATTGTGGAAGATATAGCAAGGAAATATCTCGATCTCGACGCAATTCTCGGTATTGCTAATAGCGCAGAACCGCCGAACATAAATTCTTTATCGCCTATGGCCCATAGCCTGTCGCCTGTGGTTAAGATCGGCGTCATAAGGGATTCGGCATTTCAGTTTTATTATCCCGAGAATCTCGAAGAATTGGAGCGCGGCGGAGCGGAGCTTGTCGAGATAAATGCCGTCGAAGGAGAGCGTCTTCCGGATATAGACGGATTGTATATAGGCGGCGGTTTCCCCGAGACGAATGCCATAAAACTGGCGGAGAATGCCGGTTTCAGGGAGTCGGTGCGCGAGTCGGTTGAAAGGGGTCTTCCTGTATACGCGGAATGCGGCGGGCTCATGTTCTTAGGCGATTCCATCACGGTCAAAGGCGAATCTTATCCGATGGTCGGCATATTCCCTCTCGTCTTTGAGATGATGGAAAGACCGCAGGCTCACGGCTATACGATTGTCGAGGTCAAAGAAGACAATCCGTTTTATCCGGCGGGAACGGTGCTGCACGGCCATGAGTTCCATTACTCGGCGTTGGTCGAGGATCGGGAAAAGGACGGCATATATATGGCGTTCGGAATGAAAAGAGGGCAGGGGATAAAAGATAAGGCCGACGGCATTTGTTATAAAAACACACTCGCAACTTATACCCATATACATGCGCTCGGCTCTCCGGAATGGGCAGCGGGGTTTATAAAAAAGGCAAAGGAGTTTAAGGACAAAAATGAATAAATATAAGCCGGAATGCCCTTTTTGCGGCAGGGACATAACAGCGCCGGGAAAAATAAAAACCGATCTCGGAGAGATAATCGGCGGGAGATGCGCGTGCGGGGCCGTTTATGTCTGCGACCTCACAGGACACAACGCGGGAGAGGCGTATATGGATGCCCTCGCCTTTGCAAAGGGAGACTGGAATTTCGATGAGATAAACTCCGATGAGGACTATATCACAAATGATATCGACTATGACCTGAGGACTCATTCGCGACTCTACTCCAGGAGCACGGGACAAAGCGGCGGGAAGCTGATATTCGTGAAGATTTCAAAAAATGTTATGCAAGAAAAGACGGTTGATAGCGGTCGGGAAGCTGTTTCAAAAACCGTTGATACAAAGAGAGCGCATATATCGAAAAAGGCGTTGAGAGGCCTGCTTGAGCAGGGATTATACGGTGACGTTATCAAGGAGGCAAGAGAGGATAAAGGGGTTATCAGGAAACTTATCTCGTCGGCGTACGATAAAGAAGATGTCGTAAGCTGGAGAGCTATAGAGGCTTTAGGCGTTACAGCAGGCGCGTTAAGCGGAGAAGGCAAGACCGAGATTGTGCGGGACGCCGTCCGCAGGCTGCTGTGGTCTATGGGCGAAGAATCAGGAGGCATAGGATGGAGCGCGGCAGAGATGATAGGCGAGATCATCAGGAACAATCCCGATGAGTTTGCGGACATCGCTCCCATCGTATGGTCCTTCCGCGAAGAAGAGATGTTCAGGCCGGGGATACTTTGGGCCATGGGACGGATAGCGGAGATAAGGCCTGACCTCGTATCGTTTATCGCAAGAGATATGCAGCGGATGTTCGCCGACAAAAATCCGGCTGTGAGGGGTTACGCCGCTTGGGTCGCCGGAATTCTCGGAGAGGAACGCCTTTTGGAAAATGTCGAAGGGCTGTCCGGAGATGAGAGCGAGATTGATTTTTATCATAACGGCGAACTGTTGAAAAAAAAGATTACGGGCATAGTTGAAGAGATAAGAAACAAGAAAGTTAATAAACCCGGTAAATAAAAATAGCAAATGTTTATATAATATTATTTTATTTGACCGGACATGACGGCGTATATTATTTTCTTAAGCGCTTTTCTTGAATAAAGATTGTAAATGATAGTATAATCTTCAGACTAAAACAGAGAAAGGAGGTAGTAATATGGCAACTATTGATTTTCAGGGCAAGCAGGTCGAGGTGGACGAGGACGGGTATCTTGTAAACCTTGACGACTGGGTAAAGGATATCGGTCTCCAGATGGCAAAGGGCGATGGCATGGAACTTACGGATGCTCACTGGGAAGTTATCAACTTCCTTAGGGAATATTATGCAAAGTATCAGATTGCTCCGATGATAAAGATACTTGTAAAGGAAATTGCCAAGGTTATGGGCCCGGAGAAGGGCAATACCAAATATCTTTACGAGCTTTTTCCTGACGGACCCGCAAAGCAGGCATGTAGGTACGCAGGGCTTCCTAAGCCGACAGGATGCGTATAAGTTTTAAAAGTTAAATGGTTAGGCCGGTTGCCCCTTTTAAAACGGGGCGCCGGTCATTTAACCGGCTCAGACAGACGCACGACAAAGATACAATCCATTTCAACAGGCCATTTCAACGGGGAGGTGTGCTATACAGGAAATGAGTTTTACTGAACTCTTGTCGGAAAAGAAACCGGCTATTCTGAAAAAATGGTTCGATTCAATACTCGATACGTATCCCTCCGAGACGGCCGATTTTCTCAAAAAGCAAAAAGATCGTTTCGCTAATCCCGTGGGCAGCACTATTTACGGCGGAATGGATTCCCTCCTTAATTCGCTTCTCAGCAATGACGATGCGGACACGATTTCAAAATACCTCGACGACATCGTCAGAATAAGGGCAGTTCAGGATTTCACGCCTTCGCAGTCACTCGCCTTTATTTTCAGGCTCAAGGACGCAGTGAGGGAAGAAACGGCAGACGAAAGCAATGCGCGCGATTTTTCGGACGAACTGACGGCATTCGATCTCAAGGTGGACGCCCTTGCGCTGACGGCTTTCGATATATACATGAAGTGCAGGGAAAAGATTTATGATATCAAGGCCAACGAGCTTAGAAATATGACCATAAAACTGGTAGAAAGGGCAAACCTCATATTCGAGGCGCGGTATCGCGACATTGACCTTAAGGATTTAGTAATGGAAGGCAATAAATCAGAAAGAGGTGAGTAGATGAAAATCCTGGTTCCATTTTTTGCAGTAATCGCGCTTGTTCTGCTTGCCGTTATAGGCACGGCTGCGAACTTGCATTTCCTCTTCGGTGCGGTTATCCCGTATGCGGCTCTGTTTATTTTTATCTTCGGCGTTATTTACAGGGTCTTGAAATGGGCAAAATCACCCGTGCCGTTCTGCATCCCGACGACCTGCGGGCAGCAGAAATCGCTTCCGTGGATTAAACAGAACAAACTCGAAAACCCGTCAGGCACATTGCACGTAATCGGCAGGATGGCCCTCGAAGTGCTTACATTCAGGTCGCTTTTCAGGAATATTAAAGGCGAATTGAGAGACGGCAGCAAATTTGTTTACGGTTCCGACAAGTGGCTTTGGCTCGGCGGCATCGCATTTCATTACGCGTTTTTAATCGTGCTGCTGAGGCATATACGTCTTTTTGCGGAACCGACACCGGCGTATCTGTATATATTAGAGGCATTCGACGGCTTTTTACAGATAGGCATACCGAGGCTTTTCGCCACAGGGGTAGTGCTTCTTGCCGCCGCCGCGTTTTTATTCTTAAGAAGGATTTACGTTCCTCAGGTCCGGTACATCTCTCTTGCAGCCGACTATTTCCCGCTCTTTTTGATCATGGGAATCGCGGCCACCGGAATCATAATGAGGTATTTTTTTAAGACGGACATCGTAGGAGTCAAAGAGCTTGCAATGGGACTGGTGGGTTTCAACCCCGTTATCCCCAAGAGCGTCGGTTCTATATTCTATGTCCACTTGCTTCTTGTGAGCGCGCTTTTCGCTTATTTTCCGTTCAGTAAATTGATGCATATGGGCGGCGTCTTCCTCAGCCCGACAAGAAATATGGTCGCAAACAGCCGTGAGTTCAGGCACGTTAACCCGTGGAATTATCCCGTCAAGGTGCATACCTATGAAGAATACGAGGAAGACTTCAGGGAGAAAATGAAAATGGCTGAAATACCGGTGGAAAAGGAGTAAGTATGGCAAAGTTTACCGCAAAACCAAAAGATCTGATTCACATAGACTTCAAGAATCCCAGAACGGGCTGGATGGATACGCCGGTCGATATAAGGGAGCATATGTACTGCCATCCCACAAAGGCAAAAGACCTCGAGACCGTAGGCTTTCCGAATATTCATGAATGGAGACCGGCAGACGAGAACTGGAATCTCCCTGAAGACTGGAAAGAAACCGTTTTGAACGGCATAAAGGAAAGGCTCCAGAAATACCGCTCGTTCCATGTCTTTATGGATATATGCGTGCGCTGCGGAGCCTGCGCCGATAAATGCCATTTTTATCTCGGAACAGGCGACCCCAAGAATATGCCTGTTTTAAGGGCGGAGCTTTTGAGGTCCGTTTATAGAAAATATTTTACCGCCTCCGGGAAAATATTAGGCAAGACAGCCGGTGCAAGGGAACTGACAGAGGACGTGCTGAAAGAGATATGGTATTACTATTATCAGTGTACCGAGTGCCGCCGATGCTCTGTCTTCTGTCCTTACGGCATAGATCAGGCCGAGATTACAATGATAGGAAGGGAACTCACAAACCTGGTAGGCCTGCAGTTAGGCTGGATAGGAGGCCCCGTAGCGAACTGTTATATGAAGGGCAATCACCTCGGTCTCGAGCCGCATACCATTAAGAGCAATATCGAGATGATGCTCGACGACATAGAGACCATAACAGGCATAAGGATAAACCCCACATTTAACAGGAAGGGCGCCGAAATTCTGTTTGTTACGCCTTCGGGCGACCTGTTCGCCATGCCGGGTATCTATACCGCAATGGGATACCTTATGCTCTTCCACGAACTCGGGCTCGATTATACATGGAGCACTTACGCATCGGAGGGAGGCAACTTCGGATTTTTCTCATCCAACGAGATGGCAAAGAGGCTGAACTCGAAAATTTACGCAGAGGCAAAAAGACTGGGCGTGAAGTGGGTGCTCGGAGGGGAGTGCGGACATATGTGGAGGGTGCTGCACCAGTACATGGATACATGGAACGGCCCGGCGGATTTCCTTGAAGTGCCGAAGTCTCCGATAACGGGAACGGTGTTCGATAATGCGAAATCTGCGAAGATGACCCATATATCGGAATTCACGGCCGATCTGATCAAACACGGCAAGCTTAAGCTCGATAAGAGCAGGAACGATCACCTTAAGGTGACTTTCCATGACTCCTGTAACACATCGAGGGGCATGGGAATGTTGGATGAGCCGAGATATATCATAAAGAACGTCTGCAACCACTTTTACGAGATGCCGGAAAATACCATCAGGGAAAAGACCTTCTGCTGCGGAAGCGGCACAGGTCTGAATGCCTCCGAGAATATGGAGTTGAGAATGAGGGGAGGACTGCCGCGGGCGAACGCCGTCAAATATGTCCATGAACAGCACGGGGTAAATATGCTCGCGAATGTCTGCGCTATCGACAGGGCCACCCTTTCTGCTTCTATGGACTATTGGGTCCCCGGGGTAGGAGTTGCGGGAGTTTCGGAACTCGTCGGCAACGCCCTTGTAATGAAGGGAGAGAAGGAGAGGACTGCCGACTTGCGCGGTGAAACACTTCCGGGAAAGGAGGGCGCTGAATAATGTATAACGGCGGTAAGATTTTAATAGGGATTATCGTTTTTCTGCTCTTTGCCGCATTCCCGTTTTATAACAACATCGGGAAGGTGAGCGCCAAGCCGGAGCCTAAGTTGAATACTCCGGTTATACAGCAGCTTGCCGAGAAGAAATGCGTAGAGCCGAAGGATTTCATGAAGGCCGAGCACATGCAGATGCTTAATGACTGGAGGGACTCGGCAATTAGAGAAGGCAAAAGAACCTACATAAATTCTGAAGGAAAGCCGTTTTACATAAGCCTTCAGAATACATGCATGAACTGCCATTCAAACAAGAAAGAATTTTGCGACAAGTGCCACACTTATGCGGCAGTAAAGCCCTACTGCTGGACCTGTCATATCGAGCCAAAGGAGAAGAGGTCATGAGTATGGATAGAAGAGACTTTTTAAAATTAGCCGGACTTTCAACCGTTGGAATGGGCGCGGGATGGGTGCTGAGCAGGCCCGGAGATATTCTTGAGGCATCCCAGTTCCTGCAGACAAAGGAACTCCTCAATGCAAAGCAGTGGGCGATGGTAGTCGATATCAGGAAATTCAAGACCGTGGAGGATTATAAAAAGGTCATCGACGCCTGTCATAAAATCCATAATGTCCCTGATTTGGGCAATCCTAAGGACGAGGTCAAATGGATATGGTCAGATTCCTTTGATCACGCCTTCCCGGGGCAGGAGAGCGAATACATGCCGGAGGAGATGAAACATAAGCAGTTTGTTCTTCTCTGCAACCATTGCGAAAACCCTCCATGCGTAAGGGTCTGCCCGACAAAGGCGACATTCAAGAGAAAGGACGGCATCACGATGCAGGACCTGCACCGCTGCATAGGATGCAGATACTGCATGGCGGCATGTCCGTTCGGCGCAAGGAGCTTCAATTACCGGGATCCGAGACCGTTTGTAAAGGAGCCGAATGCCGAATATCCGACGAGGATGATCGGCGTGGTGGAAAAGTGCACATTCTGCGAGGAAAGGCTCGCGAAAGGCCTTATGCCGGCGTGCGTAGAGGCGTCCAACGGCGCTTTGATCTTCGGGGATATTACCGACACTAATTCCGAGGTCAGAAAAGTCCTTGCGGATAATTATACGATCAGGCGCAAGTCCGAACTCGGAACACGGCCAAGCGTTTATTACATATTAGACATACCGGGAGGTGACGGAAATGCTTGAGAAGGCTTTAGTCGGCACTAAGAAATACTGGACATGGGTGTTCTTCCTGTTTGCCGTTATAGGTGTCGGAGCCGTTGCTTACATGCAGCAGTTCAACTACGGCTTGGGACTGACCGGCTTGAGCAGGGACGTCTCTTGGGGATTGTATATAGGGCAGTTTACCTTCTTAGTCGGAGTGGCGGCTTCGGCGGTAATGCTCGTTATACCCTATTATCTCCATGACTTTAAAAAATTCGGGAAGATAGTCATACTGGGTGAGTTTTTAGCAGTTTCCGCGGTTACAATGTGCATATTGTTTATTTTTGTGGATATGGGGCAGCCGATGAGAATCATGAACGTTATGCTGCATCCTACTCCAAACTCTGTCATGTTCTGGGACAGCGCAGTGCTTGGCGGTTACCTGATGCTTAATATAATCATAGGCTGGGCAACTCTGCACGCGGATAAAAAGGGTGTGAGCCCTGCTCCTTGGGTAAAGCCGCTGATATACCTCTCGATACCATGGGCGGTCAGCATCCATACCGTTACGGCGTTTTTGTATGCAGGACTTCCGGGCAGGCATTTCTGGTTGAGCGCCGTAATGGCAGCCAGATTCCTTGCGTCGGCATTCGCAGGAGGCCCCGCGCTGCTTATTATCCTCGCCTTGATAGTAAGGAAGTTCACTAAGTTCGATCCGGGCAGGGAGCCTATTCAGGCTATAGGCAAGATCGTTACTTACGCGATGATCGCCAATGTTTTCCTTCTGCTCCTTGAAGTTTTTACGGCGGTATACAGCAATATACCCGGCCATATGCATCCCTTTAAATATCTTTACCTGGGACTTGAAGGGCACGGCAAGCTCGTTCCTTTGATGTGGACATCGAGCATCTTAGCCATAGTGTCGCTTATTCTGCTCATATTCCCGGCATTAAGGAAAAATGAGAATACACTGGCTCTTGCCTGCATAGCGCTTTTCATATCCCTCTGGATAGATAAGGGCTTCGGCCTTGTTATAGGCGGCTTTGTTCCCAATCCCTTTGAGAGGGTTATGGAATACTGGCCTACGCTGCCTGAGACACTGATTACCATCGGCGTATGGGCCATAGGATTTCTTGTGCTTACGGTGCTTTATAAAGTGGCGGTATCCGTCAGGGAAGAGACCGAAGGCGTGGAGCTTGAGCATTAGATTTAAATTCGGATATTTATTGATTTAATCGGTTACATTATAAGATATTGTGAACAGGAGGTGATTAAATGTATCTTGTTGCAGTTGATGCCGCTAAATGCGAAGGATGCGAAGAATGCGTCAATAATTGTCCGCAGGCCGTATTCAGGATGGTAGACGGAAAGTCGGACCCCTACCAGTCTTCCGAATGTGTTTTCTGCGAGACATGTTTGAGTATGTGCGCACCGGCGGCAATTACCATAACCGAGATGTAATTACGATAAAAAAAAGGGCGCTGAGAATTTTCTCAGCGCCCTTTTTTGCGTATGAATTAATTTTTCTTGAGGTAGATTTCCCAATAACCCTTGTCGTCGAGCTTTACGGATTCGAACTCATAACCCTGTTTTTCCGCGAACCGGGGAATGGAGTCCTCAGCCGAAGCCGGAGCGTCGCATAGGATTTTAAGTACCGAGCCGCTGGGGAGTTTTTCCATAGCTTTTTTGGTCAGAACTAGGGGGTAAGGACATACCCTGCCTAAAACATCAACGGTTTCTGCTACAGGTTGCGATTTTAAATCAGCCATTTTATAATCCTCCTTTTCGTAGTTTATTTAGAAAAACATTACATGGGTTGATGTTTCCATCAGTTCCTGAATCTTGGCAAAAGGCACAATTTGCATCTTTTTGTCCGCTCCCATATCGTCGGCGTCAATTATCCGGTCTTCGCCTATGCCGTATTTGTCGAAATCTTCTTTGCAGGCATAGACATCCATATCGACCAGCAGGCAGTTTTTAAGGTGCATCTCCGTGCTGGTTATGCCGTATGTCTCCATTGCCTTTTGGTCTTTTAAGCAGTTGAGAACTCCTTCGCCGACATAGCAAAGGGCCGGAGTAATGGTCTGTCCGTCTTCGAGTAGGATTTCAACTACCTGGTAAGACATCGCATGCGTTGTCGCAAGCTTCGGATTTTCACTTTTATATGGAGGCCTTTGAACGAGAAATGTTATTTTTACATCCGACATATTATTCACCTCCTATATGAAGGACTCTGTCGGAACTGTATGCCTTTGCAAGATACCAGTGCATGGCATTCCATTTAACGCCTTCTATTGCGGTGGTTTTTTGAACGGCCCTTGCGACCGAACATGCCTCGCATGTGCATACTTCAACGCCCTTCTCGATCAATGCCCGTAAGGGTTTTTCGCCGTGAGAGTAATCTTTCAAATGCTTCTGGCCTTTCTGCGGAGAGCTTGCGGCGTTTCCCGAAAACCACAGGTTTACCGTATGTCCTTTGTCCTTAGCCGCATCCGCCAGCTTTAGGGCAAAATCATAGTTCATAGAACCGATAAGGGAAGAAAATAATCCGATAGTCAAAGTCGCCATTTTACAATACCTCCTATAACCAGGCTAATTTTTCATAATCGTTCATTATAAGATCAACAACATCCCCATAATTAACGGCTTTTACGCGGCTGTCAATTCCCGATGGGTCGATGCCTCTTGTTTCAAGATCTTCCTTGAGGGCATAGAAGTTCGCGGATTTGTCGAGAAGGGAAGAAGTCTTTCCGTTCTCTTTGATCGATGCGTGGTAAACGCCGTTAGACACAAGGATAATGCCGAGTTTTTCAGCCGTTAGCCTGTCAAGCGTGTCCACGGTAAGCTTGTAATCGCTTACGAAAACGCCTAATTTCATGCAACACCTCCCGTTAATAGTTTTTCCGAGTCTGGTATACAGACCGTATGTTCTAATATATATTAAAGCGTGGAAGTAGTACGAGTATGACGTTATACCAATTATAGGCTGCTCTTGTCAATAAAAAGGCATAATTAACAGATTAAAAAAAGTTATACCATCAGAGACTTATGGTAAAATATAAAATATGTTCGGTAAAATTAAAGAATTCTTTTATAAGAGGGTAAATGAGGAGCGAAGGCTTACGGAGGAGGCCCTCAAGCAAAGCGAAGCGAAATACCGTGGTATTTTCGAAAACATAGTGGAAGGTATTTATCAGACCACAATGGACGGCAGGCTTTTGAGCGTTAACCCGGCTCTGGCGGCCATTTTCGGCTATGATTCCCCTCGAGAGATGATGCATTCACTTGGAGATGTCAAATATCAGCTTTATGTTGATCCCCAAGACCGGGATTCCCTGCTTAGTCTTTTGCAGGAAAAGGGTATCGTGAAAAACTTTGAAACACGCATGCGCCGGAAGGACGGAATCATTATATGGGTTTCGATTAATTCAAGGATAGAGCGTGACGAAAGAGGACAGCCGGAATATCTCGAAGGGATAATACTTGATATCACCGAACGGAAGAATGCCGAAGAGGAAAAAGAAAGACTTATCCGCGAACTTCAGGAAGCCTTGTCCGAAGTGAAGACTCTGAGCGGAATGCTCCCGATCTGCTCGTCTTGCAAGAAAATACGATCCGACGAAGGTTATTGGCAGCAGATAGAGGTCTACATAAGCGAACGCTCTGAGGCCGAATTCAGCCACTCGATATGTCCGGAGTGCGCGAAAAAATTATATCCGGAATATTACAATAAGATCTGGGGGAAAAAGAAAGAATAAAGATTATCGTATGAGTCTGAACAAAAGGGCGTCAATTTCGTCTATAAGGTTCTTGAATAACCCTCCGTGACTCTTTGAATTCCCGAAAAGCTCAGTCCTTATATTCTTTATTTGTGGGTCATCGCATTTTTCGTAGGTGATGTGCCCGTTCTGCATTGCAAGCCGTTCCATTATTAGGAGCTGCTTTGCCCTGTCTACAAATGGCAAGAGGAGTTTTTTTATTTCCTGTAACTTTTCTTCATCTGCGGTTGAAAGCTGACCGCTGAGACCTGACAGCTTTTTTATCATCACATAAAGAGTGCAGTATTCGAGCCCCCTTACTCCCCTCCGCCATTGAAGGAGCATCGAATTTCGCCGGAACCAGAGAAAGTTGCGCATGCCGAGAGATATTAAATCATCTATGGCTGTTTCGGTCTCCTCAATCGTGCTGCAAAGCGATAGCGCGGCAGGCTGTCGCTCTGTCGCTTTGTCGCTCTTCCGGCCTGCGAGATATTCCCAAAAATTCTTTAAAACTACTGCGCCGTTTTTATCTTCCGGCGTATCGAAATGAACGAGCGACAGTATTACACTGCCTTTCCCGAAAGCGCCTTCGACAACAGCGGGCTCGTTGAGCAGCCGTTTGGGATCAAGATTAATCTGATAGAGATTTTCGAGTCCCTGCCAACTGCCGTTTGCCTCAACATCTCCGACATTCAGATCGGAACTGAATGAGTCGGGCAGGGCGCTTCCGTATGTTGCGAGTATTTTAATGTTTTTGTCTGCAATAAGAAATTGAGAAGGCCACCAGGCGTGGAAAACAGGTGAGGGGGTGAAGTGGTGAAGTGGTGAAGGGGTGAAAATGGAATGTTTCCTAATGTTTAAATGAATCCTTCCGCTGAAACTCGGCACTCTTTCCTTTGTCGATTTTCTTTTTATATTTAAGAGACCCATGCCGTCGAGCGTTGCAAGTCCCGCTCCCCCGCAGAATCCGAGGTAATTGCCGCCTTTATTCACGAATTTTTTTATTTCACTAATGCCTTTATCTCCGAGCGCCTTTAGCTTATTTGATGCCCATCCGCCGGGCACAAAGAGCATCGCGTAATCTTTGAGCTTTCCGTCTTTTATATCTCCGGCTCGTATGATATCAAAAGGAAGACCGTTGGCCTTTAATGCCTTGTATGCCATTATTCCCCACAGGAAAGATTCATCCCACAGGAGCGCGACTTTAAATCTCATATTTGTTTTCGTAACCTCGCGGGGTAATCATCCGGTTGTCGAATATAAAGGTTTGTGAATTGCCGATTATTACGGCCGTTTGCATATCGATATCATAATTGAGCATATCCCTTAAATTCGTGATGATAATACTTTCATTTTCCCTCATGGCTCCCTTGACTATTCCCACAGGGGTCTCCGTGCTGCGGTGTTTCAGAAAAATGGCACGGGCATTATTTATGTGCTCGGGCCTTCCCATGCTTTTGGGATTATAGAGAATGGTCACAAAATCCGCCGATGCCGCGGCCGCAAGCCTCTTCTCTATCAATTCCCAAGGAGTGAGCCTGTCGGAGAGACTTATTGCCGCAAAGTCGTGCATGAGAGGCGCGCCGAGCCTTGCGGCGCACGCGTTTAACGCGGAGATTCCCGGAATGACCTCGATCTCCGGCAGAATGTCTCCCTGTTCTTGAATTATCTCAAAGACGAGTCCGGCCATTGCATATATGCCGGGATCCCCGCCGCTTATGACGGCAACGGCCTTGCCTGTCATTGCCAGTTCAACCGCTTTTTTGCATCTGTCTACCTCCTTGGTCATGCCTGTTGATATGACCTCTTTGTCTTTAATCAATTCTTGTATGAGGTTAAGATATGTACCGTATCCTACAATTACATCGGAATTTTTAATAGCCTTTTGTGCGTATGGAGTAATGTGCTCTATGCCTCCCGGCCCTGTGCCGACTATAAAGAGTTTTCCGGATCTGCAAATGGGCGAATCGGTAAATCGTTGAAGTTCCGCCGCTGCTATTGTCACATTGCTTTTCTTCTGTTTTTGGATAAGCAGTTCCGAAGCTCCTGATGCGAGGAGAGCAGCAGGCTCCGAGACTGCATTTGCGCCTGTTGCCTTAAAGACCGCCTCTGATCTTGATACTCCCTCGACACTATTAAGCTCATCGGCAGTGAAGGCATTAATTTTAAAGTTATACTTTTCTGCGAATGCCTTTAACCCGGCCTCGTCGGTCTTTATGTTTATAGTTGCGATAGAGTGAACGGACAAAAATGACAGATTGTTTTCATTCAGCACAGCTTTAACGCTGTCTTCGATTTCATCCGCCGATGTGTTGCTGTTGCACCCGATGCCGATGATGAGATTTTCAGGCCTTAAATAAAGCTGCTCTTTCACATGACACGAGCCTGTTGAACATTCTGCGGATGAGCATTGTTGCCGCTTTAAATAAACATCTTTTTTGTTTGTTATGAATACGTCGGCAAATCTCGGATCGCTGACCCTTAAGAATTCGTCAGGCAGTGTCGTCTCTATTTCCGTATAAATCCGCAATGCGCCGTTGTTGATATATCGGGTTGCGACATGCGGCATTATCTCCATGTTTTCGATAACAAAGTTATTTTCGTCCGCCCATAAATCTATGGCAGTAAGATTGTTCATATCCGAAGCTGTCGTGATGATTGCATCGCCTCCAAGAAAAACAGCGATTTCCCTTGCCAGATCATTTGCTCCGCCGATATGTCCGCTCAAAAGGCTGATTGCAGATTTTCCTGCTTCATCAAGCACAACAACTGCGGGATCTGTTTTTTTATCATTTATTAATGACGCAATAGTCCTTACCACAATCCCCGCAGCCATAATGAAAATGAGCCTTCTATGGTCGTCCCACAGTTTAGGTACTATGTCGGATCTAAACTTCTCAATTCGTGCGTCGGGATAAAGCCCCTGAAGCCTCTTTGCAAGGTTGAGGCCGTTTTCGGTTATGTAAAAAATGGCAATTTTATTTTCTGTACTCATGTTTAAAGTCCTTATCATATAATTTCGATTCTTTGCCGAGAGATTCTGATGACGCCCGCAGGGATTCTCCGACATAAATAAGCGCGGTCTTTTTGATGTCTGCATCTTTAACAAGATTAACGATGTCTTTTATCTGTCCCCTTATAACTTTCTGCTCGGGCCATGTCGCCTTTTCGATGATAACC
>Ga0154333_151_pt1 | contig 37289 bp, 34 predicted proteins | sample RifGroA2_FD_115861 | JGI IMG/M metagenome (GOLD analysis project Ga0154333, IMG submission 115861) | Nitrospirae bacterium GWA2_46_11 | reverse complement strand
CTGTCTATCAGCTTCTTGACGCCGAGCCTCATGTCGGTCAATGCCTCTTGAGTCGTTATTAAGTTGGGCTTTGTCTCATTTTCGTAAACCTTCTTCGCGGCATCCATTTTGTTTTCTTTTACAAGGGCTATAATCTTCGGAGCCGTCGCGTGAAAATGCTTATGAGGCTCTTCTATTCTCTTGAACGCATCTTCCAATTCCTTAGGCGGTTTATAACCGTAATACCACTTGCCTAAATTGCACTGAGTGTGGTCTATCTGGCCTTTAAATTCCTTGCCGAGCATCATCGTGCCTACAGCAAGCCCTTCCGCCCACTTAAAGTGATCTATGGTTACGGAACCCAAAAGGGCCTGAAGCTCCGGATACGCCTGAACGGCGCTGAGCTGCGCCTTTGTGCTTTTAATGCTCGCCTGAAAAAATACCGCGAGGCCTATAAGCACTGCGCTCAATACTCCTATGCCTAAATACAATTTTTTTGAAATAGTCATTCTCATGATAAACCTCCACGCTTTACGTTATATCGCTTCCGTTAATTGTTCGCTTACTATCGACGCTTCTTCTTCGGTGAGGACTTTATTTATGTCGAGTATAAGCACCAGCCTGTCGCTGACCTTACCCATGCCTTTAATAAAATCAGTTCTAACCTGCGAACCGAACGAAGGAGTTGCCGAAACCGATTCTTCGGGCATGTGCATCACGTCGGACACCGAATCCACGATAATGCCCATAACGCCGCCTGAAAACTCCGTTACAATGACGCATGTATGTTTCCTATACCCCTCCGACGCCATGTCGAACTTAAGCTTTAAATCCACGACCGGTATGATGGTGCCTCTAAGGTTTATCACGCCCTTGAAAAATCCCGGCAGGTGCGGCACATGAGTAATGCTTGCCATCTCTATGATCTCCTGCACATTAAGGGCATCGACCGCGTATTCTTCATTGTTCAGGCCGAACGTAACATACTGCCGTCCTTCCACAACTTCTCCCAAACTTGTTGCCGCCAAAGCATCCATAAAGCCCTCCTTTCCGCTCTAACCGAGTCATCGACCTGCTGCTGTGTCCCTATTTTTTTGCCGTTTCTACTATCCCCGGCACATCGAGCACCAGCGCCACTTTGCCGTCTCCTAAAATGGTTCCGCCGGCTATATCGCTTATCTGCGGCATAGCCCTGCCTAAATTCTTTATAACTACCTGCTGTTCTCCTAAAAGCTCGTCGGCGAGGAGGCTGTATTTTATGCCTTCATGCGTCGTAACCACCACGATCGCCTCCCACGGATCTTTTTTCCACGGGGTTATGCCTAAAATATCATAGAGCCTGAGAAGCGGAATATATTCTCCCCTCACATTTACCACCTCTCCTTTTTCGCCGAGCGTCTTTACATCGTCGCGGCGCGGTCTGAGGGACTCCACGACAGATGTTATCGGTATTACAAAGACCTCTTCGCCTACAAGCACCGTAAGGCCGTCTATAATGGCGAGAGTGAGCGGGAGTTTAATGGATATTGTAGTTCCCTCATTCTCCTTGGTTTTGATGTAAACCTTGCCGTTCAGGGACTCTATGTTTCTCTTCACAACGTCCATTCCGACCCCCCTGCCGGATACGTCGGTTACTGCGTCGGCAGTGGAAAAGCCGGGCATGAATATGAGGCTGTATATCTGCTCGTCGGCAAGGCCCTGAGCGTTAGTTATGATGCCTTTCGAGACGGCCTTCTCGATTATCTTTTCCTTGTTAAGCCCTCTTCCGTCATCTTCCACGTCTATGTAAACCGAATCTCCCATCTGATAGGCGCTGAGGTGCACCGTCCCTTTAGCGGGCTTCCCTTTGTTCATGCGTTCTTCGGGAGTTTCGATCCCGTGGTCTATGGAGTTGCGGATGAGATGCACCAGCGGATCGGATATCTTCTCGATCACGCCTTTGTCGAGTTCCGTGTCTTCGCCTGTGATGATCAACTCTATATTCTTGTTTTTGCTCTCCGAAAGCTCCCGCACGAGCCTCGTGAAACGCTGAAACACATCGCCCACAGGCAGCATCCTTAGAGCCATGGCGCTTTCCTGAATATCCTTTCCTATCCTCTGGAGCTGGGAAAAGACGGCATCCGATTGTGATGCGCTATTCCCATTGCCCGTTGCCGATACCCCGTTACCGCCTTTCAGCGCCTGCTGGAACATGGAGTGTATTATCACCATCTCGCCGACGATGTTTATAAGGTGATCGAGCTTGCCGAGGTCCACCCTGATGGTGGACGAAACCGATTTCTTGAACGAGTCCGTCTTGATGTTTCTCTGTTTCCCCAGCGCCTTCTCTATGTCTTCCGGAGAGGCTTTCCCTTGCTCGACAAGTATCTCGCCTAATTTCTTCTGTTCCCTGAGGGCGTCCTGTATGTCCTCCGGCTTTACTACGCCCTCATCCATAAGCATCTGCCCTATCGTAGTCGAATATTTTTTATATTCATGGTCGGCTGTCGGGAATATCCTTATATCGCTGCCGTCTTCTACAAACTCGAAGACCTTTCTTATATCCGCTTCATCCCTCCCGGTATTAAGCAGAATGTCCCATCTCAGGTAGAGGTTTTCAGGGTCCATTTCCGACAGCACCGGAACCGTGTCCGTATTAGCCGTTATATGCGTAATCGCCCCTACACCCTTAAGGTCTTCTATTATCATCGCGGGGTCTATTCCCCTTTTAAAAAGGTCGGGATCGGGGATGAAGATGATCTTAAAGGTCTTAATTCCGGAGCTTTGAGTTCGGGGTTCCGCTGTTTTGTCCTTTTCTACCGTTAAATTTCCGCCTCTTATCTCTTCCATTTGTTTCAACAGGCCCCCGCACCTGCCGAAATCGAATTCAGTTTCAGACGCCACCGCTTCTATCATCTCTTTTATCCGGTCGGTCGCTCCGAGGAGCACGTTGATTAACGCCTTTTCCGGAACGATTTTATTCTCCCGCACCATATCGAGAATCTCTTCCATTCCGTGCGTGAATTTTGAAATGTCCGTCAGCCCTATAGAGCCGCTGGAGCCTTTGATCGTGTGGGCGGCCCTGAAAATGGTATTAATGAGCTCTTTGTCGTCTGGAGATTTCTCGATTCGCAGAAGCCCGTCCTCGAGTTCCGCAATCCTCTCCATTGCCTCATCAACGAAAATGCCGTGCAATTTTTTAAAATCTACCATCCGGGTCCCCCTCTACCTTTCAAACACAGCAGCTTTTATACATCTCAATCTGTTGTATCAGCTTTTCGCACACCATAGACTCCAGCGGCTTCTTTAAAGCCGCTGCCTCTACCATCTCCCACATTACGTCTACCGCAAGAAGCAATAAATCTATTAATGCCTTATCGACGATTAATTTCCCGTCTCGCATCAGCAGGAGCAGGTCTTCCACCGAATGAGCGTATCTGTAAATGCAGTCCAGCCCTATTGTCCCGCTCGAGCTTTTCATGTTGTGGGCTATCCTGAAGATATGATTTACATCTTCCTTCCCATAAGGATTTTTCTCGAGACTCAAAAGCCCGTTCTCAAGCTCCGTCAGCCACTCCCTTGCATTATCCACAAAGGTGTTATAAAGCCTGCCGTACAGGTCCGGGTAGAGATGCATATCATCCGCGTTCATCTCTATGCAATTGCGCCGGTACCGACCGCTCTAAACGAGTCATCGACCGCAATCTCCCCTTTGCCGCTCACAAAGTTAATAAAGCTGCAACATTCCCCTAATCCCTCCGTCTTTTTAAATATCTCCGGGCAGGCCCCGGTCAATGTCAGGCGTTTTTTTAACCTTGCCAGCCTGCCGCATGTCGAGGAAAAAAGCTGAAGGCAATCCGGATCTATCTCCGTTACCTTCTCGAAATTAACCAGCACGTGCTCCGCATTGTCGAGGGATACCATTAACGCCTCCTTAAGCCCCCCAGCATGCTCGGCGGTCAGTTCGCCGTCAAATGTCAACACTCCGAAATCACCCGACTTCTCAAATCTGAAATTCAACATTTCCCGCTCCTTTTATTTCGCGAATTTTTTAACTACGTCTATAAGCTGTTCCGGCGTAAAAGGCTTCACTATCCACCCGCTCGCGCCGGCCTGTTTGCCCTCCTGCTTCTTGGATTCCTGAGACTCCGTTGTAAGCATAACTATGGGCGTAAACCTGTATCCGGATGAACCCCGGAACTGCTTTATGAATTCTATTCCGTCCATCTCCGGCATATTGAGGTCGGTCAAGACCATCTCTATCTTCGTTCCGTTCAATTTGCCCAACGCGTCCCTGCCGTTGACTGCGTCGATCACGTCGTAGCCCGCGTCCTTTAAGGCAAAAGAAACCAACTGCCTCATGGAGGCCGAATCATCGACTATAAGCACGGTCTTTGACATTGCATCCACCTCCTATTTAAAAATCATTACATTGCCGGTTTCGGCTGCGCCCGAAAAATCCCGATCCGCGCCGTAACCGAAAGCGTCCCGCATAACCTTTCTTTCCGACTCCATCGTATACATATTCTCAAGCCGTTTTTTATTGCCGTTTCCTTCCCACGAATGAATTTTTTCGTTCATGTTCTTTGCCTTTTGTATCAACTCTTCCAGTTCCGACTTAAATACCGTAAGAGGCTCTATCACATGCTCTATGCGCTGGCGCGTTATGTCCTGAAACTGCATGGATACGACTATGCCGCTTATATCTTTAGCAAGAGACGCCGTCTCGGCGCCGAGTTCGTCGAGCTGCTTTTTCAGGTCGGTTACGGTATCGTCTATCTTCTTTAAGGTTTGTTCTACAACTTTTTCAGCCTCTAAAGACATTGAATTGCTCTCCGTCACGCTCTTTTCGGTCTTCCCGTAAATGCCCCTGATGTCGGCGCCTACCTTCGTTATCAGCTTTTTTATCTCATCCGCCGCCGTGTTTGACCTCTCCGACAGTTTCCTTACCTCGTCAGCCACTATGGAAAAGCCCCTTCCGTGTTCTCCGGCCCTCGCGGCTTCGATTGCCGCGTTAAGGGCAAGCAGGTTTGTCTGGTCCGCTATATACTCTATCTCGGTCACTATCTTTTTTATGCTCTCCGCGTCTTCCATTATGGTTTGCATTTCTTTAAGCATCTGCGTATCGGTATCGCTGACGCTCTTCAAATTGTTTATGACTCCGGTAAGCGCCTTTTTGCTTAAACTCAGCATCGCGCCGTCGTCTCCGGCTCCGGCAAATGTCTTGAATGCGCCGGAGGCCTTCACAGCCTGCCCTCTCGCCCTATCCACGATGCTCATGAATCTGCCTCCGATATCGAGAGCTGCGGATTCGGTATGCTGCGTCACTTCCGTGAGTTGTCCGGTCAAGACCGGAATAAGCTGGGCCTTATCATGAAGAAGTCTTGCGATGGGCCCCATCGAGGTCTCTATCTCCGAAAGATGCCTTTTCTCCGCCTCGGCCTGTTCGCCTTTTATACTCCTGATTTTCTTTCTTGCGATAGAGAGGACGACGGCTGCAACGCATGCGTTAATCGCAAGAGCCGACGCAATCCTCACCGCTCCGTTGTCGATGAAAGCGGGCACGGTAACAAGCGCAAGTACTAAGGCTATATACCCTGTCTTTGACGCTGTGGAGGTCATAATTTAAGCCCTATGAACGACATCATTTCGTTTATCTTCCCTGAACTCCTGATAATCAGGTTTTTGCCGCTCGCCTCGCACTCCTTTTTAGTCGCGATAAGCATCTGGATCGCCGCTACATCCACCTTTTTGACGGCGCTGATATCCACCGTCAGTTCATCGTATCTCATAAGCTCGCCCCACAGGCTGCGCGCGTTGTTCAAAAGATCGTCGATGGTCAACTCATCTTTAAATGTTATGCATTTCGACATGATAGAACCTCCTTTTTCATTTCACCGCTGCTGCCCTGCTCCATCTATTAGTATTAGTGCGGATCGCGTGAAGGTATTTACCGCTTTTCCGGGACATCGACACGGCGCCGGTATTCGACACCTTCCGCCTTCCGACATTGCACACAATCTTATTTACCATGTTCAACAGCGTTATCTGACCCGATAGATCCATGCCCGCCGTTTCAGCGCATGGCCTGAAATCCTGTCCTTTAAAAAACCTTACGGCATAACTCCTTTCGGCATCATCGGATAAATCGTCCATCGCCTGCGCTATTACTGCTTCTGCAAGACTTTTAATACACATATTCGGCCTCCTTATTATTTTTATACGGCAATCATGCAATCCTTTTTCCAAAGGCAACCCGATTGATCACACTGTGCCGGGTTCACCCTCCCGAAACAGTCGGTATTGCCTTCAGCCCTCTGAATAGCCCTGAGGAGCTCCGGCTTTTTCAGATTCAACGCCTTTATGCCCATCGACATCGCCATAGATTTAATCTCCTGCATTTTCATAACATCACCTCCGGAAACGACAAACTATGAACAAATTGCGAATAACCTGTGAACGAATTATGAATAATAGAGAAGCAAGAGGCGTGCCTGAATGTTATCGCATTGATTCGTAAAGGAATCAATTAAAGAATCTATTAAATATTATGGAATGAATTCCATAATATTTAATAGTCATATAGGGGGGGGGGGTAAAATGCTTAATATACAATAAGTTAGTGCTATTAACAATAACTATGGAATTCATTCCATAGAAAGCGAGGAAAGTTCAGGAAATTTCGTATTCTTTTATCTTTGTAAGGAGGGTCTTATAATCTATCTGCAGCATTGCGGCAGCCTTTGTCTTATTGCCCTTTGTCAGGGCGAGCGCCTGCTTTATAGCCTTTCTTTCAACGTCCCTCACGGCGCCTGCCGACAGCTCTTTCAGCGGCATGAGGGCGAGGTTCTCCATATCGCTGCCGCATTTATCGCCTATTAGAAATTCGACATGCTCGGGCATTATCATATCGCCGCCGGCAAGCAGCACTGCCTTCCTTATCACATTCTTCAGTTCCCGCACATTACCGGGCCACGGATACCTCGTTAAGCGTCCCATCACATCGTCGGCTATGCCGTAAATATCTTTATTCATCTCTCCGGCGGCCTCTCTTAAAAACCTCTGTGAAAAGAACGGTATATCATCAACGCGCTCCCGCAAAGGAGGAAGGTTGAGCACAAACTCTCCGAGCCTGAAGAAAAGGTCTTCTCTGAACTTTTTTTGTATTACAGCCTCTTTTATATCTATATTGGTTGCGGCAATTATACGGATATCTATATCCATAGACCCGGCGCTTCCGAGCGGGGATATCTTTTTTTCCTCGACGACCCTCAACAGCTTGCCCTGAATATGCAGGGGAATATTCTGAACCTCATCGATGAGTATTGTGCCGCCGTCGGCGCACTCGAAAAATCCTTTCTTTTTTCTTTCGGCTCCCGTAAAAGCGCCTTTTTCATACCCGAAAAGTTCGCTTTCCACAAGGGTCTCCGGCATGGTTCCCATGTCGACGTTAATAAAAGGTCCCTTTGCCCTTTTACTTAGATTATGTATCGCGCGGGCAATTGTGGTCTTTCCCGTCCCTGTCTCTCCCTGTATGATCAATGAAAAATCGCTCCACGCGACCTGATGGATCTGCTTAATGATTTTCTTAACAATATCGCTGCTGCCCAAAAGCCATTCGAGGGACGTTTCAAAGGCGATGTTTAAATTTTCCACCTTCCTTTTAAGTTCCAGTTTTTCTATGGCCCTTCTCAGCGTCAATATCAGTCTGTCGAACTTCGGAGGCTTTACTATAAAATCATACGCGCCCAGCTTTATCGCCCCTACCGCGGTTTCTACGTCTCCATGAGCCGTGATAAGAATGACAGGCACATCGGCGTCTATTTTTTTCAATTCCTGCATTGTCTCTATTCCGTCCATGTCAGGCATCTTGAGGTCGAGCAGGACTGCGGCCGGCCTGTCATTCTTAAATGTCTCTATGGCCTTTCTGCCGCTCGCAACCGCGGTCACGGAAAATCCGGCCTCTTCAAGAAGTTCCGTCAGGGTAACCCTCAATATCTGCTGGTCGTCCACTACGAGCACATTATTCATCTCTCTTGTCCCGTCCTTCTATTATATTGCGGAGTTCCCTGCTCAGGTCTTCAACCTTATAAGGCTTAATAAGCGCGCCGCTGAATCCATACCGTCTGAAATCGGACAGTACCGGGTCGCTGAAATACGCGCTGGCGACAATCGCTTTAACGGACGGATCGAGTTTCAGGAGTTCCTGAATCGCTTCTTTTCCGCCCATTCCGCCCGCAACGGTCAGATCCATTATAACCGCGTCGAACGGCTGCCCGGACTGCATAGCTCTTTCATAAATTTCTATCATCTCTCTGCCTTCCTTTGCAAACTCTACGCTATATCCCAAATGCCTCAGGATGTCGCCGGTGAATTCGAGGATATTTTCGTCGTCATCCATTATAAGTATCTTGCCGCTGCCGCCGTATATCGCGCCTGCGCCTTTAGGCGTTACAGCCGTTTTCTCCGAGGCGGGCAGATATACATGAAAGGTCGTACCGGCCCCCACTTCGGATTCTAAAGCGATATGGCCGTTATGTTTCTTCACAATGGAATAAGCTGTAGCCAGACCGAGACCGCTCCCTCCGCGCTTTGTAGTGAAAAAGGGGTCGAAAACTTTTTGCAGGTGCTCTTCAGGAATGCCGGTACCGCTGTCCTGTATAGACAGCTTTACATATCCGCCGCTTTTTAAAGGTCCAGTGCCGTCCGATTTTATATCTATATTTTCAGCCGAGATCCTTACCGTGCCTCCCTCGGGCATGGCGTGGTTTGCGTTAATCAGCAGATTTGTAAGAACCTGAATTATCTGCCCTTCATCGACTTCGACGGGCCGGAGGTCATCCGGCAACGAAATTTCGCATGAGGTATCCGAACCGCTCATAACAAGATTGACTGAGGTGTCGATCAAATCTCTTACAAAAATGCTCTCCTTTATAGGGAGCCCTCCTTTTGCGAATGTAAGGAGTTGCTGGGGCAGGAACTTAGCCGTGAATATAATATTCTCCGCTTCGTTCAGTTTTTTTAAAACCTTATCTTCGGGGTTGACATACATCCGTGCGACAGCTAACTTAAGCGCGATTGCGGCAAGCATATTATTGAAATCATGCGCTATGCCTCCGGCGATTATGCCGAGGGACTCGATCTTGTCGGTCTTTATCATTTCCTCTTCTATCCGTCTTTTTTCGGTGATATCCTTCGCAACTATTATTACGTTTTTCACCGAGCCGTCTTCGTCTTTAATGGGGAATGCGTTCGTGTCCAATATCCTATTGTCGGGAGTTATAACCTCGGAAGATTCCACACACCCTGTTCTAAAGCTCTTTATCGCGTAACAGTTTTCGCAGGGAATGGAACGTTCAAACCATAATTCATGGCAATGTCTTCCCATAAGGTCGGAGACCTCTTTGCCGAGGCTACGGGCAGCGCCTTTGTTCGCCCATGTCACCTTTAAGTCGGATGAAAGGAGCAACAAGGTATCGGGTATGGCGTTTAGGAGCGTATCGAACTCCTCTGAAAGTTTCTTGTATTCCGCGGTGCGCTCCATGACCCGCTGTTCCAGTCTCTCGTTGGCTTCGGCAACTTCCCTTTCCGCCTGCTCGTGCATATTTAAGGCGTTCCGCGCTTTATACGAAGTTATTACGACTGCGGCTAAAAAAACCAGCCCTGCAAGAGACAGGCAGACTGACGAACCGGCTATTACCCTCTCGATCCGATCTTTTGCAGCCGTAATATCTTTATATATTTCAAACGCACCGATGAAGTTGCCTCCTGTCATTATGGGAACATATGTCTCCACTACATCCGAAACTGAAACGCCTCCGGAAAGGGTTTTAATTCCTTTCCTTATCACCTTTGCGTGAGGTTTCCCTTTTGCCACGGTTTCATGGAAATATCCTTCACGGTTTACGATCCCGATATCTTTCCGTTCGGTCGAATATATGACCTCTCCCGATGCCGAGAAGATCTTTATCTTAGTCAATTTGAAATCGTTCTTTAAACGTACGATTTCGCCTGTCAGACCGGGGGGAAGCGAGCCACTACCGATCTCCGCAGCTTTTGAAAAATACACGGTTTTGAAATGCGAGGCTATGGATACCGCCTGTTCTTTTTCCTGCTCCTCCAACAACCGGCTGAATTCAGGCATCATCACAAATATATTGAAGATCGGCAATACCATTGCCATTGCGATAGAAATAAATACGAGGAGTTTGATAATTCTTTTTTCCTTTGTAAACAAGCGCGCTATAAGTTGAAGGGGTTTTATATTCTGCACTGCGGATTTCAGGTCTTTATTCATGGCATGGTTTCTTCATCTCTTTGTCTTCTTTGTGAAATCAACCTGAATCACATTCTTTTTAGCTGCGGATTTCATTACGCTGCCTTCCTGCTTCCGGGGTTTCGTTTTAAGCGCACCGACGGTTGGCTGCCCGATACGGGTCTTCGTTGAAAGTCGCTCCGACTGCCCTCCGACTGCCTTTGGCTGTGGCGATACTGTAAACTGGGCGTTCAGCTCTGGGGAGTATACGGCTCTTATAGCATCAGCCGGCACAAAACACTTTTGGGGCGACGTCCCGAAAACAAGGGTAGCGGTAATGCCGTAATCGTCCCACATGAAATTCATCTTTGAGTTAAACACGAGGATAATGCCGTTTTCCTTTTCCTCGGCGGTAAATCTCCTGTTGCCGAGGAGAACGTCGTCCGAATACCCGACAAGGACAAATGCCCTTCCCGCCAGATTCAGGAGTTCGAAAAACACGTGCTTCTTAAGGTTGTTTAAGCCTCCATCCATCACCGCTCCTTGACAAAAAAGACATACTAATCAAAGTATATCATATGACGGACTATCGGGGACAAAAAATCATGAGCGGCATCGATCGAAAGATAACACGAAGGGACTTCCTCAACGGCGCGCTCATAGGCGCAGGCTCTGCGCTGCTTCAACTTCCATCGCCCTTCCGCTTGCTCGCACAAACGCGGGAGCGGGAAGATTACGGCGGCATAGGCGATTATGCGGGCTCCAACGGCAACACGGAACAGATTGTAAAAATTGCCCACGGCTTTAGGGACGGCCTTTACGACAACATCGGCTCAAACATTATAGATACCGGAGAGACATTCGACATGGCGGTAATAGGCGGCGGCCTAAGCGGCCTTGCCGCCGCCTTTCAATTCATAAAAACAGCAGGCTCAAAAAAGAAGTGCCTGATAATAGAGAACCATTCCGTCTTCGGCGGCGAAGCTAAGCGCAACGAATTCATGGTTAACGGTCAAAGGCTCATAGCCCCTCAAGCATCGAATTCATTCGTTGTTATCGACAACCCCGATTCGCGAGGTTATGACATATACTCCGAACTCGGAATTCCAAAAAGCTTCGAGTATCAAAAATTAACAAATGCAGATAAAAGCCTGAGTTTCGACAGGACGAATTACGGGTTCATGATATGGCATGACGACAAGCCGGATATAGGCTGGTTATTCGGGGAAAAATGGGCGGCCGATATATGGAAACAAAGGCTTACGAATACGCCTTTTCCCGAAAGCGTTAAACAGGATTTTCTGACATGGAGATCCTCAAGCAAGAAACATTATGAAGGCGAAGATTTCAGGCAATGGCTCGATACCATGAGCTACAAGGATTATATAGAAAAGGTCCTGGGGCTTAGTCCGGAAATAACAAAATTCATAGACCCGGTAATCGCATGCAGTTTAGGGCTCGCTTCCGACGCTGTATCCGCATTCTGCGCTTATCAGATATCAATGCCCGGATTTCAGGGTTTCACCGAAGGTTTTTCAGAAAAGGCAAGGCCGGAGGCCGGCGAATGGCATTCCTTTCCGGGAGGCAATGACGGCTTTACGCGCCGGTTTGTAAAAAGGCTCATCCCTGACGCGATACATGGAAACGATTCATTTGGAGATATAATGAACGGGCGCATAAATTTCGATGCGACGGATCGTCCGGGAAACAGCGTCAGGATACGGCTTAATGCTCTGGCGGTAAATATAAAGCATAATTCCGAACCGGATAAATCGGAATATGTCGGCGTAGTCTATGTCAAAGATGGAAAACTTTATAGGCTGAAGGCAAAAGGTATTGTAATGGCCTCAGGGAGTTGGACAGCGCGGCGCGTAATTAAAGACCTTCCTGAAGATTATAAAAAGGCTTACGAAGAATTTTACCGCTCGCCGATACTGGTAATTAATGTAGCCCTTACGAACTGGCGATTCTTGTACAGGCTCGGATTGACCGCCTGCCGCTGGTTCGACGGCTTCGGATTCAGTTGCAATATCCGGCAGCCCATGATGGCCGGAGATTATCGGCCTCCCCTCGATCCGGATAAACCTGTGGTCTTAACCTTTTACGTGCCGTTCTATTATCCGGGCATGCCTGTAAAGGAACAGGGAATAACGGGCCGCATGGAGCTGCTTTCTACAAGTTATGCCGATTATGAATTCAGGATTAAAGAGCAGATGCTGAGGCTTTTCGGCAGTGCCGGATTCGATCCTAAAAGAGACATAGCCGGAATAATCCTTAATAGATGGGGACACGCATTCGTAAATCCTCAGCCGGGATTTTATTTCGGGAAAGGCGGCATGCATCCGGCGCGGGATATAATCAGAAAGCGTTTCGGCCGGATCGCGTTCGCGCACTCGGAGCTTAACGGCCACCAACACTGGCTCGGAGCGGTAGAGGAAGGCCGACGCGCGGCAAAACATATATCGGAGATTTTATAAACTTGGATTAGTAGAGAGGACAAGGCATTTCCGCTCATTCTCGACCCACATCCTGCGGGTCTCCGAGGTACCGGCTCGGTTTCGCCATCACGGCGAAACCTTGAGCCGCTAAAGCCGCTTCAATACTTTGTCCTCTCTACTAAATCACATTTCAAATTCAGAAATAAAAGAGGGAGTGAGATTAAAATCAAAACACCGCCGAGAGAGAGTATCAACGTCTTAACACCCGCGACCGCAATCAAATAAAACGATGTAAGAAGAGTCCCTATAATGCTCCCGAATGTCGAGACCGCGTAAAGCTTGCCGATGGTGCTGCCCGATGTGTGGAGACTGCAAATCACGAGCCTCGCCGTATAAGGGCTTACCGCCCCTAAAAAAACTGCGGGGAGGAAAAACAGAGCCGTAGATGCCGCAAGCGGGCCTGTCCTTATGCCCAAGTCTTTCATGAATATCCAGTCGGATACCGATGCCCCGTAAAGCGGAAATGTCAGGAATAAAAAACCCGGAATAACAATAATTAGAGCAAGTTTCTTTGCCGACGGATTTATGTCCGCGAATTTTCCGCCGAGGTAATATCCTGCCGAAAGCCCTGCAAGAAATACGCTTATCAGGCTTCCCCATACAAAAATCGAATTGCCGAAATTCGGCGCAAGAACCCTGCTGCCTAATATCTCAAACGACATTACCACGGCGCCGCAGATGAAAACTATAAAGTTTATAAGAGTCGACATCGTCATGATCTGCTCCTCTTGTGTCTGAGTATATCCACAGGCGCGAAGTCATCGGTAAGTAAGTCCGCCTTTATGTCCCGCAATATGCTGCCGTAAACGTAATCTTCGGCTATCTCAGGAAGGTTTACATCGAGACGTTTTTCGCTTATGATCTTTTTTGATCTTTCGAACACATCTTTCTGCCTTTTTACCTTCTTCCGATCCGTCGCGACAAAAACGTGATTCTCCGATTGTTTGCCTGAAAAAATATAAAGATGCTCAAAGGCATCCTGATAGGTAACTATCATAGAATCGTGAAACTGATTCGCCCTCTCCGAAAGGATATTGGATATAACCGCGCCGTCCGGCTTTAAAATCTTTTTGGTTTCCGCGAGAAATTCTCTGGTGGTCAGATGAAAGGGTATAGTGCCGTGCCTGTAAGCGTCCAGAAAAATGAGATCGTATTTCTTCTTTGCCCTTTTGATGAACATGCGTCCGTCGTTGATATAAACCTTCATCCTGTCGTTCTCTTTAAACTGGAAATATTTCTGCGCCGTCGTCAGGACTTCGGGGTCTATCTCCACCACGTCTATCGCGGCATTCGGATAATATCTGTTGAGATATTTAGGAACCGCGCCCGCGCCGAGGCCGATGACGAGAATGTCTTTCGGTTCATCGTCGAGGAACGCGAGGGAGATAATGGACATGCGGTAATATTCAAAGACCAGCTTATTGGGATTGCGGATGTCCATTCCGCCCTGCCTGATATGTTTTTCGTTATTATGGAGGTATCGTTTCCCTTCAACGGTGTCTTCGCTTACAACAATATATTGATAGAGCGAGTTCTTTTCATAAAGGATCCTGTCCGCAGCCGAAGCGTTCTGCACAAACAGCACGAATAAGAAAAACAATAGAACCTTTGCGCTTTTCGTCATTTCACCGTTCTCTTTCTATAAAAAAGGATCGCGAACCCGAAGAGCGCCGTCATTGCGCTCAATATCTGCCCCATAGTGATAAAGCCCAAAATATAACCTATCTGGACATCGGGTTCCCTGAAAAATTCCACGAAGAACCTGAATGTGCCGTAAAGGATAAGGAAAACCGAGGAGAGCACGCCTGTTCTAAAACCTTTATCTTTTAACATCCAGAGCGCGGCGAAAAGGACGATACCCTCTAAAAAAAACTCGTAAAGCTGAGACGGATGGCGCGGCAGCGGGCCGCCTCCGGAAAATATCATTGCCCAAGGCGCATCCGTAACCCGGCCGTAAAGCTCTCCGTTTATGAAGTTGCCGAGCCTTCCGAGGCCGATGCCGATGGGCGCGGTAACAATAATAAGGTCTGCGACCTGCCATGCGTCTATTTTGAATTTCCTGCAAAACAAAACACCCGCTATAACGCTTCCGATAAGGCCTCCATGAAACGACATCCCACCTTGCCAGACGGCAAAGACTTCGAGCGGATGCCCGATATAATATGGAAGGTTGTAAAAAATCACATATCCGAGCCGCGCTCCGAGCAGAAGGCCGAGAATTAAATATGAATAAATGGATTCCACAAAATCCCTGCCGAGATTAAGTTTTTTCTTTTTTATCTGATGCCTGACCAGAAAATAGGATGCGGCAAATCCGATGAGGTACATCAGCCCGTACCACCTTACGGCAACAGGGCCTATGCGTATAATCTCCGGGCTTATATCGGGATATTGAATCATGCCCTACATTTTAACCCGAATAAGAAAAAATTTTCACGCGCTGCCGCTATGTCCTTAATTATAATCATCAGGATGTAAGGCATACTTCAAAGACTTCAATAACACAAAGCGCAAATCCGCAATCAAGGTATGGAAGATACGGCTTCAAAGCCTTTACAAGTGCATGGTTATGTTCAGAGCATAGATATTCAGCGAATCGCCCAATAAGAAAGCACCTATGCGGATGACGGGAAGGCGTATGTTAGTTGAATATTTCGTCGGTAAAGTCTTTTCCGCCATACCTTCCATACCTTCGCCCAATCATTTTAGCGGGATGTGAGGCGTGCTGAAAAAGCCTTTACTCATATGTAATATCATAACAACATTCTCTTTCTCGTGAGCTACAACATTGCTTTCTTATTTAATAAAACAAATGTAATCTTCGGATTGCACCGGCAATTACACTTAGTAAAGGCTTTTGAGGTATGCCTCATAGCCGGATGACTATGGATTATAATCCGTACTTTCCATGCGTTGCTGCTCTACTGAGCTTTTATAGGTTACAATATACAATGATTATCGTAAGCGCATGCCTTGCGGGATTCAATACGAGATATGACGGGACAAACTGCGGCCGCCCTGAGATAATCTCACTGGTAGCGGCAGGTAAAGCGATACCGCTATGCCCGGAGCAGCTTGGAGGACTCCCCACCCCGAGGCCGCCTATACGATTTATCGAAGGCGACGGCGACGCTCTCTTAAAAAACAAAGCAAAGGCAATGGGCTCCGACGGCGTTGATTATTCGAAAAATCTGCTTGCGGGAGCGGAAGAGGTCTTAAGGATTGCGGAAATGTTTAATGTAAGCAGGGCGATATTAAAAGACGGGAGCCCGTCATGCGGCGTATTCAAAGTATGGATAAACAATGAAAAGGTCGAAGGATGCGGCGTGACTACGGCGGTTTTAAAGAAAAACAATATAATAGTCGAGGCATTGGAATAACTGCATGATCCCTTTTAAAGACGATAATCCGACACAGACTTTCCCTTTTGTTACAATCGGACTGATTGTCATAAACTGCATTGTATTCGTATGGGAACTCGCATCGCCTACAGGCATTCAAAAAATAGCCTATTTTTACGGAGCAATACCTCACAATTTAATCTCATTTGAAAGCGCACAGCCGGTTCCTGTCGCGGCAACCGTATTCACATCGATGTTTTTGCACGGCGGCCTTTTTCATTTAGCGGGCAATATGCTCTATCTCTGGATATTCGGCAACAATATCGAAGACTCTGTCGGACACTTTAAATTTTTTATATTCTATCTCTTTTCGGGCATCATAGCCGCTTACAGTCACGCGCTTACGGACGCCCATGCCGTCATCCCAATGATAGGCGCGAGCGGGGCAGTGTCGGGAATCTTAGGGGCATATATCCTCTTATTTCCCCATGCGCGGGTTTCTACGCTCCTGTTTTTCGGATTCTTCTGGCAGATCGTCAAAATTCCGGCCGTATTTGTAATCGGCTTCTGGATGGTGATACAGGTCATTAACGGCCTGCTCAGCAAGGGGATGCTGAATCAGGGCGGAGTAGCGTGGTTCGCCCATATAGGCGGATTTCTTGCGGGGCTTATAACCATTAAACTATGGCTTCCGCGCAAAAGGCATAAAAAAATTTACTATTAATCTGAAAATCGTCGAAAATCGATGAAAAAACGTAAAAATCTAAGATAATAGCTATTATTTCCCGTTAATCCCCCTTGCTACAATATGCCGTTACCGGATATATTAGCACTCGGCTGATGAGAGTGCTAACAAAATTAGACCGGTGATTTCAGGTTTATGTTTTAAATCTAAAATCAAAAATCAAAAACCATAAATCCATTAAAGGAGGTATCTGTATGAAGATCAGACCGCTCAAGGACAGGGTAGTAGTGACGTATTCCGAAGAGGCCATGGAAAAGACCGCAGGCGGCATCTACGTGCCCGACGTGGCAAAGGAGAAGCCGCAGAAGGGAACCGTAGAGGCCGTGGGCTCGGAGGTCAAGGAAGTAAAGAAGGGCAACACAGTGCTCTTCGACAAGTATTCGGGTTCGAAGATCAAACTCGACGACACCGAATACCTGATAGTCAAAGAAGAAGACCTACTCGGAATAATCGAATAAGGAAAAAGAAAAGGAGGAAAGCATATGGCAGCAAAACAGCTTTTGTTTGATGAGGCGGCAAGGCAGGCGATTTTAAGGGGCGTAAATATTTTAACCGACGCGGTTAAGGCAACCCTCGGCCCCAGGGGCAGAAACGTAATAATAGACAGAAAGTTCGGCGCTCCTACTATTACAAAGGACGGCGTAACCGTCGCAAAGGAAATAGAATTAAAAGACCCTTATGAAAATATGGGCGCGCAGCTTTTGAGAGAGGTAGCCTCAAAGACCTCCGACGTGGCGGGAGACGGAACAACAACCGCGACAGTCCTCGCATATTCCATTTATAAAGAAGGCATGAAGCATGTTACGGCAGGCGCCAATGCCATTGACCTCAAAAGGGGAATCGACAAGGCGGTTGAATCGGTAATAGAAGAATTAAAGAAAATGTCCAAGCCTGTTGCCGAGAAGAAGGAAATAGCGCAGGTCGGAACCATATCCGCAAACAGTGACCCGTCTGTCGGAGAACTCATCGCAGAGGCTATGGACAAGGTCGGCAAAGACGGCGTAATCACCGTTGAAGAGGCAAAGAGCATGGCCACCACTCTCGATGTGGTTGAGGGCATGCAGTTCGACAGGGGCTATGTTTCGCCGTATTTCATAACGGATCCGGACAGGATGGAATGCGTGCTCGACAACGCTTTCATTCTAATACATGACAAGAAAATATCGAGCATGAAAGACATGCTCCCCATCCTCGAACAGATAGCAAAGATGGGCAAACCGCTTGTAATCGTAGCAGAGGAAGTGGAAGGCGAAGCCCTCGCAACGCTGGTCGTCAACAAGCTTCGCGGAACGCTTCAGGTCTGCGCGGTTAAGGCACCCGGCTTCGGCGACAGGAGAAAGGCTATGATGGAGGATATCGCGATCCTCACCGGCGGCACCGTAATATCCGAAGACATCGGGCTCAAGCTCGAAAACGTGAAGATAAACGACCTCGGAAAGGCGAGGAAGGTAACCGTAGACAAAGAGAATACCACCATAGTCGAGGGCGCGGGAGATCACGCCCAGATTCAGGGCAGGGTAAAACAGCTAAAAGCACAGGTCGAGGAGACCACTTCCGACTATGACAGGGAGAAACTTCAGGAAAGGCTCGCAAAGCTCGTCGGCGGAGTCGCCGTAATCAACGTAGGCGCTGCGACAGAAGCCGAGATGAAGGAGAAAAAGGCGAGAGTCGAAGACGCGCTTCACGCCACAAGGGCTGCCGTTGAAGAAGGCATCGTGCCCGGCGGTGGAGTCGCCCTTATCAGATGCATCAAGTCTCTCGACAAACTGAAATTGGATCACGACCAGCAGATCGGCGTAAGCATCGTCAAGAGGGCGCTCGAAGAGCCGATAAGGCAAATCGTCGCCAACGCCGGAGTCGAAGGCTCGATCGTGGTAGAAAAAGTAAAGGATTCAAAAGATGCCGCTTACGGCTATGACGCATATAGGGAAGCCTACACCGACATGCTCAAGGCCGGTATCATCGACCCCACAAAGGTTACAAGGACTGCGCTTCAGAACGCATCGTCCGTTGCAGGCCTCATGCTCTCCACAGAGGTTATGATTACGGAACTGCCTGAAGATGATAAGAGGATGATGCCTCCGATGCCCGGCGGCGGAATGGAAGGAATGTACTAAGAATCATTCGAAGGAAGACGCGGCTAAAGCCGTGTCTTCCTTCTTTATTTATTCACATAACTTCACATAACATATCAAGATTTCCCTGAGAGAAACTTCACTATGTCAATCCAAAATGGTATTCTAAATATTATGAGACTTATGAAGCCCAATTTTAAAATAATTGCGGTTGCGATATCTTTTCTTATCACGGCTTACATAGGCATACAACTCTTTGTGCCCGCGAATATCGGCAGCACGCAGGTGGAGGTAGAAATACCCGAAGGTTCGAGCTATAAGCAGGCTATAGGCATCCTCGTAAAGAATAATCTGATACGCGACAAAAACCTGTTCGTAGTCCTCGGAAAGATAACCGGACTTCAGAAAAAAATAAGGGCGGGCTATTATGTGTTCTGGGGCAATATGAGCCCGCTTCAGGTCTTTAGAAGGCTCGGCAGCGGTAAGATAATCGAATACGAAATAACGGTCGTCGAAGGAGACAGCCTTATCGAAATAGGCAAAAAATTGGCTTCGAATAAAATCATGCCTATAGAAAGCTTCAAGGCTCTTGCGACGAGCAGGGAATTCCTCGCCTCCTTCAATATCGCCGGCCCGAGCCTCGAAGGCTATCTCTATCCTCAGACGTATAAATTCCCGAAAGGCGCGAAGCCTGCCTCTATATTGAAACTCATGATAAATAAGCTGAGAGAGGAATTCAACGGCGAGTTGCAGGACAGGGCCGAAAAAATAGGATGGAGCGAAAACCAGGTTTTGGCGCTCGCGTCAATCATAGAAAGGGAGGCGAAAACCGACGAGGAGAGGCCGGTTATATCGGCGGTTTATCATAACAGACTAAAGAAGAGGATGCCCCTTCAGGCAGATCCGACTGCTATCTACGGGATAAAAAGCTATAAGCAGAAGATAACAAAGGACGATCTGAGGAAGAGGACCTCTTACAATACCTATGTAATAAAAGGCCTGCCGCCCGGCCCCATAGCGTCTCCGAACATAAAATCGATAAAGGCCGCTCTCTATCCGGCAAACGTGCCTTATCTCTATTTTGTCTCAAAGAACGACGGCACTCATTACTTTTCAAAAACATTGTCGGAGCATAATGCGGCCGTAAAGAGACTCAGGGCGCTGCAACAGGCTGCGAGATTAAAAGCTAATGAAGAGCTTTCCCTAAACACTGTTTCAGAGGACAAGGAAGGATAAAGCCGGTGATTGAAAGAAGAGAAACAAGGCAGATCCGCGTTGGAAACGTTGCCGTAGGCGGCGGAAATCCTATATCGGTCCAGTCGATGACAAAGACCGACACGAGGGACGTGAACGCAACCGTGAATCAGATACTCGCCCTCGAATCCGCGGGCTGCGAGATAATAAGGCTTGCGGTTCCGGACATAGACGCGGCACAAGCTTTGGGCCCGATAAAAAAGGCCGTTAATATTCCCGTCATCTCCGACATACATTTTGACTGGCGTCTTGCCCTCGAGGCAATAAAACAGGGAGTTGACGGCTTAAGGCTGAATCCCGGAAACATAGGCGCAGAATGGAAGGTAAAGGAAGTAGTCATAGCCGCAAAAGAAAAAAATATTCCGATAAGAATAGGCGTAAACGCGGGCTCTTTGGAAAAAGAACTCCTCGAAAAATACGGGCATCCTACCCCTGAAGCACTCGTTGAAAGCGCAGAAGGACATATCAAAATCCTTGAAGATCTCGATTTCCATAATATCAAGGTTTCCCTAAAGGCATCCAACGTGATGAGGACAGTTGACGCTTACAGACTGTTTTCTAAAAAACACGATTATCCGCTTCATATCGGCATTTCCGAGGCAGGGCCGCCGTTCACCGGAATGATAAAAAGCGCGGTCGGGCTTGGAGTGCTGCTCTCAGACGGCATAGGCGATACGATGCGGGTTTCGCTCACTGCAGAGCCGGAAGAAGAGATAAGGGTAGCTTACGAAATATTGAAGTCCCTCGGAATAAGGCGTCGCGGGCCTGAACTGATATCCTGCCCCACATGCGGAAGGTGTCAGGTCGATTTGAGACCCCTCGCGCAGAAAGTGGAAGACCTTCTTAGAAATGTGAGCAAGCCTATCAGCGTCGCCGTAATGGGATGCGTGGTAAACGGCCCCGGAGAGGCAAGAGAGGCCGACTTCGGCATCGCAGGCGGCAAAGACATGGGACTCGTGTTCAAAAAAGGTAAAGTGGTAAAGAAGGTAAAAGAGGAAGAACTGTTGGACGCATTGATTGAACTGATCAATGAGTAATACCACCCTCGATTACATAAGAGACGTTCAGGTTTATCAGAACAAAAACGGCTATCGTTTTTCGGTTGATGCGCTTCTGCTGTATTCTTTCGTAAACCTTAAGAGAGTATCCAAAATAGCCGACCTCGGCGCCGGCTCCGGCATTATCGGGTTGCTGCTCGCAAAAAAATATCCTTCGGCGTCGATAATGCTTATCGAACTTCAAAAAAGCCTTGCTGTCTTGGCGAAAAAAAATATAAGCCTTAATGACCTTGAAGACAGGGTTAGCGTAGCGAACACGGATATAAAGCATTTATATGCCGAATTAGAAAAAAGCTATGTCATTCATTCGCAGGCAGGCAGCTATAAATCCGGACTGAATGAAAGTTTCGACCTTGTTGTCTCAAATCCTCCTTTCAGAAAACCTAAAACAGGGCTGCTCAGCGAGGGAGATGAAAGGGCGATAGCCCGGCATGAACTGAAGCTTCCCCTGCAAGATCTGATAAAGGCAGGCTCTTTGCTCCTAAAACATCATGGAAGGCTCTGCATTATCCACCTTCCGGAAAGGCTTGCCGAAATAATAGATGTGATGAAGCGGCACGGCATGGAACCGAAGCGCCTGCGTTTCGTGCATTCAAACATTTCCTCGGAGGCGAAGATGGTATTGATAGAGGCTGTAAAGGGCGGAAAAACAGGGCTGAAAACAGAAAGACCGCTTTTTATCTACAATGAAGACGGCAGTTATACCGAGGAGATGGAAAGACTATACGCAACATAGTCGATAGGATTGGTCTGTAGCGGAAGACTAATCCCATCGACTATGCAAATATCCAACAAACAAATATTGACTTTAATCCTTCCATCCATTAATTTACTTGTATGCCTATATATATCTTTAAACGCCTCTTATTAATGATTCCGCTCATCTTCGGGATCACCCTTATCACATTCACCGTCATCCACCTTGCTCCGGGCGGGCCTGTGGAAGTAGAAACGGAAATGTCATTGAAGGCCTCCGCGCAAGCGCGTGAAAATCTCAAAAAGCTTTACGGCCTCGACAAGCCCCTGCACGTCCAATATTTCGACTGGCTCAAAAGGTTCGTAAAACTCGATTTCGGAATATCCTTCGTGGACGGCAAAAAGGTGTTCGATAAAATAAAAGAGCGGATACCCGTAACGCTTACTATCAACCTGCTCTCGCTGATACTCATAATGGCGATAGCGATACCCATCGGTGTGCTGTCCGCTACAAAACAATACTCTATTTTCGACAAGCTCACCACTGTTTTTGTCTTTCTCGGATTTTCCACGCCCACCTTCTGGCTCGCCCTCATACTGATGATCATCTTCGGAGTAAGCCTCGGCCTTTTGCCCATATCCGGCATTCAGAGCATTGACGTATCGGGCATGGGATTTATCGACAGATTGGCGGACTGGATAAAACACCTGATACTGCCCGTGGGATTAAGCGCCTTCGGCGGAATAGCGGGATTGAGCAGATACAGCCGTTCCAGCATGCTTGAAGTAATAAGGCAGGACTATGTAAGAACCGCGAGGGCGAAGGGACTTAAAGAATCAGACGTAATTATCCGCCACGCACTGAGAAATGCGCTGATGCCTGTCGTTACGATACTCGGCCTGTCCGTTCCCGGACTCATCGGCGGCAGCGTAATATTCGAGACCATATTCGCAATACCCGGCATGGGACAGTTGTTTTACGCATCGGCAATGTCGAGGGATTATCCTACGATAATGGGAATACTCGTCATCGGCGCGGTTCTGACATTAATCGGCAACCTCATTGCGGATGTATCGTATGCCCTCGTCGATCCGAGGATACGGGTGAGGAAATAGGGGAAAAGCATCTATGCTCAAATTGTATTTAAAGAAAATAACCGAAACTGCCAATCGCGGCGATGCACGGGAAGAAAGCTATTATCCCGTCCTTGCCGACTTGCTTAATGGATATTGCAATTCCATAAACAAAAAAAACATCCATATTACAATCCTTCCGAAAAAAACCGAGGCTGGAAACCCAGATTTCAGAGTTTGGGATGGGAAACAGCATATTACAGGATACATTGAGGCGAAAGACCCAGCTGTTGAAAATCTCGACAGAATAGAAGACACCGAACAGCTAAAGCGATACCTTCACACCTTTCCGAATCTTATCCTGACAAATTTTCTTGAGTTCAGGCTTTATCGTAATGGAATACTTACAGACAAAGTCCTTGCCGGGCGGCCTGTTATCCTTAATAAGCTTAAAACTGCGCCTCCTTTAGAAAAAGAGCCGGAACTATTACAGTTGTTTGAGAAATTTTTTTCCTTCTCGCTTCCTAAAGTCTACAATGCAAAAAGCCTTGCAATAGAGCTTGCAAAACGCACACGGTTCCTGAAGGACGAGGTTATATCTCAGGAGTTGAGGGAAGAAGAAGATACAGGCAAGGGATTTATTCAGGGATTCTATGAAGCGTTCAAAGAATATCTTATCAGTAGTCTTACAGAGGATGAGTTTTCAGACCTGTATGCACAGACTATCACCTATGGTCTATTTGCAGCACGGACACGTTCAGAGAACGGATTTAATAGAAAACTTGCCTATGACAATATCCCTCAGACAATCGGCATCCTTAGAGATGTCTTTCAGTTCATTTCTTTAGGTTCACTCCCTCAACAGATGGAATGGATCATTGATGATATTTCAGAAATCCTTTCAGTCGCGGACATCAACAAGATACTTCATCAATACTTCCATGAAGGCAAGGGCAAAGACCCTATTATCCATTTCTATGAAACATTCCTTTCAGAATATGACCCCAAAACAAGGCAGATGAGGGGAGTATATTACACGCCTGAACCTGTGGTCTCTTATATTGTCCGTTCCCTGCATAACATCCTGGAAGAGCAGTTCAATAAACCTGATGGATTTGCAGATAAGAACGTAACCGTGTTAGACCCTGCAGCAGGAACGCTGACCTTTTTGGCTGAGACGGCAAAACTTGCGGTTGATGAGTTTGTTTCAAAGTATGGAGAGGGAGGCAGAAAGAACTTCATCAAAGACCATGTCCTGAAAAACTTCTATGCCTTTGAATTAATGATGGCTCCCTATGCTATCGGTCATTTAAAGATGTCCTTCCTGCTTGAGGAATTAGGATACAGGTTACAGAAGGATGACAGGGTAAAGTTATATCTTACCAATACCCTTGAGATGGAAGAGCTTCCCGAAACAAAACTCCCGGGCATGTCATCGCTGTCAGAAGAATCACACCTTGCAGGGAGGGTGAAAAAAGAACAGCCGATATTAGTGATATTGGGCAATCCGCCCTATTCAAAGAGTTCAGTCAATAAATCTTATTTCATTGAATACGAAATGAATGCTTACAAAGAAGACGTTGCTGAAGAGAAAAATATTCAGCCTCTTTCTGATGATTACATCAAGTTCATCCGCTTTGCCCATTGGAAAATTGAGCAGGACGGCAAGGGAATTATCGGGATGATAACAAATAATTCTTATCTTTCGGGTTTGATCCATAGGGGGATGAGAAAAAAGCTGATTGATAGCTTCGATGAAATATATATCCTGAATCTTCACGGAAGCAGTCGATTTGGCGAAAAGTCCCCTGACGGTAGCAAGGATGAAAATGTCTTCGACATTCGGCAGGGCGTGGCTATTGCTCTTTTTGTAAAGAGAGAAGATCACAGCAGAGTGTGCAAAATATTTTATCAGGACGTTTTCGGATTACGAGATAGCAAATATGACTACTTGAGCAAGTCTGATATCCACTCGACTAAGTGGAAGGTGTTAAAGCCTTCAAAGCCTTATTATTTCCTTGATGAAAAGGACTTCTCCCTGCAAAGCACATATGACAAGTTTATGCCTATTACGAGAGTGTTCAACATTTTTTCAAGTGGCGTAAAAACCAATCGCGACCATTTTCTAACTGATTTTGATCTCAAAGTATTAGAGAGAAGAATTCAGACGATGCAGGATAATAAATTAGATGATGAACTTTTCAGGAAGGCCTATAACCTGACCGATGGGAACTATTGGAATACAGCCCGTGAAAGGGAGAAAGTTCGGAATAACGATAGTTGGCGGAGTCAATTTTATAAATTTGCTTACCGTCCTTTCGATATGCGATGGATTTATTATCAGCCGAATCTTATTGAAATCGGCCGGGGCGGAGCAAGCAAAGACACTATGCGTCATTTCTTTAAAGAGAATATAGGGTTAATATCCGCGCGGAACAGTAAATCGTCAATTGTAAATCACTTCTATTGTTGCGATACCCTCATGGAAATGAAATGCGGTGAATCTACGATTCAGTCTTATCTGTTTCCCCTTTATCTTTACAAAGAAAAGGATAAGCCCAGGAAACGCTCTTTTGGCGGCGCAATGATGCTCTTTGAACCTGAAGCGGAATATGGCGTGAAACGGCCGAACCTATCTGCTGAGGTTGTGGAGAGATTGACAAAGGCTTATAAGAAAACCCCTTCCCCTGAAGAAATCTTCTATTACATTTATGCTGTTCTTTATTCAGAGACATACAGGACAAAATATGCAGAGTTCCTGAAGATAGACTTTCCGAGGGTGCCGTTTACTAAGGACTATAAACTATTCAAGAAAATGTCTGAATACGGGAACAGGCTTGTTAATCTACACCTGCTAAAATCACAGGAGCTTGATTCACCTATAGCACGGTTTCAGGTTGAGGGAGGTAACAGGGTAGCGAAGCCGAAATATGATGACAATGCCGGGCGCGTCTATATAAACAAAGAGCAATACTTTGAAGGCATAGCCGGGGACGTATGGAGTTATCAAATCGGCGGTTATCAGGTTTGTGATAAATGGCTCAAGGACAGAAAGGAACGGATACTAACCCTTGATGAAATACAAACCTATTGCAGGATAGTCACGGCATTGAAAAAGACAATCGAAGTTCAGAGGTTAATTGATAAGCTTTACGATGAGATTGAAAATGCTCCGCAGATTGTTATGTCTGACTTTCAGGACAAATAGGGGGTGCTATGTCGGAGGATGATATTAAGGTTCCGGAACATTACAGGGTTTTGGCAAATGCCTTGAAGCCTCTTATAAAGGAGATTCAAAACGCTTTTGTAAATAGACCCGTTCCGCAGGGCGTTCCTTATAAAACTATAGTGTGGTCTGAAGAATTATATACGATGTTCGGCAAAATGTCCGCAATAATAGAAAAGTTGACAAAGGCAGTAAACGCTGTTCCCGGATGCCTTGCCGAAAAAGAGGATAATATTCCAGAATCTGCAATTATGCAGGCGGTTTCAAGCATCAGTGAGCAGCTAAGAAAAGTCATTAACATTTTTTACCAAATATGGGAAAGACCCTTTCCTACTGATTTAGCTGGAGGGCAGCCGCTTGCCTCTGCCATGATGGAAGATGTTCTCAGCAAATACGGAAGCTACACAGTTCAGTTAAAACTTTTATTGGACGGACAATCTGCTAATCGTTTTAACGAGTGGCTTGAAGAACAAAAAACAGCGTTTGTTCGTGAGAGAACGATTGCTTGTTCAAAGAGTAGCGGGACAAGGAATTTTCTACTCGGCGCTCTTTTGGGCTGGTGGTTCGGACATAATGACAAATAAAAAAAGATAAGGGGAAGTAAATGTTTAAGATAATCTGGCATAGGTTCAAAAAAAATCCGCTGTCAGTTGCAGGGCTGGCAATAATAGCCGCCCTCGCAGCCGTCGCGTTGCTTGCGCCTTTTATCTCTCCTCATGAACCGACAAAGATAGATGTTTACAATGTGCTCTCACCTCCAAGCGCATCGCATCCATTCGGCACGGATGAATTAGGAAGGGACTTGCTTTCGAGGATGATATGGGGAAGCCGGGCATCCTTAAAAGTCGGATTCATTGCGGTCGGCATTGCAATAACCATTGGAACGATATTGGGCGCGATTGCCGGATACTACGGGGGCAAGATAGACGCGCTGATCATGAGGTTCGTTGACATCATGCTGGCGTTTCCGACCTTCTTTCTGATACTCGCGGTCATAGCGATTGTTGAGCCGAGCATATCGACGATTATGATCATAATCGGACTTACAGGCTGGATGGATGTTTCAAGGCTTATAAGGGCCGAATTTCTGACCTTAAAGGAGCGGGATTTCATAGCCGCGGCTCAAGCGCTCGGCGCGAGCGATCCGCGTTTGATATTCAGGCATATAATTCCGAATGCCTTGTCTCCCGTATTCGTCGCGGCGACGTTCGGCATTGCGGGCGCCATCCTGACCGAATCTGGGCTGTCGTTTTTAGGGCTCGGCGTTCAGCCTCCGGAGCCGAGCTGGGGCAATATACTCACTTCCGGAAAAGACAACATCACCGTGGCATGGTGGCTTTCTTTATTTCCGGGGATCGCTATTTTAATAACCGTCCTGAGCTATAATCTTGTCGGAGAGGGATTGAGGGACGCCCTTGATCCGAGGCTATGGACGAGCGAGAAATAGCTCTTTTCCACCTGCCTGATCCGGAAAGAGCGAAGAACAATATACAATCGTTCCTTTCGGAGAATCCCGAATATGCCGAAAAACTGAACAGCACTTTATTACAAATTTCGACGCTCTTTTCATACAGCCAGTTCCTTGCGAATTACTGCATTAAAAACCCCGATGCGCTGTTCGATGCGATAGACAATCTGCACATTCCTTTTGATTCCGAGGAACTCGGGTATGAATTACGGGCGCTACTTTCAGCGTGCGGTTCGATGGATGAAGGAATGAAGGCAGTCCGCGATTTCAGAAACAACAAGATGCTCATAACCACCCTTAACGATATTCTCAAGCTGGTCGGGCTTCAGGAGATAATGCTCGATATGAGCGTGCTTGCGGATGCCGTGCTGCGGGAATCGCTCGATTTCGTGGAATCTTTCATTAAGCAGCGTTATGGAAACCCCGAAAACAATTCCATTGCCGTAATAGCCCTCGGAAAACTCGGCGCTCAGGAGCTTAATTACAGCTCGGATGTCGATATAATCTTCGTTTACAGGGAAGAAGGAGAGACCACAGGCGTATCCGCGATTCAAGGCACTGTTATGAACAGGGTATCGGCATTCGAATATTACACAAAGCTGATTGAGGAATTCGCAAGATTCCTTTCCAAGAATACGGAGGACGGCTTCGCTTACAGGGTCGATTTAAGGCTGCGGCCTCAAGGGCAGCGCGGCAATCTCGCCCTGTCCCTTAGAAGCTATGAGGAGTATTACGAATCATGGGGACAGTTATGGGAAAGGGCCGCGCTCTTGAGGGCAAGGCCCGTGGCCGGAGATACGCGTTTAGGAGAGGATTTTTTAGCCTTAATAAAACCGTTCGTGTATAGAAAGTATCTCGATTTCGAGGCCATCAACGAGATAAGGCGGATGAAATCGCAGGTGGAACACATAAAAGCGGGGACTCTGAGCAGGGACGTAAAGCGCGGCTATGGAGGCATACGCGAGATAGAGTTCTTCATTCAAATATTTCAACTGATATACGGAGGCAAGGAACTGCTCTTAAGGGAGAGGAGCACGTTTAAGGCTCTGCACAGGCTCCTCCAGAAGGGACTCATAGGTTATGAGGATTTGGGTCAACTCTCGGATAATTACGTATTTCTGCGGACGCTCGAACACAGGCTTCAACAACTTAATGATATACAAACGCATACGCTTCCGTCCGGCGATGTCGAACTGGAGATCCTCGGCAAAAAGATGGGCTTTTCTGCAAGGCAGGGTTTTTTATCGGAGCTTGGCAAAAGAAGACATAGGGTAAGAGAAATATACGACTCGCTCATGGAATCCGGAAAGCAGCCTTCGCATGGACAAGCATACGGCCTATTAAGCAGTGTTTTTTGGGATATGGAAACGCCGGTAGAGCATCTCCTCTCAAGGGAGCTTGAATCCAAGAAGGTCAAGGATGCAGGCAAGGCGATACACTGCCTTACGAAGATACGGAATAATATTTACTCGTTCCAGACGATTAAAGGAAGGCGGCTCCTCGAAGATATAATCCCTAAATTCGCAAACGAGGCTCTGAAAGGAACAAACCCGGACCTCGCCCTCCTGCATCTTGTCGATTTTTCGGGCATTCTGGCGGCAAAGGAATCATATCTCGAAGTCATATCGCAAAGGCCCGAGATAATTTCAGTCCTTAATTTCATCTTCTCGCAGAGCGAATATCTGTCGAAGATACTGATGGGCAACCCCGAATACATAGAATCCCTCGCGGAAGGCGAAACAGCTAAAAAATCCTTAACGTCATTCACGAACGAATTGCGATTGCTCGCCGAAAGACGCGGAGTATCGACGGCAGTCAGATTATTCAGGAGGCTTGAAGAGATCAGGCTCGGCATAATGTTCTTGAACGGAAAAATAAACGCAACGGAACTCATGAAGTCTTTGAGCAAAACGGCAGGGGCTGTTTTATCAACGCTTTTGCAAAGGCCGGAAGAAACCCTCACCTATAGCCCTTCTTTAATTATCATCGGTTTCGGCAAGCTGGGAGGCAGGGAGATTATTTTCAATTCGGACCTCGATATAATTTTTACGACATTGCGTGAACCTTCCGGAGACGACATAAAGGCGGCGGAAGGATTGCTGAGGGGCTGCATGTCTTATACAAAGGACGGCATAGCATACACGATCGATACGCGCCTCAGGCCCGAAGGCAGCAAAGGGCCGCTCGTAAGTTCCATCGAGGCTTTGAGGAATTATTACTCCATGCATGCTCAGACGTGGGAGTTGCAGGCGCTTTTAAAGGCAAGACCCGTCTGTAATTTCAAATTCCGAATTTCAAATCTCAAATTCATGGAAATGAGGAAAGAGATATTAATAAAAAGGGGCGTGAGAATCACTCTCGACGACATAAAAAAGATGCGGGAGAGGATCCGGAAGGAGCTTTCAAAAGAGATTTCAGGCTCTTACGACATAAAGCTCGGAAGCGGCGGGCTTGAGGAACTGGAGTTTATCGTGCAATATCTCCAGCTTAAAAATTGCAAAAACAATCCTCTACTGCTTGTGCAGGGAACTATGGATGCGATTAAACGTCTCGCCATAAGCGGCGTATTGAAAAACGACGATGCCGCTGTTATAAGCGGCACTTATCTGTTTTATCGGAATATAGAGACGATCATGAGATTAAGAAACGAATCCTTACTGAAAGAGGGAAGCGATACTATGCGAAGCGCGGCAGGTTTTATGAACATGGACGAAGTGGAACTTTTGGATTCGCTCAATGAAAAAAGAGAATGGATAAAAAATTTCCTGAATGATTTAGCCTAAATCCAGTATTCGGGATATTTCCTATGCTTCGAAAGATTATTCACCAGAAGCGCTACAAGCAAAAGTATCGCCGCCCCTGCCCCTGCCGGTATAAATGCATATAAAAATCCGAGGTCGTGTATCTTTTGGCCTCCGATGACGGCAATCAATGCGGTCGCTCCTCCTGGAGGATGCAGCGTCCTTGTGGCGAGCATAGCCGCGATGGCAAACGATACGCCGAGGGCAGCCGCTATCCATAATGTCTGTCCAAACATCTGATAACACGCGACACCGACAAGCCCGGAGATTATATGGCCGCCTATAAGATTCCTCGGCTGCGCGAGCGGACTTTTAATCGCTCCGTAAACAAGCACTGCCGAGGCTCCGAAAGAACCTATTATAAGGGTCAACTCCATCGGCTCGAAATAATTCGAGGAGATATATCCGCATATGCCGATGCCTATCACAGCACCGAGCCACGACCAGAGGATCTCCGGTAGTCCGGCTCCGGGAGGGCAATTTGAGCAGCCCTTCATTTTTGAAATGTATTCCTCCATCCTCATAATTTATCCTATCTCCTCGCAATATTCTTAACTATGATTTAAATCATAATCTGTTTTTTATAATCGTAATAGCAGGGCTATGAGGCATACTTCAAAAGCCTTTAACAATGACATAGCACAAAGCGCAAATCCGCTTCAACGCCTTTATAAGTGTTGTTCTCTGTGCAAAACAAAGATGCTATATGTTTTCATCAAATAGATACCGCCGATGCGGATGACGTGCATAAGAGAATGTAGTTTAAAGGTTTCGTCGATAAAGTCATTGAAGCGGACCCGCGCTTTATGTTGAGATATTTCAAATGTTTGATCACAAGTTATGGGATGTGAGGCATGCTGAAAAAGCCTTTACTCATATGTAACATCATAATAACATTCTCCTTCTCGTGAGCTGCAACATTGCTTTCTTATTGAATAAAACAAGGGTAATCTCCGGATTGCACAGGCAACTACACTTGTAAAGGCTTTGAAGCCGTATCTTCTATACCTTGATTGCGGATTTGTGCTTTGTGGATGATATGACGTAAATCATTGTTTCATTCAGGCGGGCATGGTAAAGTTTTATTATGAAAAACACATTGAAGGAGGATTTATGGAAATACTCGATCTTAAAAAATTGATAAAATTCCATCCCGACAAAATCTCAAGGGAAATGCTCTCGGACAAGCCCGAGATGCGCGTCGCTCTTATGTGCCTTGAGGCAGGGCAGGAGTTGCAGCCTCACAAGGCGCCGTTGAGGCTGCTGATGTATTGCGTTCAGGGCAAAGGCACGTTTATCGTCGGAGAAGAAGAGATAACAGCGGATGAAAAGACCGCCATCTTATGCGATCCTTTAGTACCGCACGGATTCAGGGCGGATAAGGGAGAAAGGCTTGTGGTAATGGCGGTTGTTACGCCCGTTGAATAAATTAAATACAACTTAAAGGAGGATAAAAATGAAATTTGAAAGCGAATGTCCGTCGTGTTCATCTTTGGAGGTGCCGGCTCGCGAGCAGGAGGATTACAGGCTCTCGCACTGGCCGATACAGATAAAACTTATGGGAAGCGTAATACCGTTTCTTAACGACGCCGACCTTCTGGTAGCGGCCGATTGCACCGGTTTTGCGGCGCAGAACTTCCACAAGAACTTTCTGAAGGATAAAAAGGTGCTGATAGGTTGCCCGAAGCTCGACGACGCAACGTATTACGTCGATAAGTTTACTGAGATATTCGGCAATACCACTGTTAAAAGCGTGCAGTGCCTGAGAATGGTTGTGCCGTGCTGCGGCGGAATGACCATGATACTGAGAGAGGCGATTAAGAGGTCGGGCAAAAATATTCTCCTTACAGAAACCACCCTCGATGTAAAGGGCGATGTGCTGAGCGAAAAAGAAATAGAGATAACCGGTTAAAACTTGTCCGACATCGCTTCAAGGGTTGAAACAGGAATAACGTATTTCCCGGCGTTCAAAGCGCCGGGAATCTTTATCGGGATGCAGCTGCCGAAGCCTTTCTCTATCTCCGCTACGGGGTATCCCATATTGCATGCCCTGCATATGACCCGGCCTTCTATATATTTATAACCGAGCTTCTTCGGATAACATTTTTGGCAGGCGTCGAGGAACGAAAACATCTCATTATTTATCCTTACTACAAAAAAGCTTATATTTTTCTCTTTATAGCGGTAAGTGAAAAATAGGGGCTCGTCCTGCTTAACTGCTGCGGCGGCGATAACCACCTCATTACCTACAATGGGCGGTTCGGAATAGGCAGGCTGCCTTGCGCAGGCCGCTAATGCGAGGAACAAAATACAGATTATGAACAGGTAAATCTTATTTTCCATAAAATCTTTACTGCTATCCCCTTCGACTCTCGCCGGGTCGAGGAAACCCGTGCTTTAGCCGCAAAAATTAAGCCATATGCCTTGCATGATATTATTATAACATGCTGAGTTGTATCATATGGATTTAAGTTAAAATAAAACATGTCCGATATTTTTCATTTACTTAAAAAACACGCGGCGGAATTAAACGAACGCCTGAGTCTCAGCAATGAGAAGAGAATCTATAACATCTCTCTCCCGCATCTCGCTTTGTTTCTCTCTTTTTATAAAAAACCATTTATCGTTGTCGAAGATTCCGCGAATGCCGCGTTAAAACTCCATCATGATCTTTTATTTTTTAATTCGGCAATCGGCGGTAAGCTGTCGGCAATTTATTTCCCTCCGTCTTCGAGCCCTGAGCTTATCGGCGAGAGGGCAAAGGCGCTGCTTAACATCCGGCGGCCTGAGCCTGTCTCTATAATAACTTCCGCGGAGGCCTGTCCCGGCGGCTTCGCAGCATCCGAAATCGAAAACAGGGTTCTAACGATCAAAAAGGGGATTGAAACCGACAGAGATGAAATGGAATCACGGCTGAAAAATAACGGCTATAAAAGCGTGAGCGTTGTAATGGAAAAAGGCGAATACAGCCGGAGGGAATGGCTGCTTGATATATATCCGGTAACGGAAGACCTTCCGGTCAGGGTGGAATTCTTCGGCGAGGAGATAGAGCTTATAAGGACTTTCGACATTGAAACGCAAAGGTCTATAAAGGAGATAACCGGCATTGATATTTTCCCGGCAGAGGAAGACGAACCGGCGAATAATCTTATACCGGATTTGTTGCAGCATCGGGATTTCGATGTCTTCGTCGTTAATCAAAGCTCCATTACTCCGCCGCCCTATTCATTAATCATCGTCTCCCACTTTCCCTTTGCCGGAGAAGGAATCGATTCGATGGAGCTTTCCGTTAAGGGCATGGGGATTTTGCCCGAGGAAAGAAAAGGGATAGACGATATTCCGGGTGCGTTGGAGCGGACGGATAAACGGGTCATATCCGTAATGTATTCAAAGTCTCAGGCAGAGCGCCTTAAAGAAATAATGCTCGACGGAGGAGTCCCTGCGCCGTCAATAGATACAGGGGACTTAAAGACCTATGACGGCAGGTTCTGCATAACAACCGGCAGGCTCTCTTCGGGCATGCGTCTCGATGAAATTTTGATCCTCACCGACAAGGAGATATTCGGAGAAAGGCCCGCGTACAGGCCCATAAAAAAATCGAAGGTCTCAAGGCTCCTACTCGGCATCGATGATTTAAAGCCGGGGGATTTCATCGTCCATAATGATCACGGGATAGGGAAATTCGCCGGCATGCAAAGACAGAAAACGGATGATCGCGAGGAAGACCTTGTGATCATCGATTATACCAACGGCAGGATATATGTGCCGTTTCAGAATATAGGCAAACTGCAAAAATACAGCGCCGGAGAGGGGAATGTTCCCACTATCGACAGGCTCGGCGGCGCCGCGTGGACAAAGACAAAACAGCGGGTAAAAAAGGGGCTCATGGAAATGGCGGAAAAGCTCCTTAGGCTGTACGCGGAAAGAAGGGTCGCGAGGGGTTATGTGTTCAGCGAGGATACGCCTATGCACAGGGAGTTCGACGACTTTTTCCCTTACGAAGAAACTCCGGATCAGGCAAGGACGATTAACGAGATTAAAAAACACATGCATTCCGAAATGCCTATGGACATGCTGGTATGCGGCGATGTCGGGTACGGAAAGACCGAGGTGGCGGTAAGGGCCGCGTTCAGGGCGGTCTATGACGGAAAACAGGCTGCGGTGCTCGTTCCTACCACACTGCTTGCCGAGCAGCACTTCAGGACATTTAAGGCAAGGTTCTCGGGCTTCCCGGTGAAAATAGATTATTTGAGCAGGTTTAAAAGCAAGGCCGATCTCGCTAAATGCGGGCGGTCGGTCGCTGCCGGAGAGGTGGATATCGTCATAGGCACACATATGCTGCTGAACAAAAAAGTGCGCTTTCATGACCTCGGCCTTCTTATCATAGACGAAGAACACAGGTTCGGCGTAGCTCAAAAGGAAAGGTTGAAGGATCTCAAAAAAGGGGTCGACATCCTGACCCTCACTGCCACGCCTATTCCGAGGACGCTCCACATGTCCCTTTCCGGGGTGCGGGAGATGTGCGCCATCGAGACGCCTCCGGAAGAAAGGCTCGCGGTAAGGAGCGCGGTTGCGTCATTCAACGACAAAACCATAAAAGAGGCCATAGAAAGAGAACTCAAAAGGGACGGTCAGGTCTTCTTCGTCCATAACAGGATAAAGGATATAGAGAAGATATCCGCTTACATCAAAAAACTTGTCCCTGCCGCGAAAATAGCGACAGCCCACGGACAGATGAGAGAGATCGGCCTCGAAAAGGTCATGCTCGGTTTTCTTAACAAAGAGACGGATGTGCTGGTATGCACTGCGATAATAGGATCGGGGCTCGACATTACAACGGCAAATACCATAATCGTGGACCGGGCCGACACATTCGGACTGTCCGACCTTTATCAGATCAGAGGCCGGGTAGGAAGGGGAGACACGCAGGCATACGCGTACTTTCTCATACCGGGAGAAAATATCATCACGGATGAGGCAAAGAAACGCCTGCAGGCGATACAGGAGATGAGTTATCTCGGAGCGGGCTTCAGGCTCGCGTTAAAAGACCTGGAGATACGCGGAGCGGGGAACCTCCTCGGAGCGGAGCAGTCCGGCCATATTTACAAGGTCGGGTTCGACATGTACATGGAGATGCTCGAAAAGGCCGTAGCGGAACTTAAGGGAGAAGATGTGCGTGAAGAGATCGAACCTCAGATAAGGCTGCGGCTCTCGGCGTTCATCCCCGAAGATTATATCCCGGACATAACATTGAGGCTGAGCGTGTACAGGCGGATATCGTCGTTAAAATCCCTCGACGCTTCGAAAGATCTGAGCGATGAGTTGACGGACAGGTTCGGCGCGCTGCCGGAGGAGGTCGACAATCTAATGCACGCAGTAAAAATAAAAATATCGGCGAGGCTTTTATATATTTCAAACATTACTGAAACGGACGGCAGATGGCGCTTCTCCTTTGTCTCCGATCCCGAAAACAAATACAAGATCCCCGAAAATTTCTTCGACGGGCTGTTAAAAGCCTTGTTTGATCTCCAGAAAAAGGACACGGGAATCCGCTTTCTGCCCGACGGCTTCGAGTTGAATACGCGCGGGATCCCGTTGAAAGAAGCCTCTATAAAGGCGGCAGATATTCTTCAACGTCTATGGACAAGACTGTCGAAATGATTTAAACTGGAAAGCATGAAAAGCCGAAATCGAAAATCAATACTCCAATACTCCAATACTCAAATACTCCAATATTTTATCCTGCTCATCTTTATTATCTCATCCGGCTGCGCCGGCGTTTCCGTAGAAGAGCAAAAAGAGGCCGACTTCCATTACAAAATGGGGGTCGCCCATATGAATGAAGGCAATGTTCAGACTGCCTTTGTGGAGCTTCAAAAGGCATTCCAGATAGACCAAAACAATAAGGAATTGCTTAATGCCCTCGGCCTTATATACCTCCAGTTGGGAGAAATCGGACAGGCAAAAAAATTCTTTCTGAATGCCGTGTCCATAGATTCCGGGTTCTCGGACGCGCATCACAATTTAGGCGTTACTTATATAAATGCAAGGCAGTGGGACAGCGCTATAGATTCTTTTAAAAAGGCCTTAGCCAACCCTTTATATCAGACCCCCGAAAAATCTTATTATTTGCTCGGCATTTCGTATTACAGAGCCGGGCAATTCGATCCGGCCATAGACGCCTTCAAAGACTCGTTAAAGAGGTCTCCCCGGTTTACCATTGCTTATTACGGATTGGCCCTCGCGTATAACAAGGCCGGCAGGTATGGAGATGCGGCAGCGGTAATGTCACGGGCAATAGAGGCCGACCCTTCATACGGCGGCAGCAGGGAAAAATTCACAGCCGACATTAAACAAAAAATCCTGACCGCAAAAGGGGATGAAGAAAGGGACTTCAGGGATTATCTGGAGATAATGAATTATTGATTGGAGGCGGCGAGCGGATTCGAACCGCTGCATAAAGGTTTTGCAGACCTCTCCCTTAGCCACTTGGGTACGCCGCCGATATAGTTCATAGAAAAAAATTATTACTGTCGACTATAAACTATGAGTTAATTTTATGGAGCGGGCGACGGGATTCGAACCCGCGACCCCAACCTTGGCAAGGTTGTGCTCTACCACTGAGCTACACCCGCGTTAAACCGACAACAGGAGAATTTATCACAATCCCGCGAACTCTGTCAATTGCCAAAAACCGACGTGTCAAGCCAAAATAGAAATGTCCGGTTTTCACCAAAATGAAAATGTCCGGTTTTTACGCTGCTGCTTGCCAAATCTTTTTCTCATTTACCGGTCCGGTTTTTACGCTGCTGCTTGCCAAATCTTTTTCTCATTTACCGG
>Ga0154333_101_pt2 | contig 38619 bp, 36 predicted proteins | sample RifGroA2_FD_115861 | JGI IMG/M metagenome (GOLD analysis project Ga0154333, IMG submission 115861) | Nitrospirae bacterium GWA2_46_11 | reverse complement strand
AACCGGACATTTTCATTTTGGTGAAAACCGGACATTTCTATTTTGGCTTGACAATGAGCCGATATTGAGTGGTAAATTTTTTTTTAATATGCTACTATATTGCAAACTATAAATGTGATATACTTTGTCTTAATAAAATTACAATAAAATTAATCCGTTACAGTGGGGGTTTTATATGACGAGAAAAATAGTGAGACCGCTTATTTTCCTGCAATTGATTATAGCCGTTATAACGATAATCCCTTCATTGGCTTATACCAAGGAAATTGTCGTGAAACCCGGAAAATTCGATCACTTCAATGTCTCGATGCCCGACAGGATAGTCGCCGGAGAAGAGGCATCCATAAAGATACAGGCGGTCGATGTGTTCAATAATATCATTACTAATTTCGGTGAAATACAAAAGGAGTTCCATGTATCTGTTTCGGGCTCGGCTGCGGTAAAGCCGGCAGTGTTTAAGTCTTCCGCCTTTGCAAACGGCGCTCTGACCGTCACGGTAACGGATAGGATTGCGGAGACCGTTAATTTATCGGTAAGGGAAAGCGGCATCACGATCCCCATCATGTCTAAGGATTTTTCGGTAGTTCCCAATAAGCTGAACGCATTCTCCATAAAGGGGCCGCGCAGCGCGCAGGCGGGAGAAAGATTCGATGTGAAGATAATCGCAAAGGATTCTTTCGGCAATACCGTCATCGAGCCTATTTTAGGGAAAAACCTGAATATCATATTCAAGGGCAACGCCGATCCGAAGATCGATATGGCATCGATACCCGATTTCAAAGTCGGGGTCTGCACGATAGCCGTAACATCCCAGAAGTCAGGAGCGACGACAATCGAAGCAAAGGATCTCATAACAGGAAGCATCGGGACGAGCGATAAGATCGATATAACAAGCGGTCCGGTAAATTCATTCAGGATATTCGCTCCGAAAGATGTTATAGCGGGCGAGCCTTTTGAAGTCGATATAGTTGCCATAGACCGGTTTAACAACATCGTAACCAATTACGCGACTACCGGCAGCGGCGTAACTATAACGTCATCCGGAAAACTAAAACCTTTCCCCTCGACCCTTGCGGCATACGAATTCGCGAACGGGCAGGTAAAAATCGACCTCCGTTATGACATAGCGGAAGACATAATCCTAACCGTTATCGAGAGCGGCAAGGCTCAGAAGGGCATCACCAATATAATAAAGGTCATTTCGCCGATACCTGAGAGATACGAAATTACAACTCCAGATTCGGTTGTCGCCGGGCAGAAATTTAAATTAAAAGTAACCGTCTATAATCAGCTCAGCCATGTAATAAGGAACTACAACCTTGTAGGCCCTGACGTCCTTTTGACGACAACAGGGAGCGGCATGCTGGTGCCGGACAAGATCCCGGCATCCGAGTTCATAAACGGCACTGCGGTTGTAGAGGTGCAGTATAATAAGTCCGAGTCATTCGCGATCTCTGCGTCTCCGCTGAAACAGGCTCCGGCGCCTGCGCCTGTTGCAAAAAAACCTGCGCATGCCGCCAAACCGGCCGTTACCGAGCCGGCAAAGGCTAAGAAGGCAAAAGATGAAGTAAAGAAGGATAAGGAAAAGAAGGTAAAAAAGGAAAAGAAAGAAGCAAAGTCCCTCGAGATAACAAACGTTTCACTTGTCGAGCCCAAGAAAAAATCTACGATTACTATACATATACCGAATCTCGACAGCGCGGTGAAATATAACGCGTCCACCGAGACGGCCGGCGGTAAGAAATGGATTGTGATAAAGGTAAAACCCGCGGTCAATAAGATAGATAAGGAAGTAAAGTTCGACTCCTCGTTTGTCGGCAGCGTTGTCGTGGAAGAGGATAAGAAGGAAAAAGGCACTGTTGTTGTTAAAATAGAGCAGATCAAGCCGGCACGTTTCCATATAACAAAAGAAAAAGGCTCTCTTACCGTTACGCTGAAACACTGATTAAAAAACGTCAGAGCAGAGGAGTTAAGAGTTAAGGAGTTACAACTCCTTAACTCTTAACTCCTCGCCCGTTTAACTCAAACTATCATGGGATTCTTAGACAGATTAAAAACAGGCATTGCCAAAACAAGGAAGAATATCGTCGAGAGGGTCGAGTCGATACTGCTGAACAGGGCTATCGACGACGACGTCATTGAAGAGATAGAAGAGGTGCTCATAACCTCCGATATCGGAGCCGAAGCCGCCGATAAGATAATAGGCATCCTCAGAGAAAAGGTAAAGGCAGGCGAAATAAAAAATTCGGATGACGTGAAGGCGCATCTAAAAGGAGAGATGTCCGCCCTGCTCGGCAAGTCGCAGCCGCTTGTTGTATTCGGAGAAAGACCCTTCGTAATACTTGCCGCGGGCGTAAACGGCGTCGGCAAGACTACAACCATAGGAAAGCTCGCCTCCCGTTTCATATCCGAAGGCAATTCCGTTATATTAGCTGCTGCCGACACATTCAGGGCCGCGGCTATAGAGCAGCTTGAGATATGGGCAGACAGGACCGGCGCGGAAATAATAAAACACCGGAGCGGCTCGGACCCGGCCGCGGTTGCCTTTGACGCCGTAGAGGCCGCAAAGGCGAGGGGTGTCGATGTGGTTATCATAGATACGGCTGGAAGGCTTCATACGAAAAGCCAGCTAATGGATGAATTGAAAAAGGTTAACCGCGTCATCAAAAAATCGGCGCCTGACGCCCCTCACGAAATACTCCTTGTCGTGGATGCGACTACGGGACAGAACGCTCTTATTCAAGCCAAAATATTCAACGAGGCAATAGGCGTTACCGGCGTTGCCCTTACAAAGCTGGACGGCACCGCAAAAGGCGGGATTATCTTCGCGATAAAAAAGGAATTGGGAATTCCGGTAAAGCTTATAGGCATAGGCGAAGGCATCGACGATTTGAAGGACTTCGATCCGGAAGACTTCGTTACTGCGCTGTTTGAGTAAGGCTGCCGATTTTTCTTATCTTCTTATATCTATCTTCTATGAGCTTTGAAGCGCTTTTCGACTGCAACGGTTCGAGCGCCTTAAAAATATATTCGACTATCTTCTTAGCCGTTGTCTCAGGTTCCCTATTGGCGCCTCCGAGCGGCTCCGGAATTATGTCGTCGATAATTTTAAAGGACTTAAGATCTTCGGCGGTGAGTTTCAAAGAGTCAGCCGCTCTCGAGAAATCCTCGGGGCCGAGTTCCCCGTTTTTTCTCCATAAAATAGCCGCGCACCCCTCGGGCGAAATCACGGAATATACGGAATGTTCCAGCATGTAGAGCCTGTCCGCAACGCTCAGCGCGAGGGCGCCGCCGCTTCCGCCTTCTCCTATTACCACGGCGATTACAGGCGTTTTCAGCCTCGACATTTCCATTAGGCTTACAGCTATCGCTTCTCCCTGACCGCGCTCTTCCGCCCCAATTCCGGGATATGCGCCGGGAGTATCGATAAAGGTTATAACGGGCATTTTGAACCTCTCCGCAAGCTTCATCAGCCTGAGGGCCTTCCTGTACCCTTCGGGATTGGGCTGCCCGAAATTTCTGTATATCCTTTCCTTTGTGCCTCTTCCCTTTTGATGGCCTATAATAACCATCGGAACGCCGTTAATCTTTCCGACCCCACCCACAATAGCGGGGTCATCGCCGAATCTCCTGTCTCCGTGCAGCTCGATGAAGTCCTCCGCAATAATGCCGATATAATCGAGAGTATACGGCCTCTCGGGATGGCGGGCTATAAGGGTTTTTTGCCATGGGGTGAGATTCGAGAATATCTCGGAGCGCAGATCCTTCGCCTTTTTTTCGAGACGCTTTATTTCGGATGCTATATCTATTTCCGTGCCGTCCGAAAGCTTCCTCAGCTCTTCGATCTTAGTCTCGAGTTCTTCGAGAGGTTTTTCAAAATCGAGATAATAACTCATAATATCCTTACAGTTTCTCCGGTTATTTTTTCCGCTTCAAAGGCAAAGTTGCCGGCCGGCTGAAGCCGGGATGCTATAATAACACAATATTCGGGAAGATAGAATTTAAAAGATACGCTGTCTTTGCCGTTCGGGGCGTCTCCGAGCAGTTTTTTTATCGTAACGAGCTTTTCGGCGGTTTCTTTAAAATCACCGCACCTGAGCGCCACCTCATACTTCGTGCTGATCTCCATTTCCGTCAGATTCTGTATTTCCCGCGCCATAACCTTCGCGCCTTTTTCGGACTTGAATACCTGACCGCGTATTATAACCAGGTTGCCCTTTTTCAGGATGTCAGTGCTTTTTTTATAAAGGTCGGGGAATACAAGCATATCGCAGCGCCCGGTTTCATCCTCCATGGTCAAATAAGCCGTAATGCCCTTCTCTTTTGCCTTGCTTTTCATCTCGCTTATAATCCCGGCAACGCATACATCCGCCCTCTCGTCTTTTTCTTCCACATAGGATAACGGAACAATATCCATAGACGATAATGTTTTCCTGTATCTTGTAAGAGGATGTCCCGATATGTAAAAACCGAGAGACTCCTTCTCATTATTCAACAATGTATTCTCGTCCCACGGCTTGACGGCTTCGTCTAAAATGCCGCCTTCTCCGAACAGCCCCGGACCGAAGCCGTTCGCCCTCGATGAGGATACAAGCGTATCCATAGCCTTTGCCCTTGCCGTAAACCTGTTATCCGGATAAATGGAGTCAAAGGCCCCTGCCTTAATAAGGCTTTCCGTTACCTTCTTATTCACCTTTTTATTATCGATCCTCGACATGAAGTCCTCGAAGGTTTCGAATTTTTTGCCTTCCCTCTCTTCCAAGATTATTTCTATTGCCGCAGTGCCCACCCCTTTTACCGCTTCGAGGCCGAACCGGACGCGGCTTCCGACTATCTTGAATTCCCTTTCGCTCTCGTTGATGTCCGGAGGTAATATCGAGATGGACATGTTCCTGCATTCATTTATGAGCTTGACTATTTTGTCCGTATCCCCCATGTCTACGCTCAGGTTTGCGGTCATGAATTCGACGGGATAATGCGTTTTCAGGTATGCCGTCTGATACGCCACGTAGGCGTAGGCGGCCGAATGGGATTTGTTAAAGCCGTATCTCGCAAACGGTTCCATGATTTCGAACAGCTTTCGGGCCTTCCCCTCGGAAAATCCGTTTGCGACAGCGCCTTTTACAAAGACCTCCTTCTGCTCCTCCATCTCCTCCTGCTTCTTTTTCCCCATCGCCCTTCGCAGGATATCGGCCTGCCCCATCGAAAATCCGGCTATTTTATTGGCGATCATCATGACCTGCTCCTGATAAATAATGATCCCGTAGGTTTCGTCGAGGAGTTCCTTCAGTTGAGGCAGCTCGTATTCTACATTTGTTTCGCCTTTTTTCCTTTTTATAAAGTCGTCTATCCACGCCATCGGCCCGGGCCGGTAAAGGGCGACAAGCGCTATGAGGTCTTCGAACCTGTTAGGCTGCATTCTGACGAGGATGTCCCTCATGCCGGAACTTTCGAGCTGGAATATCCCGGTGGTTTCTCCCGAGCTTAAAAGCCTGTATGTCTTTTCGTCAGCGATAGGGATCCCGGAAAGGACTATGTCGCCGCCCTGTTGTTTTATGTAATCCACGGTCTTTTCGAGCACGGTCAGCGTTTTTAATCCCAGAAAATCGAATTTTAAAAGCCCTACGCTCTCCACGGCGCCCATATCGAATTGGGTGGTAACGGTATTTTCCGAAGGGTTTTTATAAAGGGGCATAAAATCCGTCAACGGCTTCGGCGCTATGACGACTCCAGCCGCGTGTGTGCCTGCGTGCCTCGACAAGCCTTCGAGCCTTTGAGCTATATCGAGCAGTTCCTTCACGGTCGGGTTGGTGTCATACAATTCTTTTAACTGCGGCTCTACCTTCAGGGAATCGCCGATGCTTATGTTGTGTCCGGGCACGAGCTTGGCTATTTTATCGACCTCGGCGTATGGAATATCCATTACCCTTCCAACATCTCTTATCGCGGCTTTTGCGGCCATTGTTCCGAATGTGATTATCTGCGTGACGTGGTCGCTGCCGTATTTTTCCCCGACGTAATTTATGACCTCTCCCCTCCTGTCCTTGCAAAAATCAACGTCGATATCCGGCATGCTGATCCTTTCCGGATTAAGAAACCTTTCGAAGAGAAGATTGTATTTAAGGGGGTCTATTTCCGTTATATCGAGGCAATACGCAACGAGACTTCCGGCTGCGGAGCCCCTGCCGGGGCCGACGGGTATGCGGTTTTTTCTCGCGTAACTTATAAAATCCCAGACTATGAGGAAATAGGAGGAATATCCCATCTTTTTTATTACCCGAAGCTCCAGCTTGAGCCTGTCGAGATAGTTTGCCGGCGGATTCCCGCTGAATTTGGCCTTCAGTCCCTCCGCGGCAAGACCTTCGAGATACAAATCAGGCGAAACGCCGTTGGGCAGGTCATATTTCGGCAACAGGCTCTTTCCGAGCGTAAAATCGAAATTGCACCGCTCGGCAATTGCGCGGGTATTCAGTATCGCCTCGGGCATGTCCCTGAATGCGTGCTTCATCTCATCCGGAGACCTGAAGTAGAACTCATCCGTAGACATCCTCAGGCGTTTTTCGTCCTTAACGGTCTTGCCGGTCTGTATGCAGAGGAGTATGTCATGGGCCTTTGCATCCTCTTTCCTGAGATAGTGGCAGTCGTTAGTCGCAACGAGCGGGATATGGAGTTCCCGCGAAAGCTCAGCTAAGAGTTTATTCGCCTCTTCCTGCTCCGGCATGCCGTTATGCTGTATCTCGAAATAGAAATTTTCAGGGCCGAGCATATTTTTATATAGAAGCGCTGCTTTACGCGCCTTTTCTTTATTGCCGATCCTGAGATAATAGGGAATTTCGCCTTTGATGCATGCGGTAAGGCCGATAAGCCCGCCGCTGTGCTGTTCGAGCAGGTCTTTGTCTATTCGTGGCTTGTAATAAAAGCCCTCCAGATAAGCCTTTGTAACGAGAGTTGAGAGGTTTTTATACCCGGCGCTGTCGCGCGCCAGCAATATAAGGTGGAATGCCGCAGCCTCTTCGGAAAGGCCGTTGTCGATGGTTGTTTTCGACCTGTCGAACCTGCTGTTGGGGGCGACGTACACTTCGCAGCCTATAATGGGCTTGATGCCCTTTTTCATCGCTTTTTTATAAAAATCTATAACGCCGAAGAGATTGCCGTGATCGGTGATTGCGACTGCAGGCATTTTATAGGCGGACGCCTGTTCAACAAGCTCGTCTATTTTTATGGCGCCGTCCAGAAGGCTGTATTCAGTATGCAAATGGAGGGGGACGAAATCAGAGTGCTGCATGGGGAAATTTTACCCCTATAAAGCAGGTTTAGTCAATTTTTATTCAAAGCTGAAGACAAAGCATTTCTGCTTCATTCTCGGAAGGCATCCAGCCTTCCTCCGAAGCTGCGCCAGCCCGCTTAAACATCCATGTTACGCTTGGACTGCCGAAGTCGCTTCAATACTTTGTCTTCAGCTTTGAATGTGCTATTCTTTAAATTATGAACGGATTTGTCGTATGGATAACGGGTCTGCCGGGAAGCGGCAAGAGCACAATTGCCGACGGCATAAAAGAACGGTTCCCGGAGTTCGTCATTCTCAGGATGGATGAACTGAGGAAGATAGTTACGCCCTATCCTGCCTACTCAGAGCAGGAAAGGGAACTTGTCTACCGTGTCATTGTCTATACAGCTAAGACGATATCGGAACTCGGGCATAATGTGATCATTGACGCAACAGGAAATATGAGGCGGTGGAGGGAGCTTGCGAGGCATCTTATTCCCAGCTTTGCCGAGATTTACCTTAAATGTCCAATCAAGACCTGTATCGAGCGGGAAATATCGCGTAAAGAGACCCGCGGCGCGCCTAAGGATATTTATAAAAAGGGCAGGGAAGGCCGGCCTGTGCCGGGGATGAGCGTCCCTTATGAGGAGCCTTTAAATCCGGAACTAATGATAGAAACGGATACGACCTCTATTGAAGAGGCCGTATCCGTTATTACCGGTTTTCTGTCTTGCGTTATTCGAACTTAAATTCGTCTACCGTGCCTTTGAGCCGCACCGAAAGGCTGTTAAGCCCTTCGAATATCTTTTGCAGGTTTTCGGTTGATTCCTGCGTCTTTTTGGCAATCAGCGAGATGTCTTCGATATTCCTCGCTATCTCTTCCGATGCGGCCGACTGCTGCTCGACCGAGGCCGCTATCTGAGATATTTCATCGGCTGTTTTCTGAACGGAGCTTACGATGCTGCCGAGGGATTGCTTCGCCGTCTCCATAAAGGAAACGCCGTCCGTTACATGGGTAAGCGCCTTTTCCATCGAATGCGCTGTCTGTCCTGAATCGTCCTGCACGGCCCGTATTCTGCCGGAGATTTCTGTAGTCGCCTTCATTGTGCGCTCCGCGAGTTTTCTTACTTCGTCGGCTACTACGGCAAAACCCCGTCCCTGCTCGCCCGCCCTTGCAGCCTCGATAGCCGCGTTAAGGGCAAGGAGGTTTGTCTGGTCGGCTATATCGCTGATTACGGAAACGATCTCTCCTATTTCGGTCACCCGCGAGTTGAGTCTTCCTATCATGGATGCCAGTTCCTGCGTTGCATCCCCTGCCGAATTTATCTTATCGACCGATTGGCCGACAACGTCCCTCCCCTTATTAGCCACATTTATGGCGTCGCGCGCGGAATCCGAGGCTGAAGAACTGTTCTTTGCGATCTCGGTTACCGTCTGGGACATCTCTTCCGCCGCAGCCGCGATCTGGGCAGCCTGCTGCGCCTGTTTGTTAGTGCCGTCCACTGTTTCTTCAACCGCTGTTTTAAGCACGCCTGCGCTGTTCGAGAGGTCGGTTGCCGCCCGCGCAACGTTTCTCATGGAATCCGCGAGTTGTCCGGACATCCTGTTTATGGATTCCGACAGCTTTCCGATGTCGTCGCGGAACTTTACCTGAAGTCTCTTTCTGAAATCTTTATGCGCTGCGTCTTCTACTACGTTTATCACATTTTCCATCGGCTTGCTGAGGGATACGCTGAGAACGAAATATATTAAGGCAATACTCGCTATGGAAAGCAAAACAGTAATGACCGCTATAAGGATTACTGTTCTAACCACGGCGCCTTCCGTCTTTTTAATGGAATCGCTCATTCGGATGGCGCCGATGACGTCGCCTTCCTTTACGCCTTCGGAGTGGCAGTTGATGCAGTTTGTTCCCATGTAATCTTTAACGTTTACGTAAGGAAATACTCCGGTTAAATAGGTTTCGCCTTTGATCTTTTCGAGCTTAAATGCAGGCTTTCCGGTTTTAAACACCTCTTTTTCCAATTCGCCCTTCGGGTATTCATCGGCAGGTTTTTTGCCGTATTGCTTGTCCAGCAGCTCGCCCCAGATCATCCTTACAGGGAGCATTTTATTCATATGTTCGAGGAAGGGTTTTTTGTTATCCGCAAGCATGCCTGTAGTCATGTAGCCCGTCATAACTCCGAATACGGTTTCGGACATGCGGGTCAGGTCTTCCTTACTTTTCTCGATAGAAAGTTCTTTTACCTTCATTCCCATCCATGTACTGTTGGCAATGCCGATAGTGATCATAATGACGATGACCGGAATCATAAGCTTCCATCTAATGGTCAGACTTTTGATTTTTTCCAACGCATCCATAACGCCCTCCCCCTTTTTCACGTTTGTAATTTTCTTATCGGGATTATATCACAAAAGTTCTGGAAAAAGTCGCCTCTTGTATAGTAAATTAACAACTGATTGACTGCATAAAGAGGAGAATTTATGGACAGGTTTTATCTCGATAAAAATGATGTGCTGCTGCTGATAGTCGATATTCAGGAGAGGCTTGTTCCGGCCATGAAGCCTGATGTTAAAGATGCGGTGTTTAAAAACTGCGGACACCTTATAGAGCTTTCAAAGATGCTGAACATCCCGACAGTCCTGACAGAGCAGTATCCCAAAGGGCTTGGTCCTACTGTGAATGAAATAAAGGATTTACTGCCGGAGTATCGGCCTATCGCGAAACTTACTTTCAGCTGCTGTGAAGAGCCTGATTTTTTGAGGGAGATTAAAAAGCTCAATAAGAAAACAATCATACTCGCCGGGATGGAAACTCATATATGCGTGCTTCAGACATGCATAGGGCTTTTAAAGGAAGGATTTAATGTCCATCTTGTAAGCGATGCGGTCTGCTCGAGGGCTAAGGCGAACTGGAGGACGGCTATTGAATTCATGCGCGACGCCGGCGCTGTAATAACATGCACGGAGACTGTTTTATTCCAATTGTTAAAGGTTGCAGGCACAGAAGAGTTCAAGACGATATCAAAGAGGATCAGGTAGGTTTAACCCCTACCTTCAGTATCTTCTCTTTAAGCTCCTTTATCCTGTCCCTTATCCGGGCCGCTCGTTCGAAGTCGAGGGTTTTCGCCGCCTCTTTCATCTCCGCATCGAGCTTCTTGACGGTGTCTTCGCTTAATTCATATTCCGCCTTTTCTTCGGCTGCCATAGGAACCGTAAAATAATCCGACTCGTAGATGGAGCCTAAAATATCCTTTATCTCGCTTTTGACGGTTTCAGGGGTTATATTCATTTTTTTGTTATATGCCGATTGTATTTTCCTTCTCCTCCCGGTCTCGTCCATGGCCTTTTTCATCGAGCGGGTTATAATATCGGCGTAAAGGATTACCTCTCCGTTTATATTCCGCGCTGCGCGGCCGGAGGTCTGTATCAATGAGCGTTCGGAACGGAGAAAGCCTTCTTTGTCGGCATCGAATATGGCTACAAGCGAAACCTCCGGCAGGTCTAATCCTTCCCTTAAAAGGTTAACGCCTATCAGCACGTCGAATTCTCCCATTCTCAAATCTCTAAGTATCTCTATTCTTTGAAGAGTGTCGATGTCCGAATGCAGATACCTTGCCTTCACGCCGAGTTCCGTATAATAGTCCGTTAAATCTTCCGCCATCTTTTTTGTGAGAGTCGTGACCAATATCCTCTCGCCGATTTCGGCTCTTTTTCTTATTTCGCCGAGGAGGTCGTCCACCTGGCCTTTTACGGGTCTTACCGTCATCTTCGGATCCATAAGCCCTGTAGGTCTTATAACCTGTTCCACGATTATCCCTTCCGATTTGATCATTTCGTAATCGGAGGGGGTTGCGGATACGTATATAACCTGATTTACTCTGTGCTCGAATTCATCGAACTTCAACGGCCTGTTATCGAGCGCGGAGGGAAGCCTGAAGCCGTAATCAATGAGCGTCTGCTTTCTCGAACGGTCGCCCGCGTACATGCCCCCTATCTGGGGAACTGTGGCGTGGGATTCGTCTATTACCATAAGATAATCCCCGTTTGAAGGCCCGCTGATAAGATAATCGATCAATGTATACGGCGGCTCGCCGGGAAGCCGTCCGCTTAAATGCCTCGAATAATTCTCTATCCCGTGACAATAGCCGAATTCCTTCAGCATCTCCATATCGAATCTTGTCCTCTGCTCGATCCTCTGAGAGTAAAGGAGTTCGCCCATGTTTCTGAATTGGCGCATCCTGTCTTCAAGCTCTTTTTCTATGCCCTTGAATGCCTTTTGCAGCTTCGACTTCGGGGTGATCCAGTGACTGTTCGGATAAATCGAGAGCCTCCCGATCCTTTGTATCCTTTCGCCTGTCAGCGTGTCGAATTCGTGCAATGCGTCTATATCGTCTCCGAAAAACTCTACGCGTATCGCCTTATCCTGAGAGAATGCCGGATATATCTCCACAATGTCTCCCCTTACCCTGAAGTTCCCTCTTTTGAATTCCGAGTCTGAGCGGACATAGAGTATTTCGACAAGCCTTTTTAACAGGTCGTCCCTCTTTGTCCTCATGCCCTCTTCTATAAAAAGATGCATTCCCAAATAATCTTCGGGAGAGCCTATGCCGTAAATGCACGATACGGATGCGACAACAATCACGTCCTTTCTTTCGAGGATGGACATAGTAGCCGAGTGGCGCAGCCTGTCGATATCGTCGTTTATCATCGAGTCCTTTTCGATATAAGTGTCCGTTGTCGGGATATAGGCTTCCGGCTGGTAATAATCGTAATAGCTCACAAAGAACTCCACCGCATTTTCAGGGAAGAGTTCTTTGAATTCCCCGTAAAGCTGAGCCGCGAGAGCCTTGTTGTGGGCGATGACAATCGCGGGTTTGTTCACGCGGGCTATGACATTTGCGACGGTAAAGGTCTTTCCTGAACCGGTAACTCCAAGAAGGACCTGATGTTTTTGCCCTTTTAATATTCCGTCCGTGAGCTGCTCTATCGCTTCCGGCTGGTCGCCCTTAGGCGTAAAATCGGTTTTTAATTTAAATTCGTTCATCGGTTTATGTTAAAATATTCATAGCTAAAGATAAAAGAGGATAAATTTGGATAGAAATATCCGTTTGCCATACGCTTTTCACGACATCCACGAAGAATGCGGTATATTCGGCGTCTTCGGCCATCCCGAGGCAGCCAATCTTACCTATCTCGGACTTTACGCGCTACAGCACCGGGGACAGGAAGGGGCGGGCATCTGCTCTTCCGACGGGGCGTCTCTCCATATAGAGAAATCCATAGGCCTTGTCGCCGATATATTCAGTGAAAAAAGGTTAAAGCGCCTGCCCGGCGATATAGCCATAGGCCATAACAGGTATTCGACGGCAGGAGGAGGGGGGCTTAAAAACGTCCAGCCTCTGATGGCGAATTATGCCTTGGGTTCTATCGCGATAGCTCATAACGGAAATCTCGTGAACGCGGAACAACTGAAAGAAGAGCTGGAGACCGAAGGCGCTATTTTTCAGTCCACATCCGACAGCGAGGTTTTTCTTCATTTAATCGCGCGATCAAAGAATGAAGATCCTTACGAGCGTATTATAGAAGCCGTCAGGACCGCAGTCGGGGCGTTCAGCCTGCTTTTTCTGGGAGAGTCCGAATTGATAGCCGTAAGGGACCCGCTCGGCGTGAGACCCCTATCTATCGGCAGGGTGGACGGCGCTTACGTAGTCGCTTCCGAGACCTGCGCGTTCGACCTTATCGGGGCGGAATACATCAGGGATGTGGAGCCCGGTGAAATGGTCATCATAAATCACAACGGCATTCGTTCCATTTCCGTTTTACAGAGCGTAAGGAAGGCCTTTTGTATATTTGAGTTCATATATTTCGCACGCCCCGACAGTTACATCTTCAACCACATATGCGTGAATACCATGAGGAAAGAATTCGGAAGGCAGCTTGCGCGCGAGTCGAGAGTCGATGCGGATATAGTCATACCGGTGCCGGATTCGGGTGTGCCCGCTGCAATAGGCTTTGCGGAGGAGAGCGGCATGCCCTTTGATTTCGGGCTGATAAGGAACCACTACATAGGCAGGACATTCATAGAGCCGAAGCAGACCATAAGGCACTTCGGGGTGAAGATAAAACTCAACCCGGTAAGAGATTTGCTGAACGGAAAACGGGTCGTAGTCGTCGATGATTCCATCGTAAGGGGAACTACAAGCAAGAAGATCGTAAAAATGATACGGGAGATTGGAGGCGCAAAAGAGGTGCATATGAGGATAAGCTCTCCACCTACGGTAGGCCCCTGTTTTTACGGCATCGACACCCCCACGCGGCAGGAACTGATCGCATCGAGCCATAGGACCGAAGAAATCAGGAAGTATATAACCGCGGACAGCCTCGCCTATCTGAGCATAGAAGGGCTTAAGAATATCGTTCCCGACTCCTCGAATTACTGCACGGCATGCTTTGACAACAACTACCCTATTATGTTCCCCAATGATAAGCTGGAACAGATGGAGTTGGTCTTTGCATGATCACGAAAACCATAGCCTCTATTTATAAGACAAACTTAGGCGTCAGAAAAAGCGAGAAAGTCCTCGTATTCACGGACAGGATTGCTTCATCCGAGCTTCCAACCGGCAACGAACTCTGCAGAAGGGAAAGGCTCAGGGATATTGCGTTATTGGCTGCGGAGATCGGGAAGGCATTTACGAAAAAAATATTTTATTTGGAATATTCGGCAACCGGAAGCCACGGCGCTGAACCTCCGGAGGCTTTGTGGGAAGCGGCATTCGGAGAAAAGACAACAGGAGAACTGAAAAAATACGGGCTTTTTAAACCGCTCCTTAACAAAAAGATCGGCGACGCCGGGATAAAAAGAGCGGAAACGATAATCTTAAAACATAAAAGGTCAGCCGTGAACGCGGTTATCGCCCTTTCGAATTATTCAACGAGCCATACGAGATTCAGGGACTTTTTGACGAGGGTCTGCGGCTGCCGTTACGCGAGCATGCCGATTTTCGATGCGTCTATGCTCGAAGGCTCTATGAATGCCGATTGGAAAAGGCTTTCAAAAATGACAAGAGATATAGCAAAGATAGTAAATACGGCGGAATACATAGAAATAAAAACACCCGATGGAACGCATATAACTATGTCTAAAAAAGGAAGGAAGGCTTTAGCCGATGACGGAATGCTCTCAAAGCCCGGTTCTTTCGGCAACCTTCCGGCAGGAGAGGTTTTCCTCGCGCCGGTTGAAGGAAGCGCGAACGGAAGGCTCGTTCTAAATTGGGCGCCCACGCGAGAACTGGCATCGCCTATTACGGTGGTCGTTAAAGACGGCATCGCAAGAGAGGTGATGGGGGATGAGCCTTACGCGGATTATCTGAGGGCAAAACTCGATGAGAGGGAAGAAAACAGGAACATAGCGGAATTAGGCATAGGCACGAACGATAGGGCCAAAAGGCCGGACAATATACTCGAATCCGAAAAAATACTCGGGACCATACACATTGCCTTCGGCGACAACAGTTCGTTCGGAGGAAAAGTAAAAACGCCTTTTCATCAGGACTTTGTATTTTTCAGACCTACGGTAACTTTGACAGAAAAGGACGGGAGCAAAACATACCTGCTTAAAAACGGTGTGTTAATGCCCGATTAACCCGTAAAATATGGAGGCATGTGCAGATAAATGGCTTTACCTCGCCACATTATTGAGGCACACCACAAACATATCCATTACTAAAAATATACGGATAGTTTTCTTGGATTGTTTCAAATGAATTGCGAATTGTAAAGGCATTTAGATGTCGATGCCTCCATATAAGTTCATTATTTGGGGTTAATCGTTATGTGGAAAAGAGTTGTTGTTGCCGTAGGCATAGGGCTTATACTATGGGGCTACTACCAGTTGTTCGGCATAGAGCCCGATGCCTCTCTTATAAACAGGCGCGTGACGGCGATAACCGACAGGGATGAGATTTCGGGAGAGGTTGTAGGTATTAGAGAGAGGACTATTCTCGTATCGAGCAACCGGGGTATAGTCGAGGTAAGGACCGGCAGTATTCTGAGGATTGAAGGACTGCTGGTGAACGAATACGAAACCAAAAGGGCAATGAATGCGGTTTTTATTATCATGATCGGCGGTGTCATAGTATGGGCCGGGCTGTTTTTGATTTGATGGTATGAAAATATTATCCCGCGACACTTTTATCGAAACCTTCCCCTCATTCAGGAAAGCTCCCGACAGCCTGATAAAAGAAATCCTCTCAATCGCGCGTTATCAGACCTTTCCCGGCAATACGGTTATATATACAGAGGGGGACTCCTGCTCATCCATCGCCTTTCTGCTTTCAGGGGGAATTAGGGTCTATAAGATCGGAGAGAACGGCCGTGAGATAACATTATACGAGATCGGGGCAGGAGAGACATGCATCCTTAATGCCTCCTGCATATTGTCGCCGAAAACGTATCCGGCGCATGCCTTATCCACGGAAGGCGGAGAGATGCTGCTTGTCCCATCCGGAGAGTTCCGCAGGCTGGTCGCAAGATATGAAGACATGAGAGACTTTGTTTTCGGACTCCTCAGCGAGCGCTTGACGACGGTGATGGCGCTTGTCGAAGATGTCGCCTTCGGCAGGATGGATGAGAGGCTAATGGATTATATTATCGAAAAATCCGAAAACGGCGAATTAAACGCAACCCACCAAAAGATAGCGAGCGACCTCGGCACATCGAGGGAGGTCGTGAGCAGGCTGCTAAAGGATTTTGAGAGAAAAGGCAAAGTTACCCTTTCGAGAAATTCAATTCGATTGAAAATTTAGAATTTAGGGGTTAAAGAGGGAGACGGGGCATTGTAGCGACTTCGGCAGCCCAAGCGTGACATGGATGTCTAAGCGGGCTGGCGCAGCTTCGGAGAAAGGCGTGATGCCTTTCGAGAATGAAGCGGAAATGCTTTGTCTCCCTCTTCGCTATCGTCTATATCCTGTTTGTGACTTTGTCACATACTTGTCTGTGATACTCCTTTAAAATAAAACTAAGATTTTTTAAAAAGGAGGTGAGCAGAGATGAAAAAGAATATCGGTAATGTCGAAAGGGCGGTAAGGGTAGTAGGAGGCGCGGCAATAATGTCTCTGGCCTTTGTCGGGCCGCAGACGCCGTGGGCTTTTTTCGGCGCGATTCCATTATTGACCGGCTTGATCGGATGGTGTCCGCCGTACGCGCTGTTTGGCATCTCGACATGTAAGAGCTGCAAATAAAACCTAAGAGGAGGAGATATGAAAACAAAACAATGCCCTTTATGTAAAAGAGAGGTTAGCGAACTGCTTTACGACATGCACATCGCTACGGATGAGTTGAAAATAAAATTGATAAAGCAGAAATTTCCGGACTGGTCGGAAAAGGACGGCATATGCGAGCCGTGTCATGAGAGATTCAAAAAAATGGCGGAGGTTATGGATAGATCAAAAGCGGTTGCCGCATAAAAAGCAAGGGCGCAGAAATACTACAGAAAAGGCGGGGTATATTCCCGCCTTTTTTATCGATACTTTGCAGTGAAAAGCCTGTTATGATTATAATGAGATTGGAATTAGGAGGTCTTTTGATGGAAGCGATTGTAGTCTATATTACCGCTCCGAATGAAGAAGAGGCCGCAAAAATAGCCAAAGCAGTTGTCGAAGAAAGACTTGCTGCCTGCGTTAATATCGTCAAAGGCATCCGCTCGATTTACAGTTGGCAGGGAAAGATAGAAGATGATGCAGAGGTCTTAATGATAGCTAAGACGCAGAGGCATTTATTCGAATCTCTTAAAAATCGAGTTAAAGAGCTTCACAGTTATAAAGTGCCTGAAATTATCGCCTTGCCTATTATCGAAGGCTCCGAGGATTATCTCAATTGGCTTAAAGAAGTAACGGGCTGATGAAAGATAAGAGTTATACCGAAATCGTCTGCAAAAAGTTCTGTAAATATTACAAAGAAGGCAAAGAAGAGCTTCTATGCGGGGGATATGAGTTTTTAAGGAATAACCTTACGCCTCATGAATTAAAAATCATGCTTAACTCCCCCCTACCCCCTCTTAATTTAAGAGGGGGCGAGGGGGAGTTATATTTAGATGAAGAATTGATAAGCCTTGTATGCAAACAATGCGGTTTTTTTATTGACGGCTGTGATTTCGCGGAAAGCCGCTCGGGACCGCCGTGCGGAGGATATATACTTATTTCTCGAATTGTCAGCCGACGAGCCTGCTGATCTGCCTCTCCCTTAAACGCTCCGGCTTTTCGTTATTCTCCCTCTCGGTCGTCTTGTTTGCATTCTTATACGCCTGCACTGCTCGTTCGGATGTGACATTCCGGGACTCTTCGGTTCTGCGCCTGTTTTCAACACTTGAAGTGGATTCTCTTCTATTTGCCGCTTCCTTTCTGCCGCGTTTTGAAACGGATACCTTCACGCCTTCCTCGGCAGATGACTTTTCCTCAACATCTTTTTTCTCTCTTGCCGCCTGAGGTTCCTGCTGCTTTATCTGCTCTTTGCCCTGTTTTTGCTGTAAACCGTATTTTGAAATTACATCGGCCTGAACCGGATTGTTGGATGTCTCATTCACTGCCATTTTAAACCTCCTTGCTTAAAACCCCCGCCTTATCCTTATAGTGTTTGCGTGGGCCTCGAGTCCTTCTATATCCGCAATAGCTTCTACGGTATCTGATAATAGCATAAAACCTTTTCTGTCGAATTGCAATAGGCTCGTCCGTTTTATGAAGTCGTAGACTCCTAAAGGAGAGGAGAATCTCGCGGTGCCTCCCGTGGGCAGGGTGTGGTTCGGCCCCGCGGAATAATCGCCGAGAGGCTCCGGTGTCCATTGTCCTAAAAATATTGCGCCGGCATTTTTTATATATTCCGCGTCTTTTTCGGGATATTTCGTCATTATCTCAAGGTGTTCGGGCGCTATTTCATTCGCTATATCTATCGCCTTCATTATGCTCTTTGTTTTTATCACTGCGCCGAACCGTTCCAATGACCTTAAGGCGATATTTTTCCTTTTTAATCCGGCGAGTTGCACGCGCAGTTCCTTAAGAACCTTTTCCGCGAGGAGATTCGAATCGGTTGCCAGTATGCTCGATGCCATTTCATCGTGCTCCGCTTGAGAAAGCATATCAGCGGCTATAAAAGAAGGGTTTGCGGTTTCATCCGCGATTATCAATATCTCGCTCGGTCCTGCGATCATATCGATATCGACCTCGCCGAAGACCATCTTTTTTGCGAGCGCGACATAGATATTGCCCGGCCCCACAATTTTATCGACTTTTTTGATGCCCCTCGTTCCGTATGCCATAGCTCCGACCGCCTGAGCGCCGCCGATGCGATAAACTTCCTTAACGCCTGAAAGCTCTATGGCGGCCATAACGTAGGGGTTTACCTCGCCGGTGGGGGTGGGAACACAGAGGGCTATTTCTTTAACGCCCGCAACTATGGCCGGTATAACATTCATTAATACCGTAGAAGGATATGACGCCTTGCCGCCGGGGACATAAACGCCGGCTCTTTCTATCGGCCTGATTATCTGGCCGAGGATAGCGCCGTCTTTTTTGAAGCGCCATGATTGCTCTTTTTGTTTCTCATGGAAATCCCGGATCCTGCGGGCAGACAGCTCCAGCGCCTTGATTATCTTCTTGTCGGCCGTTTTCGCGGAGCGTTTAATTTCCGCCGCCGTCAGTTTTAAGGGAAGGCTGTGGCCGTCGAATTTGCGGGTGTATTTTTTTACCGCGGAATCGCCGTTTTTCTTAACATCCGAGAGGATATTTTTTACTGTCTTCTCTATTTCGGGGCTTGCTCCAGATGCCCTTTCCCTGAGAATATTAAGAAAGGCTGTTATTTGTTTTTGAGTTCTAAAAATTCGCATCATTTGAAATTATAACATAACCATTTAATGCAACTTTCATTTCCCCCCTCTTAGGAGCCTGATTATTTTCTCTTTAATTCGGGGACTATTCCACTCCCTTTCACCGATAATTTTTTCTGCAATGAATCCGTTTTTATAGATTATGAAAGTCGTAGGCAGTCCTAAAACACCGTATTCGTCGAATGAAACCGCCTTGTTTTTGTCCATGAGCACCGGAAAAGACAGGTTATGTTTTTTGATAAAGGATTTGACCGGTTTTTCGGAGGTGTCTACAGATACGGCAATAACCGCAAGGCCTTTATCTTTAAACTCAAGATACAATTTATTCAAGGAGGGCATTTCAGCCCGGCACGGACCGCACCATGTCGCCCAGAAATTCAGGATTACAACCTTGCCTTTGAATTCCGAAAGGCTGATCTTTTTGCCGTTAACGTCCGGCAGCGTGAAGTCGGAGGCGGGATTCTCTTTTGCAATAGATACGCCCGGATTCCAGAGACTGAAAATTACGGATAGAGCTGACGCAAGCAACAAGAAACGTCTCATCTGATAGTTCCCCCCTTCAAAGTTTACGAAGTTTGTCACGTTCTAAACAGTATAGCATTATAAAGAATGGAGGGGCTTGATGCCCATGACAGCCCGGCGGCTCCCTCTAATTTAGGAGCCAAGATAATAACCTCGCAAACTTATCCCTGTGGTATAATTAATCAAATGGAGCTTTTCAGAGAGATAAGGGCCTTCTATATAAAACTGCCGTATTCTTACAAAGCCGTCGATCAGGAAATTGTCGACGACCTTTGGAAGATGTCGGTGGAGCTTCCCGTAAACGCCATAGATATCACCATAACCGACGAGGTCTTGATACATTCGGAGATCGAATTTTCCCTTTCAAACTGGAACGAGGCTATAACGTATTTGCGCTCGGCGCTTAATGCGTTAGGCGCGAAAAGCGGATATCTCATCGTGCGGAAGGTGACGGCTTTAAGCGGTTCTCTTAAGACTGAGATTGAAGGTTATAAGGTTACGAAAAGGGGCGTCTATAACTCCGGATTGCCCGAGTCAGCCGACTTTATTCTGGATGTGATGAGGTTTTCAGGAAGAAATAAAAGGCTTCAGCAGATAGATGCGATGGAAAAACTCTTCAGATTTATCGAGGAGAAAGAAAAAGATACCGATACGGCCGAGGGGGGATAAATTGGCTCCCGGGGAGGGATTCGAACCCCCGACAGGGTGGTTAACAGCCACCTGCTCTGCCGGCTGAGCTACCCGGGAATCCTAATATTAAATCAGAAAATTTGAGGAGTTGTCAAACTTGGGCGGGATAAAACCCCGCCCAAGTTTTTCTTACGATACCTCTATCTTTATCTCTTTCGGTTTCGCCTCTTCCCTCTTTGGAAGCACTATCTCGAGCACGCCGTTTTTGAAGGACGCCTTTGATTTTTCGCTGTCTACCTCCGCGGGCAGAGCGATGGTCCTTGTAAAGCTTCCGTAGCTTCTCTCCGACGCGTAATAGTCTTCTTCCTTAATCTCTTCCTCTTTTTTGACCTCGCCTTTTAATGTAATCGAATCCTTGGTTATTGTGAGGTCTATATTTTCCTTGGAAACTCCCGGAAGCTCGGCCTTCAGCACGATTTCGTTTTTCCTGTCGTACATCTCGATATTCGGGACTATTACTCCCATTTCAGGTTTCAGCCGGCCGATTCTCCTTCTTGTGACAGGCGAGAAAAACTCATCAAAGAGCCTGTCCATGTCTTTTCTCATCTCCTCAAGCTCTTTTAAAGGACTCCACTTTACTATTGACATAGCCAACCTCCTGAAATTGATTTTTAACGGGTCAAAGACCCTTATTGAACAACCTCGGCAACAGCGAGCCTGCTGAATACTACCTTGCCGTTTTCATAATCCACTTCCACTACATCGCCTTCCTTGAATGTGCCGTCAAGGAGTTTCAAGGCAAGCGGATTAAGGATTTCCTTTTGCAAAGCCCGCTTTAACGGGCGCGCTCCGTAGACCGGGTCATATCCGGCCTTTGCAATGAACTCCTTTGCGTTTTCGGTAAGCGCGATATCGATTTTCTTTTCATGGAGATATTTTTTCATCCTATTCGCCTGAATCTCCACTATCTGTTTAAGGAGTTCCTCGCTCAATGAGTTGAATATAATGGTCTCGTCTATCCTGTTCAGGAACTCCGGCCTGAAAAAGGCCTTCAGGTCTTCCATTACCTTATGCTTCATCTGTTTTTCGTTATCATCACCCCAGTGCGCGACAGGCCTCTTAGACCTTTCTTCGAGGATTTCCTGTATGTGAGAGCTGCCGATATTCGATGTCAGGATGATCACGGCATTCCTGAAGTCTACGGTGCGGCCGTGTCCGTCCGTCAGCCTGCCGTCGTCGAGGAGCTGGAGCAGGATATTGAATACCTCCTGATGCGCCTTTTCAACCTCATCAAAGAGGATTATGGAATACGGCCTTCTTCTTACCGCTTCCGTGAGTTGTCCTCCCTCTTCATAGCCGACATAGCCCGGAGGCGCTCCTACAAGCCTCGATACGGTATGCCGCTCCTGATACTCGGACATGTCGATTCTTATCATCGCGGCCTCGTCGTCGAAAAGGAACTCAGCGAGGGCCTTTGCCAATTCTGTCTTTCCCACGCCTGTGGGGCCGAGAAAAAGGAAGGAGCCTATGGGCCTGTTGGGGTCTTGAAGGCCTGCCCGCGCCCTCCTGATCGCGTCGGCCACCGCGGTTATCGCATCGTCCTGACCCACCACCCTTTGTTTGAGCCTGTCTTCCATTCCTATCAGTTTCTTTATCTCGGTCTCGAGCATCTTAGATACCGGAACCCCTGTCCATTTGGATACAACCTCCGCGATATCTTCTTCGTCCACCTCTTCCTTGAGCATTTTCCGCTTTGCCTGTGTCTCGATCAATTTTGCGTTTTCGGTATCCAGAGCCCTTTGGAGTTCAAGCAGCCGTCCGTATCTAAGTTCCGCCGCCTTTGCGAGGTCTCCTTCCCTTTCAGCCCTTTCCGACTCGATCTTCGTCTTCTCTATCTGTTCCTTTATATCCCTTATCTTTTGGATCGCCTCTTTTTCGTTGAGCCACTGCGCCCTTAAGACATCCCTTTTTGACTGGAGTTCCGCCATTTCTTTATTCAGTTTTTCGAGTTTTTCCCGGGCATCGGATGAGCCGTCATCCCTCATTAATGCCTGTTTTTCTATTTCGAACTGCCTCAGCTTCCTTTCAATCTCATCCAACTCCACAGGCATGCTGTCTATCTCCATCCTGAGACGCGCGGCGGATTCGTCTATGAGGTCTATCGCCTTATCCGGCAGGAACCTCTCGGTTATGTACCTGTGGGAAAGCACTGCGGCGGCTATAAGCGCCGAGTCTTTTATCTTTACTCCGTGATGCACCTCGTATTTATCCTTAAGTCCTCTTAAGATCGAGATGGTGTCCTCCACGGACGGCTCTTTTATCAAAACCGGCTGGAATCTCCGTTCGAGCGCAGGGTCCTTTTCCACGTGTTTTCTGTATTCATCTACGGTCGTAGCTCCGATGCATCTAAGTTCTCCTCTCGCGAGCGCGGGCTTCAGCATATTGGCCGCATCGACCGCCCCTTCCGCTGCCCCTGCCCCAACAAGGGTGTGAAGCTCGTCTATAAATGTTATTATCCTGCCTTCGGACTGTTCTATCTCTTTCAAGACCGCCTTCAGCCTCTCTTCGAACTCTCCCCTGTATTTCGAACCGGCAATGAGGCTTCCTATGTCGAGGGATATTAATTTTTTGTCCTTGAGCGTTTCCGGAACGTCTCCGGCAACAATTCTCTGGGCAAGGCCCTCGGCTATCGCGGTTTTTCCTACGCCGGGGTCTCCGATAAGGACGGGGTTGTTTTTTGTCCTCCTCGAAAGCACGTGTATCACCCTTCGTATCTCTTCGTCCCTGCCTATAACCGGATCGAGTTTTCCCTTTTTCGCGAGATCGGTAAGGTCTTTCGCGTACCGGGCAATGGCCTGATATTTTTCTTCGGGGTTGGGATCGGTAACGCGGTGCACGCCTCGTATCTCTCTCATTGCCGACAAAGTATTATCAGCCGCAGCGCCGTGTTTCTTTAAGATATCCGCCGAAGGGCCATAGGTATTTATTATCGCAAGCAGTAAGTGCTCCACGCTGATGAATTCATCCGTCAGATGCACAGACTCATCGTAGGCCTTTTCCATCACAGTCTTCAGCCTCGGCGCGATGTAGACCTGCCCGAGCGGAGTCGCGCCGGATACCTTCGGAAATTTTTCGATCTCTTTCTCTATATCAGCTTTTAATGCGTTTATGTCTAAGCCGAGGCGCTTGAGTATCTGATATGCTATGCCTTCTTCGTCCTCAAGGAGCGCGTACAGCAGATGCTCCGTCTCAAGTTGCTGGTTTCCTTTGCTTTCGGCAATCCTCTGCGCCTCCTGCAGAGCCTCCTGACTTTTCACGGTCAATTTATCCAATCTCATCTGAGTCCTCCTAATCTTCGCTGAATATCTTTCTCAGCCTGTCTTCAAAATCCTGTCTTATATCGTCTTCGATGAATCTCATCATTTCCCGTATCTCGCTTTGCATCGCTTCCATGCGGCTCCTCATTCTCAAAATTATGTCCACGCCGGCCTTATTGACTCCCATCTCTTTTGTAAGCTTTATGACAAGGTTGAGCCGCTCTACATCCTCCTCCGAGTAAAGCCGCTGCTGGTTTATCCTGTGGGGGCATACAAATCCTTCCCGCTCGTACATTCTCAATGTCTGCGGATGCACCTCCAGTATTCTGGATACCACGCTTATCATATATAACGGCCTGTTCTTATTTTCTTTTTTTCTCGTCATAGGTTATTTCACCAGCCCCTTTCTCGGGTCTTCCTTGTACAGAGATTCTATGGCCTTGATCGCTTCCTTCGCCTTTTCCGGCACATCCTTTGGAACCGCGATCTCTATCTCCACGTATTCGTCCCCCCTCTGTTTCGATCTTGGAGATATAAAGCCTTTTCCCGAAAGCTTGAACCTTTGCCCTCCCTGTGTGCCGGCCGGCAGTTTCATCATAGTGGCGCCGTCGATAACCGGAACTTCTATTTTCGCTCCGAGGGCAGCTTCGCCGAACGTTACCGGGATCTGCACGTAAATATCGTCCCCCTTCCTTTTAAAAACAGGATGCGGTTTAATTGATATCTCGATGTGCAGGTCTCCGGCAGGCCCGCCTCCGGCGCCGGCATTGCCTATTCCCCTCAGCTTTACTATAGAGCCGTGATCGACCCCTGCAGGGATCTTCACCTTTGTGGTGTCGGTATAGACGGTTTTTCCACGTCCTCCGCATTTTTTGCAGACAGAAGTGATCTTCTTTCCTGTTCCTCCGCATTCATGGCATGTCTGGGCTATCTTGAAAAAACCCTTTGCCGCTTGAACGCGCCCGGTTCCCTTGCAGGCAGGACATGTCTGCCATGATTCGGCTCCGCTTCCTCCGCACGCGTCGCAATTCATTGTCCGCGTAATAGTGATAGGCCTTGTTGCTCCTGCGAACGCGTCTTCGAGGGTGAGTTCAACGCCGATGAGAATATTCTCTCCGCGGGCATAATGGCGCTCCGCCCCGAACCTTGTGCCGAATACATTCCCGAATATATCTCCAAGGTCGAACGCCTCTCCGGAGTCAAAGCCGCCGAATCCCTCAAAGCCTCCGAACTGCTCGAATGTGGTGCCGGCCCTGTCGTATTCCGCGCGCTTCTGCGGGTCGCCGATAACGGCGTAAGCCTCGTTTATCTCCTTGAACTTTTCCTCGGAGCTTTTATCGCCCGGATTCAAATCCGGATGATATTTTCTCGCAAGCTTTCTGTAAGCCTTTTTGATATCATCCTGAGAATCGTTCTTGGCGACGCCGAGAGTCTTATAATAGTCTTTTACAGCAGCAGACATCTTATCACCTCTTATTATTCATATGATAAAACCTTAGTCATACCTTGTCAAGTATTTTTATTTGAACCCGGTTAGATTGCGTGGGACATAGCCAAGGCCTGTCCGATGTCGATTGCTTATTTCAGAGCCGTGAGAACAATATCCGCTGCGACGGCTATTACCGACAAAAGGAAGATGATCGCATAGTTGAGGTCTTCGAGGGAGGCTTTAATGGATGAGAGGAGGTAAAGCACCACTTCCCTGTCTTCTTCCGTAAGGCACGCGTTGGACTTGAGCTTTTCTATTAATTGAAATTCAGCTACAGCCCTTTTCCTCTTCTTTGTGATTTTATACCGGTAAAGGAAAAAGAGTATGTATCCCATAGTGCCCGTATACCAGACAGTCCTTACCCAATCCGGCTCCAATTTCTGGATGATTATTATCGCCCTGAACGCGATAGCTGAAATAAGCCCTACCGCGAAAAAGGCGTAAATGACGTATTTCGGCACTATATGCGGTTTGTTATGTTTCATGCCCTTCTTTCTTTGGCTGAATCGAGATTGTTGACGACCTCGGCGCCTATGAGGAATATCGATGAGGAATAAAACATCCAGAGCAGGAATATCACGAATGCCGAGAGAGGGCCGTAGATTGTCCCTAATTTGGCGACCTTCACCACATAGAGCGTAAAGAGGTGCTTTGCCGCCTCGAGGAAAACCGCCGTGAACAATGCGCCCGACAGCGCGTGGTTGAGGCGTACCCGTTTTTTCGGCAGGAAGATGTAAAGGGTTGCCGCGGTCAGAAATACCAGTATCAACGGCACTACAAACCTTAAGAGGAAGCCGGTTATTCTGCCTATCTTCAGTTGAGGGAAAAACTCTTGAAGGGTCTTAAGCGCGGAGATCGCCGACGTCGCGCCGAAAGAGATCATGATGAAGGCGATTATAAGGGTGATGATGAAAAGGGACAGCACGAGCGAGATTATGAACGGCCTTTTTGCTTTTGTCTTGAATATCACGTTCAATGCGGTTTCGAGAGATGAAAAGAGTTGATAGGAGAGCAGGGCATAGAGTATTACGGTAAGCTGCCCTATTCCGCTGTAGGATATTATCTTTTTTATCTCATCGGTTATCTCGTAAGTGATCTTCGGGAATAGTCCCGCGAGCTTTGAAGTAAAGAACCTGAGCAATTCCTCGTCGGCGCCGAGAAAATGCCCGATAATGGCCGTGAGGAGCAGGCAGAAGGGGATAATCGCCATCATTGTAAAGTAAGAGATGGAGCCCGCTAACATGAGCCCGCCGTCCCTGAAAAAATCGATGAAGCTTTTTAATATTGTCTTTATATATCTGCCCATGTATTCGACAATTATACCAGACCATAATAAGCAATCAAAACATCTCAATATAAAGTGTAGGTCTGATTCAATGACTTTATCGGCAGAACTCTTTAGCCGCATGCTCTTATACCCGTACTCCGCATCGGCGGCATCTGTCTGATAAAGCATATATTATCTTTGCTTTGCATAACAAACAACACTTATAAAGGCGTTGAAGCAGACTTGCACTTTATATCGGATATTCTGCCTTGCAATTCGGGCATGCCGTGCTATCATTATAGTATGAGATACAGAGCGGCTTTTATATCCATCTTAGTATTAGTATTTCTCGCTTCCTGCGTAACGAACAGGTTCATCAGGACAGAGCCGTCAGAATATAAAGAGCTTGCCGGAAACTTTACCCTCATCCTCTACGGCAGCAGGCATTTAAATGACATAGAGACCGTAGTTATCCTCGATATGGAAGGGGACAAATACAGCTTTGAGCCTTATGCTCCCGAATTCGACTATAAGATAAAAAAAGGCGTTCCCGCAAAAGAAGCGCTTAAAGAGGCCGAACACTTCGTAAGCTGGCACAGCTCGTTTCATCGCACTCAGTTGAGCCGGATAATCGATGAAAAAGGCGTTGCGATAGGGTATGAAATGAGGCCTTTATACTACCCCCTTGCATTCGGTGTTTCCGACGTCCTCGATGTCTATTATATAAAGGAGGGCGATAAGATAACCGTCAGGATAAAGCTTATACCGTCCGTTGAGAGGATGCTTTTTGACGGCGACGGTTTCAAATTAGGGGACAATTAGATTATCTCCGCCTTCCGGTGTAACCTGAAGTGCATTCACTGTAATCAAAAAATATACACACGTCGCTTTTCCATATTTGTGCGCCTATTTTCAAGCATCTACGGCTGTTGAAGGGTTGAAAGCCTTGCCCGGCGGTGTATTGAAAAAGTATACACTTTTTTATGTCAGGACGTGTAAAATAGAAAGAATACGCCTTTTTACCGCCGGCATTAATATTGCTTTATATATTCCGGACAAACTTTTAAAGGGGGGCGTGTATGGAGAAGCAACGCATACTGGTCGTGGACGACGACCCTGTTATAGGCCTTAGCTGCAAGAGGATACTCGGAGCCGAGGGGTTTACGGTATTTACGGTCGAAGACGGAGAAGGCGCGATAGAGAAGGTATCGAATGAAGAGTTCGACCTTGTTATAACGGACATAAGGCTTCCGGATGTCTATGGTCTTAAGGTGGTGCAGGAATCCAAGACAATACAGCCCAAGGCGGACGTTGTTGTCATTACCGGCTATCCTTCCCTCGACGACGCGAAGGAGTCGATAAGGCTCGGCGCTTTAGAGTATCTTGAAAAGCCCTTTACTCCGGATTTCATGATGAACGTCGCCAAGAGGGTGTTCGATAAGAGGGGCTGGATATTAAAGAAGGCGTATATAGATCAGTTCAGGGACTACGTGGTGCCTTCCTCTGAAATGGATAATCTTACGGTTTATTACAAAGACGGCACATGGGCCCGGCCTGTTCAGGAAGGGATGTGGGAGATAGGAATAGACGTGAGGAACTTCCTGGCCGGAGGCCAGCTTCTATATGTAGATATAATGAAGAGCCTTAAAGAGGTCGTAAGCGGCGAGACCTTCGCCCAGCTTATAAGCGGCGGAAGGAATATCATCACATACGATATAAATGCCCCTATGACCGGGATCGTGAAAAGTGTAAACTCGCATGCCAATGACGCCATATGCTCTTTGCTGAAGGACCATTTGAGCGAAGGCTGGTTTCTATGGCTTGTCAGGATAGAGACAATCAAGTGATTAAGGAGGATAGAGGATGAAGGGAAATATCCTTGTGGTGGATGACGAACAGATAGTTTTGAAGAGCTGTGAAAGGATTTTGTCTCCGGAGGGATACGGCGTAGATACCGCGACTTCCGCGAAGGAGGCCCTGTCGCTGCTCGACAAAAATTTTTACGATCTCGTCATTACGGACATCAAGATGCCGGAGATGGACGGCATAGAGTTTATGAAACAGGCGAGGCAGAAGAATCCGGATATAAACATAATAGTCATAACGGGCTATCCTTCTCAGGAAAGCATAAAAGAGGCCTTGCGGCTGAGGATAATAGATTACCTTCCCAAACCGTTCTCGCCTACGCATCTTTTAGAAGTTACCGCTAACGCTATCGAGTTGAAGAAAAGGGGAATAATTCCGGAGCCTCAGGTGGAGAATTATACGGAAGAGGTAGCCGTGAAACTGGATGCCGTCATAGACAGGTATAGGCATAAGCCAGGCAGCCTTATACCGGTGCTTCAGGAGGCTCAGGAACTCGTGGGTTATCTGCCTCCCGTCGTTCAGAGGCATATTGCCGGGGGCCTTAAGATACCCGTCAGCGAGGTTCACGGCGTGGTATCGTTCTATTCCTTTTTCACAATGAAGCCTAAGGGCAAGCACAACATAAGGGTGTGCCTCGGAACGGCCTGTTATGTCAAAGGCGCGGAAGAGATAGTAAAGAAATTCAGCGACGGCCTTAAGCTCGAAGTCGGGGGCATTACTTCGGACAAGAAATTTTCCCTCGAGACCGTCAGGTGCCTCGGGGCGTGCGGCCTCGCGCCGGTCGTGGTGATAGACAAGGACACGCACGGCTCCATAAATCCGGTCAAGACATTAGACCTTTTGAAGGAATTCGAATAGGAGGAATATATGGCCAGACTTACGGTGGATGACTTAAAAAAGATCAAGGAAGAATATAAGTCTACGCTCACACTGAGAGAGGGCGGTTCGAGGGCGAAGATAACGGTTCACATGGGCACATGCGGCATAGCCGCCGGAGCGAGAAAGGTAATGGAGGCCGTGCTCGACGAGATAAATAAAAATAACGTTAAGGATGTTATCGTGACGAATTCCGGATGCGCCGGGCTCTGCAGCAAGGAGCCTATGGCTACCGTGGAAATAATAAACGAAGCGCCCGTTAAATACGTTCAGCTCAACGAAGACAAGATACGGAAGATATTTAAGGAGCATGTTATGGAAGGCAGCGCGGTTCAAGATTACGCCCTTGTTGTGGGCAGCGAAACGGCGTACTAAGGAGGAGAGATGGAAAAGTATCGCACAAGCGTTATGCTCTGCGGCGGCACCGGATGCATATCCGGAGGCAGCTTAAAGGTGAAGAACGCGCTTACGGAAGAACTTATTAAGAGAGAACTTCAGGATGAAATAAATGTAGTTGTTACCGGATGCAACGGGTTCTGCGCGAAAGGTCCCGTAATGACGGTCTACCCCGAAGACATATTTTACGAAAAGGTTACGGTAGATGACGTTCCGGTTATTATCGAAGAGCACTTCATTAAGGGAAGGCCTGTCGAACGCCTTCTGTATAAAGAACCGATAAAGAAGCAGACGATTCCGCTCATGCGCGATATCCCGTTTTTCAACCTTCAGGTACTGAGGGCTTTGAGGAACAAGGGGCTTATCGACGCTGAAAAGATCGACGAATACATTGCAAGGGACGGTTATCAGGCCGCTGCCAAGGCATTGACCGAAATGACCCCGGAGCAGGTTATAAATGAGCTTAAACGCTCCGGCCTCAGGGGAAGGGGAGGCGCGGGTTTCCCTACCGGAATGAAGTGGGAATTATGCTCGCGTGTTAAGGGCGACAGTAAATACATACTGTGCAACGGAGACGAAGGAGACCCCGGCGCGTTCATGGACAGGAGCATTATGGAGGCCGATCCTCACGTGGTCCTCGAAGGAATGATCATAGGCGCGCGGGCTATCGGCGCGGATAAAGGTTACATATACGTCAGGGCGGAATATCCCCTTGCGGTTCACAGGTTGCAGCTTGCGATAAATCAGGCAAAGGAATACGGGCTTTTGGGAGAAAACATTCTCGGCACAGGCTTTAATCTCGATATTGAGATATATCTGGGCGCGGGCGCGTTTGTCTGCGGAGAAGAGACCGCGCTTATGCGCTCAATCGAGGGCAAGAGGGGCATGCCGAGGCCTAGGCCTCCTTTCCCGGCGCAGAAAGGACTCTGGGATAAGCCCTCGGTGCTTAACAATGTCGAAACATACGCCAACATACCCCAGATAATACTGAACGGAGCCGACTGGTACAAGAGCCTCGGAACGGAAAAGTCCACCGGCACGAAGGTATTTGCCCTTACAGGTGCCATAAATAATGTCGGACTTATAGAAGTTCCGATGGGAATCCCGTTAAGAAAGATTATTTTTGATATCGGAGGCGGCATATCCAAGGGCAGGAAATTCAAGGCAGTGCAGCTTGGAGGCCCTTCCGGCGGCTGTATCCCGGAACATCTCCTCGACACTCCGGTAACGTATGAAGATATCGTCCAGACAGGAGCGATTGTAGGCTCCGGCGGCATGGTCGTTATGAACGACCTCAACTGCATGGTGAGCGTTGCAAAGTTCTTCCTTGAATTTACTACCGATGAGTCGTGCGGCAAATGTCCGCCTTGCAGGATAGGAACTACCGTAATGCTCGATATCCTGACCAACATAACCGAAGGCAGGGGCAAGGAAGGATATATAGAATTACTGCAGGATATTTCTCAGGATATAATCGCCACGTCCCTTTGCGGATTAGGACAGACCGCGCCTAATCCCGTTCTTACTACAATAAAATATTTCAGGGATGAATACGAGTCTCACATAAATGAAAAGTGGTGCAAGACCGGCGTCTGTAAGGAGCTATGCACATTTTACGTAGATGAAGAAAAATGCAAGGCGTGCGGCGCGTGCAAGAGGGTATGCCCGCAGAGCGCCATTTCAGGGGAAAAGAAGGTTCCCCATCGCATAGAACAATCCAAATGCATACAGTGCCGCTCGTGTTACGAGGCATGCAAATTCGACTCCATAAAAATAGGGCCGAGGAGCATGAGGGAAAAGCTTATGGAGACTACCGATCAGGAAGCGCTCAAAGAGATTTACACCGCGGCGATAGCAGCGAAGGAGGAGTAAGAGATGCCGATAGAGCTTACTATAAACGGAAAAAACATAAAGGCGGAGCAGGGAATGACCATTCTTCAGGCCGCCCTGAAAAACGATATTTACATACCTAACATGTGCTATGACAGGAGGCTTAAGCCCTACGGCGGATGCAGGCTCTGCGTTGTCGAACTCGAAGGGCAGAAAAGGCTTTTTGCAGCGTGTTCGACCCCGGCTGAAGACGGAATGATCGTTCATACGGAAACCCCGAAACTCGCAAAGGCGAGAAAGACGGTGCTCGAACTCCTGCTCGTGCATCACCCGCTCGACTGTCCTATATGCGACAAGGCGGGCGAATGCAGCCTTCAGGACCTTGCATTCAAATACGGGCCTTCCCAGAGCAGGTTCGTCGCGGAAAGAAAGCACGACCCGGAAAGGGTTGACGCGCCCATAGTAGAGAGGAATCCTAACAGGTGCATATTGTGCGGCAAGTGCGTAAGGGTATGCGCCGAGCATCAGGGAGTAGGGGCGATAAACCTTATAGGAAGGGGCTTTAAGACAAAGGTGAGCCCTGCCTTTGAAGAAACCCTGAACTGCGAATTCTGCGGCCAGTGCATAGACGCATGTCCTGTGGGCGCCCTCGGGGCCAAGCCTTACAGGTTCAGGTCGAGGGTGTGGTATATGGATGAATACGAGACCATATGCCCTTACTGCGGCTGCGGATGCACGACAAACTTGAGTCTCAGAGAAGGAAGGATAATAAGGGCGAGGGGTAAAGACGGCATAGGCATAAACGAAGGAAACCTCTGCGGCAAGGGCAGGTTCGGGTTCGATTACATATATTCCGAAAACAGGATCACCGCGCCCATGATTAGAAAGGACGGAAAACTTACTCCCGTATCATGGGAAGAGGCCCTGCAATATGTCGCAAAGAGGCTCGAAGATATAAAGGAAAAATACGGCCCTTCGGCCATCGGAGCGATAGGCTCCCAGAGATGCACAATAGAAGACAACTATATGCTCCAGAAGTTCATGAGGGATGTCGTAGGCACCGATAATATAGATTCCGGAGCGCGGTTCGGTTACGCCAAGGCGCAGAAGGCGCTCGAAAAGGCATACGGCGTAGACTTTATGCCGATAAAGTGGAAGGCGCCTCTCAAAGCTGACTTTATGCTTGTGGTGGAATCGGACATAACATCCACGCTTCCGGTGTGGGGGCTTAACTTTATCAAAGCGAAAAACGACGGAGCGACTCTCGTGGTAGCGGACGTGAAAGAGACAAAGCTCGCGCGGAACAGCACGCAGTGGCTCAGGATAAAGCCCGGTTCCGGCACCGTCTTAATGAACGGCATGATGAAGGTAATAATAGACGAAGGGTTATATGATAAGGATAAGGCTTCTGTTGTGCCGAATTTCGACGCGCTTACCGCGGGCCTGAAAGAATTCACGCCGCAAGCGGTATCGAGTATTACAGGCATAAGCGAAGACAGGATTATAAGCCTTGCAAGGTCGTATGCGTCTGCGGGGAAACGCCTTATAGCCCTTACTTCCAATATATCGGAAAATACCAAGAGCATAAATACGATATTAGCAGCCGCGAACCTCGCTATTCTTATGGGCGACGATCCCGATACGGTTCAGGTCCCGGCCGAATTTTCGAATACTGCCGGCATGTGGATGTCGGGAGTAAGGCCGCTTTCGGGAGGCAAAGACGTTTATAACATGCTCTATGAGCCGGGATCGGTGAAGGCGCTTTATATAATGGGCGAAAATCCCATCGTAACTTTTCAGGACGCGGCAAGGGTGGAAAAGACACTCAAAGGGCTCGATCTTCTCATAGTGCAGGATATATTTTTGAAAGAGGCCGCGAAGATTGCGGATGTCGTTCTTCCAGCGTGCAGTTGGGCGGAAAAAGAAGGCACGTTCATGTCCGCGACGGGAAATATACAGAAGACGCCGAAGCTTATAGCGGAGACCGGGCAGTCAGTCCCCGACTGGAAGATATTCAGGAACCTTGCGAGGGTCATGAACAAGGATTTGGGATTAAAGGACATTACGGCCATCAGGGGGGCAATAGCGGATATGATCGTTTCCGGGGAGACTAAGGACGTCAGGCCGGCTTTCAATCCGGCATCTTATGAGGTTATGGAAACAATAAGCGAAGAATATCCGATGTTCCTCGTAACTTCCAATATACTTCAGCATTCCGGAGCGCTTTCGGTGTTGTCGAAGAACCTTGATTCGGTCGTATCAGACGCCTATTTGCAGGTAAACACTAAGGATGCGAAAAAACACGGGATACAGGATGACGCTTTTGTGAAGGTCAAATCGAAGAGGGGAGAGGTTTATTTAAAGGCCATGCTGTCGGATGAAGTTCCGGAGGGGACGGTGTTCGCTCCGTTGCATTTTGCCCACGCAAAGGTCAATACCCTTACATATCCTTCCTCGAACGGGGGGCTGCCTCTCGTGGCGGTAAAAATAGAAGCTGCGTAGCATAATATAAAAAAAGCATGGGCAACATTTTGCCCATGCTTTTTTTATATCTTTTTATATCCCTATTAAGTTGCAGTAAAAATAAAAACCTTGATGATATAATAAATAATGTTTCGCAATATCTATTTCGACATGCTCGGCAGCATCTCGGACGGCGTCTACCACGTAGGCATCGACCGCAAAATAGAGTATTGGAATAAAGGCTCGGAATTTCTTACCGGTTTTCCCTCGACTGACGTTAAAGGAAAGCTCTGCCATGAAGTTTTGCGTTATGAAGACGAATCCGGGAATTTGCTGGCTTCTTACGAATATCCCGCAATGCTCTGCCTGCAGTCCGCAAAGACCGTCGTCAAAAACCTTTTTATCATAGACAGGAACAACGAAAAGATTTATGTGGAAGAGCAGGCGTCTCCTGTTTTCAGAAGCGGCAAAATAATCGGCGCAATATCGGTTCTCAGGGACAACGCGAGGGTATTTTCGGCAGTAGAGGCTTATATAAAAGAGCGTCGCAAGGACAGGCTTGTGCCCATATGCGCGTGGTGCAAGAAAATAAAGATAAGCGAAAATTCATGGGAGCAGATAGAGAAGTATTTCACCGACGAGGGGTTCGGGGTATTTACTCACGGAATGTGCCCGGACTGCGCCGAAAAGATATTCGAAAAAAAGGTTTATCTCGAAAGCTATCAGAACATATCCAAGGCGATAAGCGCGAGCCTTTCTCTTAACGAAGTGTTGAACCTGATAGTCACAAACGCGGTTAAGGTGATGAACGTTAAGGCGAGCATGCTGAGGCTTTTGAACAAAGAGACGCATAAGCTCGAAGTGGCGGCGCATCAGGGCCTGAGCGAAAAATATGTGAATAAGGGGCCTGTCGATTACGACAGAAGCATAGAGGACGCGCTCTTAGGGAAAGCGGTTTCCATTTATGACATAACATCGGATTCGGATGCTAAATACCGCGCCGAGGCCGAGGCCGAGGGTATAAGGAGCATATTGTCCATACCGGTTAAACTCAAAAAAGAGGTTATCGGCGTTTTGAGGATGTATACGGCCGAGCCGGTGAAATATAAGGACGAGGATCTGAAATTCATGGGAGCCATAGCCGAGCAGGCGGCCATAGCAATAGTGAACGCCCGTACTTTCGAAACCACGGTATCGCATGCAAAAGAGTATCTGAGGGTTTTTGAAGAAGTTACTAAAGTTGTGAGCTCGACGCTTAAGTTTGACGAGGTGCTTTATCTGATAGTAAGGAAACTGCCGGAGACCATGGATTTGAAAGGGGCTACGATAAGGCTTCTCGATGAAAAGACAAAAAGGCTTGAGCCGGTCGCAGCGTTCGGTCTCAGTCAAAAGTACCTTAACAAAGGGCCCGTGGATATGGAAGAGAATATTCGCACTGCGCTCCAAGTCGGCCCGGTTGCGATTTATGATGTGAGCAATGACCAGAGGATTTTATATCAAAAAGAAGCGGTGCAAGAGGGAATAAAAAGCATGTTGACGCTTCCGATTGCGGCAAAGGGAAAAGTCATTGGAATACTCAGGCTGTTCACGGACAAATCGCGTATGTTTTCGGAAGAGGATATAGCCTTTTCCGCGTCTCTCGCGGAGGTGTGCGGCACCGCGATAGAGAACGCGAGGATGTATGAACAACTGCAAAAAGGTTAAGTCGCTCCGATGCCTTATCTTACACTATTGACTGTTATAATAAAAAAATATGGAAAGTTTTATAAAACGTAAAATATGCAAAAGCGCCTCCGGCTCTCTGGAAGAGCGGGAAGACCTTATTGCAGTCGAAAAACGGCTGAGGGTGTCGGTAAACGGCAAAGAGGTCTTGAGCCTTTACTGCACCCCGCTTATGGTGAGGGAGCTTGTCGTAGGCATGTTCATGACCGAGGACATTATCAAAGGCGGGTGGTGCGCCGAGAGGATGTCCGTTCAATACGGGGAAGACGTTACCGTAGATATACCTGCGGAGGGAGAAGTTTCGACGGAAGGCGCTGTCATAACATCGGGCTGCATAGGGGGCATAACATTTCCCAAGCGGATGTCTCTCCGGAAAATAGAAGATTCTTTTACGGTAAAGGCGGAAGACCTAAAGGGAGTGTTCAGGACATTTCAGAACGCCTCGGAACTTTATAAATCCACCGGATGCGTTCACAGCGCCGGGCTCAGCGACGGTCATGAGATATTATGCCTTGCGGAGGATATCGGCAGACACAATGCCGTGGATAAGATCATAGGGTACGCGATTTTGGAGAAGATCCCGTTTGAAGGCAAGATAATGTTGGCAAGCGGAAGATTATCGTCCGAGATAGTTTCTAAGTGCGCTAAGTGGGGAATACCGATGGTCGCCAGCAGGACGTCCCCGACGAGCCTTGCAGTGGATATTGCCGAAAAAAGCGGAGTAACGGTCGTCGGCTTCATAAGGGCGGACAGGCTGAATGTTTATACCCATCCGCAGAGAATAATCTAACTCACATTTTCAGACCTTCTTTTTACCTCCTGACGTTTTTTCGATTCTTCCTCTCCTCAAAAAATACGGAAAATTGCGCGAAAACCGTGCGAATTATATTGACTTTTTGCCGAAAACGCCTTATATATAACCAATAGCATATGGGGGAGAAATTAAGCGATGAATACACACCCGACTGTTTTTAAAGGCAGGCAGACTTGAAAATACAGGAAAGTAAATTTAGAGTGAGCTTAATTTATTTTAAGGTGATAAAGTAAAGCAAGGCCAGCTCTTATTGCACGATATGTTATAATCATGCAATAAGGATATTGATAAATGCAAATAATGCAATAGTTATATTGCTGGGGTAATGGTATGAAAAGAAAAAACACAGGACGCTATGTAACAATCGCCGCAACAGGCGAAAGGATAAAAGCGTATATTCCAAACCCCTTGCCGCCGAATCCTCCCTTGCATATTTCATCATCTCTTCGCAAAGAGCTTGATATGGCTCTGTTAGCGCTCGGCAGGCTTGATACTGTTTCCTCCTATTTGCCCGACGCAAATTTATTGCTGTATATGTACATCAGAAAAGAAGCCGTTCTGTCATCGCAAATAGAAGGCACTCAGTCTTCCCTTTCCGACCTTTTGCTTTTTGAAATGGACGCAGTTCCCGGAACGCCTGTTGACGATGTAAAAGAAGTGTCAAATTACATTTCTGCCCTGACCTACGGACTGGATAAAGTCCGCTCAGGGTTTCCGCTTTCAAACCGGTTGCTTAAAGAGATGCATGCAATACTTCTCAGCGGCGGGCGCGGCAGCAATAAAAATCCGGGCGACTTTCGCAGAAGCCGGAATTGGATCGGAGGAAGCCGTCCTGGCAATGCGGTCTTTGTGCCGCCGCCTCCGGATAAAGTGGCTGACTGCATGGGAGAACTGGAGATGTTCCTCAACAACGAGCGGGGCATTGTGAGCGCTCTTGAAAAAGCCGCTCTTTCGCATATCCAGTTTGAGACCATCCACCCTTTCCTTGACGGCAACGGCAGGCTTGGCAGGCTGTTAATTACGCTTATTCTCTGCGTGGAAAACATCCTGACCGAACCGCTTCTCTACCTGAGCTTATATTTCAAAAATCATAGAAATGAATATTACGATTTTCTGCAAAAAGTCAGGATAGACGGAGATTGGGAAAGCTGGTTTGAATTTTTCATGAAAGCGGTGAGGCTCACCGCTGAACAGGCAACAGACACGGCAAGAAAACTGACAAGCCTTGCGGATGAAAACAGAAAGCTGATACAGGGTATGGGCAGAATTGCGGGATCGGCGCTGATTGTGCATCAGAGTCTGATGGCGCGTCCGCTTACGGATTCGGCGCATTTATGCAAAGCTACCGGCATGGTGCCTAATACCGTAAATAAAATCCTTAACGCGCTGACAAAAGGCGGGATTGTGGAAGAAATAACCGGCAGAGGCAGAAACAGAATATATGTATATCGCAAATATCTTGATGTCATGAACGAAGGAACAGAGCCGCTGTAATGAGTGAGCGGAAGGAATATAAGCCGGCCTTTAGTCGAAGTAAAAGGGAGATTTGACGCCGGCTAAGAAGTTCGCCGCTGAATTCGGCTCAGGAGAATGGGCTTATCTTGCGGGTTGTGGCATGATTTGGGGACGTTTCAATTGTTTTGCCTGTTTAGTTATACTTGTGTCAAAAATACATGAGATAAGGGGACAGAGATGGAAAGTTCGATGATTCCGCAGCAAATAATAGAAAGTAAAATACTTCTGCTAAGAGGCAAAAAGGTCATGCTGGACAAAGACCTTGCAGTGCTTTACGGTGTTGAAACAAGGGACTTAAATAAAGCAGTCAAACGCAATATTGACCGCTTTCCGGAAGACTTCATGTTTCAATTAAGCGATGAAGAATTCAAAAACTTGATATTCCATTTTGGAACATCAAGTTGGGGCGGCACCCGCAAGCTTCCTTATGCTTTTACTGGAAACGGTGTTGCTATGCTGTCCAGCGTTCTCAACAGCAAACGGGCTATTCATGTCAACATTCAAATAATGCGCACTTTTACAAGAATCAGGGAAATGCTTATATCTAATACCGAGCTTGCCCGAAAAATAGAGGCCCTTGAAAAGAAATACGATTCACAGTTCAAAGTAGTTTTTGATGCTATACGGCAATTAATGACGCCGCCGGAGACGAAGAAAAAGAAGATCGGGTTCGAGGTAAGGGAAAGCAGGGCGAGATATGGAACGCGGGGGCGAAAAAGTGCAAAAGTTTTACGCTCATAGCGTTGAAGGAAAGCCAAAGAGCG
>Ga0154333_112_pt4 | contig 38682 bp, 38 predicted proteins | sample RifGroA2_FD_115861 | JGI IMG/M metagenome (GOLD analysis project Ga0154333, IMG submission 115861) | Nitrospirae bacterium GWA2_46_11 | reverse complement strand
CGCAATCGCTACAAAACTGAACGCGCAGGTCAAAGGACTCAATCAGGCGGTAAGGAACGTTAATAACGCCATATCGCTTGTGCAGACTGCTGAAGGCGGTTATAACACCATAACCAATATCCTTCAGAGGATGAGAGAGCTTGCGGTTCAGTCGTCATCCGATGAAAACACCGCGACAGACCGTTCAAACCTTAAGGTCGAAGCGGAGGCCCTTTTAGGCGAACTGACAAGGATAGCCACCACAACTGAGTTTAACACGCAGACCCTTACCGACGGCTCATTCACAGGAAAATATTTCCATATCGGCGCTAACTATCAGCAGACGGTCAAGATTGACGCTGCCGATGTAAGAGCTAAGTCCATCGGTAAAAGGGCCACTGTAACCGGTACCCTGTCTGACGGCGGAGTAAATACCGGTATAGGCGGCAACATAACTACCGGTGAAGTAAAAATCAACGGCGAACAGATAACCACAGGAACAAGCGATGATCAGGTCTCCGTCCTCGAGATAATCGGCGCCGAGATTGAGACGCAAGGTTCTTTTGCGGCAACCAATGCGGATGGCGGGGTACATACCGCAACAGGAGGCGCAAGCATAACTTCATACAGCACAATAGTCAGGTTGAACGACGCCGGAGATATAGGCAGCTTGCTTATCGAAAATGCAAGTTTTGATACAACGGCTCTCACCGCCTCATTGGCAGCGTCACTTGCCTCTATGTCAACCTTTGCCGCTTCCATTAAAGTCGGGGATACAGCTACCTTTATTGACGGTTTTGCATCCCTTCAGACAAACGGCTATGCTACAATAGGAGCAACAGAGGGCTCCGGCACGATTGCCGCTGGAACGCTGACTGTTAACATCACAGGGTTGATGGGAAGCATCGCAGGCAGCTATTCATCTATTCAGTTCTTTGCGAGTATCGGAAACACCACCGCGGGCTCTCTTGTAGGCGGTGCTGCCGGAACGAATGTGGGTGTTGGAACGATAACAGCAAGCATACAGGTGGCTTCCGGCTATTGGTACGGCGCTACGAACTATGTGAAGATCAACGGCACGTCCATCAGCTACGGCACTACAGCGTCGCTTAAGGCCTATACTTTCTCTACAAACGCTTCAAAGGCAAGCTATATCACAGCGATCAGCAATCTGATAAACAACGCAAGCGTTCCTTACATAAAGGCAAGGACGTATGCTTCTGTTGAGGCATCCGGAACTATAGCCACAGCGAAAGGGCTTGTGCTGATTGCCACAAAGGGTGTTGACTTGTCGCTGATGGGAGTTGGTTCAGGGTTTGCCATGGCTACCGGACTAACAGGTCTCGGCGGCACCAGCGTAGCAGCGAGCGCGTTTATGACAAGCACTACGTCGGGAGACGCCGGAACAATAACCACCTATAACGGCCAGACAAGCGCGTTAGCAAGGGCTGCAGCTATTGACGCCGTTAAAGGAACCACTAATGTCGACGGTATAGCAAATGCCAATATCGTAACAGGAAGCGACACGGTAGCGGCGGGAACCCTTAACACCGGTTCGTTCTATATCAACGGTGTTAATATAGGATCCGTTTCGGTAAGCGCCGGCGACGGCAGCGGTGAACTGGTAACCGCCATCAACTCGTTCTCGTCTGATACCGGAGTTACGGCAAGCATTGCCAACGGCAAGCTGACATTGACTTCGGCTGACGGAAGGAATATCAGCGTATTTGTGGATACTACTGCGGCAGGCGTAACCAAGCTTTCGAGCGGGGCCGCTTCCGTCAACTCCACAAATAATTATCGCGGCACGGTTTCGCTGAATTCCAAAGATTCCATAACCATCAGCGGAACGAATGTTACCGAGCTCGGCTCGAATATCGAGGCAAAGACATATGCTGCCGACCTCACCTACAGGGTGAGCCTGCTTGATATTTCATCGCAGTCGGGAGCGGAAAGCGCGATCCTCAGCATTGACGCGGCGCTCGACCAGCTCAACTCCAAACGGTCGGAACTCGGCGCTATCCAGAACAGGCTTGAGTTTACAGTAGCAAGCCTTGAGACGGCATCCGAGAACATGGCCGCATCAGAGAGCCGGATCAGAGACGCAGACTTCGCGTTCGAGACCGCAAAGTTCACAAAGAACCAGATACTGGTACAGGCCGGTACTGCAATGTTAGCTCAGGCAAATACACTGCCTCAGATAGCTCTGCAGTTGCTGAGATAGTATAAACCTTATTATTCAGAGAACGAGGGGCAAGCCCCTCGTTCTCTGATATTAATTTATTAATTAAGGGAGAATTGAAAGGAAGATAAGCGGAGTTATAAATGCGATACAGGGGACTGCCCAAGCAGCAGGAGCGCAGCCGGCCGTCAATTCCCCGCAGGAAACTCCAGAGCAGATAAATATGGATCTCGGCAACGCGGTAGGCAAGGCTAACGATATAGCGCAGCTTTTCTATAATACCGAGTTGAATTTCCGCATAGACGAATCTACAAAGCGGGTTATTGTAAGCGTGGTTGACGGCAAAAGCGGCGAGGTTATAAGGCAGATACCGCCGGAAGAGATGGTGAAGCTCATAGCTCATTTTGATAAGATACAGGCATTGTTGTTCAGCAAAAAGTATTAAAACAGACGGCCGGCAAAAAAAACGGATTCGGCGAAAAACACGCCCAAACCTTAATGTTGGTCGTCTGCTTTTTTTCTGAGTATTATTTTGAAGTGTTTTTGCTAAAGTTTTAATGCATTTTTGCCGATAAATAAATAATCAATAGCGGTCTATTTTTTATATAGGAGGACTTATGGGAATTTCTTCCAGCGGGCTAATATCCGGAATCAATGCCGACGAGCTTGTATCGGGATTGATAAATCTTGAGAGGCAGCCTATAACGATCCTCCAGAACAGGCAGAAAGACTATGAATTAAAAATCGCCTCTGTCCTCGATATGAATACAAAGCTGTCATCCTTTAAATCTGCGCTCTCGGCTCTTAACAGTTCTTCTAAATTTAACACCAAGACCGCTTCTGTTACGAAGACGTCCGACGGCGCGGAACTTCTTACTGTTTCAGCTTCGAGCACGGCGACTGCAGGAAGCTATTCCATTCAGGTAAACCAGCTTGCCGCGGCCAATAAAAAGGCGTCGAATGGGCAGGTAGATGAAAATACAACTGCGATTGCATCGGCATCCGGAAGTTTTAAATTTAAGGTCGGCAGCGGCGGCTCTGTAACGACAGTCAGCGTTAACAGTTCAATAACCCTTCAGGGATTGAGAGACGACATAAATTCTGCAAACGCAGGAGTGACGGCGTCTATTCTCAATGACGGCACGGGTTCGAATCCGTATCGCCTTGTTTTAACGGCAGACGATGCCGGATCATCCAATACCATCTATATTACCCAAAACGATACGAACCTCGATTTCACGAATAAAAAGATAGAGGATGCGTATGCGTATACAACCAACGGCTATGGAGGCACTGTTACATCCAATTCGGGTACAAATAGTTCTACTTATGCAAGCACAACGAACAAGACATATCTGGTTGAGATTGTAACCGGAGGAGCATCGGGTACGGCAACGTATAAGTATTCTACAGACGGCGGCATAACATTTAAAGGTTATGACGGCTCTACTTTTAGCTCTACGGCAGGGACCGATACTTCCGGCGGCGCTATAAGCACTACCGTTGATTATACGAATGAATATATAGACGGAACCAATTCTGACAGCGCGGACAGCGAGGGCGTTAAAATTCAATTTTCGGCAGGAAGCGACCTTGTAGCAGGGGATAGATTTACTGTCGATGTCTTTAACCCCGAAATGCAGGCCGCTCAGGATGCGGTCATAGAGGTTGATAATGCAACAATTACTAAAAGTACAAATACCATCGATGACGCCATTCAGGGCGTAACTTTGAACCTTTTGAAGGCGGATACGTCCTCAACCGTAACATTGACAGTGTCATCGGATACCTCATCGGCAAAGAGTTCCGTTAAGAGTTTCGTAGATTCATACAACACCCTGATCAAGGCTATAAACGATCAGTTAACTTATAATTCTTCAACAAAAAAGAAGAATCCGCTGCTTGGCGATCCTACATTGTTGGAGATAAGAAAAAAAATAGGCGATATAATTCACGGCGTGATACCCGGCCTGTCCAGTTCCGATTATACAAACCTTTCTCAGATAGGCATTTCCTCGGACGGAAAGACAGGAAAGCTTTCGCTGAATGAGACAACGCTCGGCAGCGCTTTAAGTTCCAATCCGGATGCTGTGGCAAAATTATTTATAGGGACAGGCACTGCTTCAAACAGCGCTATAACCTTTGTGAGCAAGACATCTAAGACCCAGTCAGGGACTCACAATATATCGGTTACCACCGCGCCTGAAAAGGCGACACTGCTCGGAAATGAGACGATTGCTTCCGGCGGTATTACAGCAGCGGAAACACTTACGTTTCTGTATTCCAGCAACAAGACTGAAAGCAGTCCCGACTATACAGGTTTTTCTGTTGCATTCAGCGCTAATGCCACTATAAGCACCATCGTCAATAATTTGAACAGCGCTTTTGCTACCAACGATGTCGGTCTTTCAGCATCGAATGAGAGCGGAAAGGTCAGGATCACATCTACGGACTACGGCGCAGACATATATTTTAAGGTTACGTCGAGCACAGGAGATGTAGCAGGACAGATAGGCTTTAAGTCGTCAGTTGCAGGTTCCGACGATGACGAAGGTGTCGATATTGTCGGCACTATGAATAACCGGAGGGCAACAGGCACGGGTAACACTCTGACCGGCGTGACGGGATTTCCTGAGGAAGGACTGAAAATAAGCACGGAATCGAACCAGACAGGAGGGTTCGGCACTGTAAAGATCTCCTCCGGCGTAGCCGATAAGCTGCCGTCGATACTTGATAGTTACACAAATTCGAGCACCGGCATTCTAAAATCGAAAGAGCAGTCTATACAGAAAACAGTCGATAACGTAAAGGCGCAGCAAGAGAGAATAGAAAAAAGGCTTATTACAAAGGAACAGAGATTGAGGGAGCAATTCGCAAGGCTTGAGGTCTTGCTCGGCAAATTGAATGTGCAGAGCCAGTACATTACAAACCAGCTTGCTCAAATTACCGGTATCAAAAAATAGAGTAAACAGGCTTTTTAACAAAAAGGAGGAATATTTTATATGGTGATTAAGAATGCGGCGCAGCAATACAAGAACAACCAGATTTCATCCGCTCCCCCCGAAGAAACGGTGCTTATGCTCTATAACGGCGCAATTGATTTCTTGAAAAAGGCTTTAGCGACTATGGGTAAAGATAAAAGGAAAAAGCTGATTTTCATAGAAAAAACAATAAAGATCATCGATTATATGCAGTCATGCCTCGATATGCAGAAGGGCGAAGAAATAGCTAAAAATCTTAACGGCCTTTATGACTACATTCTTATTCAACTTACAAAGGCAAACTTAAAGAACGATGCCGCAAAAATAAACGAGGTAATAGATATTCTCGTTCCTATCCGTGATGCCTGGGCTGAGTTATGCAGGAACGGTAAAAATGTCCAACAGCCTGCATCTGCAGGGCGGACGGTTGCTTATGGCGCACCGGGCAACGCGGAAATAAAGAAAATTGCCGTAAGCGCGTAGATAATGGAAATATTGATTTTTACGCCCTTATTATTTTCTCACTATTGATTTTATTTTTTCTGAAGGCGTCCCGTGTGTCAACGATGCATTTCGAATGTCTCTCTATAAAGGCGTAATCATAAGCGGAATGGTCGGTCAAAAGCAGCGCCATATCGGAATTATTCAATATATCTTTCGTGAGTTCGACCGAGCGCATGTCTATGCCCGGATAGTGGCGGTGTCCCTTGCATACAGGGACATGCGGGTCGTTGTATAAAACATCCGCTCCCCTTTCTTTCAGCAGTTCTACGATTTTTAAAGACGGTGATTCTCTCTGGTCGTCCACGTCTTTTTTGTACGCCATTCCAAGGACAAGTATTTTTGAACCGTTCAGGGATTTGCCGTATCGGTTGAGAATCAACCCGGCCTTTTCCACGATATAATAAGGCATTTGGGTGTTGATCTCCCCTGCAAGCTCTATAAAACGTGTAGGGAAGTCGTATTCCCGCGCCTTCCATGTGAGATAAAACGGGTCTATGGGTATGCAGTGCCCGCCGAGACCGGGTCCGGGATAAAATGCCTGAAAGCCGAACGGTTTTGTTTTTGCGGCATTTATAACTTCCCATACATCTATATCCATCCTGTCAAAGAGCATTTTAAGCTCGTTTACAAGGGCTATGTTTACCCCCCGGTAGATATTTTCGAGTAGTTTTGTAGCCTCTGCGACTTTCGTAGATGATACAGGCACTGTTTTTACTACTATTTGATCATAAAGGGCTTTTGCAACGGCAAGGCATTTTTCCGTATATCCGCCGACCACTTTATTTATGCTCGAGGTCGAAAAATCCTTATTGCCCGGATCTTCGCGCTCCGGTGAATATGCAAGATAGAAGTCTTTTCCGGCCTTTAAGCCGGTTTGTTCGAGTATCAGCCTCATATCCACATCCGTGGTTCCGGGATAGGTGGTGGATTCGAGCGCTATAAGTTGTCCTTTGCGGAGATATTGAGCGATTGTTTTAGTCGTATCGAAAACATACGTCATATCAGGCTCCCGGTGATTGTCCAGTGGCGTGGGAACGCAGATGATTATGCAGTCCATATCAGGCAATTTATTAAACTCGGTTGTAGGGGAAAATAGCGGCCCGCATTGGCTGATCTTTGAAGAATCGATGTGTTTAATATAACTCTTGCCTTGTTTGAGCATCTCTACTTTTTGGGAATCCACGTCGAATCCGGTTACGGAAAAGCCTTTTTTACAAAACTCCATCACAAGCGGCAGCCCTACGTAGCCGAGCCCGATAACGCCTATCTGCGCTCTTTTTGATTCGATTTTTTCGATTAATTCCATATCGGCCCCTTTATTTTTATTGAATTCGATTATTATATCAGTCCTTTCACCATCTCTACAAATTAACATGCAATCAAACATTTGAAAAATTTCGACACAAAGCGCAAATCCGCTTCAAGGTATGGAAGATACGGCTCCAAAGACTTTACAAGTGCAGGTTTACGTTCAAAGCATAGATATCCAGCGAATTACTCAATAACTAAGCGCCGATGCGGATGACGGGAAGGCGTATGTTAGTTGAATATTTCGCCGGTAAAGTCTTTTCCGCCATACCTTCCATACCTTCGACCCATCATTTTAACGGGATGTGAGGCGTGCTGAAAAAGCCTTTACTCATATGTAATGTCATAACAACATTCTCTTTCTCGTGAGCTACAACATTGCTTTCTTATTGAATAAGACAAAGGTAATCTTCGGATTGCACCGGCAATTACACTTAGTAAAGGCTTTTGAAGGATGCCTCACATCTGGTCAGTACTTTTTGTATGAGAAGCCGTGCCTACTTTGCATGTTTACGGATTGCGGGCAGAACAATGTACGTTAAATTATGATATATTATTATCACGATGGGAAAGGTATCTCAAAAACAGAAAGAGAAGATAGTCGAACAGTTCTTGCCGAGGGTGAGATATTACGCTAACAAATATACTATAGCCCTCCCTCCGGAATTGAGCGTCGAAGATCTTGTGTCTGCGGGAATAGTCGGGCTTTTAGAGGCGATAGAACGGTATGATCCTTCGATGAATGCGACGCTCAGCACCTTTGCCGATTTCAGGATAAGAGGCGCAATTATCGATGAGATACGCTCCATGCAGTGGGCATCTAAGGACGCGCGGAAAAGGCTCGAAGAGGTGAGAAGCGTTTATTCGGCGCTTGAAAAAGAGCATAACAGGAGCGCCGACGACGAGGAGGTAGCGCGCAGAATGAACATAACTCTCGATGAATTATATAAGACGCTTTCAACGGCCAATACCATGAACATGTTGAATCTGGACGCTCTGGGGGCGGGCAAGGAAGGAGAACCCCTCGATATACTGGAGTGCATATCAAAGGAAGGCGAAAGGGATATGCTCGATGAATTGCATCTCAAGGAAATGAAAGAGACCCTCGGCAGGGCTATAGATGAGCTTCCGGAGAAGGAACGCCTTGTCGTAACCCTTTATTATTTTGAGGAGCTTACCATGAAGGAAATAGGCAAGGTCCTCGACATAAGCGAATCGCGGGTATGTCAGTTGCACGGCAGGGTTCTCGTTAAATTAAAAGGCAAGGTAGAGCAGTTTAAGGACAGGTAATCCCGGCATCTCCTGCTTGAATTATATAGAGTAAATACTTTAACCTATAAGCCGTAACCCGGGGGTATTCCGATGGTCAAAAACATAAAAAAGCTCATACAGAAACTCGGCGATAAAGACCCTTCAGTCAGGAGAAAGGCTGCGGAGGATTTATCGGAAGGGGACGAACGCGCCGTATATCCCCTTATTAAGGCCCTCGGAGATGAAAACGCGGGTGTTCAGGACGCGGCAATGAGGGCGCTTATAGCCGTAGGAGGAGAAGTTACGGCGTACATGGTTTTGCCTTTATTGAGGGAAGAAACCCTTATCAGAAATACTGCCATGATCATTTTAAAGGAACTCGGCGAGGTGTCCGTGCCTTTTCTTTATGCTCTCTTGAAAGACAAGGACGATGATATCAGGAAGTTTGCGATAGATCTTTTTATCGAGATAAAGAAGATAGTCGATCCGTCGAGGATCGTCCCGTATCTTAAAGACCCTAATCCTAATGTCCGGGCATCCGCGGCAAAGGCCCTCGGTATACTGGGGCATAAAGAGGAAATCCCGGCGCTTATCGAGGCTTTAAAAGACGAGGAATGGGTATGTTTTTCGGCGCTTGAGGCATTGGCGGAGCTGAAGGCGGACTCCGCTGTCGGAAGCATAGCGAAGCTTCTCGAAAGCCCTTCGCCTGCTGTCCGTTTTTCCGCAGTAGAAACTCTCGGAAGGATAGGCTCCGATAGGGGAAGGGACGCGCTTTTAAAGTATCTGCCGCTCGTGCCTGAAGATGAAAAAAATGAGATCATAAAGAGCTTGATCCAGATAGGGATTACCCCTGAGATGGGCGATATATCAGGGCACCTGATAGAAATGCTTAAAGAGGGAGACTGGGAGGAAAAGGAGATAGCGCTTAGGGGTATAGTATCGATGAATTACAGGGAGGCCGTACCCGTGATTGTGGATATTGCGGGTTCTTTGGATTCCTCCTTGCCCGGCAATGACGAAAGGATTTCATTGTTAAGGGATTCCATCAGCTCCATAGATTCCGAAGAAGAATTGCTGAAACTGCTGGAGGCCACGGAGATTAAATACAAGGGGAAATCCTTTGCTATTGAAATCTTAGGGTCTACTCGGAGTAAAAAGGCGGTTTCACGATTGATCGATTATCTTAACGACGTGAGGAGGGACTTAAGAAGGGCGTCTGCGGAGGCGCTCGGCGAGATCGGAGGGCAGCAGTCCACCGAGTATCTGCTTGAGGCTTCCCTGAAGGATGTGGACGCGCACGTAAGGCGCTCGGCCATCGAGGCGCTCGGCAATATACAGACAAAGGACGCGTTTAAACCCTTGATGGATCTGCTGGAGGTCGAAAGGTATTATGACGTTATCGAAAAGATAGTTAACGCGTTGATAAAGATAGACGCGGAGTCGTTTTTATCGGACATCTCCCGATACCGTGATAATGTGCGGGAGGTTATAGCAAAGACGATAATCGACGTGCGAATACTTTTAAAATTGGCCGACGACGATAATAAAAAGATAAGGCTCGCGGCTATATACGGACTGGGCCGCGCCGCAACCGACGATGCCACTTCACGGCTGATAGGTTTTTTGGGAGACGGCGATTCCGACGTAAGAAAAGCGGCGGTGGTGGCGCTCGGCGAGACGCATTATTGCCCGCCCGAGTTGTTTGACGCCTTGCATGACAGCGACCCGTGGGTAAGGTTTTACACCATCAAGGCGGTTTCCTTTTCGTGCGACCGGGAGAAGGCCATAAGTATGATAAGCTCCATGCTCAACGACGAATTCATCCCGGTGGTTATGTCGGCTATAGACGCGATCATGGAGATAGGAGGCAGAGAGGCGTACGAGGCGCTGTCCGTTCACGAGGAGCATCCGAATTTAGACGTCAGGGACAAGATACGGGAGGCCTTGAGCGCTCTATGACTCCTGTGATGACCGACGACATCTTTAAGCAATTGAGAGACTTCATATACGAAAGAAGCGGTATTTTCATCCCCGATAATAAAAAATATTTCATCGAGAACAGGCTCGGCAGGAAGGTGCAGGAAAAGAACCTGAAGGGATACGAAGACTACCTTTATATTATTAAATACGGTTCGGATAAAAATGAGCTTAACGGACTGTTTAATTTAATCACCACAAACGAGACCTTTTTTTTCAGGGAGCCGCAGCAGTTCGATGTGTTCAGCGGCGAGCTTTTCAAGCGCATAACGGACGAGAACGTCAAGGCCGGCCGGAAGGAAATAAGGATATGGTCGGCGGCATCTTCGACCGGAGAGGAGCCTTATACGCTTGCAATGATACTTCTCGAAAAGCCGGAGGCGCAGCCGCTTAGAAAAGAGATATACGCCTCTGATATAAGCGAGGCGGTTCTCAGCTCCGCCCGCGCCGGAGTGTACGGTTCCTATTCAATCAGGAACGTGCCTGAGGCCTATTTGAAAAAATATTTCAATAACAGCAATCAGCAATATTCTTTAACCCCCAACATAAAGTCCTTAACAAAGTTTATGAAGGTAAACCTTATGGATGACAAGGACACTAAGGCTATCCGCGGAGTCGACGTTATATTCTGCAGGAACGTCCTTATATATTTTGACGATAAGGCCAAACAGAAAGCCGTTTCAAACCTGTATGACGCACTCAGGCCTAACGGGTATCTGTTCATCGGAACGTCCGAGAGCCTTCATAATGTGACAAGGGCGTTTAAACCCGTAGTTATTAACAAAGTTATCGTTTATCAGAAGGTATAGGTTTACTTCGGAGGACTATTTATGAAGATACTGGTTGTGGATGACGACAAAACGACGAGAAAGCTGTTAAGTTTATATCTCAAAGGGAAAGGATACGAGGTGGTAACCGCTGAAAACGGGCTGGACGCGATAGAAAAGGTAGGCACGGAAAGCGTTAATTTTATTCTTACCGATATGAATATGCCCTATATGGACGGCATAGAATTTACGAAAAATATAAAGTCGGATCCAGTATTAAAAAGTATCCCTATAGTGATGGTAACCACGGAAGCGGATGAGGACGAAAGGGAAAGGGCGTTTAAGGCGGGAGTCGACGAGTATCTTGTAAAGCCGGTAAATGCGGAACAGGTTACAGAGGCCGTCGTAAAGATACTAAAGAAGATTTTTAAAGGAGGTGGCGCCGGTGTTTAATTTTGGGCTCAAGGTATTGGTGGTTGACGATTTCCCTACCATGAGAAGGATAGTAAAGAACCTGCTCAAACAGATAGGCTTTGAGAATATAGACGAGGCCGAGGACGGGGTGCAGGCGTTGAATAAACTGAAAAGCGGCAACTACGGGCTTATTGTTTCGGATTGGAATATGCCTAATATGGAAGGAATAGACCTTTTAAGGAATATAAGGCAGGAAGCCGAACCTCTGAAAAATATCCCTTTCCTTATGGTAACCGCAGAGGCTGAAAAGGAGAAGGTAATCGAGGCGATAAAAGCCGGCGTGGACAATTATATAGTTAAACCGTTTACGGCAGAAGTATTAAAAGAGAAGCTCGAAAAAATAGCCGATAAGAAGACATCCCTGAAGGGCTCATAGTTTGCTGCGAGCCGTGAGTTGAAAGAGGAGGATAACAATGGCCGACGAGATGGATGAAATAGTAAGCGAATTCGTGACAGAGGCGGAAGAGACCCTCGAAAAGATAGATCCCATGTTCGTGGAGCTTGAAACGCGAGGGGAGGACAAGGAAATACTGAATGAGATATTCAGGGGCATGCACACTCTTAAAGGCGCTGCCGGCTTTTTAGGTTTTCAGCCGATAGTAGACGTAGCGCATAGGGCTGAAAGCATAATGAAGAGGCTTCGTGAAGGCGAAGTAAACCTGACAAGAGAGTTGATGGACGTGATACTGAAAAGCGTCGATGCCTTAAAACTGCAGATATACCACATAAAGTTGAAAGACAGCGTAGAAGAAGATATATCGGAACTCTTGACGGAACTCGATAATGCTCTGGAAACAATGTCCGGAGCCGGAACAAAACCGCAAGTTAAGGCCGAAGCCGAAATAAAAGAGAAGTTTGAGGAAGAAAAACCTCAACCTAAACCTGAACCGCAGCGTCAACCCAAGGTTGAACCTCAGCCTATGCCGCAAGCTACGCCACAAGCTACGGTCGAACAGATAACAAAAGAAAAGGAAGTAGTTTCTACACTGAGAGTAGACGTAACCAGAATAGACAAAGTAATGGACCTTGCCGGAGAAATAGTCCTTGTAAGAAACAGGCTTCTCAATCTTGCCGCAAAGCTCGATATGAGCTACTCGGGCGACCACAATGTAGAAGGCCTTCTGGAGACGACCGGTTTTCTGGACAGGGTTACGTCGGACTTGCAGCTTGCCGTTATGAAAATGAGAATGCAGCCCATTCATAAAGTGTTCGGCAAATTCCCGAGAATGGTAAGGGACATGTCCAGATCGTTGGGCAAAGACATAGACCTCGAGATGTTCGGCGAAGACACCGAAGTAGATAAGACCGTTATAGAGAACATCGGAGACCCCCTTGTCCATATCATAAGGAATTCCATAGACCACGCAATAGAGTTTAGCGAAGAGCGTTTGGCCAAGGGTAAGCCGAAAAAGGGAAGGATCATAATGAGCGCCTACCAGCAAGGCACGCTGATAGTCATAGAAGTCAGCGATGACGGAAAGGGCATAGACGTGGAGGCGGTAAAAAGAAAGGCGCTGAGCAAAGACCTCATCACCGAAGAAGAGGCCCAGAAAATGACCGACGAAGCCGCCGTGAACCTCATCTTCCTGCCCGGCTTTTCGACAAAAGAAAAATCCACCGAACTCAGCGGCCGCGGGGTAGGAATGGACGTTGTGAAAACCAATGTCGCTAAACTCAACGGCTATGTCGAAGTAATAACGAAGAAGGACATAGGAAGCACATTCAGGATAAGCCTGCCCTTGACTCTCGCAATACTGCAAGCCATGATGGTGAAGATAGGCGGAGAGTATTACGCTATACCCCAGACAATGATAGAAGAGACTCTGAGAGTTAAAAAGAGCGACATAAAGGACGTAACCGGGCAGAAGGTATTGACGATAAGGGGCAAGGTATTGCCTATGTTCGATATGTCGGAGGTATTAGGAGTAAGGAAAGAACATAAAGAGACGGATTTCGGCAACAGTTATGTGCTTGTGGCCGTGGTCGGAGACAAGAGATTCTGCATATCGGTGGACGAACTTTTGGGGCAGGAAGAAGTCGTCATAAAGACCATCAACGGCATAGAGTCCGAGGAATGCGGCATACTGGGAGCGACCATAACCGGCGACGGCAGGGTCGTATTGATACTTGATTTTGCCGTGATATCGAGGGAGATTTTTAGAATGAGCGGCAAATAGAATAATAACGCTGTAATGTTATAAACGCAAAGGGAGGACATATGCAATATATAGGCTTTATCATGAACAATAATGAATACACTATACCTATTTTGAAGGTTCAGGAGATTATAAATTTGCCGCAGGTTACAAAAATGCCGCAGTCTCCGAATTATATAGAAGGCATTACCAATTTGAGGGGGAGGATAATACCGGTAGTCAATCTTAAAAAACTGGTGAGGCTGAACGGCGGAGATTCCGCAGGGGAAAAGGTAATAGTCGTGACGAGCGGCCGCGTTACTTTCGGCGTTTTAGTGGACGGCATAACCGGCGTCGTAGATATAGAGGATTCGGAAATAGAGCCTACGGAGAACATAATGAAGGCCCACATAGAACAGGTATCCGGGGTCGCAAAGGTGAATGACAGGCTGATTACGATTTTAGATGCGAAAAAGCTTATCCCCATGGAGGATATGAGCATTTTTGAAGAAGAGGTTTTCGAGGTGAAGGAAGTAGGAGACAAGGTCGAGGTGATAAAAAAGATAGAAGGAATGGGCGGGGAGATGACGGTCAAGGAGCTTATGGACGCTAAAGATTTTTTTGAAAAGAAAGGCATAGGCGCAAACGACCCGAGATACGCCCTTTTTGACGATATGGTCGGTTTTATGAACGCGGTCGCGGGTCAGGATTACGAAAAAGCGGACGAGACCATACAGAATATTATCAATAAAAAAGGCCAGAGCGATCTTTTCAAGGAGGTCGGAAGGGTTACCAGAAAGCTTCACGACTCGATAAGGAGCTTTAAAGAAGCCTTAGACCCGAGGCTTAAGGATATGGCTGTAACGGAGATGCCCAACGCGGTCGACAAACTACAGTTTGTCATAGAAAAGACCGAAGAGGCGGCTAATAAAACGATGGGAATAGTAGAGAAATATATACTATGCATGGACGAACTTGCCTCCCATATAAGGAACGTCAAGGAGCCGGAGGAATCCGTGAATTATTTGAAGGGATTCAGGAGCGGACTCGAAGACGATCTGACAGAGATACTTACGACGCAATCCTTTCAGGATCTTACCGGTCAGACAATAAAGAAGGTTATCAAACTTGTCGGAGATATTGAAGAAGAACTCGTAAAACTTATAGCGACCTTCGGCGTAAAGATAGAACAGGGAGCAAAGGCGGAGGCCGCTGCTCCGGAAGAGGTATCTCAGTCGGGCGTAGACGACCTTTTGAAGGACTTCGGCTTCTAAAATACCTGCCGCAGACGTTTTGGAGAGAATATGACTGTAAAGGTTTTGATTGTTGACGATTCTGCATTCATGAGGAATGCTTTATCTAATATGATTTCTTCCGACCCCGATATTAAGATTGTCGGGACTGCGCGCGACGGGCTCGAGGCGATTGAAAAGGTTGCAAGCCTCAATCCTGATATTGTGACTATGGATGTCGAGATGCCGAGGATGGACGGCATTGCGGCATTGAAACATATAATGGAAACGAATCCCCTTCCGGTGATTATGGTCAGTTCAATCACTGTTGAAGGAGCAAAGACGACGCTTGACGCTTTAGAACTCGGCGCTGTTGATTTTATCCCCAAAAATCTTTCGGAACTTTCAATAAATATTGTCAAAATACGGGAAATCCTCATTGATAAGATCAAACAGATAGCAAGAAAAGGGATAGTTAAAAAGCGTGTCAGGCCGTCAACTGCGCCTGCAAGACAGATTGAGATCCCGAAATGCATGCCTGTAAGAACGACAGGCGAGCGAAGGGTCGGGGTGATTGCGATAGGCACATCCACAGGAGGGCCTAAGGCGCTTCAGGAGATAATACCGAAACTGCCGAAGGATTTTCCGGTCCCTATCGTAATAGCCCAGCATATGCCGCCGAATTTCACGGGTCCTTTTGCGGAGCGTCTTAATCAACTCAGTCAGATTACCGTAAAGGAGGCCGAGGAGGGAGAACCGTTGAGGAACGGCGTTGCCTTGATAGCCCCGGGCAGGGGACATATGAGGGTGAAAAGACCGAGAGGAATAGAAACCGTGGTGACTATTTCCGAAAATAAAGAGGAATTCATATATCGTCCTTCAGTCGACGCCCTGATGCTCTCCATAGCCGAATTTTTCCCCGGCAGGGCGCTGGGCGTGATCTTGACCGGAATGGGCAACGACGGATGCAAAGGACTTATCGAGGTGAAAAGGACGGGCGGCAGGATATTCGCGCAGAACGAAGAATCCTGCGTGGTATACGGAATGCCGAAGGCGGTTGTGGACGCAGGCATAACCGATAAAATTTTGTATCTCGAAGAGATGGCCGGCGAAATAATAAACTCGGTATAAAGGGAGAGAAGAATGAAGATGTTGATAGAGCGCTTATTGGCTATAGGCCTCAAGAAAAAGGTGTTGATGGGCTATGTTTTTATGACCCTTTTGATATTCGGCATACTCGCTTTCATATCGATAAATTTCTTCCGCATAAAAGCGCAATATGACCTGATAAACGCCATGAGCAACGACATACAGCTTATAATACAGCTTAAATCCGATATAAACGGGATAAGGGCAGGTTTCCTGAGACTGGCTATGTCAAAAAATCAGGATGTATGGGAAAATCAGGAAAGCGTTATCGCTTCGATTTCAGAGACGATAGACGGGAATGTATCGAGTCTGGAAAAAGGGCTCTTCAAAGAAAAGATAATCGAGATGGAAAAGTCGTTGAACCCTTTCAAAGACACGATTTTAAAAGAATTGATACCGTTCGTTAAAGAGGGCAGGGTAAACGACGCCCTTGAAGTTCTGCGTACGGTACAGTCGGAACGGTCAAAGGTTTTTATCGGCATTGCCAACGAAATAATAGAGTCTTCGAGAAAGGAATTCGTTCAGGGCATGGAGTCGATAAACAAAGAGATCAAAATAACGATAATTACGGTTGTAATTATCGTTATAGGTCTGTTTGCGACGGCTTTTGCGTTTTCTTTCTGGTTTATAAATAAATTCGTTATCAGGGTTTTGCATGACATCAGTTCGTCGGCGGAGAGGGTTGCCGAAGGAGACCTTACAGTCGAGGTCGAGGCAAAGACCGGAGACGAATTCGGCATGCTGGCTGTGGATGTGAACCGCATAATAAAAACAATGAGGGTTATGGTGAGGGATGTGGCAACCAAAACGGTGAATATCCTTCAGGACGGAACCAATCTTACAATTCACGGGAAAGACGTATCGCAGAGGGTCGAGAAGGATGTCGAGCGCACTACGACCGCTGCGACCGCAACAGAGCAGATGACCGCCACCGTAGGCGACATAGCGAAGAATATCGGCACGGCATCCGGGGCTGCCGGGCGCGCAAGGGATGCGGCAGCTCAGGGGAAAAATATGATCGATAATACCGTATCCTCAATCGATGCGGTAAACACGCAAATAGAAAAGGCGTCCGATAAGGTCAGGGACCTTGCGGGGTTTTCAAAGAAGATAGATGAGATTGTGGTGATGATAAAGGATATCGCGGACCAGACGAATCTTCTCGCTCTTAATGCGGCCATAGAGGCCGCAAGGGCCGGAGAACAGGGAAGGGGGTTTGCGGTGGTTGCCGACGAGGTCAGAAAACTCGCGCAAAGGACTACAAACGCCACCGTTGAAATAAACAATATTCTCGGTTCCATAAACTCCGGAACGGTCGAGACTACAAGCATAATGGATGCGGCTGTAGATAAGGCAAAGGCAGCGAGGGATATTACAGGCCGTTTGGATGAGGCATTCAAGGAGATATACGACAGCTTCGAAAAAGTGTCCGATATGGTGCATCAGGTTGTTACGGCTACCGAAGAGCAGTCTGCAACCACAATGGAGATATCGACCAACCTGACCGGCATTGCGGAGGACGCAAAAGAAAGCTCGATGACCATTAAGGATATGGCATCGTCTTTTGATAAGTTCAATGTGAATGCAAAGGAGTTCCTGAAGCTCTTGAATAATTTTACGGATCCCAAACTGAAGATAGGGATTGTAAAGGCAGACTCTGTTTTATGGCTGCATAGGGTTATGGATCTCCTCGACGATAAAGAAACTCTATATATACCCGAGGAATTTGATACGCATAAATGCAGGGTGGGACAATGGTATCATGAAGAGGGCAAGAAATTATACGGCCGGCTGAAAACATTTCAGGAAATGGATGAACCTCACGGCAGGCTTCATGAGATAGGATTGAGGGCGTTCGAGGCCCACAAGAAAGGCGATAAGTCCGCTATAAAGCAGCATATAACGGATGCTTCGAAAGCGATCGATGAAATAATTTTCATACTCACAAAGCTCGAATCGGAAATATAATTATGGCGGATAAGATGAAAAAGATACTTGTGGTGGACGACGAGCCGGACGTGGCCGAGCTGATTAAAATTTTTTTAGACAGCATGGGTTATGAGGCCGATGTGTTCTTATCGTGCGAAGAATCCGTAGAGGCGATAAAGAAAAACAAATACTGGATGGTATTTTGCGATTATATGATGCCGTGGACTACGGGAGATAAGATATTTTATAAGATAAAAGAGATAGACGGCGAACTCGCCAAACGGTTTGTCATGATTACCGGCGCGGTGCTGAACGAGAGGCTTGACGAGTTTGTAAATAAAGAGTATGTTAAAGTCATAAACAAGCCGTTCAAGCTGGATGTAATTAAAAATATCATCGATGAGTTTGAAGCGGATTGTCGTAGAATAGACCCATAGAGAGGCGCGGGAATGAGAGAAGAACTTTTAGAAAAAATAATCATGGAGACCGTAGACATCCCGAGCCTTCCTCAGGTGGCTATGAAGGTCTTGCATCTCATGAACGACGATTATTCCTCCATCAACGAACTCGAAAAAATTATAGCCAACGACCAGGCATTTTCAACGAGGATATTGAGGATTGCCAATTCTCCTTATTACGGCAGGGGCAGAAGCATAGATACCATCTCTACCGCGATAATCCTTGTCGGGTTTAATACCATGAAGAACCTTGTTGTAGCGGCCTCGCTGAAGGATATACACAGGAAGTTCGGTCTTTTCGAGCAGAAACTGTGGGAGCACAGCCTCGGCGTGTCTATTGCCGCTCCTATTCTTGCCGCTGAGACTAAGATGGTTGTTCCGGAAGAAGCGATGGTTGCGGGACTTATACATGACGTCGGCAAGACCGTGCTTAATAACAGCGTGCCGGATAAGTATTCGCTTGTTATTGAAAAGGTTTACGAAGAGGGTGCGGCTTTTATGGAGGTTGAGAATGAAATGCTCGGTTTTAACCACTGCAATGTCGGAGGCCTCATCGCGAGAAAATGGAAGATACCTAAAAACCTTGAAACCGTTATAGAATATCATCATGCGGAGACATTCCCGGATTTTGAAGACAATAATTACGAAGCGCTTTGCCAGATCGTGCAGATAGCCGATGCAATGTGTCTGGGCCTCGGCATAGGCATGGAGAGGAATATAACCCCTGCGGATATAGGAATAGACAGGATAGGGCTGTCGGAGAAGAAGTTTGACGAACTTAAAGAGAAGGTGCAAAAAATATATACGGAGCAGAGATCCAAACTCCTTGAATAAAAAGATATAAAACTCAAGAAACTGCCGTTTTCGCCGATAAAAAAGCAAGATGGCGGATGAAGAAGGCATAAGAGAACCGTACAAGGTATTAGGCATACGAGGCATAGGAACCGCCTATGTCTTTCCCAAAACCCGCGTTACCAAAAAGGCAAAGAAGCATGCAGAGGAAGAAAAGGAATCGTCTGAAAAGCGCAAAGAAGAAGGGTCTTCGCACCTCATAGACATCGAGGCATAATTTTCCCGCCGCAGGAAAAAAATTCCTACCTTTCAGCATACAGGGATGTAAGGCATACTTCAAAAGCCTTTACTAAGTGTAGTTGCCGGTGCAGTCCTGAGATTAGTTTTGTTTTATTCAATAAGAAAGCAAAGTTGTAGCTCACGAGAAAGAGAATGCTGTTATGATATTACATATGAGTAAAGGCTTTTTCAGCACGCCTCACATCCCATAACTTGCAATCAAACATTAAAAAGGTATGGAAGGTATGGCGGAAAAGACTTTACCGACGAAATTTTCAACCGGCATACGCCTTCCCGTCATCAGCATCGGTGCTTAGTTATTGAGTAATTCGCTGAATATCTATGCTCTGAACGTAAACTAACACTTGTAAAGGCTTTAAAGCTATGCCTTCCATGCCTTCGGATTATAGTAGTTATAGTCTTTTACTTTACTCAACACATGCGAAGAATGTCGTTGGCATCGATATTGCATGATTAATATGAAAATCGGGGAAAAGGACGGTTAAATGTACAAAGGCATATATGTAGCAATGAGCGGGGCGGTGCTGAGGAGTCAAGAACTGGACAATGTAGCCAATAATTTGGCGAATGCCGCCACTGCAGGCTATAAGAAAACCGGATTTTCATCGCGTTTTTATCCGATGTTGGAAGGCATCTCAAAGGCTCAGGATTCCGTTTATCCCGATGCCCGGGCAATGACACATTGGGGAGAATACAGCATCGATACTTCTAATGGAAATATAAAGACAACGGGCAATCCGCTCGATGTTGCCGTTCAGGGAGACGGATTTTTCGCCGTTGAAAATAAAGGGAAGACGTATTACACGAGGAACGGTTCTTTCAGCAGAAATAAAGAAGGTTTTTTGACGACGATGATCGGGCAAAAGGTTCTGGACACTGCAAATAAGCCGATCCGCCTTAACGGAGGGGTCGGCGTGAGCATAGCGGCCGATGGAAATATATATGTAGACGGGAACGCGGCAGCGAAGCTCAAGGTCGCTAAAATAGACAATGTGCAGCATGTAGGAGAATCATTGTTTTCCGGAGACGAAGCAGGCGAGTCAAAAGGCGAGGTGATACAGGGAGGCATTGAAATGTCCAATGTTAACCCGGTTCGTGAATTAGTAGGCATAATAACTGCATTAAGGCAATTCGATGCGGCTCAGAAGGTTATTAAGCATTTTGATGACCTGTCGCAGAGAGCTGTCTCGGAAATTGCAAAGGTATAAAAGGAGGGTAAGAATGATAAGGTCTCTTTTTACGGCAGCAACAGGGATGCAGGCGCAATCCCTCAGCGTGGATGTCATATCCAACAACCTCGCCAATGTTAATACTGTAGGTTTCAAGAGGAGCAGGGCGGATTTTCAGGATTTGCTCTATCAGACATTAAGGGATCCGGGAGCGCCTTCCGCAGAGGGCGTCCAAATCCCATCGGGCATACAGGTGGGTCTCGGCGTTAAGCCTGTCGCCGTTCAAAAGATATTCAGTCAGGGCGATTTCATAAGTACCGGCAACCAGCTCGATCTGGTAATAGAGGGTGACGGTTTTTTTCAGATAACACAACCGGACGGTACTATCGCATACACAAGGGCAGGCGCGTTCAAGCTCGATAAAGATGGAAGGATAGTGAATTCCGACGGTTATCCGCTTGAGCCTGCCATTTCGATACCTACCGATGCTATAAGCATTACCGTAGGTTCAGATGGTAAAGTTACAGTTCTACAGGCCGCAAGTACCACTCCTACGGAAATCGGTACCATTGAAACAGCCCGGTTTATAAATCCTGCAGGACTTCGCTCAATAGGCAAAAATCTGTTCACCGTTACGGATTCATCAGGAGAAGCTACTACCGGCACGCCGGGCACGGAAGGCCGCGGCACTATAAATCAGGGGTTCCTCGAAAACTCTAATGTCAATGTGGTTGAGGAACTGGCCGGTCTTATAATAGCCCAGAGGGCTTTCGATCTGAATTCAAGGGCGGTGCAGGCGTCGGATGAGATGCTTCAGACCGTCAGCGCCCTGAGGAGATAATAAATGAAAGGCTATAGGCAAAGGGCGATAGGCGACAGGCAAGGTTCCAAGCATATAAATTATATTTTGTCGGCTGTCGGGTGTTTTGCGGTGTTAACGGCAATGCTTATTGTAGGCGATGCCGATGCCGTTCCAAAAGGAAATCTGATGGATAAGGTGAAGCAGGCCGTTCTTAAAAATTTGACCGATTCGTTTTCGGAAAATGTCGAGCTTACCGGATTGCGGATCATGAAGGGTATGGACATTATCGGCAGCGAGGGAGAATATACGGTTAAAGATGTAGCGATGAACGGTTACAACGGTAAAAACAGGATAGTTTATTTGGTTGCTCTTGCGGATAAAAAGGCGGTGCATGACTTAGTTGTGGAGGCGTCTTATGACATGCTTGTGGAGGTTTTCGTCGCTGCAAGACCGCTCGCGGGCGGGACTGTATTGACCGGAGACGATTTTTATACGGTAAAACAGAAGAGTTCGAGACTTCCCGCAGGGGCGGTGTCGAATAAAAAAGATATTGAGGGCAAAATGCTCAGATCGAATGTCGGGCAGGGAGTTATTTTACGCAACGACTATGTGACTGAGCGGATGAACGTTAAAAGAGGACAGAAGGTGAATGTTGTTGTGGAAGGGAATAATATAGCCGTTGCAACGCAGGGCATGCTCAAGAATGACGCCGTTATCGGCGGCGCCGCGAGGGTTTTCTGCGACGTATCTAAGAAGGAAGTTAACGGCATACTGGTATCTCCCAATACCGTGAGGGTGAAGATATGAAAAAACAATTTAAAAATCTAATACTGTTCACTGTTTATTTTTCACTATTCACTGCCCTTTTCGGTTGCGCTTCCGGCCTGCAGGAGGCGCGTGATATAAAGGAAGCTCCCATGCCTCCCAGATATATCGAGACAAAGGGAAAGGACGTTTATTCCACAGAAGGGTCGCTGTGGCATAACAACGCTTCGCTTTTTGAGGACAGAAAGGCAAAGAGGGTAAACGATCTTGTAACCGTATTGATCAGCGAGAGATCGGCGGCATCCAAAAAGGCCACTACCAATGCGAAAAGGGATTCCAAAGACAATGATTACGAAGTGTCGGATTTCTTCGGAATGAATACCGATTTCGGTCTTCAGAAATTGCCCATAGCGAGCGGCTTTTATAAAGGCGCCAATGTGTTTACTCCGTCCGTATCGGGAACCGGGAAATCCGATTTTAAAGGAAACGGAGACACAACCCGTGAGGGCACGTTGACCGCGACAATTACCGCAAAGGTTGTCGAGGTCTTGCCGAATTCCAATCTCGTTATAGAGTCGAGGAAAGAGATACTGGTCAACAATGAAAAAGAGATATTGGTGTTCAGGGGGCTTATAAGGCCCGACAATGTATCGCCGACCAATACGGTTCTATCCCAGTATGTGGCGGATGCCCAGATATACCTTGTAGGCGACGGCGTGCTTGACGATAAGCAATCGCCGGGATGGCTTGTAAGATTCTTAGACAAGGCATGGCCGTTTTAAAACAGTGAGAGGTGATGCGTAATGGGTAATAAGAAAATAAACGGAGAAAAAAGCGGAACAAGAGCCGGTATTTTAGTTTTTTCTTTTATTTTTTCACTCTTGACGCTTCACACATTAAGCGTTACCGCATTTGCCGAGAGAATAAAAGATATCGCTACATTCTCAGGCGTAAGAGAAAACGAGCTTATAGGATACGGCATAGTGGTAGGGCTTAACGGGACCGGCGATAAGGACGGGACATATATATTCCAGCCGTTTGCCAATATGCTTACCAGAATGGGGGTCAGCATTAATCCAGCCGATGTAAAAGGAAAGACAAAGAATATAGCCGCCGTTATAGTTACCGCTAAGCTTTCCACGATGGTGAGACCCGGTTCAAAAGTAGATGTGCAGGTATCCTCGATAGGAGATGCGAAGAGCCTTCAGGGAGGCATGTTGTTAATGACCCCGCTGGTGGGTCCCGACAATAATACATACGCGGTAGCGCAGGGAGCCGTGTCTATCGGCGGTTTTGTTGCAGGCGGCGCCGGAGCTCAGACTATTAAAAATCATCCCAATGTAGGCACGATCCCCAACGGAGCCATTGTTGAAAGGGAGGTTCCCGTCCAGTTGAACAGTAAGAACAAGCTGGATGTTTTATTGATGGCGCAGGATATTACTACGGCTAAGAGGGTAGCCGAAAAGATAAACGGCAGGCTCGGCGGCGCTTTTGCGCAAGCTGAAGGCCCATCGTCGATTTCGGTAGCGGTGCCTGATTCTTTTGCTAACAGGGTAGTCGAACTTATGTCGGTAATCGAGCTTATAAACGTGAATGTGGATATGCCGGCGCGTGTTGTTGTAAATGAAAGAACCGGTACGGTTGTGGTCGGCGAAAATGTCGTTATCAGTCCCGTAGCCCTTGCGCACGGCGGACTGACGGTTGAGGTAAAGACGGAGTATCAGGTTTCACAGCCTTTGCCTTTTGCGCCCGCAGGGGCTGAAACGGTAACGGTTCCTCAAAAAGAAGTAAAAGCTGAAGAGAAAAGGGCTGCGCTTACAGAGGTTAAAGGGACGACCATAGGCCAACTGGTTAAGGCATTGAATGCCCTCGGTGTTTCGCCCAAGGATATGGTCGCGATATTGCAAGCGATTAAAACTGCGGGAAGTTTGAAGGCAGATCTGGTGATAATGTGAAAATACCTGACGGCAATCAAATCGCACTTAAGGGACAGGAGTTAAATGTTCTGAAGCCGGAATTTCAAGTCCAGAAAAGTTCCGACCCTAAAGTAATTGCGAAACAAGTGGAAAATGTTTTTTTGAACGAATTTTTGAAGGTTATGATGGAGCAGACATCATTCGGCAAAGACAGGGTCATCTCCACATACATGCCTTATATAACAGCCGAAATAGCTAAAGATATAGCCGACAATAGGGGAATAGGTATAGGTGAATTTTTCCTCAAGGGCAGCGATGCATTAAGAGTTAAGAGTTATGAGTTAGGAGTTGATGGAGCTAAACTTCAAACCCCAGACTCCGAACTGAAATTGGGGCTTCCGGTTAAGGGTAGGGTGAGTTCGCAGTACGGGTTAAGGCAAGATCCCATTGACGGAAAATCTCGACATCACAATGGGATAGATATTGCCGTTCCCGAAGGAACCTCTGTTGCATCCGCCGATTCCGGTAAGGTTGTTTTCAGCGGACATTCGTCCGGGTACGGTAATTGCATAATAATAGAGCATGAGAACGGTTTGACAAGCCTTTATGCGCATAACTCCTTAAATCTTGTAAAGGCAGGTGATATTGTAGACAAGGGGAAAACCATCGCCCTGTCCGGCTCGACCGGCAGATCGACCGGACCGCACCTGCATTTCGAGGTGCGGAAAGACGGGGCGCCTGTCGACCCTGAGCGGTTTACAGGTTAATTTTTGGCCGTATCCTCCGATATATAATATAGTAGTCTATATTAACGTATAAGGAGGACGGGCAAATGAGAATTACAGACAGGGTTGAAGGTGTAGGGAACGTACAAAAGACCGACAAGGCAAAGGAAAAGGCAACACCCGAAAGAGCCGAGGAGGTTGTCTCTAAGGATCAGGTAACGGTTTCTGACAGGGCAAAAGAGATTGCAAGGCTCCAACTGGAGGTCAGCAAACTGCCCGAAGTAAGAACCGACCGGGTTGAGGAAGTAAAAAATGCCATAAATGCCGGAACCTACGAAGTAAAAGGCTCCGAGGTGGCCGGGAAACTTTTAGAGGAGGCTGTAATTGACTCACTTATATGAAGACCTGATTAATGTGCTGGAAAAGGAGTTTTCCTTATGCACGCAATTGGTCGAACTCCTGCAAAGGGAGAAGGATATCATAGTGAGCCTTGATCCTGCGGCTCTTGAGGCGCTGCTGAAAGACAAGGAAGCTATAACCGTTGAGATAAAGTTGTGCGATGAGGCGCGGGAAAGGATTCTTGGCGCCCTCGGTTTTGAGAATAAAACCATATCCGAGGTTGCCGATATTGCAGAACACGGTTTCAGGGAAAGATTATCCTCTATAGCATCCAAGTTTACGGCAATAATCCACAGCATATCGGAGTTGAACAGGTTTAACAGCGTATTGATAGAAAAGTCCCTGTATTACATAAAAACCTCATATAATTTTTTAAATACATTTGACGTGGCTGCGCGACCGAAAATATCGGTGGAGGCATAAATGTCTATTCTCAGCCTGTTCGACATCGGTAAAACGGCATTAATCACTACCAGAAGGGCTCTGGATGCAACGGCGCATAATGTCGCCAACGTCTCTACGTCGGGATTTACGAGGCAGGACGTTGTTTTGCAAAACCTGGCCGGAGGAACGGTTGTCAGTACTTCGACCGCATCAGGCAGGGGCGTTGGAATTTTGGAAATAAAAAGGATGTACGATTCATTTACGACTATTCAGCTCAGAGCTGAAAGCTCGAATCTTTCTTATTGGGAAGCGTATGGCGATGGAACCGTTACGCTGGAGAATATTTTTAACGAGGCGTCGGATACCGGTGTAGGCACTGCGATCAATGATTTCTTTAACTCGTGGCAGGAGCTTGCGCAAAACCCGGAAGGATACGCTCAGCGTACGGCTCTTATTAAGAACGCGGAATATCTTGCTTCAAGAATAAGCAGGGCTTATACGTCTCTCAATGATGAACGGACGGAGATATTAAGAGGCAGCCAGACCCTCGCAGACGAGGTAAATACCATAACATCGCAGATTGCGGATCTGAACGGAAAGATCGCGTCATCGCCCGGCACCCTTGACCTGAAAGACCAGAGAGACGGCCTTGTCGAACGATTAAATCAGATACTTAAGGTTACTACCTTTGAAGATAATATGGGCAGATATACGGTGCTTGTAAGCGGAACCCCTCTCGTAGACGGCGGGAGAACTTATGAACTGAGCGCTGAGATAGATTCCGATAACACCATGCGTTTTAAGGTTGATCTGGGGCAATCTTCTCTTACCGATATTACGAATTTCGTATCGGGCGGGGAACTTAAGGCAAATCTCGATCTGAGGGATACGAAGATCGCCGGTTTTATAAACAAGCTGAATGCCTTTGCCCTCGATATGAGCTTAACCATAAACTCATATCATGAGACAGGATACGGGCTTGACGGTTCTACCGGCAACCAGTTTTTTAAAGAGGTAAGCGATATATTCTTTTCAACCGATTCGGCTCCGTCATCCGGCGGGAGCGTTTCAACAATGGAAATAAGGGATCTCAATCTCGTTAATTTTGAAAAGAGATACCGGATAGACTATAACACTTCAGGCGGGACCGGATACCAGAAAGAAGAGGTCGGCGCTACAGATATTTATTGGCGCGTTCAGGAATCGACCGACGGGAAGACATGGACTACGGTAGACACATCGAATGTTATTGTTGATGATAACGGTGCGGCAGGGCCGAGGACATTGGAATTTCAAGGTATAAGAATTCAGATAAACGGCACTCAGGCTGCGTTGCTTTCTGCAAGTACAGAGCAGTTTGATATTAAGTTTAATAACAATGCCGCGCTCGAGATGGCGGTTAAAATTACCGATCCGCAAAAGGTAGCCGCAGCGGCAGGCGATGACGATACCAGATTTACAATTACAGCAGGACAGAACGATTCGATTCTTATTAATGGAGCGACGACAGTAACCCTGACTGCAGGCTCTTATACGAGATTCGGGCTCGCAGCGGAATTGGAGAGCGAAATAGAAGCCGCAGTAGCCGGCTCTGATATTACAGTTGCTTTTGACGCCCAAACCAACAAGTTTAAAATTATTAATAATGCGGCGGCAAATATTACGCTTAACTGGACGGATACTACTACGACTTTAGAGCATTTTTTCGGGTTTAATGCCGATTCGATCATTCCGGAGAACGGCTTTGACACGAGCGATCTCGAGGTAAAGGCAGGGACCGTTATAATCGACAGCTCGAACAATGCTATTCGCTTCAGCGAAGACAACGGAAGCACTTACGCAACCATTACAATAGCTAACGGCATATACACCAGAAGGGAATTGGCTGAGGTGTTGGAAGATGCGATGGAAAGCGCAGACGGCGGGTATGATTATACCGTAGCTTATGACACCGACACAAAGAGGTATACCGTTACCAATGACGATGACGACAGCGGGACCGCCAATTCAAACAATATTGTTTTAGATTGGACGCATTCAACCACCACGGCCGACGGCATATTCGGTTTCAGTTCCAATTCGGTTATTGCCGCCGCATCGGATTCCAGCGGTTCCTCGGTTTATCCGATCTTGCCGGGCGATAATATAAACGCCCGGATAATAGGGGATCTTGCAAACAAGACCTTTATCAGCAGCAAAAACCCATCGGATTTTTACCGGATTATAGCCTCCGATGCCGGCATAGAAGCATCTCTGGCAAAGACGAGCGTGAAGTTCCATAAGGCGCTCGTAGAAGAATTGGAAATGAAGAGGCAGGAATTTTCGGGCGTGAGTCTGGACGAAGAAGCCGCTAATTTAATTAAATACCAGAAATCCTTCGAGGCAGCCGCAAAAATGATAAGCATCGCGGATGAACTTCTTGAAACACTTATAGGCGCTTTAGGGAGGTAATTATGAGAGTTACTACCCGTATGTTTTTTGATCGGTTTCTTTCGGGCTTTCAAAGCAACATGGAAGCTATTTTAAAGACTCAGGAACAGATTTCGTCAGGGAAGAGGGTTAACCGTCCGTCTGATGACCCGGCGGCACTGTCGAAGATTACCGCTTATAAAACACAGATAAGCCGGATAGTAGAGTATAAGAGGTCGATTACCACAGCTAATAGTATGGTCGGATCGCTCGACAAGGCGCTGTTGAGCTTGACCGATACTTTGAACAGGGCGCGGGAACTCGGATTAGAGGGTGCGGACGCAAGCGCTACAGGTTCGGACAGGCTGTTAATAGCCAAGGAAATAAGCGCTCTGTTTGAACATGCGATAGATATAGCCAATACAAAGGTCGGAGACAGGTATATTTTTTCGGGATACAAGAGCGATACGGCTCCTATCGATAAAAATACCGGAGAATTTGTAGGCGACTCTAATTCTATTACTCTGAATATCAGTGCGAATACCGAAATAAAACTGAATGTTTCGGCAAGCGATCTATTCAGCTTTAAACGCGTTAATCCTTCGGATTCGGCAAATTTGGTTCTGCCTTCTTATAATGTCGATAAAACAGGGACTTATGCATCCACGGATGAAATATATGAGGATGCGGATCCCAATGGGGCATTGCATACAACACAATTCATAGTAACAGGAGCCAACAATAAGATTGCCGGCGGTACTAATGGAGATGCAACGCCTGATTTTACTGCAACGCTCACTGCCGGTACATATACTGCGGATGAGATGGCAACCGAAATAAAAAGGGCGTTGGAGGCAGCAGACGGCACAGGTTATTCGGTGAGTTATAATTCAACAACAAAAAAGTTTGTCATAACAAATAATAGAGGCGCTGCCCGTGATTTGTTGTGGGCAGATGCAACGACAACCGCAGAGAGTCTTCTGGGTTTTGCTGCGGTGAATACGCTTGCTATCGCCAACGGTAGTTCCGATACAAGCGATAATGTTACAACATTTACTTCGTCTACCGCTACATTTTCAACAAGCGGCGGCACATTAACCATTAAGGTTGGAGATGATGATGCAACCGCTGTTGATGTATCGATTTCCGCCCTTGCCACCCTTGCGGATGTCCGCAATGCCATCAATAGCGCCGACGCAGGCGTCAAGGCTGAGATTGTTAATGTCAGCGCTACATCTATTGCTGATTACAGGATAGTTATCGCATCGGATCCCGCGGGCAGGCAGGAAGAATTGAGAGTAACCGCAACATCGGACGATGCTGCAGGCACGGGACTGCATGCGCTTGTATATATGGCCGACAATGATACGATTACCGTCAGCAGTTCCAATAACCAGATCAGAATATGGGAAGATATAAATAATGACACTATTCAGGATGCCGGAGAGGTCGCAACCGCAACTATAAGTACGGGAACCTATACCGCAGATCAGTTGGCAGGCGCAGTGAAAGCTGCATTGGAAGGCACTACGGCTTCCACAAATACTTATACGGTAGCCTACGATTCTACCAATAAGAAATTTAAGATTATAAGTGATAATGGAAATGCCAATGATCTTGCTTTGTTATGGAGCGATTCTAATACGACAGCGGCAACCGTTCTTGGTTTTGATGCAACCGATACTACAGGTATTACAGATAATGATTACGATACCAGCGACAATGCCTTGTCCTACGGCGTTCAAAATCAGACTCTCGGTACGGACATCGCGAACTACAATTATATTACGAACCCGTCTAACGATAATTATTACAGTTTTAACAACAACTACCTGAATGAAACGAATATATTGAGGGCGCTTAATTTTCTGAAGGTTTCACTGGAGAATAACGATGCAGGCAGGGTTGAGAAGGCTATAGACTATTTGACTAAAACATCCGACAGACTTTTCCAGATACAGGCTGACGTAGGCTCGAGAATGAGCAAGCTCGAAACCGAAGAGACATATCAAGTCGACAGGGAGTTCGAGATAACAACATATATGTCGAACGAGCAGGACACGGACATCGCAAAGGCTATAACCGAAATGACTCAGAGGGAGACGGCATTGGAAGGATTGAGAACGCTTTCTTCGGACGTTTTAAGGACAAGTCTTTTCGATTTCATACGATGAGGAGAGAATAGGATAAAATGCTCGTTCTGACCCGCAAGGCCAACCAGACAGTAAACATCGGTGACGACATTCGTATTAAGATCGTCGAGATCGGCAACGGTTATGTCAAACTGGGCATCGAAGCGCCGCGCGAAACGCCGATATACAGGGAAGAACTCTATGAAAAGCTCAAACAACTTAATCAGGAAGCCGCGAAGCTCGATATGGGCAAACTTAAGGATTTTTTGGGATTGAAGGAGTAAAGATGAAGATAAATACGACACGGTTTGGAGAAGTAGAGATAGACGATAATAAGATTATCCATTTTCCGATGGGGGTTCCCGGTTTTCCTGATCTGAAACGGTATTTTTTGATAGATTACAAGGACCCCATAAAATGGCTCCACGCGGTTGACGATCCGGATACCGCGTTTATAACGGCAATCCCGTTTCCGTTTTTTCCGGACTACGCATTCTCGATGAAGGATGACGTAGAAACGTTTCTGGAGATAAAGAAACCGGAGGATGCGGCCATCATTGTAATTTTAATTGTCGCGGATAACGCATTGTACGCGAATCTTAAAGCGCCGATAATTATCAATTCCTCGACTCTCAAGGGGGTGCAGATACTTCTCGATGATGAGCGGTATGACTTTCGTGCGCCCCTGCCGTCGCTGCATCAGGAAGAAAACGGCAGTAAATAGAAGCGCCTCTATGCCTGTAAAGCAAACTTCATTTCTTTGAAAAAACCGGCTTTAAAATGTTATCTTAACTAAACCTGAATTACGCAAGGTATGATGACAGGTATGCCTCAAAGCCTTTATCAATGCGATGAGATTATTTTGCTGCCTGTTATACTGCTGAATGCAAAAGGTGATACTGAAGTTGCCCTTAAACGGTGGGAGGGTTCGGCTCTAAGGTATCGCTGATAAAGTCTTTTCAGCATACCTGTCATCATCTGCAAATGTAATATTTGCGTAATTTGGGTTAATATATGTCATGTTAACGTCTTACAGTAGTGCCTGACATATATAATCGCTCAATTTGAGTTGGAAGGAGGTTGTGTAAGAATCGTGAAACGCGTTCCGATGACGCCCGACGGGTATCAGAAACTGAGGGAAGAGCTGGATAGACTCCTGAAAGTAGACAGGCCTAAAAATATACAGGATATAGCCGAGGCGAGGGCTCACGGGGATCTGTCCGAGAATGCGGAATATCATGCCGCAAGAGAGCGGCAGTCCTTTATGGAAGGCCGCATACAGGAACTTCAGGCCAAACTTGCGCTTGCCGACGTGATAGATACGTCGAAGATAAGCCAGTCCAAGATAGCCTTTGGAGCCAAGGTAAAGGTTGTCGATATAGAGGCCGATGAAGAGTATGAATTCACCCTTGTAGGGCCTGACGAGGCGGATGTAAAGAGAGGCAAGATTTCCATAACATCGCCGGTGGGAAGGGCGTTGATAGGCAAAGAAGTGGGAGATGCCGCAACGGTTAAGGCGCCGGCAAGAACCATAGAATACGAAATTGTAGAGATAAAGTTTGTCTAATGTCTAAATACTTCAAAGCAGAGATAACGGATAATATCTCTTTAAATAAGCACTTTAAAATATTAACTCTCACTCCTCAGTCCGACATCGTAGTCCCGCAGCCGGGACAATTTTATATGCTTAATTCAAACAACACCTATGATCCTCTTTTAAAAAGACCGTTCAGCATTTTCGGATGCAAAAACAACACGCTGAGCTTTCTTTACAGGATAAGGGGTAAGGGAACCTCTTGCCTTTCGAATCTTAGAGGCGGCGACATAATCGAAGTAATCGGGCCGCTCGGCAATAATTATCCCGAACCCGCCGGAGACTTTATTGCGGTTGCCGGAGGCGTAGGAATCGCTTCATTACTGCCGCTCCTCGATAAACGCAAGAACACCGGTTATCTATTCTACGGAGCAAGGAGCAAAGACGAGTCGGTCATGCTGAGCGAAGCCGGGGCTTTATCAAAAGAAACATTTGTCGCTACCGATGACGGTTCCGAAGGCAGAAAAGGGTTGATAACCGAATTGTTAAAGGGTTTTCTCAATAATTTAAAATCTGAAATTTCTAATTTCACATTACCGATCTACGCCTGCGGACCTAATCCGATGCTGAAAGAGCTCTCTAAAATCGCGCGAGAGAGAAGAATAAAATGTTATGTTTCTCTCGAAGAACATATGGCATGCGGGGTCGGAGCGTGTCTTGGATGCGTTGTCAAAACCGTTTCCGGCTACAGAAGGGTATGTAAAGAGGGGTCTGTTTTCGATTCGGAGGAGATAGTATGGTGAATCTTTCCGTAAATATTGCGGGATTAAGGCTTAAAAATCCCATAATGACCGCATCCGGCACGTTCGGATACGGCGAGGAATATTCGGAATTCATGGATTTGAACAGGCTCGGCGCGATTGTCGCAAAAGGGCTTTCCGCAGCGCCGAGACAAGGCAATCCTACACCCCGCATTGTCGAAACTCCGGCAGGAATGCTTAATGCCATAGGCCTTCAGAACATAGGGGTTAAGGCATTTATAAAGGAAAAGCTGCCGTTCTTGAAGAAGTTCGATATTCCGGTTATCGCTAATTTTTTCGGGGACAGTATTGACGAATATGTTAAGGCCGCGGTTGAGTTAAGCGGCGCGGACGGCGTACATGCCTTAGAGATGAACATATCCTGCCCGAATAAGCAGGCCGGGTGGATAGTCTTCGGCACCGATCCTGAAATAATGGAGCAGGTCGTTAAGGCAGTGAGAAAGGAAACGAAACTGCCGCTGATAGTCAAGCTGTCTCCCAATGTCACAGATATAGGCCTTATGGCAAAAGTCGCGGAAGATTGCGGCGCCGATGCCGTATCGCTGATAAATACCATAACCGGAATGGCAGTGGATGTTAAGAGTCGAAGGCCTGTGCTTGCAAACAATACGGGCGGGCTGTCCGGCCCTGCCGTCAGGCCTATTGCCGTAAGAATGGTATGGGAGGCATCTAAGGCCGTTAAGATACCTGTTATCGGCATGGGCGGAATAACGACTGCCGGAGATGCGCTTGAATTTTTAATAGCAGGGGCAAGAGCCGTTGCTGTCGGCACCGCAAATTTTATAAATCCTACAGCCGTGATCGATATAATAGACGGTATAGAGAAATTTTTGACGGATGAGGGGATTTCCGATATAAATGAGATCATCGGCAGCCTGAAAATCAGATCATAAAGGAGAGCGCATCGCGTCAATTTAATATCAAAAAGGGCGACGGAATTACAGTCCTACCCCAAAAATACCCCGGCTATAAGTACGAATAAATTGACAATCGACGGGGCTTCTTTTATTATTAAAGACTTTAATAACTAAATGAAAAAATTAAGATAAGTCGGGTGTTAAGATAGAGGATGATAAAATTGTTAAGAATATTAGGCGGACGGGCATTATCCCTTTTTAAAAAAATGGGGCATATGCTTATGTTCCTATTGAATTCAATATACTACATATGCGTGCCTCCGTTTAAATTCAGACTGCTTTTAAAACAGATAAGGTTTTTCGGGAACAAATCCATGATAGTAATACTTCTTACAGGGTCATTTACAGGCATGGTTATGGCCCTTCAGATCTATCATACATTGAGTAAATTCGGTTCGGAGGCGCTGCTCGGTCCGGCAGTGGCCTTAAGCCTTATAAGGGAACTCGGACCGGTTCTTTCCGCCCTCATGGTTACGGGAAGGGCAGGCTCAGCCTTGACCGCGGAGATAGGCATAATGCGCATCTCGGAGCAGATAGACGCGCTTGTTTCAATGGCCTTAAATCCGATGAGATATCTTATTGTCCCGAACATCGTGGCTGCGATTATTGTCTTCCCTCTGCTGGCGGCAATTTTTGACGTTATAGGAATTTACGGAGGATATGTCATAGCGGTAAAACTTTTAGGTTTGAGCGAAGGTACATATTTTTCACAGATAGACACATTCGTAGAATGGAAAGATGTAAGGATAGGACTTTACAAATCGATAAGTTTCGGCGTTATTGTTTCATGGATATCGTGTTACAAGGGTTATTTTACGGAAGAGACCGGTTTTGGAGCCGAAGGTGTAAGCAGGGCGACAACGGACGCAGTTGTTATGTCTTCGGTATTGATTCTCATATGGGATTATTTCCTCGGCTCGGTTTTATTGTAGGAAGGCGGTTATGATAGAAATTATAGGACTTGAAAAATCGTTTAACGGACAGAAAGTCTTAAGCGGCATTAATCTCAGGATCGAACACGGCGAGATTATGGCTATAATAGGGAGAAGCGGCGGCGGGAAGAGCGTCCTTCTGAAAAATATTATAGGAATTTTAAAGCCGGACAAGGGAAGCATAATAATTGACGGGGTTGATATTACAAAACTTCGCGGAAGAGAGATGGATAAAACAAGGCAAAAACTCGGAGTGCTTTTTCAGGGAGGGGCGCTTTTTGATTCAATGACCGCTTATGAAAACGTAGCATTTCCGTTGAAGGAAAAAATGAAAGTCAGTAAAAAAACATTGCAGGAAAAGGTGTCGAAGGCTCTGGAGGATGTAGGGTTGAAGGGTATGGAGGATAAATATCCGTCGGAAATGAGCGGCGGAATGAGAAAAAGGGTTGCGCTCGCGAGGACATTGATAACGGAACCTCAGATAGTCTTGTTCGATGAGCCTACAACCGGACTCGATCCGATACTTTTACAGTCTACTCACAAATTGATAAGATGCACCCACGAAACCTATGGATTCACCGGTATCGTGATAAGCCATGAGATACCCGAAATCTTTGATATCTCGGACAAGGTGGCTTTTTTATACAAAGGAGTCATTGAAGAGATCGGCACGCCGGATGAAATAAGAAAGTCATCGAATCCCATGGTAAGGCAGTTTTTAACCGGAAGCTCTGAAGGCCCCGTGGAACTGTTATGTGAAAAGGAAACCAGGAGGTAATTTATGAATATGAAAAAGAAATTTGACATTGAAGTGGCGGTCGGTTTTTTTCTTTTGATCGGAATCTTTGCGCTCGGTTATATATCCATAAAAATGGGTAAACTTGAAGTTATAGGCGGCAAGGGATATACTGTATATGCGGAATTTGAAAAATCGGGCGGCATAAAGGCAGGTTCCGACGTCGAAATAGCGGGGGTTCATGTCGGGAAGGTAAAGTCGGTAACGCTTAATCAAGACTATCAGGCGCGGGTGGAAATGATGTTGAATAACGGACTGAAGATACAGGAAGACGCCATAGTCTCGGTAAAAACAAAAGGGCTCATAGGAGAGAAATACATTCAGATAACACCGGGAGGCTCCGAGAAGGTTATTGTCGAAGGCGAACGGTTAAGGGAAACGGAGTCCGCGGTTGATTTGGAAGAATTGATATCCAAATATGTATTCGGAGGGGTGTAAAATGACAGGGTCAAGGGTTAAGGGGCAAAGGTCAAAGGTCAAACTCGTTACTCGTCGGTCGTTATTCGTTACAATATTTATACCGCTTGTTTTTTTAGTATCGCCCGCATATGCTCAAGATCCCGGCAAGCTTGTTTTAACTCTCGATCAGTGCATTAAAAAAGCCGTGGAAGTAAGCCCCGAGATAGGGGAATCGCGTTACGACGAAGAGGTATATAAGTCGAAAAAGATGCAGGCCGATTCGGCCGGCTATCCTCAGATAGAGATATTTGCATTGACAGGGCCGTCGCCGAAGGCGAAAAAGGAACAGATAAGCCCGACGGTTAATACATCTGTCGGAACGACCATTAACGGCATATTCGGAAGCGCCGACGCGACCTTAATACAGCCTATCTATACTTTCGGCAAGATAAGCAGTTATAGAGAGGCTGCCGAAAGCGGTATAAAGGCAGCAAGGGCAGGCGTCGGCAAAAAGACGTCGGATATAATACTAAGGACAAAAGAGATATATTACGGGCTGATCCTCGCGAGAGACATGAGGAATCTTGTGCTGGAAGTAAAGGACGAACTCGTTGAGTCCATAAAAAAGGCCGAGAAACAGATAGAGGTAGGCTCTCCGTGGGCGGATGAGGCAAATCTTTTTAAACTGCGGGCATTTCTGGGAGAGGTAGAAAGAAATCTCAACGAGACTGAGAAAGGCATAGCCACGGCAAAAGACGCCCTCGCCGTCAGCATGGGACTTCCGCGGGGAACGGATTTCGATATAGCGGACACGTCGCTGACCCCGGAGGGCAGAGTTCCGGAGGAACTGCAGAGTTATACGAGGAATGCCGCAGAACTAAGGTCCGAGTTCATTCAGCTTAAGGAAGGTCTGAATGCAAGGAACGCGCTCGTTAATGCCGAGAAAAGCAATTTTTATCCGCACCTTTTTTTAGGGCTGAAGGCATCGGTTGCCGGAGCGACCAACAGGGACAAGGTGGATAACCCGTATCTTTACGACTTCTTTAATCATTCCTACGGCGCAGCGTTCATGGGGCTTAAGTGGTCCATAGATTTCGGAATAACCGAGGGAAGGGTAAAGGAAGCGCAGGCGGAGTATTATAAACTGGCGGAGAAAAAGAAGTTTGCGGATGAGGCTATTCCGTTTCAGGTGAGAAAGATCTATCTCGATATGGAAGAGGCGAAGAAGAATATAGTCGAAACGGAGAAGGCATATAGAAACGCCAGGAAATGGCTTGTTGTGGCCGTGGCGAATTTCGACCTCGGCATCGGCGACGCCAAGGATATAGCGGACGCTGCCGTGGCGTACGCGCGGATGAAGGCTGATAATCTGCGTTCGATATATAATCACAGGATGTCGTTCGCGAATATTTTATCCGCTACAGGTATGGATATCAAAGAAATAAAGAAATAAATAGAGGAGGTTTTAAGTTTTATGAGAGGTGTAAAGTCATTTTTTGCAATGCTGTTAATTTTTGCGTTTATGGCGGGGAATTCTTATGCCGCATATGCGGGAGAGCCGACGGATCAGGTAAAGCAGACTATCGATAAGGTGCTCGATATTCTGAGAGATAAGGAACTGAAAAAACCGTCGAAGACGAAAGAGAGAAGGACGATAATACGCAAATTTATCGACGAGAGGTTCGACTTTGAGGAGATGGCAAAGAGGGCGCTCGGCCTTCACTGGAGAAAAAGAACCGCCGAAGAGAAAAAAGAATTCGTGCCGTTGTTCATGGATCTCCTTGAGCGTTCATATATTAAAAAGATAGAGAATTATACCGACGAGAAGATACTTTATATCGCGGAAAGAATAGAAGGCGGATATTCCGATGTGGGCACAAAGGTTGTTACCAAGAGGAATGTGGAGATCCCCATAGATTACAGGCTGCTTAAAAGAGACGGGAAATGGGAAGTCTACGATGTAACAATAGAGGGCGTAAGCCTTATTAATAATTACAGGACACAGTTCAATAAGATCATCCGCGCCGATTCTTACGAGGAACTCGTCAAGAGAATGAAAAACAAGCAGGAAGAAGAGTTGTTCGAAGATAAAGCGAAGAAATAGATCTTAAATTTAAAAAAGAGGCGGCATTTATTTGCCGCTTATTTTTTAAAATAATACTTGACAAAAACGGTAGGGTTTTATAGCATATTCTCATGCTGAGATTATCGACAAAAGGACAATACGGCGTAAGGGCCATGTACGAAATAGCGAGGGGATATCCCGCAACGCCCGTAACCATCAAAGAGATTTCCGAAAGGCAGGACGTCTCCGTAGCCTACCTTGAGCAGATACTCAATAAGCTCAGGAAGGCAGGATTAATCAAGAGTATAAGAGGGCCCGGCGGCGGCTATATACTGAACCGGAGCGCCGATAAGATAAGCATAGCGTCCATTTTAAACGAACTGGAGGGCCCTGTAGCGCTTACATCATGCCTTGAGCCCGAAGGCGGATGCGTGCGCATCGACAGCTGCGTGACCCATCTGCTGTGGAAGGCATTGGGAGAGCAGGTGGAGGCATTTCTTAAAACCATAACGCTTAAGAATTTGATGGCAGGAGACTTTTATGCGTTAGGAGGTACGGCTAAGAAGGAGATGCGGCGGCCCGTAAGGCTGAAGCCGCAGTCGCAGCCTTAAACTGTATTTATGAAATTCGTTCACGGCGTAAAGGCGGATATAACCGCAGACATTGTATATATGATGTGCCCTATGCATCTTCTGAAACTCGACGAGATGGTAAGGAGTCTCGAAAATGGACAGGTGCTGGAGATACTGACCGATTACGACGGCGCACTCGAAGATATACCGCAGTGGTGCGTAAGGACAGGCAATGAATTTGTAGGAATGGACGAAGACGAAGATTATTACAAGTTTTATGTGAGAAAGGCAGGCAATGTGCAATAGGCTGAAAGAAAGGAGCAGACAATGACTAAATGTTATTTTGACCACGTTGCAACCAATCCGCTTGACCCGGAAGTGCTGAACGCAATGATGCCGTATTTCAAGGAAGATTTCGGCAATCCCTTGAGCGTATACGACCTTGGAATGAGGGCGCGTGACGCGATCGAAAAGGCGAGAACGGGAGTCGCTACTCTGATAAACGCGAAACCGTCCGCAGTCGTCTT
>Ga0154333_118_pt4 | contig 39417 bp, 44 predicted proteins | sample RifGroA2_FD_115861 | JGI IMG/M metagenome (GOLD analysis project Ga0154333, IMG submission 115861) | Nitrospirae bacterium GWA2_46_11 | reverse complement strand
TAAAATCAAATCTCGAAGTTTTAAAAAAGAATATTCAAGGAATAGACAATTGCGTCCTGCACGAGTTCGGGCTTGCATCCGAGGATGGAGAGATTAAATTTGCAATGACAACCGAGGAGAAAAATTACGGTTCATTCTCCGCATTCGGCAATTCTTCCAATCAACTTCAATCGGAAATGGGCAGTGTAAAGGCGGTTAATAGAACATTGAAAGAAAATAACATCAATGAGATCGATATTCTGAAAATCGATACGGAAGGCGCTGAATTTGATATTCTTACTTCGTTTGATAAACATCTCTTAGCAAAAACCAAATGGATTGTGGGGGAGTTGCACAGTAAAAATCTTGAAACAAATGAGATATGGAAAATAATAGATTATTTATCCGAATGGTTTGATTTTGAAATAAGAAAAAATTTCTCCCAGCAGAACTTGGTATTTAAGGCTAAAAATAAAGCGCTCAAATGTTCCGTGCAGGACTGATTTCGACTATTTAGAGATTGCAATGCCTGATGTCAGACGCTATGCAAAAAGGAAAGCTGCGACGATCATGACTGCATGAAAAAGATAACGCCGGATGTTATAATAAAAAAAAGTACAGAAATTATTGAAACGGCAATGAAACCTTTAATGGCTAAAAAATGCACTTGAAAATAATAAAATATAAATTAACTTATAAGGCATGAATTTCTTTTCAAAAAGATTTTTTAAGGTTTTTTTCCGATCGGGCTCGATCAACTTTGCATGTGAATATCTAGATGCAAAGAATAGACTGGACATTTCTCCAGAGTTGAAAGCAATGACATGGCGTTCCGGAGACGGCAAGCCGGTCTATTTTAGAAGGGGAACAAGCGATGTTTATCTTATATATGATATTTTGTTAAAGCCGGCTGGAAAGTGTGAGTATTGGCTGCCCATAACGGAAAAGCCTAAAATTATTCTGGATGTAGGCGCGAATATTGGAATTGCCGCCCGTTTTTTTCATTTTCATTTTCCGAGCGCTCAAATTCACCTTTTTGAGCCGATAAAATCAAATCTCGAAGTTTTAAAAAAGAATATTCAAGGAATAGACAATTGCGTCCTGCACGAGTTCGGGCTTGCATCCGAAGATGGAGAGATTAAATTTGCAATGACATCCCGTGATGGAAAAAACCAAGGTTCTTTCTCTGCATTTAGTAATTTTTCCAATGATTTTCCTTCAGAGATAGGACATGTAAAAGCTGCAAATAACACATTTAAAGAAAATAGTATTGATGAAATTGATATTCTTAAAATTGATGCGGAAGGCGCTGAATTTGATATTCTTGCCGCGATGGATAAAAATGTTTTAGCAAAAACCAAATGGATTGTGGGGGAATTGCACAGTGAAAATCTTGAAACAAATGAGATATGGAGGACACTTGATTATTTATCCGAATGGTTTGATTTTGAAATAAGAAAAAACTTTTCTTTAAAAAATTTTGTATTTAAAGCTAAGAACAAACTGCTTGATTGAAATGCTAATGTATCTTTTGAACCTTGACATCAGATGAAAAAGGTAGCTGCAAACTTGATCTCAAAAATTATTTTTATTCGCCGCGACAATGTCGGCGATCTTGTCTGCACCACACCCGCAATCCGCGCGGTAAGAAAAAAGCTTCCCGATGCAAAGATCGGTGTTTTAGTTAACACTTATAATGCCGATGCCGTTAAAAACAACCCGGATATCGATGAGGTTTATATTTATCAAAAGACAGGCCATGTCCCCGAGAAAAATAAAATTTCCGTGTGGCTTCATAATTTTCAGATTTTTCGGAAAATACGCAAGGAACATTATGATGTCGCTGTCGGATGCGGGCTGTATTCGCCGACAACAGAACGGTTTGCTTTTTTTACGGGGGCAAAATATAGCTTTGGATATATGAAAAGCGGAATGAAAAGTTTTTTCTATACGAATGCCCTGATACAACCTGATGACGGCATGCATGAGGTTCAGAGAACATTTGATCTCATAAAATTTTTGGTTGCCTATGATCAGCCGGGTGATTTAGTATTGATCCCGGATCCGCCCTCGCCGCAAATGTCGGGTCTCATCAAAAGGGATAAAGGGAGACCGCTTATTGCTGTGGCAATAAGCGCGCGACTCACAAAAAACCGCTGGCCGATAAATAAATTTATTCGGCTTATTGAAAAAATCCTTGCCGTGCAAAATGCCGATGTAATGTTTCTATGGGCGCCTACTCTGGGAAATAATCCCGGTTTCTCCGGAGACGATGGCGCCGCTGCCCGCATTAACGACCATTTTAAAAACTCTATAATGCCTTGCCCTACCTTAACGATCAGTTCCCTTGTTACTGCGATCTCGTTATCCGATATTGTAATAACATTAGATACGGGATCTCTTCATATAGCCGCAGCTCTAAAAAAGTCCATTGTAGCCTTGATGATAGAGAAAAAAGTCAGGACATGGCATCCGTGGAATACAAAATATATAGCAGTCACGGATGAAAACGATGTGCAGAACATATCCGTAGATAATGTGTTTAATGCAACCGATATATTAGTTCATGATTTTCAACCGCACAAAAATATTTTGTAAATCACGCACCCCTTTAAAAGTCGGACTGCCTGCGCCGATATGCCTTCCCCTTGCCTCCTTGTCGGATATGTTATTATTTGCTTATACTCTAATTACAAGACCGGTTCAAAGCAACAATAAAAATACATCGCAAAGGAGATTTTAATGCGTTACGGTGAAAAAGCGATAAAAAAAATAAAGCTCGAAATATGGGATAATTCCAATCCGGAGAGGGATTATGAAATCAACATCTCCTTTCCCGAATTCACCTGCCTCTGTCCGAGATCCGGCTATCCGGATTTCGCGACGATAAAAATCAATTATGTTCCCGACAAAAAAATCGTGGAATTGAAATCGTTAAAGCTCTATCTCAATTCTTTCAGGGACGCGCACATTTCGCACGAGGAGATAACGAATAAAATATTCACGGATTTGGAGAAGGTTTTAAGACCGAGATCCCTCGAAGTGATAGGAGATTTCAACCCGCGGGGGAACGTGAAAACGATTATCCGGGCGGCATCGAAACGGTAGCAACGGTCTTTTTGGCTTTTTCTATAAATGCCTTCATCTTTTTTAAATCTTTTTTCCCCTTGTTTTCCTCTATCCCGCTGCTTACATCTACGGCATAAGGCCTGACATACGTCACGGCCTTTTCGATGTTGTCCGGATTAAGCCCGCCTGAAAGCACAATACGGCCGAACCTTTTTGCCTCCACGGCTATGTCCCAGTTGAATATCTGGCCCGTGCCGCCGAACGACTCCGGGGAATAGGTATCGAGAAGGAACGCGGAGCATCTGTAGTTTTCGAGCGGCTTTAAATCGGTAAAGTTCTTCACCCTGAACGCCTTTATAACCCTATGGCAGATATTGCAGGCATCGGGCTTTTCGTCGCCGTGAAGCTGAAGGATATCTATGCCTGCAATGCCCATAATTTCATTAATCCTTGCGACTTCCTCGTTCACAAATACCCCGACGGTCGTAACGAACGGGGGCATGCGGGAAATTATCTCCCTTGCCTTATCGGGCGTTATATAACGAGGGCTTTTTTCAAAGAATACAAAACCGAGGGCGTCCGCGCCGTAATCCACGGCAGACAGCGCGTCTTCCATATTCGTTATGCCGCATATCTTAACCCGGGTCATATTAAGAATTATATCACAGATATAAAGGCGTTGAAACGGATTTGCGCTTTGTGTCATTACGGATTATGGGTGTGATATAATACCGGATTCAGAAATATTATCCGGAGGATTGCCGTTATCAAAAAATTGCCTGATAAAAAAGGATATTTCGGACAGTACGGCGGGCGGTTCGTCCCCGAAACCCTTATTCCCGCCCTTCAGGAACTTGAAGCCGCATACGCAGGGGCTAAAAAAGATAAGTCCTTTCAAAATGAATTGAAGCATCTGCAGGCGACATACATTGGAAGACCTACCCCCCTTTATTTCGCAAAGAGGCTAACAAAACACCTTGGAGGGGCAAAGATATACCTCAAGCGCGAAGACCTTGCTCATACCGGCGCGCACAAAATAAACAACGCGCTGGGACAGGCGCTCCTTGCGAAAAAAATGGGTAAAAAGAGATTGATCGCGGAGACAGGGGCGGGACAGCACGGCGTGGCGACGGCAACGGGTGCGGCCCTTGTCGGCCTTGAATGCGAGATATACATGGGCTCCGAAGACACGAAGAGGCAGGCATTGAACGTGTTCAGGATGAAGCTGCTGGGAGCGGATGTCAATGAGGTGAATATAGGCTCAAGGACGTTAAAGGACGCGATAAACGAGGCCCTGAGGGATTGGACGACCAATGTAAGGACTACCCATTATGTGATGGGGACGGTATTCGGCCCGCATCCTTTTCCGATGATGGTAAGGGATTTCCAGTCCGTAATAGGCAAAGAAACAAAAAGGCAGATGTTCAAGACAGAGGGCGGATTGCCGGATTATCTCATTGCATGTGTCGGCGGCGGCAGCAACGCGATGGGGTTGTTTAATGAATTCCTCGACGACGACGTGAAAATGATAGGGGTAGAGGCGGGAGGCAAAGGAATAGGAACGGGAGAGCATGCGGCGCGCTTTGCAGGAGGCTCTCTCGGGGTCTTTCAGGGTTGCAAAAGTTACCTGCTTCAGGACGAAGACGGAAACGTCCTCGGCACTCATTCCGTATCCGCCGGGCTCGATTACGCGTCGATAGGACCGGAGCATCCGTATTTAAAAGGCATTAAGCGCGTTTATTATACCTATGCTACGGATACGGAGGCATTAGAGGCGTTTGAGCTTTTGTCTAAAATAGAGGGAATAATTCCGGCCCTCGAATCGGCCCATGCCGTGGCAGAGGTCGTAAAGCTTGCGCCGAAACTCTCTAAAAACAAAATCATAGTCATCAACCTTTCCGGACGCGGCGACAAGGACGTCCAGCATGTGGCGAGGATAAAGGATATAACGGTATAACGGAAGCCGTCCGATCGAACAGCATGAACAGGATAGAAGATACATTTAAAAGGCTGAAGGCCGAAAACAAAAAGGCATTCATACCGTATATCATGGCGGGGGATCCGGATCTTGAAAAGACCGGAGAGCACGTCATGGTTCTGGAGGAGTGCGGGGCCGATATTATAGAACTCGGCGTGCCTTTTTCCGATCCGCTCGCGGATGGGCCCACGATACAGAGGGCTGCGGAGAGGGCGCTTAAGGCAGGAGTTACATTAAAAAAGATAATCCCCTTTGTGAAGAGGATAAGGAATCATAGCCGGACGCCCATTGTTTTGATGGCATATTATAATTCCGTGTTCAAATACGGAGAAGCGGCATTCATCAAAGATGCCGTTGATGCCGGTGTCGACGGGGCGATAATTCCGGACCTGCCGCCGGAAGAGGCGGAGAGTTTTATTAAATTGTCGCGCGCCGCGAACATCAGCACCGTATTTTTAATAGCCCCGACATCTACCAAGGAAAGAGTAGAAAAGATAGTAACCGCATGCAGCGGTTTTGTATATTATGTATCGATAACGGGAATCACCGGCTCAAGGCTCGCCCTGGATGAGAGGTTTAAAAAACATATCTCCGCGGTGAAGAAATCGGCGGATATGCCTGTGGCTGTCGGCTTCGGCGTATCGACGCCGGAAGACGCCGCCATGATCGCGCGGCTTGCGGACGGCGTTATAGTCGGGAGCGCGATAGTCAAGAAATTTTACGAGCATCCGGCGGGCGCAAAGGAATTTATAAAAAAACTGCGGGAGGCGATTTAAACGGTTTGAGCAGTTCAAACGGTTTAAACGGTTAGTTTTATGGCATGGTTTAAAAAGACAAGGGAAGTAAAGGCCGAGAAAAGGGTAAAGATACCGGAAGGGTTGTGGATAAAATGCGACAACTGCAAGGAGATCATTTACAAAAAAGAGATCGAGAAAAACCTCCAGGTATGCCCGAAGTGTAATTATCACTTCAGGATCAGCGCTGCGGAGCGCATCAACTTCATAGCCGACGAAGGGAGTTTCGTAGAGACCGACGCGGAGCTTTCGACAACCGATCCTTTGAACTTTGAAGACACTATGCCTTACATGGAAAGGCTTAAAGAGAACAAAAAGAGAACAGGTATATCGGAGGCCGCGATATACGGAGATGCGACCATAAATGAACGGCTTGTCGCCCTTGCCATAATGGACTTCTCATTCATGGGCGGCAGCATGGGCTCTGCGGTTGGAGAGAAAATAACGTGCGCGGCGGAAAGGGCGTTGGAGAACAGAGTTCCGTTAATAATAGTTTCATCGTCCGGCGGAGCACGCATGCAGGAGGGGATGTTCTCTCTCATGCAGATGGCAAAGGCTTCTTCGGCCATAGCAAAGCTTAAGGAGGCGGGTATTTTATATATCGCCGTGCTTGCCGACCCCACATTCGGTGGAGTGACGGCAAGCTTTGCCATGCTCGGCGACATTATCATAGCGGAACCTAAAAGCCTCATAGGTTTCGCGGGCCCGAGGGTTATCGAGCAGACCATAAAGCAGCAACTGCCCGAAAATTTTCAGAGGGCTGAGTTCCTTTTGGAACACGGGATGATAGACATTGTGGTAGAGAGGAAGGAATTGAAAAATACCGTTTATAAACTGATACAACATTTTATGCCGTTATCGCAGGAATCATGAGCTATACAGGTGCAATAGATTATCTATACGGCCTTCAGAAATACGGGATCAAACTCGGCCTCGATAAGACCGGTATGATATTGTCGCGCATAGGGAATCCCCATAAGGATTTTCAATCCATACATATTGCAGGCACAAACGGAAAAGGCTCGGTCTCCGCTATGACCGCGTCCATACTTACGGCTCACGGCTTTAAGACCGGCCTCTTCACGTCTCCGCATCTCGTCAGCTTTACCGAAAGGATAAGGATAAATAACGAACAGATATCGGAATATGAAGTTGTCGGGCTTACCGATGAGATAAGGGAGAAGCTGGAAGGCAGCGATATAATCCCTACGTTTTTTGAATTCGTAACCGCGATGGCGTTTTTATATTTTTCGAGGAACGGCGTCGATTGGGCCGTCATAGAAACGGGCATGGGAGGCAGGCTCGACGCCACCAATGTTATAACGCCTGAGGTCTCGGTCGTCACGCGTATAAGTTGCGACCATAAAGAATTTTTGGGCGAAACGCTGAAAGATATCGCGCGAGAAAAGGCAGGCATTATAAAAAACGGCATTCCGGCAGTATCGGCCTTTCAGCAAAGAGAGGCGGAAGATGTATTGGAGGCAGCCGCAAAAGACCAATCTGCGCCTTTTTTTGTTTACGGCAGGAATTTTAGCGGAGTTTTAAAATCATCGGAACTTAATGGAATTATTTTCGACTATTATGATTCCGAATCCCCAGTGCCTAATTCCACAAAGTGGCCGCAGGCCGGACTCGGAAACTTGTTTTTGCCTTTGGCCGGCGAACATCAACTTTTTAATGCATGCCTCGCGATAAAGGCGGCAACCGTTGTTCTGAAGAACAATAAAAATTCCGAACTTATAAGGGACGGCCTTACCGCTACAGAGTGGCATGGAAGGCTTGAGATAGTGAATGACGACCCGATGATCATGATCGACGGAGCGCATAATCCGGATGCGGCCGCAGTTCTCTCCGATTTTATAGAAAAACATCTGAGCGACTATAGGATTATACTCATAATGGGTGTAATGTCGGATAAAGATATAAAAGGCATTCTTTCACCTCTCTTGCCGCTCGCTTCAGGGATAATATTTACCGCTCCCAACTACGGAAGGGCGGCGTCCCCTAAAACTCTTGCAGGATACGCGTCGGAGATGGGATACGACTCAACAATCGCGGACTCGGTTAAAGAAGCGATTGATACGGCAAAACAAATAGGCTCAAGGCTAAAGGTTAAAGGCTCAGGGATTAATGATCAGAAATTTTGCCCTTTGCCCTTCGCCCTTCACCCTTTGCCTCTTATTCTTATTACCGGTTCGTTTTATACGATCGGGGAAGCTATGGAGAGCCTCGGAGAAAGGCCTATCTTAGCCGGCTTGAGGGAAACCGTATGAGACAGGCTATAGGTAAATACTTATCGGCCTTTATCATATTGTCTATCGCCTATTGCCTATTGCCCGCCTCAAGTTGGGCTACCACGATCACCGCAGACCACATGGAGCATTTTCCGGAAGAAGATAAGTATACGGCAACAGGCAATGTGCGAATAGAAAAAGACGGAGTAGTGATAAATGCCGATAGGGCCGTTCTTTATAAAGAGACCTCGGATACGGAATTGTTCGGAAATGTGCAGTACGAAGACGACGATACATTCATAAATACAGAGCGTGCCGAACTGAATCTCGATTCCAAGACGGGTAAGCTTTACAATGCCCTCATCTATTTCAAGAAAGGCAACTACTGGCTTAACGGCGAAAACATGCGGAAGATAAAGGAAGACCATTATTACGCGACCGTCGCAACCTTTACCACATGCGATTCGGACGAATCTTCAAAACCTGACTGGTGTTTTAAGGGTTCTGACGTGGATATTATTGTAGGTAAAAAGTTCACCGCGAGCGATGTTACGTATCGGGTTAAAGGTACGCCTGTCTTATACTCTCCATATCTTTGGGCTCCCGTAAAGACGGAGCGCGCGACCGGATTATTATTCCCGATCATAGGCAACAGCTCCCAAAAGGGTTTCCAATTCAGCCCGACATTTTTCTGGGCGATAGACGACAATAAAGACGCAACCGGTTACCTCGATTATTATTCAAAGCGAGGAGTAGGCAAAGGGGTGGAATACAGGTACCTCGATTCGGATAACGGCGGAAGATGGTATATATACCACCTGAACGATACGAAGCTGAAAAAAAACTTTTACGAATTTAAAGGCGCGCATGAGCACAAAATCGGGGATGTAACCGGATTTGTGGACATAAATTACGTTAATCATGAAGGTTTTTATCGCGAAGATTTTGTTTCCAAGGAAGGCGTACAGAAAAGAGACTCGAGAATCCAGCGGTTCCTTCAGTCCACAGGAGAGATCTCAGCGCCTCTCCCGGACGGGCGTCTTTATCTCTTAGGCCAGCAGTGGATAGATTTACAAGAAGGACATACCGCCGTGCCGAAAAAATTGCCGGAATTAGGCTATGTGGTCAACCCTACAAACATAGGGCCGCTTATGTTCACCATGAACTCGAGTGTAGCCAATTTTTACCGCCAAAGGGACCCTAAAGGGCAGCGTCTGGATATCAACCCGACCGTATCATATTCCTTTGGCGAGACAGTGCCTATATTCCAATCCCTTTCTCTAAGAGAGACCGCATATAATCTCGAAAACGCGCAGTCTTACAAATCATCCCCGCATAGGGAGACCTTCGAATACAGGGCAAACGCGTTGACAAGGTTTATGAAAAGATACGAATCATTCAGTCATACTATAGAACCTTCATTGTCTTATACTTTTATCCCTAAAACATACGCACTGCCGACTTTCGATTCCACGGAACTTTTTAACAGGACTTCTACAGCGCAGTTAGCCCTGCACAACAGTCTTTCGTTCGAGAGGTTATCGCTTACGGCAGGCATAGCACAGCCTTTAAATTTCAATGCAGGGCTCATTTCTCCTACTACGATAAATGCGTCCATGAGCGGTTTTTTAGGCACGTCGTATAACGAGAAAACCGGGAAAGCAGAACCGGTCAATCCGTTCAGTTTAAATTTTGACACGTCATATAACTCAAATACAGGGAGGGCTGAGACGATTAATTCTTCATTCAGTGTTAATGTGACGGAGAAAACAACGCTGTCATTAGGCGAAAGATATTCGGATGCAGAGAGAAAATATTATACTAATTTTGGAATTGCATCGGAAATAACAAAAAAAATGTCCGTTAATGCAAATTTTTGGCATGATTCAAAGACGGGGCTGAGAGATGCTTCAATCAGTACCATCTATTCGGAGCAATGCTGGGCACTCAATTTATTGCTTGCAAGAAGCCCGGGAGACAGCACGCGCCCGGCCGAATACAGCTTTATGTTTTTTGTCGAACTGAAAGGACTGGGACAGCCGCCGATCAAGTTATATCATTTCCAAACAAAACCTCCAACAGCTAATTAGCGGATCATGAACATAGTCATAAGCCTCGATAAAGATCACGGCATTACTTCTCACGATGCCGTTACCGCCGTAAAAAAACTGTTCAAAGTGAGGAAGGCAGGCCACGCCGGAACCCTCGACCCCATCGCTACCGGGCTGCTTTTAATATGCACCAATGAGGCGACAAAAATAGCGCCCTTTCTTTCCGGCCTCGACAAAGAATACATCGTAACGATGAAACTCGGAGAAAGCACCGACACATACGACTCGGAGGGCAGGGTGATCAAACAATTTGAGATTTCAAATTTGAGATTTCAGATGGAAGACATTAAAGGGATAGTTCAAAAATTTACCGGCGAGATAGAGCAGATACCGCCGATGTATTCGGCAATAAAGTTTTCAGGTAAACCGCTTTATAAATTAGCAAGGGCGGGCGTAGAGGTAGAGAGAAAGCCCAGAAAGGTAACGATCAACGCTGCAGAAATAGCCGCATTCGAGCCGCCGTTTGTGACATTAAAGGTTTCCTGCTCAAAAGGGACATATATGCGCTCGCTGTGCAACGACATCGGAGAATCGCTCGGTGTAGGCGCGCACATGACAGGACTTATAAGAACGAGGATAGGAAATTTTACTATCGAAAATTCCGCGCGAATAAGCGAACTCCCGGGCAAAACCTCCGCGATGTTCTCAATGGACGATGCCTTGAGCCATCTGCCGGAAATAACATTAGACGGAGAGGAACTTAAGAGAGTTAAAAACGGCAATCCGATTCCTTTAAGTTTAGAGTTAAGCCGGAGCGTAGAGGAAATAATTCGTCTCAAAGACCCCGACGGAAGGCTTTTAGGGATTGGAAAAGTTGCGGGGGATTCGATTAAGATAGAACGGCTTATAAAGATTTAACTGGAGGCATTATGATACCGAGATATACGAGGCCGGAAATGGGAAGGCTCTGGGAGCCTGAAAACAGGTTCCAGAAATGGCTCGACGTGGAGACAGCCGTATGCGAGGCATGGGCTGAAATGGGTGAAATCCCTCAGGATGCCTTGAAGGTAATAAAGGAAAAAGCGAAATTCGACATTAAGAGAATAGACGAGATCGAAAAAACGGTAAAGCATGACGTGATAGCGTTTCTCACTTCCGTGGCCGAGTTCATAGGCCCTGAATCGCGCTTTGTACATAAAGGGCTTACTTCATCGGATGTCGTGGATACGGCTCTTTCACTGCTCATGAGAGAAGCGGCGGACATAATAATAAAGGACATAAAAGAACTTATGGCGGTTCTGAAGACACAGGCGTTCAAATACAAAGATACGCCGTGCATCGGCAGGAGCCACGGCGTCCACGCCGAGCCCATGACCTTCGGGTTGAAGTTCGCTTTATGGTACGAGGACGCGAAGAGAAGCCTCAGGAGGATGGAGACCGCAAGAGAGGCGATAAGCGTAGGCAAACTCTCGGGCGCGGTAGGCACGTTCTCCAACATACCGACCGACCTCGAAGAGAAGGTATGCGTTAAGCTGGGGCTGTCGGCCGAACCGGTCGCAACACAGGTCGTCCAAAGGGACAGGCACGCGGAATACATGACCGCCCTCGCCTTAACAGCGGCTTGTATCGAAAAAACAGCCGTAGAAATAAGGCATCTTCAGAGGACCGAAGTTCTCGAGGCCGAAGAGCCTTTCAGCGCCGGGCAGAAGGGTTCATCCGCCATGCCCCATAAGAGGAACCCCGTAGGATCCGAAAACCTTTCGGGCCTCGCTCGTGTTGTGCGTTCCAATGCGTCGGCTGCCCTCGAAAATATAGCTTTATGGCACGAGCGGGATATCTCGCACTCGTCCGTGGAGAGGGTGATAATTCCCGACAGCGCGATACTCGTAGATTATATGCTGAACAGGCTTGCGGGAATACTGAAAGATATGCACGTGTATCCCGATAGAATGGCGGCAAATATGGAAAAAAGCCACGGCCTCCACAATTCACAGAGGGTCATGCTCGCGCTCACTGAAAAGGGAATAAGCCGCGAAGACGCATACGCGCTCGTGCAAAAAAGCGCTATGGAAAGCTGGAGGGAAGGCGAGAGTTTCAAAAAGTTGCTGCAAAAAGACGCAGGCATAACAAAATATCTTTCACATCGGGAAATCGAGGAAATTTTCGATCTCAAGTATTATCTGAGAAACGTGGATTATATATTCGGGAGGGTATTCGGCGAATAATGCCGCCTTTACTTTTTAACTCTTTTTTCTGTATCCTTAAAATCTTAATATGATCGATCTTCATACCCACAGCATATTCAGCGACGGAGAACTTGTCCCGGCAGAGCTTGTGAGAAGGGCCTCTGTACTCGGATATAAAGCCATAGCCATAACCGACCACATAGACCAGTCCAACATCGATTTTATTATTCCCAGAATAGTAAAAGCGGCCGGCGCATTGAAGAATTACGTTTCCTTGGAAATAATTCCCGGCGCTGAAATAACTCATGTGCCTCCGGCATTGATACCCGATATTGTAAAAGAGGCGCGGAGGCTCGGCGCCCGCATTGTGGTAATTCACGGAGAGACAATCGTCGAGCCGGTTATGGAAGGCACCAACAGGGCAGCCATTGAGTCCGGCGCCGACATTCTCGCACATCCCGGATTGATATCGGAAGATGACCTGATGTTCGCAAAAGAAAAGGGCATCACCCTTGAGATAACGGCCCGGAAGGGCCATAGCCTTTCAAACGGTTATGTAGCCAGGAAGGCATTTGAAATAGGCGTCCCTTTAACCGTAAACACCGACGCGCACGCCCCGTCTGATCTTATAACAAAGGATTTCGCGGCCCGGATACTTCTGTCGGCCGGTATCGCGGACAACAGGATAAGCGTCGTATTTCAGAATTCAGAAAAGCTCGTAGAAAAAGCACTCCGGAGGTAATATATGCCTAAAATAATTAAAAAGCGCGCGGAAAAAAAGATCCGCACAGAAGAAGATATCAGGGAAACCGTTACGGATATAAGGAAGCGATTGAAGGAGCGGCAGCGCACTCTGGTTTACGCGGCGATTATTTTTGTCGTTTTGACCGTCTCGGTTTCGGGAGCATTCATTTACACAAAGGCGTCTATGAGCAGGGCGCTGGAGCTTGAACTCGAGGGCCACAGGCTATTTTACGGCGACTATCAGGCGCAGGCTCTCACTCCGGCCGAAAGATATAAAAAGGCGCTCGAAAAATTCAATGAATCCTATAAAGCCAAAAAACGGCCTGCCGTGCTTTTATATATTGCGAACTCGCATTACGAATTAGGCAATTACGACGAGGCTATAAAGACCCTCAAAGATCTCACAAACCGGTTTCCCGATTCGGGTATCGCTTCCATAGCGTATTACAAAACAGCGACGGCATATGTAAAAAAAGGCGATACGGACAATGCCCTTAACGCCCTGAAACATATAATCAGCGTTAAGGACAGCGCGCTTCAGGATATGGCTCTTCTGGAAAGCGGAAAGATACTGGAATTGTCCGGTAAAACGGAAGAAGCCGAAGGCAAATACAAAGAGCTTATAAATAAATTTCCTAAATCTGCATTGATAAATGAAGCAAAAGCGAGGATGGGAGAAAAATAGCCTAAGCCTTTTTGGTTTTTGTTTTCTTTGCTTTTACGCCTTTTTTGGAGGTCTTTTTAGCCGCTTTTTTATTCGATTTTTTAGCCGCCGTTTTCTTGTACGACGCCTTTTTAGCGGTCATTTTATCGTCCAGATCAGCGTGATACTTGCCTTTAGGCGGTATCTTTATCTTTTCTCCCGACTCAAGACTTTCGATGCCCGACAGAGAGTTCATGGCTATGATTGCGCCTACCGGAACCCCTGCCTTGCCGGCTATTTTCTTGATGGTATCGCCCTTTTTTACGGTGTAAATATCCACGCTGAACCGTTCTTCCGCCGGAATGCCTTCGAGATTCGCAACAAAGGAATCCGTGGTTCCGGCAGGTATCCTGACCGAGTAGTTCGGGACATTCGGCGGTGTGCTCCAGCGCCTCAGTTCCGGATTCAAGTTCCTTATCTCTTCAACGGTGGTTTCCGCGCATTTTGCTATGACCTCGATGTCCGCGGGGGAATTGAGAGTTACCTCATCGTATTCGAGAGGCTCGTGGTATACCAGATTATAAAAACCGTATTCCTCCGGAGTATTCGCTATCATTGTCGCGGCGATATATCTCGGCACATATTCTTTTGTCTCGGCCCTTATCTGTTTGGTGTGAAGCAGCGCCCAGTAATCTTCGGCTCCGGTCTTCTTTAATGCCTTCATTATCCTTCCTTCGCCGGCATTGTAAGCCGCGAGGGCAAGTTTCCATGAACCGAACATACCGTGCAGATCCTTCAAATAATCCGCCGCCGCGCCGGTCGATTTAATGGGGTCTTTTCTCTCGTCCCTCCACCAGTCGATTACGAGGCCGTATCTCTTTGCGGTCCCGGCGATAAACTGCCAAGGCCCGACCGCCCGCGCCCTCGAATAGGCGTTAAGGTTAAATCCGCTCTCTACTATCGGAAGGAACACCAACTCCTCGGGCAGGTTCTTTTCTTTAAGCACATCCTTCATTATTTCTATATATTTCGCCGACCTTTCGAGCCATATTGAAAACCTTTCCCTTATCCTGTCCTTGAAAAGGTTTATATTCTTGTCTATCGCCTTTACGGCCGTCTCGTTGGATTTATAAGAAATGCCGAGGGGTGAGGGCGTATTTTTATACTGACTGCTTTCCGGCTGATTCACGGCGACCTGCGCATCTGTATTTTGCTTTTCTGCGGCATCCGTTTTATCGGCATTATCCACGGCCGGCTTGTCGGACGCGGTATCCGGCATGGCCTCGGATGTTTCGGGGGTTTTTTGAACGGCAGCAAGCTTATCCTGAGGCAAATCCGACATGCCGATTACAGGATTTTCCTGCTTCTGATGCCTTAATTCCTGAGCAGCGGCAGATGCATCATTATTGTTTGCGTTTGCATCGGCGTACGCCGGAATCCGCGCAGCAGCAAATAATAAGAAGAAAACGAGAAGCGAGAAAATAAAATGCCGACCGCTTGCATATAGCTTTAGGCTTTTCATACAGGTATAGTTGTAACCTTATACAGCCCCAAAAGTCAAGGTTTTTTTCGCGTCACGGCTTGTAAAAAACAAAAATATGTTCATGCATAATGAGGAGAAAATTGTACTCCTTTGACTTCTTGACCCAAAAGCCCGTTGCGCGGCAGTTGTGCTGAACCTTGATGATGTCCTCTTTAAGAACGAATCCGGCAATGCCGATGATTACGGCTTTTTGAGTTGAATGATAGACTCAAGTTTAGGGAGCAGGAAATATTTTTCCGCCATGGTGCGCGGCCTGACCCATGCCGAAAGCGCCAGCCCTCCTATAAGCGCGTAGTCTTCGATAATGCCTTCGTCTTTCAGTTCATCGAAAAAGGAGATGGTTTTTATAAAGGCTTCGATTATAGACATTATTTTTTCTTTATTGCTTTATGGACGGATTTTTTGAGGATCATGGAAAGTTCGAGCAGTTCAAGGGCGATTTCTATATTTTTACCGTTCGGCTTTAAAGGCTTCTTTTTCATGATTGAATTATACACCTAAACCCCTTTGCAGATAAACCGCAGCCCTTGTTTCCAAGGATTCTCACGGCTTATAAAAAACAAAAATATGTTCATGCATAATGAGGAGAAAATTGTACTCCTTTGACTTCTTGACCCAAAAGCCCGTTGCGCGGCAGTTGTGCTGAACCTTGATGATGTCCTCTTTAAGAACGAATCCGGCAATGCCGATGATTACGGCTTTTTGAGTTGAATGATAGACTCAAGTTTAGGGAGCAGGAAATATTTTTCCGCCATGGTGCGCGGCCTGACCCATGCCGAAAGCGCCAGCCCTCCTATAAGCGCGTAGTCTTCGATAATGCCTTCGTCTTTCAGTTCATCGAAAAAGGAGATGGTTTTTATAAAGGCTTCGATTATAGACATTATTTTTTCTTTATTGCTTTATGGACGGATTTTTTGAGGATCATGGAAAGTTCGAGCAGTTCAAGGGCGATTTCTATATTTTTACCGTTCGGCTTTAAAGGCTTCTTTTTCATGATTGAATTATACACCTAAACCCCTTTGCAGATAAACCGCAGCCCTTGTTTCCAAGGATTCTCACGGCTTATAAAAAACAAAAATATGTTCATGCATAATGAGGAGAAAATTGTACTCCTTTGATTTCTTGACCCAAAAGCCCGTTGCCCTGCAATTGTGCTGAACCTTGATGATGTCCTCTTTAAGAACGAATCCGGCCTCTAAAAAGCGCTCCATTACCTTGTATGCGAGGGGGATGTAAAACTTTTTTCTTCTCGTATCGCCGATGAGAATGGCGCAATATTTGTCAGGTTTTAAAACCCTGAAACATTCCCGTGCTACGAGTTCTATTTCATTGCAAAAATCATCTATCGAATGAATATTTGAGAGGTCAGCTTTAATCTTGCCGTCAGAATAGTTGATGATATCGGCATAGGGCGGATGCGTAAGTATCATATCAACCGAGTTGTCGGCAATGGCTTTGAGGTTTCGCGCATCGCCAAGATAGCATTTTTGTTTTTCCGAATAAAGATAATCAAAGTTCAGCCTTTCATTTGTAATTTTGATCGCCTCAGGATTTATATCAATGCCTATTCCTTTTCTTCCTGTAAGCGTGCATTCTATTAAGGTTGTGCCGCCGCCAATCATCGGGTCAAGAATAATGTCGCCTTCATTTGAATATCGCAGGATGAGGTTTCTTACAACCTGCGGAGACCAGTTGCCCCTGTAGTCGGATCTGTGGGTTGCCCAGTTGCCTCTTCTCGGAAAAGACCAAACTGTGGCGCATTCGAGGTCAAAGTTTTCGGGTTGAAGCCCCTTTACGCCCACTACCGCCTTCTAACGATTCTGTTTAGGCTGTCAAGACGATCCTCGATCGTATGAGATACCCACGACATTGATTGGTAATTACGGAGGACCGCGCGAGAGCCTTATTTTGATCGATCTTTGATCGAATCCGATCAAAAAGTCAACAGACTATTTGTAATAATCAAAAAAGTGGTAGAATAACTAAAATTTTGAGTTTTAGGGTGGCAGATGGATTTATGCTTTGATAGGGGAAAAGCAGAGAGATATAAAAGCCCATCTCAGATAGCGCGGGTTTTAACCGAAGACTGGGCTTCACGAAATTTATTTTGTGTCTCATGCAATCAAAATGTATTGCGGACAGCTCGCGATAATACCAAGGTTATCGATTTTGTATGCGATAAATGCTCTGAAACCTATCAGTTAAAGAGTCAGAGCAAGCCGCTGGGAGATAAGGTTCTCGATTCTGCGTATGAGCCAATGGTTGATTCTATTAAGAATAATAAAACTCCCAATCTCCTTGTTCTACATTACAACTCTCAAAATTTCTGTGCAGAGACTCTTTTAGTAGTCCCTCGTTATTTTTTGACTTTATCATGCATTGAAGCACGTAAGCCGCTTTCTCAAAATGCAAGACGCGCAGGCTGGATAGGATGCAATATTGTTTTAAAAGAAATCCCTCTTGATGGAAAGATTCCGATTATTAAAGAAAGAAAAATTGTAAGTCCTGATATTGTCAGGAAAAGTTTCGACAGGTTCAGATTCTTAGCTGAAAAGAAATATGATGTCAGAGGATGGACTGCTGATATATTAAAAATTATCAGAGACCTCGGCAAAAAAGAATTTACATTGGATGAAGCATATCAATTCGACAAACATCTTCAGGCATTACATCCCGACAACAAACATATCCGCCCCAAAATCCGTCAGCAGTTGCAGATATTGAGAGACAAAGGCATCTTGGAGTTTAAGGGAAAGGGGAGATACGGTTTCAGATAGCGTGAAAAGCAAAAACGGGCGATTGTTTATGCAAACATCAATCTGCCTTTCGGCTGTGGAATCGTGCGGCCCAGTTCTTTTGCCGTGTCTATCCATTCTCGGATGATAATCTCAACATTAGCTAACGCTTCCTGATATGTCGCGCCGTCCGCTGCACAGCCCGGCAATTCCGGGACCTCGGAAATGAATGCCTGATCTTCATCACTCCAGTAAATGATTACTTCATATTTATTCATCGGCAATTTCTCCTAATCTGTATTTTATTATTATACTACGAACCTGTTTTACTTGGTAAGGCTTAGAAAACATAGAAAATATAGGAACATTTCCCATATAAATCCCCAAATCCGCTCCGTGAGTCGCCTATGGCTCGTTGAGCCAACGGCTCATAGAGTTGACTCCGCGAATCATAGACCGGCAGTTGCAGATATTGAGCGACAAAGGCATTTTGGAGTTTAAGGGAAAATGGAGATACGGTATTGCAGCTATGGCGTTATAAGCAGTATAATGAACTTACCGGAGGCGTCATGTTAAAAATTGCTGAAAAATATATTGTGGACAATAAAAACAAAAAAATTGCCGTCCAGATACCTATCGAAACATACAATAGAATTGAAGAGGTGTTGGAAGACTATGCGCTCGGGCAGTATATCCATGAAGTAAAGGACGAAAAACCTCTTACCATAGCAGAAGCCAAGAAATTCTACGGCAAAAGAATCCGCTCTTGAAGTTTGAAGTCTTTTATAAAAAGACTTTTCTGAAAGAATTGAAAAAGCTCCCGAAGAAATATACCGATACTATCCATAAACACCCTCCCCCATCCAAAATCCGCTCTATGAGTCGTTGACTCCACGAGTCATAGACCGGCAGTTGCATAGAAATCAGCCTTTTGGAGTTTCAAAATCTCGCCTCTGAAGCTTTTGATAAAACCCTTTTTCTTTGCCCACGCAAGGAGTCCAAGAGTTCCAATAACATTGAGTCCATATCTGTGAGCGGTTATGGTTCCAAATTTTTGGAGAATATGCAGTCTGTTTATTTTAGAAAGGAATACGAGAGGACCTGTATTGACGATAACCTTCATTTAAGGGATGTTACAGCTTTAACTTCCTTTTCTATCTCTTCCGCCTGTATGTTTATTGCCGGTATTTTGTAATGGCCGAGCTTTTCGAGGAAGGACACCCTATCCAATCCAGCCATTTTTGCTGCCTTGCCTGAAGATATCTTCCCAAGTTCATAGAGCTTTGCTGCAGCAAGGAATCTCACCTCTTTGGTAAATTCTGAATCTGAGAGCTTTAGCGTCTGTGGAAGCCCTTCCGGATATGGTATGGTTACTGTTTTCATAGTTTTATTTTATATGAAAATATCAGCTTTAACAACTATTTTTGTCGCATTCCCCCCAATCCGCTTGAAGCGTGTCCCGCGAAGAGCCGCAGTTAATAGTTTCCGCTTGTAAGCGCTGCCTTTACCGAGCCGAGCGAAACCTTCGTTTTAAGCAGGACGGGTATTCTCTTGTTGTCATCCGTAAGCCAGACGAGGATGTCGCCCTTTCTATAGAAGATGCCCTCGGATCTCATGAGCGGCTTTATGAGGATGGTTTTAAATGTGCCTGAAGGTGTTTCTACAATTTCCTTTTTTAAGACCTGCACTTCCATCTTATACAATTTTTTGCTGTCGAATATATCGATAAAAACGGGCTTTCCGACCTCCAATCGTATGCCCCTCAGATAATAAAGGCTTGAGAGCGGATCGAATGTAGAGCCGCTTATGCCGGATTCGGTTTTTTTATTGTCAAGGCGGTTTATGTATACGGCCTTTTTTGCCGTGTGGTCGAAAACAATCTCCCTGTCCCTTTTGTGCTTGCCCTCTCTTATCTTCAACCGGTAATTCTTCGGCGTAAAGGCGAAATTTGCGTACCCCTCTTTTTTAAGAGTGCTTACAACATTATCTTCCACCCGGTAAAAAACGGATACCCATCCGGCGGAAGCCGCTTTCGATATGAATTGTATATCGGAACCGTTGTCCCTTATCTCAAGAGACGCCTCTCCGGTCTTGATTCCCGCCCATGTGAGGTCGTATGTGAATTTTTCCGGAATGCTGAAAGGCTCGGCGTGAGGCGCGCGCGCCGAGAGCGCTGCGATAAAAAATAGGGCTGCGATGAAATATATGTTCTTAGATTTTTTCATAGCGACGGACCGACAGAGATTTTTTATGTTATATTAATATTACTCCATGATAGTGATTCCTGCAATAGATTTAAAGGACGGCAAGTGCGTAAGGCTCCTTCAGGGTAAGAAGGAAGACGCCACGGTTTATTCCGACGATCCCGCGTCAACCGCCAAAAAATGGGAGGCATGCGGAGCAAAATTACTTCATGTGGTTGACCTCGACGGCGCGTTTACAGGCAGCCAGAAAAATATTGACGGCATCAAAAAAATCAGGGGTGCAGTGAATATGGAGATAGAGGTCGGCGGCGGAATAAGAGATATGGAACGGATCGACCTGCTTGTATCCATCGGAATCAACAGGGTCATACTCGGCACTGTTGCCGTAGAAAAACCGGAGCTTGTGAAAGAGGCATGCGGGAAATATCCGGGCAGGGTGCTCGTCGGAATCGACGCAAAGAACGGGCTCGTTGCGGTCAAGGGATGGGTTGAGGTTACGGAGGTCAAGGCAAAAGACCTCGCCGTTAGAATGCAGAATAACGGCGCGGCAGGCATTATTTATACGGACATTTCAAAAGACGGTATGATGACAGGGCCTAATATTGAGGCTACGCGCGAGATGGTCGAATCCCTTAACATTCCGATTATAGCATCGGGCGGAGTATCGTCTATAAATGACATAAAGAATTTGTCGGGAATAAAAGGCCTATGGGGAGCGATAACAGGGAAGGCGATATATTCGGGTGCAATAGATTTGAAAGAAGCGATAAGGATTACGGAGGCTTAATGCTTGCAAAGAGAATAATCCCGTGCCTTGACGTAAGAGACGGCAGGGTTGTAAAAGGCGTAAATTTCGTGAATATCAGGGATGCCGGAGACCCTGTCGACAATGCTATTTTCTATGACGAGCAGGGCGCGGACGAGCTTGTATTTTTAGATATAACGGCCTCTCACGAAAAAAGAAAGATAATCCTCGATGTTGTTGAAAAGACCGCTACGGATGTATTTATGCCGCTTACTGTAGGCGGAGGCATAAAGGTCCTCGACGACATAAGAGACCTCCTTAACGCGGGATGCGATAAGGTTTCGATAAACACAACTGCAGTGAATAATCCCGAATTCATAAAAGCGGCGGCAGAGCGTTTCGGGAGCCAGTGCATAGTCGTCGCTATAGACGCTAAGCGCGTGCATGACTCAAGGTTCGAAATAGATCAAAAGAGAGAAGTTCCCGAATGGTTGAATGTTTCTTCTGAACTCAAACAGAGACTTTTTATCGAAAATCCTTCGGAAAAGGCATGGGAAGTCTATACGCATGGAGGCAGAAGGCCTAAAGGAATAAACGCCGTTGAATGGGCTAAGTATATGGAAGAATTAGGCGCGGGGGAGATACTCCTTACGAGCATGGACAGGGACGGCACAAGGGAAGGGTTTGACCTTGAGCTTACGCGTGCGATTTCAGAATCCGTCTCGATCCCGGTGATAGCATCGGGCGGTGTCGGCAATCTCGAACATCTCTATGAGGGCATCTCAATCGGAAAAGCGGACGCGGTTTTGGCGGCGTCAATCTTTCATTATCGGGAATATACGGTCAGACAGGCAAAGGAATACCTGAAAGATAAAGGCGTGGCTGTAAGGCTGTAAGGTTCGTTTCAGAAGGTTTCTGTAACCTTTAATTTTTTCTCCGGCTGCACCATACATTCATTCAAAACGGCATCATCGGCAGGGGATGTTTTAATCGAAGATTTAATCCCATCAGCAGATACCGTTACCTCGACCTCAGGCAGTTTTTTAGCATCCGAATAACGCGCGCATATCGATGCCGCGAGATTTATATCATCTCCCGTTGCATTGCCGGAGATAATGGTCAGCGGGCTGCCGTATCCTTCAACCCAGAAAAGATAGTCGGTTTTTTCCGCCAATACTTCTATGGCATTATTTTCTTGTTCGTTCCTTCCTACGATAATTTTCATGTTTTCGGAAATCCTGAAATGCCTGCCGAGCCTTAAAAGGTTTATATCCCTTATTGAAGGATCCGGGTTATGCTTAAGCAATTCCTTCAGGCGATAAGAAAATATGGGATCGGTTAAGAGGCATCCTCCTGCCGGTGCGGGATATTCCGTTAAGCCCAGTTCTTTTGCCAAAGCCATCTGGGGTTTTCTTGACCTGCCGTGAAAACCGCAAAGCCTTTCCCTGTCGACAAGTCCCGACTCTTCCGCAATAGTAGGTTTTAAAAGTTTTGCGCTTAACGGCCTGAGAACATAACCCTTCAATCCCGCTTCCCTGTCTATTTTCGGTAAGGTGTCCCTTCTCTGGCTCATCGGCCTTTGTCCCAACACCTCGCCTGTTATGATAAAATCCGCCCCACGCATTTTCATCAATTCCTTTGCCTCTCTCAGCATTAATATCCTGCAATCGATGCAAGGGTTCATGTTCTTTCCGTGTCCGAACTTAGGGTTTTTTACGATATCCATGAACTTATCCGCAAGGTGACAGAGCTTTACTTCAAAGCCGAACTTTTGCGCTGCGGAAAACGGATCTTTCGAGCACGAGGATTTATCGGATATGTCGCATCCGAAGTGGTTTAGAAAGGTTATGGCGGTAACCTCTATCCCCTGCCTCATTGCGACCAATATGGCAAGGGTGCTGTCGAGGCCCCCTGAATATAATGCGATTGCTTTAGGCATTTTTTAACGATTTGAGGAGCGTTTTCGGGGTTGCGACTGCGGTTCCAACCTCTCCTACAACGATTCCGGCGGCGTGGTTGGCTATTATTGCCGCGTCTTCGAGAGACGCCCCGGCCGTACCGGCGAGGGCGATGGCCGCTATTACCGTATCGCCTGCTCCGGTAACGTCGAAAACCTTTTGCGCTACGGTGGGGATATGGGTGACTTTTATATCTTTGGATGAGGTTTTCTCGAACAGGCTCATTCCTTCTTCGCTGCGCGTAATGAGTAAGGCCTTGCACGACAGCCTGTTCAGCAATGCCTTTCCGGCCTTTAACAGGCTTTTTTCGTCTTTGATCTCTATGCCCGAGCCCTGCGATGCCTCCATGATGTTCGGCGTTATCAGCGAGACGTTTTTGTAAAAGTGGAAATGCCCTACCTTGGGGTCTACCGCCACAAACGTATTAGCCGGTTTTGCGTATTTAACGACCGCCTTAATGAGGGATGAGGATATAACTCCTTTTTTATAATCCGAAATAATTACGGCATCGTGCTCTTTAATCGCCCTTTTAATATAATCCGTGAGATGCGCGAGGCTTTTCCCTTCGAGCCTTTTACTGTCTTCCCTGTCGAACCTTACAACCTGCTGGCTGTGAGCTATGACCCTCGCCTTGACCGTGGTAGGCCGCTTGTCTTCTATTATCCCCTCAGTGTTTATATTCCGCTCTTCGAACAACCCTTTCATTATCCTGCCGGCGGTGTCTTTTCCTATGATCCCGGCAACGGATACCTTTCCGCCGAGAGCAATAATATTGTTCGCCACGTTTGCCGCGCCTCCGAGCAGGAAAGATTCGCTGACCACATCGACAACGGGAACGGGAGCTTCAGGAGAAATCCTGCTGACCTTCCCGTAGATGAACCGGTCGAGGATAAGATCGCCGATAATTAGTATCCTTTTGTCTTTGAAGGAGTTGATAATTTTGGCAAAACCCATTATTAAAAATAACTTACGCATGGTTGAAAAATCAAATGTGATTCGGCCAAATCCGTAATGACATATAACGCAAATCTGCTTCAACGCCTTTATAAATGTTATTTTTTATATAAAGCAAGGAAGCTATATGTTTAATCAAATAGAGGCCGCCGATGCGGATAACGGATATAAGAGTATGTGGATGAAAAGTTCCGCTGATAAAGTCCTTGAAGCATATCTGCGTTATGTGTTTCAATGCTTCTTTATGGGTTATGCGATTTGACATTTTATGCAAATATTAGATAAAGTTTTAGGAATTCGGGAGGCATATGGAACACTCGGCGATTCAACTCATACTTCAGGCAGGATATGTTGTTAAGGCGGTCATTGCCCTGCTGCTTTTTTTCTCGGTCGTATCGTGGACAATCATATTTTATAAGTGGAGGCATTTCACAAGGGCCGACAAAGAGAGCTATAACTTTCTGAGGGTATACGAATCCACGCAAAACCCCAAAGACCTTTTCTCTTCATCCAAGAAATTTACAACGAGCCCCCTGTCCAGCTTATTCAGATCGGTATATTCCGAAAAGACTTATACGGAGCGCGACGAGCTTAAAAGAATGCTCAGACGTTATTCGGCCCTTGAATCCGCAAAGTTGGAAAGGTATCTGAACTTCTTAGCAACGACCGGCTCCACAACGCCTTTCATAGGCCTTTTCGGAACCGTGTGGGGAATAATGAATTCATTCAGCGGAATAGGCGCGGCAGGCTCGGCATCGCTCGCGGTCGTCGCACCCGGCATCGCGGAGGCGTTGATAGCGACGGCCATCGGCCTCGCGGCAGCCATCCCAGCCGTAATTGCTTACAACTATTATTTAAGCAGGGCGAACCGCATGATCATAGAGATGGAAGATTTCGCGGAAGAACTTGTCGATTATATACTTAAACATTAATAATGGCATTTAAACCTACCAAACATAGAACGGCCTTATCGGAGATAAACGTTACTCCCCTCGTCGATGTAATGCTGGTGCTTTTGATAATATTCATGGTTACCGCGCCTTTGCTTCAGCAGGGCATCGACATAAACCTCCCGAAGGCAAAAGGAAAGGATTTGCCGCCTCAGGAAAGGATAAACATCGTCATTAAAAGGGGCGGGACAATTTATATGAACGACAATCCCATGTCCATGACCGAAATGAACAAAAAACTCGCGGCAGTCAGCAAGCTTAACCCTAACGTCTTCCTCAAGGCGGACAGGGACGTTCCCTACGGATTTGTTGCGGAAGTGATGGGAGAGATAAAGGAGGCGGGAATAGAGAAGCTCGGCATGATAACAGAGCCGAAAGTAACATTGCCTTAATTTTCTATAATGAAAACCTCCGGCATCTATACCGCCTTTACCGGTTCCTTTTTCTTACATGTCTTAATAATCATTGCGGCAATGCTCATTGCCCGTCATTCTGTCGTAAATAGAATTTCGATGCCGTATGTCGTAGATATTGTGGACGGCCCTTCCGCTGCAGTTTCCGAAGCAAAGTCCGCTTCCGAAGATAAAAGCCCGGCAGCCGGGGATATAGGAAGCAAGCCCTCCGATTCCAAGACGAAAGATGTCTCTAAGAAACAGGACGCCAAAAAAGATGATAGAAGAATCAAGGAGAGCATAGCGGCGCTGCAGGCAAAGAAAAAGATAGAGAAGATGGCGGCACTGAGAAAGGTTGTGGATATCGGAGGGAATAAGGCTTCATCTCAGGGTAGGGCAGCGGTAAGTTCAAAAAATATTAAGGCGGGAGCCAGGGATTCGGGCGGAGGAGATTATTATTCCATGATCGTAGGTAAAATAAGACAGCAGTGGGTATTTCCGGAGAGCATAGATAGGGATTTAATTGCCGTAATCAACATAAAGATAGCGCGTGACGGGAGCGTAACGGTCGATAAGATCGAGAAAGGTTCGGGCAATCCCCTTTTCGACCGCTCTGCTTTAAGGGCCATAAGCAAGGCAAGCCCTTTGCCGCCGCCGCCGCAGGAAATGGAGATGGGAGTGAGATTTAAACCATGAGAGATAGGGTCAAGGGTTTATTGGTTTTTTATTTTTGTTTGTTTATTATTGCCTATTGCCTAACGCCTTCTGCTTTTGCCGAGAAGGTCTACATCGACATAACGTCTCCGGGTATGAAGAAGCTGCCGGTTGCCGTTCAGAATTTTACCGGAGGCAAGGAAATATCCGACATAATAAAGGACGATCTTAATTTCACCGGCCTTTTTGACTGCATTGACGACGCCGCGCAGATAGAACGTCCCGATCAGCCGTTTAATCCCAACAGTTGGAAAGGGCTCGGCGTGGAGCTTGCGGTAAAGGGCAGAGTTATTACGGGCAAAGGGCTGACAGTCGTTGTCTCCGCGTATGATGTTTCGAGCGCGGCTGAAGTTTTAAGAAAGGAATATTCCGGGTCTTCCGACCTCTTAAGGCCGCTTGCACATTCCATTGCGAACGATATATACAAAACTCTTACGGGACAGCAGGGGATATTCAGGACTAAAATAGCATATGTCAAAAATTCCGAACTCTATGTCATGGATTGGGACGGGCAGCGGTCGTATGGGCTCGGAATAAGAGGCGGGATTTTATTGTCCCCGAGGTGGTCCCCGGACGGGACAAAACTGCTTTATTCGGCCGAGCGAAACCGGAGCTGGGATATATACGCGCTCGACATGGGGACAATGAAGGAGAAAAATATCGTGAGGCTCGGCGGGTTGAACATGTCCGGAAATTTTTTCCCGAACAACAGGGAATTTGTTTTTTCGTCGTCAAAGGACGGCAAATCGAATATACATGTCGGAGATATTTCGAACATGAAAGGTTGGAAGCTCGTGTCTTCCCCGTGGATAGACGTGTCTCCGTCGGTGTCGCCCGACGGCAACCATATATTGTTCGTTTCCAATAGATCCGGAAGCCCGCAGATATATATAGCGAATAATGACGGCAACGGCGTAAGAAGGCTCACATTCGAAGGTTCTTATAATACTTCTCCGGCATGGTCTTCCAAAGGGGACAGGATTGTCTTTGTAAGAATGATAGGAGGGAAGAACCAGATATTCGTTATTAAGCCCGACAGCAGCGGCCTGACACAATTAACGGACAGGGGAAATAACGAAGAGCCTTCATTTTCTCCTGACGGCAGGCATATAACTTTCACATCCGACAGGGACGGCGCAAAGGGGATATATCTGATGAGGATTACGGGTGAAGACCCGAAGAGGATAACGACAAAGGGGATTAAGGCGACCGGTCCGAACTGGTCGCCTTAATCCATACTTTTTATTCTTTGGTTATTTCGTATTTCCCGTCTTTGTCTATTTTTATTTTCGCATTCAGGAACCTTGCCTTATATCCGGCTTCTTTCAATGCGTGATAGGCTATTTCAGCCCTTACGCCTGTCGAGCAATGCGCGATAATTTCCTTGTCTTTCGGTATGTCCGCTAATTTTGCCTTTATTTCCTGCGTCGGGATATTTTTCGCGCCCTTGAACATTCCGTCTGCCGCTTCATCTTCATCCCTTACGTCGAGTATGAATTTATCTTTCGGAAACGTCTCTGCAATATTTTTGAAGTCTTCGACGCCTACTTCTCCCGGCCTCGGCTTGGATGCATAAACGATATTCTGCTTAAGCTCTCCGCTCATCACAGGGTTTCCGGCATTTTTCCATGCCTCTATCCCGCCGGTAAGGTAAGCAACATTGGGATAGCCCCATTTTCTTACGGTCTTGAATGCGTCTTCGGAAGTTTTAGCCGAGTCACTGTAAATAATGATGGGGGCTTTTTTGTCTCCGGGCAGCCTGTCTTTTGCAGGCACGATTTCAGAAAGAGGAATGGATGCCGCACCTTTGATATGCTCTTTTTCCGCGGCATCAAGGTCTCTTGCATCGATAAGCACATGGGGCATATCCTTATCGATATGCTCTTTAAGATTGGCTACCGTTGATGCTACAAGGTTGCCTGCTTTTTTCCACTCAGGCATGCCGTCGATAAATATCCTGACCTTTGTGTAGCCTAATTTCTCCGCCTTACCGGCAGAGGACGGGCTGAGCCTTCACGTAGGTCCGGCGCAGTAGAATATGAGAAGTTCGTCCTTCTCCTTAGGCAGCTTAGCAATGTTCTTGTCGAATTGGGCGTCGTAAATATTTATTGCCCCCGGTATAAAGCCCTCGTTAAACTTAGGCGCGGGCCTCGAATCAACGAGTGTGAAGTTTCCCTGTTCGGGGCCTGCGGCAACAAGTTTCGCAAGCTCTCCTGCATTGATAAACTGCTCGTCCCTTATCTTTGCCGGAGGTTTCACGGATACGCTCGCGGCATAAAGGCCGCCGTCTTTTTCCGTAAAGGATATTGCTATTTCCTTTTCCCTGGGTATTTTATTCAGTTTTTCGGCGCCTGTAAGTTTTGTGTTATCGTCGAATTTTACGAGCCATACCGCGGCTCCTGTCTGTACCTGAATGGTCTCGGCCTTCATGGATACATTACCCAGAGCGCCGCGTAAAACCTTTTCATCAGGCTTGTGGCATTGCAGACATGGCGGCGCTGTTTGCGGCTTCGCCTGCGCGGAAACGGTGGAGTTGATAGAAAAGAGCCCGGCTGCTATAAGCAGGGCTGCTGTTATGAGCAATCTTTTTTTACTCATATCTCCCTCCAAATATCGATTAATATGTCTGCCAAAGGCAGAACTTTAGAATTATATATATTCATAATTTATAAACTTAGCATATCATAAAACTTTTGACTTGTAAACTGTTGATTTCAAGAAAATCGAGGTATATACCTTTTATGTAAGGCATATATGCCTTCCTAAATAGGATGTGGGCAAAAAAATAGGGCTGGAAACTTCCAGCCCTATTCAGGTCTTAATATGCGAATGGTTTATTTACAGTCTGCCTTTAAGAAGCTCATCCACTACCGAGGGGTCTGCGAGGGTGGAAGTATCTCCGAGATCCTCAACGTCTCCTTTCGCAATCTTTCTTAATATCCTTCTCATTATCTTGCCGCTCCTCGTCTTCGGCAGACCCGGCGCAAACTGAAGTTTGTCCGGCGTGGCTATAGGGCCTATGACTGTCCTTACATGGCCTATAAGTATCTTTTTCAGTTCATCGGAGGGGGTTTGTCCGTCTTTGAGGGTAACATAGACGTAAATGCCTTCTCCCTTTATTTCGTGAGGAAAGCCGACCACCGCCGCTTCGGCAACGGTCTCATGGCTGACAAGAGCGGATTCCACCTCGGCAGTGCCGAGCCTGTGGCCGGAAATATTTATGACATCGTCTATCCTGCCCATGAGCCAGTAGTCTCCGTCTTTGTCTATCCTCGCGCCGTCTCCTGTCAGATACTTGCCGGCGAATCTCGAGAAATAGACCTCTTTTATCCTCTTGTTTTCAACGTCTCCGTATGTTCCTCTTATCATGCCGGGCCATGGTTTTTCTATGACGAGGTATCCTCCCTCATCCGTACCCGCCGGAGAGCCGTCCTCTTTTAATATAGCCGGAACTACGCCGGGAAACGGCCTGTTGGCCGAGCCGGGCTTCAATGTCATTGCGCCGGGCAGAGGAGTTATGAGTATTCCGCCGGTCTCTGTCTGCCACCATGTATCGACTATCGGAAGTTTCTCCTTCCCTATATTAATGTGATACCACATCCACGCCTCGGGGTTTATCGGCTCGCCCACAGAGCCGAGCACTCTCAAGGAAGAAAGGTCGTGCTTCGCGGGCCATGTTTCGCCTTCACGCATCAATGCCCTTATGGCGGTCGGCGCGGTATAGAAAATATTCACCTTGTGCTTGTCGCAGATGTCCCAGAACCTTCCTGCGTCCGGATATGTCGGGATGCCCTCGAACATCAGGCTGGTAGCCCCGCTGCTCAACGGCCCGTAAACGATATAGCTATGTCCGGTGACCCATCCGATATCTGCGGTGCAGAAATGAATGTCCTCGTCATGATAGTCGAATATCCATTTGAAAGTGAGATTTGTGTAAAGAAGATATCCTGCCGTAGTATGCAGAACGCCTTTCGGCTTGCCGGTTGAACCGGAGGTATAAAGGATGAAAAGCGGGTCTTCGGCGTCCATTTGTTCGGGCTCGCAGAAATTGGATATGTCGGACGCCTTCATCTCCTCGTCCCACCAAAGGTCCCTTTTGGGCTCCATATCTATGTTCTGGTCTGTCCTCTTAACCACTATGACCTTTTCAACAGCAGGGCATTCCTGCAGTGCCGCGTCGGAATTTGCCTTGAGAGGCACGAACCTGCCGCCCCTGACGCTCCGGTCGGCGGTAATCACCATTTTAGACTTGCAGTCCTGAATGCGGTCGCGCAGCGCCTGCGAACTGAACCCCCCGAAGACAATGCTGTGAATAGCCCCGATGCGGGCGCAGGCTAACATGGAGATTGCCAATTCCGGGATCATCGGCAGGTATATCGTCACCCGGTCGCCTTTTTTTATGCCGTGTTTTTTCAGGACATTGGCGAACCTGTTTACCTCGTAGTGTAACTGCTGGTAAGTATATGTCCGGTATATCCCGCTGTCGGCCTCCCAGATGAGGGCTGCCTTGTTTCTGACAGCCGAGTTTAGATGACGGTCAAGGCAGTTATAGGAAGCATTGAGCTTTCCGCCCTGGAACCATTTAATCTCCGGCTTGTGAAAGTCCCATTCCAGAACCTTGTCCCATTTTTTGAACCATGTTATATTCTTTTCCGCCATCTCAGCCCAGAAACCTTCCGGGTCTTCTACGGATCGTTTGTAAATCTTCTCGTACTCCCCCATGCTCTTGATATGCGCCTTTTCGCTGAATTCCTTAGACGGCGAAAACGTCCGGTTTTCAGACAATAAAACCTCGATCTTTCCTGCCTCAGACATACGTGCCTCCCTTTCTTATTATTTTCAAAAAATGATATGAACTTTATTTATAAGTCCCCGGCTGCAATGTCAGCACAATTGCCAGACGGATTATAATGAGCAATACTATAGACAGTCCCGGTGTGCAGCTTTCCTTTGCAAAAGGCATTATCTTCCTCGTTATCCTGTAAACCGGTTCCGTAATTTTTATAAATGCATTCATCATAATGTTCTGCCTGTTCCCGATCATGAGCGTGAGGATTATCCTGCCCATGATCATCCACATCAGAAACGAAAGAGTATAGTTCGTTATTTGTATTATCCAGATTTTCATGTTTTTAAAGCAGGCAGCGGGCGATTACCCGCTGCCTGTACTTATTATATCATTCTGCGTGCGCTTGTCCAGCGCCTTTTGGAATTCTTACGCTTTCGACCAGTTCCTGCATCTCTTTTGTCGGAGCCGCCGTCAGTCTCGATACCACATAAATGGTGATGAATCCGAGCGGAATTCCGAAGAGACCGGATGAGATTGTCTTTATGCCCCACCAGTCGAGGCCGTAGAATCTGCTGCCTATCATGTAGAACAGGCATGTCCCGAATCCTGCCCACATGCCGGCGAGCGCCCCGGCTTTATTGGCCCGTTTGTCCCATATTCCCATAACGAGCGCGGGGAAGAAGGATGCTGCGGCTATGGAGAACGCCCATGCCACAAGCTCGACTATAATGGTGAGCTTGAATGTTGCGACGTATGCCGATATGAGAGCAACGACCACGAGCAGAACTCTCGAAATCGTGAGCCTTTTCAGGATCGACGCCTTCGGGTTCACAATTTTGTAGTAGAGGTCGTGCGAAAGCGCGTTTGAGATCGTGAGAAGCAATCCGTCCGCTGTCGAGAGGGCTGCGGCAAGACCGCCTGCCGCCACAAGGCCTGATACTACATACGGCAGTCCGGCTATTTCCGGGGTTGCAAGAACAATAGCGTCAGGCCCGATTGTCAGCTCATAGAACTGAAGGATGCCGTCGGCGTTAATGTCCTTGAACGATACCAGCCCTACCTTTGCCCAGTTAGCCATCCATGTTGGAAGAGATGCTATGGGAAGGCCGACAATGTTACTCAGCACCTCGTTACGCGCAAACGCCGCGTATGCCGGGGCCGTAAAGTAGAGAAGAAATATAAAGAACAGAGACCACCCTACTGAAATGCGCGCGTCCTTAACCGACGGAACAGTGTAATAACGCATCAGTATGTGCGGCAGTCCCGCTGTTCCGACCATAAGGCAGAAGGTAAGGGCAAGCATGTTCTTCATGTCCAGCCTTGCGAAAGGCTCAAGGTAAGGTTTGATCGGCTTTGATTTGCCGGCCGCCGCGGTTTTGGCCGCAGTCCATTTTTCTTTTGCTTCTTCAGGGTTTTTTGGGAGTCCCTTGATCGCCTTTTCTACAGCCTCCCTGCCTTTAGCAGGCGCGTCTGCGGGAAGTGCGGCAAGTTTTGCATCGAGGTCCTGCTTCTTTTGGTCGAGGCTTGCCGGCAAGCCCTTTATATCCGCGTCGATCTTTGCGACCTCTTTTTTCCATAACGCCCGCACTTCAGCCTCTTTCGCGTCTGCGTTTATGGCCTTTTCTTTCGCGTCTATTTTCTGGAGAACCTGACCGTACATTATTTGCGATATCGGAACGCCTGTTGCTTTATACGACATAACCGTAACAGGCGTAAGATACGCGACGATGAGGATAATGTACTGCGCGACCTGCGTCCATGTAACGGCCTTCATACCGCCGAGCATCGAGCATACGAGAATTCCCGCCAAACCGACGAAGACGCCGACCTGAAAGTCGATGGCGAGGAAGCGGCTCATGATGATACCGACGCCTGTAACCTGCGCTATCAGATAGGTGAATGAAGCCGTGATAGCCGCAATAATTCCGATTGTGCGCGCCGCATGTCCGCCGTAACGCGCTCCAAGGAAGTCCGGAATAGTGTATTGTCCGAATTTTCTGAGGTACGGGCCGAGGAATACCGCTAAAAGCACGTAGCCGCCCGTCCATCCCATAATGTACGCGAGACCGTCATAGCCGAGGCCGAAAATTGTTCCGGCCATTCCGATGAAGGACGCGGCGGACATCCAGTCCGAGCCTGTCGCCATTCCGTTAAAAAACGCGGGGACCGATCTTCCTGCAACATAGTACTCGGATATCTTCGCGGTCCTCGACAATACGCCTATCAAGGCATAAACGCCGATGGTAACGCCCATGAACATATAACCCATAGTCTTATTGGACATTCCCATCTTTTCCGCTATGCCGAGTCCTATGACAAAGGCGATGAAAATGCCGGTGTACATCAGATAGATTTTGCCTAAGTTATCGAGAAACGCCGATTTTTGTTTTGCCATTTATTCCTCCTCCTCTTCCTGCACACCGTATTTCCTGTCGAGCTTGTTCATCTTGAAGGCATAATTGAATATGAGCCACACGAATACTATGAGTGAGCCCTGCGCTGCCATATAGTATCCGAACGGAAAGCCGAATATTACGATGTTGTTCAGATCCTTGGCAAAGAATGCCGCGACATACGTGACGACAAACCAGATTATCATAGTGAATGCCGTCAGCTTTTTGTTTTCGTTCCAGTACGCTTCGAGCGTTTTTTTGTCTGCCATTGCTGCCTCCTCTTTTGTTGATTTGAAATTTAAAGCCTCAAATTTGAAATTCTCCCCGTTTCACCTCCTCTCCCTTAATGTTTTCCTATTCTTATGAGGTCATTAAGCGTCCTTACCCCTAAACCGGGCAGGCGGCTTAAAAACCTCTGAAAAAGCTGAGCGGTTATGAAAGCGTCGGTCAACGCATTGTGAGCTTCCGACGTCCGGATCTGATATTTCTTCGCTATCGAAAACAGGTCGCCGTTTCCGTTCGCTCCGAAATGCCTGCTGGAGTCGCCGCTGTGGACTTTAATCCACTCGTATATCTTGTATGTATCAACCGAGAGATTCTCGAAACGGCGGCCGGTCAGCCTCCTCATTTCCCTGTTTATTACCGACATGTCGAGGTTCAGGAAATGGCCTACAATAATGCTGTTCTTGCAGTAATCGTAAAATTCCGGAAGCAGCATTTCTATATCGGGCCATTCCGCGGCCTCGGACGGCGTAATACCGTGAATCACGACGCTGCTGCCCGTCAATTCGGTTTCGGGCGCCACGACCCTGTAATAAAAATTGCCTACCTCTATCCTGCCTCCCGACATCTTCAGCGCCCCCATGGATACGATGGAATCTTTTTTGGGATTCAGCCCTGTAAGTTCCGTGTCTATGACGACATAAGGACACATGTCTATAGGGGTAGAAAGGTCTATTGCAGGCGCGGGTTTCAGTCCCATGCCCGTTCCTTCGGCCTGTTTTTTGAATATTTTCAAACAGAGCATCAGCTTCCCACCATCCCCGGCTTGTATTGTTCTATAATGATATCCTGCGCCGTCGATATGACCTGAAAGGATTCCTTCAGCGATTTCTTTTCGAGGTTGCTCAGGGTTCCCGGATTTATAAAGTTGTCCGGCTCTGCGGATGCCTCTATCCGCTCTATCTGGTGATGGATCCTTAGAAGGGTTATGAACTCGAATGCCTGCTCAAGCTCGTCTCCGACCTCTTTTATGACCGGATGTTTTTCTTTCAGCGCCTTTATCCTTTCGATGGTGGATGTCTCGGATACGCCTGACTCAAGGGCAAAGAGCCTTACTATATCCACCAGAGGACCTATGCCCCTGAACTTCAGATTCAGTTCGTTCTTGTGCTCCCCGCTCTTTTCGACTATGAAGGTCTTTAGAAAGCCGAGGGGCGGCCTGTTTTTTGTTATCGCGCTCGCCATGCGGGCCAAAAATACGTTCTGGCCTTTTAATGTCTTTATAAGATAATCCCTCAGGTTTTCCGCGAGGCCGAATTCGCCGTATAAAGGACGGAAGTCGAAGAAGATAAGCGACTTGAGAACCGCCTCCGGAGTCGGTGTCGAGATCCAGCGTGAAAAGTATTTCTTCCATTCCGAAAGCGGCCTGCGCCACTGCGGGTTGCTCGCCATGTAATCTGCCTGGCATAAAGGAAAACTACATTTTAAAAGACTTTCCCTTACAAAGAGCGTGAATTCATGAAAATATTTATTCGCCTCCGCTTCTATCTCTTTAGAAGTAATATCCGCGTAGATAAGGGCATTATCCTGATCCGTCTTGAATGTCTGCTCCTTCCTGCCCTCGCTCCCGAAAACTATATAACAGTAAGGAACCGGAGACGCCCCGAATTTTTTCTCCGCGATTGCGAGTATTTTTTTTACAAGCCTGTCGTTCAGTTCGCTGATGATCTTCGCTATATTGCCTGCCTTCGCGCCTTCCTTCAGCAGCAGGCTCACGACGCTGTTTATCCTTTTCGATACGGGTATGAGCCCTTCTATTGTCTGCTGGTTCTCGATATCTTTTGAAAACGACAGGGGCGATGTTCCCTGAAGCAGCATGAGGTCGTGGTTGGTTATAACGCCCTGAAGTTTCCCGTCCTTGATTACAAGGATATGGTGGATATTATGCTTTATCATCTTCAATACGGCCTCGAAGCAGTAGTCCTTCGAATCTACCCGCATGAGAGGTATGCTCATTATATTCTTAACAGGCTCGTCCACATCCCTGCCCTTTGCAACGACTTTTTCCCTTAAGTCCCTGTCGGTCACGATGCCTACCGGCAGGTCTTTGCCGTCGGTCACGATCAGCGAACTGATCTTGTGCTTTGACATTATCTGCGCGGCTTCCTGAATAGATGTGTTGTCCGTTGTCGTGATAACCGCCTTTGCCGCTATGTCGCCTACCTGAGTCGTGAAAAGAAGCCGGTCGCTGCCGCCGTAAAAAAGGCTCTTGCCGTGCATTTCCCTGTAAGTCTTGTCTATGTATTTATCGAGATGCGATTTCAGGAAATATTCCGTAAATACAGGGTTGGAATTGAGCAGCCTTAAAACCGTATCCTTGTCCACCAGATAACATATGGTATCTTCTACGGCCTTTACATTCGACCTTACCTTATCCTTCCCGACGATTGACAGAAAGCCGAAGTTCTCGCCTTCGCCCCTGTAATCTATTACAACCTCGTCGTCGCTGCCGGACTGCATATAAACCTTTACGCCGCCTTTTTTTATTATCCTGAGGCTTTCGCTCGGAGGGCCGTCTTGCTTTAGAATCAGGGTGTCTTTGGGATAAAACTCCATGGATATGCTGTTTGCCACAGTTTTCAGGACGGATTCGTCGAGAAACTGAAACGGCGGAGCCTTCTTTAAAAACTCTATTACGTCTTCTAAAATCATGAGCTATATCTCCCCGGGAAGAAATAAGAAGCAAATAAAATACCAGCCTGAAAATAATTTTTAAAACAATGAGTTGTGTGAATGCTATAGCCGCATAGGCTACAATTTTGTAACTAAAAGTAATGATTATTCTATGAATGCTACTTAATGTAGCAGCTTAAAATAGGCATAAATATTAATGAGTTTGTTTTGAGGTGAGAGATCCTCAAGGGAATCCGTCAATTCCATTTTCTTTTTATAAATAAATATTTGCTATAATCCTGCATGGAAAAATTTAAATTGCAAAGCAAAGAATTTATCGAGTTGAATAATCTTTTGAAAGTCATGGGACTATGCGAGAGCGGGGGTGCGGCAAAGGCTTTTATTGCCGAAGGCCGGGTCAATGTCAACGGCAATCTGGAACTGCGCAAGCGGTATAAAGTGCGTAAAGGGGATATTGTTGAATTTCAAGGCCATAAGATTATTGTTGAATAATATTATTTTTCTACGCTCAAATTCCATCAAACTAATCCGGCTGTTCCATGGCATAAGTTTTCTGAATGGCTTTTTGGGACAATAGGCTGAAGGGCGCTCGCTGAGTTTGTTGTTACCCTTTGTTTATACCCCATCTCTTTCTTTTTTCCCAGAGAGACTTGCGGGTAATGCCGAGCATGTCGGCTAACTGCTGTTCGTTGAATTCATGCTGGTATTTCTGAATAAACGCCTTGGTATAATCTTCTATGGAAAGCTTATCCGCGAGGGTTCGGCACGGGAAGGATTCCTCGGCCTTTATGCCTTCGGGCAAATGCTCGGCCCGGATAATGCCGTCTTCGGATATCAGTATCGCCCTTTCGATTATGTTCTGGAGTTCCCTGATATTGCCGGGCCAATGATAGGCAATGAGATATTTCAGCGCCGCTTCGTCTATGTCGCTTACTGTTTTGCCGAGTTCTTTGGAGTATTTCTGAATAAAGTGCCTTATCAGAAGTTTTATGTCTCCCTTTCTCTCGCGCAGAGGCGGCAGTTTTATGGCGATAACGTTTATTCGGTAAAAAAGGTCTTCCCTGAATCTGCCTTCTTTTACAGAGATATCTATATCCTTGTTGGTAGCGGCTATGAACCTAAGGTCGACCTTGACGCTTTGAGTTCCGCCCACAGGCCTTATCTCACGGTCTTCCAGCGCCCTGAGGAGCTTTGATTGAAGGGCCATGCTCAGGTCCCCTATCTCATCGAGGAATACGGTGCCGTAGTTCGCCTCTTCAAAAAGCCCTTTTTTCGAGGTTACCGCGCCGGTAAAAGCGCCGCGCACATGGCCGAAGAGCTCCGACTCTAAGAGGTTTTCCGGGATCGCGCTGCAATTTATCGGGATGAAGGGCTTATCCGCCCTGTTGCTGTTGAAATGCACGGCGCGCGCGATGAGTTCCTTTCCCGTCCCAGTCTCTCCGAGCAGAAGTACGTTGCTTCGCGCGTCCGCTATCTTCTTAACCTCGGCCAGTATCTTCTGCATGGAGGAATTTTCCCCTATTATCCTGCCGAAGTCGTAGTGCCTTTCTATCTGTTTTTTTAAAAGCGTATTTTCTATCTGGAGCGCCCGTTGCTTGAGGGCGTTTTTGACTATCTGCTTTATCTCTTCGTGAATAATGGGCTTAACCACATAATCGTAAGCCCCTGCCCTGATGGCCTCGACAGCGGTTTCGAGGGAACCGTAAGCGGTAATCACTATCACAACCTGCTCGTGCGATTTTTCCCGTATTTTTCTGAGGAGTTCGATGCCGTTGATCCCCGGAAGGATGATGTCCGTTATCACGAGATCGTAGGCGCTTTTCCCGAGCATTTCAAGGGCATCCTCGGCGCTGCCTGAGCCGGCAACGTCGTAATTTTCCTTTGAGAGGACCCTCTTCAGAGATGTCCTCAATGTCTCTTCGTCTTCTACTATAAGTATCCGCTCGGCCATTATTCTCCCATTCGAATAATTTTAGTGCGCCATGCCTTCGGCGTATTGCCTTTTGATCGATTCCTGCGCCCTTGAAACAATCCTGAACAGTTCCTTCAACATTTTTTGATCGAGAGAGCCCAATGTTTCAGGGTTTATAAAATTGTCCGGCTCTATGCCGGACTCCATTTGTCTATACTGATGCCTGAGCCTGAGGCTCATGAGGAATTCGAACGACTGCGCGAGTTCTTCGCAGAATTCCGCGACTGCCGAATGCCTGTCCTTAAGGTCATTCAACCGTTCGAGGGTAGAGGTATTATACATGCCTATATCGAGGGCGCACAGCCGCGCCGCGTCTATTATCGGGCCGAGGCCGTTCATTTTTATATTAACGGAGCCTTTTTGATCGCCCTTTTTTTCCGGCGTGAATCTTCCGAAAAGGCCGATAGGCGGCCTGTTTTTTAAGATCGTCGCAGCCATATGCGTGAGGAACATTTTTTGGTTCCTGAGCGCCGAACCTAAATACGCCCTAAGTTTTTCGGCGAGCGTAAAATCTCCGTGCACCGGCCTGAAGTCGAAAAATATAAGGGAAGACAGGACAGCCTCCGGAGTGGGTGTATTTATCCATTTTGAGAAATAGCCCTTCCACGCCTTTAAAGGCCCGCGCCATTTGGGATTGCTCGCCATATAATCCGCCCGGCATGCCGGGAACCCGCATTTCACAAGGGCTTCTTTCATGTAAAGAGTGAAATCCGAGAAATATTTTTCGACTTTGTCTCCGTCCTTTTCCGGGTCAGCGTAAATAATCGCGTTGTCCTGATCGGACCTGAATGTCTGCTCCTTTCTTCCTTCGCTTCCGAAGACTATCCAGCAATAGTTAACCGGCGGGGGGCCGAGCCTTTTTTCGGTAATCTCCAGCAGTTTTCTCACAAGCCTGTCGTTTATCTCGGTTATTATCCTCGTAATGTTGCTCGCCTTCGCCTCTTCCTTGATCAGCACGGTTATTATCTTGTTTATCTTTTTCGATACGGGTATCAGCCCGTCCGGCGTGCTCTGGTTTTCTATTTCGCGGGCAACGGAAAGCGGGGACGCGCCCTGCATCATCATGAGGTCATGGCCCGTCATTATGCCGCTTATATTGCCTTTATTTACTATCAGCAGATGGTGGATATTGTACCGTATCATTTTAAGGAGGGCCTCGAAGCAGTAATCTCCCGCCTCCGACTTTATCAGAGTAACGCTCATTATATTGCTTACGGGTTCGCCGACATCCCTGCCTTTTGCCGTTACCTTGTTCCTCAGATCTTTATCCGTTACCACCCCGGCCGGGAACCCGTCCGGATCGAGGAGTACGAGAGAGCTTATTTTATGCCGTGACATTTTATCGGCAGCCTCTTTTATGGATATGTCCTGCGGCGCGGTGATTATATTCCGCGAAGCTATGTCGTTCAGGGTATTGGTGAACAGCAGCTTGTCGCCGCCGCCGTAAAGCAGGCTCCTGTCATGGATCTCTTTA
>Ga0154333_118_pt1 | contig 43861 bp, 48 predicted proteins | sample RifGroA2_FD_115861 | JGI IMG/M metagenome (GOLD analysis project Ga0154333, IMG submission 115861) | Nitrospirae bacterium GWA2_46_11 | reverse complement strand
CAATATTCAACTCCCGCAGCCTTTCTATCTGCTCTGAGATGGCGCTGTAAAAGGAAGTGTCGCCCGTGTGCAGCCTGACAACCATCTTCCCGGCTGAAACGGATATTTTTATTATCTCTGTTGTTTCATCGAGATTCATTGATGCGGAATTGTGGATTTCCGCCTTTATTCCGTTAAGCAGAGCAGGATTCACAAGGCTTCCGGCATAAATTACGACATCGGCGGCATCGAGAGTTTTTTTGCCTTTAATCGTTATCAGTTCAGGGTCTCCGGGACCCGCGCCTATGAAATAAACTTTGCTCATTTTTTTATTATCATCAGCGAGAAGTAATCGAGGTCGCTTTCCTTTATGTCCCGTATATTTCTGAATATCCTCTCATCGTCCATCCCTGCACGAGAAATATAAACCGCCTTGTCCGTAAGGCCGGTTTCGCTTAATATCTTTGCAACATTGCCGAATACCTTGTGAACTTTCATGAGGACAATTGTATCGAATCTTTCGAGCGTTTCTTTTATGCTTTCAGTATACGTTGCGGGCAATATCGCTATTTTTTCATCCGCAAGAGCCAAAGACATGCCTGCCTTTGCGGCTGCGGTATTTATAGATGACACGCCCGGAACTATTTCTATATTCAGTTCCGGATTAAGCGCAAGAAGCTTGTCGTACAGGTAAAAAAATGTGCTGTAAATTGTCGGATCGCCTATGGTTATAAAAGCCATATCAATGCCTTTATTCAGCCTGCTGTAAACGGTCTCTATAGTCTCCTGCCATTTCGTATCAAGCTCGCAATTCTCCGACTCTTGATTATTCCGCGTCTTTCTCATCGGGAAATGGGCCTCTATAATCTCTTTGCCTTCAAGAGTTAATCCTTCGATTCGGGCCTTTTGGACGATGGACAGGGCAAGGCTGTTGCCTTCTTCCCTGCCTTTCGGGACGCAGATGCAAGGAACTTCCCTGAGAACCCTGACGGCCTTGAGGGTTAGAAGTTCAGGGTCTCCGGGTCCGACGCCTATAACATAAAGTTTACCTGTCATTTTTCTCCTGTGATTATGAATATGGGGTTTAAGGCGCTCATATGCCTTTTACCGGCGATTGTTTTCGCCCTCGATACGGATATTTCGGAGATTGCAATATTGAATCCATGCTCTTCAAAACATTGAACTGCGTCATTCATGGTTTCGATCGTCGCGGCGTTTACAACAATAAGCTTAGCCTTAGTTTTAATGACATAGTCCATTATTTCCTTTAATCTTTCGCCGCTGCCTCCTATAAAGACCCTGTCAGGCAAAGCAAGGCTCTTTAATACTTCAGGCGCTTCGCCCTTTATGATTTCGATATTGGCTGCATTAAACCTGCCTTTATTTTCTTTGATATGATCAATCTGTTCTTCGTTTTTTTCTAAGGTAAAGACTTTTAATTCCGGATATAATCTTGCCGCTTCTATGGACACGGAGCCCGAACCGGCACCTATGTCCCAGAATACGCCTTTTTGAGGAAGCCTTAACTTATGTATTGTTACAGCCCTAACCTCATCCTTTGTTATAAGACCTCTCGAATGAGCGAGTTCATTTTCCTTTAAACCGAAAGAGATCGCGGACGGCTGGAAGCCGGCTTCCGACTGCTTGATTATCACTATATTCGGCTCCCCAAAGGTCATCGATGCTATTTCCTCAGGAGTTCCCTCCGAGATATTTTCATCAGAATAGCCCAATCTTTCGCAGACATACATGATGACTTTAGATTTTAAATTTGAAATTTCAGATTGAACTAAAATTCTTGCGATCTCCGAAGGATTATTTTGTTTATCTGTAAGAATCGCAATTTTTGGATGTTTTTGGAGCAAAGCCGGAATATCGGTTATCTCATACGGCAGTCTTCTTCTTTTTTCAGGATGAGGCCCGCCGTGAAGGCTCATTAAAAACGCGTCGTCCCATGATTCCTTAATCCTTGAAAATGCTATTTGAATACATGACAGGTCCGGGATTATCTCAACCATATCCTTGCCGAATTCCCTGACCGCCCTTCTGCCTATTCCGAAAAAGGTCGGATCTCCGGAGGCCAATAAAACAATCCGGGATTTGAGATTTGAAATTTGAGATTTAATAAAATTAATAGTCTCATCCACATTATTAATAACTTTTACTTTATCTTTAACTGTCTCGAACTCATCATAGCCTTTAAAGACTTCAGATAGCCTGTTGGATGCAAGGATGACGCTTGAATTAGAAATAATCTCCCGCGCCCTTTTTTCAAGGGGCTTATAGCCGATGCCTATGACATAGATTTTATTCATTGCCTGCAATTATTTCTCCTTCGTATGATACCAGATGAGGCATGACAGGTATTCCGGATGATATGCCTTCCGCATATTTTTTCGCGGCAGAGCAGACCTTTGTGAAAATTGTCGATTGTTGATTGTTGAACACCGAATGAATGAGATCAAAAATCTCCCGCGCAGTATTGAATTTATGCTCTTTTGAGATTTTAATTCCGATAGTGTTCAAAAATTCTACCGCCTTTTCCGTATCGAGCGCTCCGTGTCTTACATGAGTCTGCGGTGTCGCCATCGCTATCTTCAGCATTTTAGCCCACTGCGCGCAAAGGTATATTTTTTTGAACCCGTGTTTTTTAGCCTCAAGCAGAGTGAATTCAAGATAATCACCCATCATGACATAACATTCATCGGGAAGTTTGTATTTTCTCATGTGAGCTAATTCAGATGCCCTTCCTGCCGAAAGCACTATTTCACTATGTCCCATAGCCTTTGCCACATCCATCGACGATGAAATGGTCGCTGTCCATGCCTCCGAAGATATGGGCCTTACAATGCCGGTTGTGCCGAGTATGGAAATTCCGCCTATGATGCCGAGTCTTGAGTTCAGGGTTTTTTTTGCAAGTTTCTCGCCGTCGGTAACAGAGATAGTAATTTCAATTGACGATGTCGGGGACAGTCCCGATTCTACGGCTGCGCCCGTAAATCCTGGACAGTCCCCTCCTAAATTTGAAATCGCTGCCATCACCGCCTCTTGTATCATCTTTCTCGGAACCGGATTTATAGCAGGTTCTCCTATGGGAACAGGCAATCCGGGTTTTGTAATTGTTCCTACGCCGTTGCCTCCTTTGATAATCAGCGATATCGGGGACAGTCCCGATTCTACGGCTGCGCCCGTAAATCCGGGACAGTCCCCTTCTTGCTTCAATTCCGAACGGTATTCTGAAATTCTCGATGTTGCTGTAATCTCAGCTCCGTTCGTTACATCCGGATCGTCGCCGGCATCCTTTATCACGGATGCAAATGCCGAGTCGTCATCGGCATTGAATCCTGAACTGTGAACTTTGAATGCAACCCTGGTTCCGTCTGGGAAAGGGATTTCAACATCTTTGATTCTTTTTGAACCTTTAACTCCTAACTTCGAACTCAATAAAAGCATCGTTGCCGCCTTTGCAGCAGCGGCAGCGCACGCGCCTGTGGTGTATCCGGAACGCAGTCTTTTTTTTCTCAGCATTCTATCCCGACTCTGGCTTTTATGCCTTTCCTGAAATAATGTTTTATTTCTTTCATCTCCGTAACGAGGTCTGCCTTGTCTATAACCCTTTTATCCGCATACCTGCCAGTAAGGATAAGCTCGATTTCGGGAGGTTTTTTCTCAAGTAGATCGAGAAGCTCTTCGACCGCAATCAGATTGTTATGCACGGCGATATTTATCTCGTCGAGGATGACCACGCCGTATTTTTTAGAAGAGATCGCTTTTTTAATCTCTTCAAATCCCTTCTTTGCGGCGGCTATTTCAGCCCTTGTCGGCTTCCCGCTTTTCAGGAATCCTGTCCCGCATTGCCTCACCGTAATGAGGTCTTTAAATCTCTCAAGGGCCTTATGTTCGCTGCATTTTCTTTTCTTTATGAACTGCAATATGAACACCTTCAGGCCGGCGCCCGCCGCTCTCAACGCGAGGCCGAGCGCCGCCGTAGTCTTGCCCTTGCTGTTGCCGGTATAGACCTGTATATATCCTTTACGCATACCTGTATTCATACTGCATCTGCTTTAGAGAGCCGTCTCTCAGGATATACGGAACCTTGTCTTCCGATATCACTTTAAAGGCGTATTTTATCATCTCTTTGTAAAACTCGCAAAACTCCGCCTTGCGGTACATATTGCCGCGGGCATACATCTCCGCCGGACACGGCGAACCGCATATGTGCCTGAAATCGCATGTTTTGCATTCGTCTATTTTCTCCACGGTTCTCGCCCGGATGGACTTAAACGGTTTGGAATCCATCGCTTTTTCGATAGAAGTCTTGAAGATATTCCCTCCCGAGAATTCTTTGAAGCCGATAAATTCCCCGCAAGGCACCATATCGCCGTTGGCGGTGATTGTCAGGAATGTCCGTCCTCCGCCGCACGGCGAGATGTCGCACATCATGCGCCTTGCGGTAGGGGATATTATCGCGAGTATTACATTGGCGAAGTTGCCCACGACAATTTGCCTGCCGGACTTCTTTGTAATATCTATCGCGGTCTCAACGGCCCTGATCAATTCTTTTGCGAATTCCTTTTCATCCGGTTTTTGCTTTAACGCCCGCGCTTGCGTCACCCTCACGGCATTCAGAAGCACGCACGGCACTTTTTTCTTATGAAGGAATTTTACGTGTTCCGCAAGTGTGTTTACGTTCGTCTTCGTAACGGTCGAGATCACGTTCAGTCCTTCATAACCGTTAAACCAGTCCAGGGCCTTCACAGCCTTTTCAAAATTTCCCGATCCCTTGCCTGTTACCCTTGAGAGGTTGTTCGTGCGGGCATCGGGCGCATCGAGGGATATGCCTACGCCTACCTTGTGTTTTTTCATGAACTCGACATCGCCTTTTTCAAGGAGTAGAGCATTGGTCTGAATGCCGAAAACGAACCTGTCGCCGAATTTTTTTATCGAGTCGAAGAGTATATCTTTTACCAGCAGGGGTTCGGCGGCGTGAAATACTATCACCGGTTTCTTGGGCGATTTTTTGAAATGCACAGCAATTTTTTCGAGAGCCGCATTCAACTCCGGCCCCGTCATCTGAGTGCCCTGTTTTCTTATTTCGGCGGGGATGTAACAATAAGTGCAGTTCGCGTTGCACCTGTCCGTAGGGTCTATGTATACGCAGTTCAGGTCCGCATTAAACCTGAAGTCGTAAAGCTCTTTATCGAGGCTATTTTTTTTCTCCTTGTAAAGCGTCATAAGGTCTTCCGGCATCATGAAATCGCCGTCGCTGTTCTTGGGAATGAGCCCCCAGAAGACGTTGTCGGTATCGAGCGCCAGCTTCCAGTCTGTGTTAATGTCCGAAAAAGAAAGACCTCTTTGATTTTCCTTCATATGTATATATCTCCTTTTAATAATTGTATCGGGGACAGTCCCGATTCTACGGCTACGCCCGTAAATCCGGGACAGTCCCCTTCGCGTTCAAGTCGGAATCGTTTTACAACGGCATCTTCTTGTCCGGCACGTCCCCGTACATCACGAAATGGGTCAGGCCGTTCGCTGTTTTCGCGCATTTCAGGTGATAAGATATTACGCTTGCCTTCTTTTTAGCCGTGTTTCCTTGAGTCTTCAAATTTTTTCACCTCCTTTCTCCTGCGAACTTTATAATTTCCCTTCTCGCCTCTCCGATAGTGAGGGGAATTTTTTCAAAGGACAAATTGTCCTCATGCTTTAGCCGGTAAATCAATTCCGCGATCTGAGGAAGCCTGAGCTTAACATTAGACATCTCTTCCGGCACGGTAAATACCTCTTCCGGCACGCCGCCCCTGACAATGCGGCCCTTGCTTAAGATATAAAGCCTGTCGAGGAAGAGAGGAACGAGGTCAACGCTGTGTGTGGCCATGACGATTGTAACGCCGTTATCCTTATTCAGCCTTGTGAGAAGGTTCATCATCTTATATTCGCCCATCGGGTCTAATCCGGCAGTCGGCTCGTCGAGCAGCAGTATCTCATGCCCCATTGCCAGAAGTCCCGCGATGCATACCCTTTTTTTCTGTCCGAAGCTCAGGTTATGAATGGACTTTTTAGAATAGCCGTCCATTTCAACCGCGTTCAGGGCATTTTTTACACGGCTTATGACCTCACTTTCAGAGAACCCCATGTTTATAGGCCCGAATGCAACATCTTCAAAGACTGTTGCCGCAAAAAGCTGATCGTCCGGATTCTGAAAAACAAGACCTACTTTCTTGTAGATATCCTTAGGCGAGAGTTTTGCGATATCGGAACCGTCAAGAAACGCCCGGCCCTCAAAATTTTTCAGGAGGCCGTCCATTATTTTAAGAAGCGTTGTTTTTCCGGAGCCGTTTGAGCCGAGGATTCCTACGAACTCTCCTTTTTGAATCTCAAGATTAATTCCCGATAGGGCCTCTGTTCCGTCCGTATATTTGAACGAATCGAGTTTAACGGATAATCTTAATATATTTTCCATACAACTCCCATTGCGGTTATGATTGCCGCAGAGGCGATAATCTCGGACACCCTGAAGGGCTTATGTCTCATCATCGGCATGTTTCCGTCGTATCCCCGCTGTATCATTGCCGTTGTGATGTTCCGGCTGCTTTCAAATGCCTTTAACACCAACGAACCCGTGAGAGTGCCGAAGGAGACCAATCCGCGCCTTATGCCCGAATAACCGAGACGATTTTTCTGGGCATTGTAAATGACCGTCGCGTCTTCGAGAAGGACAAAGATATACCGGTACGCAAACATGAGTATTTCTATAAAACCCTTGGGAACCTTCAGCCACGAAAGGGCTGCCATGATCTCTGTAAATGGTGTTGAAAATCCAAGAACGGCTACAACGGATACAGCGCCTAAAATCCTGCCGGCGATCTGCAAGCCGTCAATGAGGCCGTCCTTGTGTCCCGTTATTATGATGCCGAATATTTTTATGGAAAATATGTCTTCCTGTCCTGAAAACAGGAATTTAAGCAATATTACTACGGATGCGATAAAAACAGGTTCTGAAAATCTCAGAAGGAACACCCTCAGCGGAATTTTTATCCTTATGCAGACGGCGAGGCTTACGCACAGTATGAGCAAAGGGAATGCAATCCCTTTATAGCTCAATACCATAGCTAAAACAAGCAGGCTGACGCCGAGCTTTACCCTGGCGTCAACCCTTGAGAGCAGATGGTCTTTTTTAAAGTGCTCGCTAAATATTTCCATTTGTCCGCTGCCGTTCCTTGTTTACCATCAATTCCTTCCAGTAATATCCTGCGATAAAACCGCCGGCTGTCCCTGCGAGGAGGAAGACAAATAGAAGCAGGTCTCCCTGATCGGTATTTATGAACGGCTCTCTTGCCTCCCTGCCGTGCTCCTTCGCGAATTTTTCGACTACGGACTCATCAACGCCCGGCCATTTCGATTCCTTGATTTCGGCTATCGACTGGGACAGTCCCGATTCTACGATGCCTGTCGGCATCCGTAAATCTGGGACAGTCCCCTCTGCAAAGACGCCGGCAGTTAAAAAGCATCCGATTAGCGCCAAAGCGATTATTACAAAAATTTGATTTAGATATGAAATTTGAGATTTCATATCGTTGCCTCCTCTGCCTTGATCACCCTCATTTTCACAAGAAGGTCGGGACGCTTTTTATAAAGGAGCGTAACCATTCCGGCGGTCATAGCGCCTTCAAGGATTCCGAGAGGAAGCTGCGTCGGGATAAAGGCGATGAGGATTTTCCAGAATAACGGCATAAAAGGCGCATCGCCTTTTATGCCTGACGCAAGCTCAACTGATGTGGTGAAGTATGTCGCCCAATCCGCAAATAATCCTGCCATGAAGCCTGAGACCGCCATATTTATCTTCATTGAGCGCAATGCCTTAAAGGTAACAAATCCTGCGAATGAACCCATTACACCCATCGATACGATATCCGCTCCCCATGTGGTCAATCCGCCATGCGCGAGGAAGAGCGCCTGAATGAGAAGGGCAACGGCTGTTATCAATATGCTTATTGCAGGGCCTACGAGTATCCCTGAAATACCTGTGCCGCATGGGTGCGAGCATGTGCCTGCCGTAGGCACGGGTATGGGCATGCATGAGATGATAAAGACCACCGCTGCCATCAAACCCACAAGCGGTTTGAATGAAAGGTCAACAGCCGAGAGTTTCTTCAGCTTATATAACCCCCACGCTACAAATGGGACAGCGATAACAGACCAGAGCAATGCCCAGTTGAAAGGCAATATACCTTCAGAGAGGTGCATTGCATGGGCATTGTCGGCAATAAGCAATAAGAAAGAAGAAATAAGTAGAAATATAATTTGAAATCTCATCGTTTATCCTCCTAAAATCTAAAGGTTATTCCTGCAAGCAGGGTTAAATCCGTCTCCGGCTTGTTAAGCCCGCCCTTTACACCGGCATCAACGGCAATGCTTTCAGATATCGAATAGATCAGCCCGCCGAGTATAAATGCAGGGTGTGTATTGGATGTCTTATCGGGATTTTTTTCCATCCCGATATTTCCAACAACCTTTAGCTCATTTATAATCTCCACTTCAGCGGCAAGAGATGTATGCCATATGTCATTTCTGTTTGCATCTTTGTCTGCCTGAAGCTTGTATCCGTTGTGTGTATAGCCTAAATTTAAGTGAAATGCCCACGGTTTTATCTCCTTTGTGGTTATAAACATCACGCCATATGACAGCTTTCCGTTACCCAGCCCTTTATTCTCATCCCCTGTCGGAAGGGTAATTCCGGGTTTTAGCGCAAAACTTAATCCTTCATGTTCGTAAAACCTCCATTTGACCTCCAATGACATATCCGCTATGCCGTCTCCCTGCTCGGTTTTATCGGTGGTGACAATTCCGTCTATTCTTGTCTTTTTCCATTGATACGGAAGCCCGAGAACAATATCGACATTATCGGTTATGCCGTAAGAAAGAACGGTTGCCAGTTCTCCGCCCGTTTCTTTCTTTGTCTCCCATTTGTCTTCATCGGAGTTATACTGTTGCTCTTTTTCCTTTGTAAATTCGCTGTTCACTTCAAGCTGAAATTTTCCCTTTCCCTGCGTGCCTGTATCATCCGTGATGAGAGGATGAGCAGCAAATGCCCATCCGGACCACAGCAGCACTATCACTATTGTAAGAACTCTTTTAAACATATCTTTCTCCTTTTTCATCGAAGTTTTGGAATGAGAGGTCTTCCGGCTCAGGGCATTTTGAGCACCGCTGAAATTCATTATCAGCGCTGCTTGTTTCTACTTACCCGCCTTCCCATCCTTCGACAAGCTCAGGACAGTGGCTTCATTGGGCTTTCGTTCCCTTCACGGCTGCGGGACAGCAGGGGATTCGCACCCCTTTCCGCTTCATCATTCCATGTTTTTACAATTTTCGTTTTCCATTCTACCTGCTCAAATATTTGTCTCTTTTCATATATCACCCCCTTTTGCCATTTTCAACAACGCGTTCACTATCGCTACCGCCACGGGCGTGCCGCCTTTCCTGCTCAGATTCGTTATAAATGGAAATTTTTGAGCCGACAGCAATGCCTTTGATTCAAATGCCTTAACAAAGCCGACAGGCACGCCGACGACAAGGATCTGAGATTTAAGATTTGAAATTTGAGATCCGGAACTAAAGACATCAATTACTTTCAATAAAGCGGTCGGTGCGTTGCCTATGGCGATTATTCCAATATTATTGTTCTCTTTAAGGGCTTTTTCAACGGCTATCTCCGAGCGAGTCTTTCCCGTCTCTTTTGAAAGCCTGACCACATCCTCGTCATTAATATTGCAGATAACCTTTCCGCCAAATGGATCAAGCCATCTTTTAATAATCCCTGTTTTAACCATTTCTATATCGGTAAGGATATTTTTGCCCGCCTTAATTGCTTCAAGCCCTATCCTTACAGCATCGGGATGAAACATGAGTGTTTTTTTGAATTCAAAATCTGCGGTCGCATGAATTACCCGCTTTATTATCGGAACCTGCTCGGGCGGGAATCCGCTCAGGTCGGTTTCCTCAGCTATTATCTCGAAGCTCTTTTTTTCTATCTCATCAGGTAAGAGTCCGTTTGCTGCATGTATCCTTTCGACTACGACCTGAACGAGCTTTTCATGTATTCCAAGCGGTTCCGTATAGATAAATTCTCTGTCCGGATATTGTCCTTCGGCCTCCTTTATTATTTCAGGTATGTCTTTTGTAACATGCATCCCGCTGCTTAAAAAATAGGGGTGGATAATTATCTTTTTCGCGCCTTCCTCGACGCATTTCTTTATCGTATCCGCGATCTCCGGCTCCGCGAACTGGAGATAGGCCACCTTCACACAGTCATCGGCGCAATCCGGATGAATAGCGTTGTGTAAAAGCCTGCCTGCGAGTTCGATATTATTGGCGTCTTTTTTCGGACTGCCGTGTCCTATGAGTATGATGTTTTCCACGAGGTCTCCTTTATGAAATCTACAAAATTCACGGCTGAGCCCGGATTGCTTCCGAAATGGACATGCACATAGCTTGCGAGCGTATTTTTAAATTTATAACCTGATGCGTTAATAAGCTCGCCGTGATTGTTTTTTGTTGAATAAATTCCGGCTATCGACGAGGACTGTCCCGATTCTACGACTTCGCTAACCCCACCTAACCTCCCCTTATCTAAGGGGAGGCAGGGAGGGGTTACGGGGACAGTCCCCTCCGCTTCTGCCCGCGCGCCGGCTTTTATTTCGGAATAGTGGAACTCATGCCCCCTCAGTCTGTCGCCCTTTTTACCTACGATGCAGTCATCCTTTAACTCGATCTCTCTATAACCCAAATGCGCTCTTCCTCTTTTCATCTGTGTTTCAAATGGGAATACATCGGCCGTTTTGAAAAAATTTCCATTAAAGTCATGTATTCCTTTAGATAGATACATCAAGCCTCCGCATTCCGCATAGATAGGCCTGCCTGCATCAGACCATTCCCTGACGGATGCGAGCATGGATGCATTATCCGATAATTCTTTAGCATACAATTCCGGGTAGCCTCCTCCGATATATACGGCACCGGCTTCCGGGATAACCCGATCATAAAGAGGGCTGAATTTTATTATCTCTGCGCCGGCGTTTTTTAATAGGTCGAAATTGTCTTCGTAATAAAAGCAAAATGCCTTATCATAAGCGACCGCGATTTTTATTGTCGATGTCGGGGACAGTCCCGATTCTACGGCTGCGCCCGTAAATCTGGGACAGTCCCCTTCCTGCCTGGATGCTTTCCGATGATGAAGCGGAAGGGAGTTATTCCTGCCTAAAATGGCCTCTAAATTTATATATTTAAAAACTGCGTCTGCAAGCTTTTGTATTTTTTCATCCGCAATCGGATTTTCTTCCGCAACCGTTAATCCCAAATGCCTGTGAGGTATTTCAAAATTCAGATCTCTCGGCAGATAGCCTAAAACCTCAACGTCATGGACGCTCTTTTTAAGCCTTTCATAATGTCTGCCTGAGGCCACGCGGTTAAAAATTACGCCTGCGAGTTTGTTCCGGCAATTGTTATATTCGCCGAATCCTTTCACTATAGCGCCTGCGCTTTCAGCCATGCCGTAAGCATCGATGACGAGGATGACCGGAATATCGATTAAGGCTGCAAGCCTTGATGTGCTGAAATCTCCGTCATACAGACCCATAACGCCTTCCACAATCGAGACATCCGCATGCCGGGAGTTTTTATAAAAGCAATTCTTCACGTATTCCTCTCCGCACATCCACATGTCGAGGTTTCGGGAATGCCTGCCTGTAATGACCTTATGCAACCCGGAATCTATGAAATCGGGTCCGGCCTTGAATGATTGCACCTTTAATCCCTTTCCCCTTAAAGCTGCGAGGATGCCGAGCGTTACGGTCGTTTTCCCGCACCCGCTGTGGGTGCCTGCTATTACCGCGCCGGTCATAGGTTTGCGATCTCCTTTATAAGGCGCATGTTTTGTTTATTCGATTTTACCGCGATTCTCATGAATGTTTCGTCGAGCCCCATGAAGTTTGAGCAGTCTCTTATCATAATCCCATTTTGTCTCAGCTTTGCAGTTATCCGTCGAACATTGTCATGTTTTGCCAAATAAAAGTTTGCTGAGGATGGGAAATAAGTAATGCCTAATATTTTCAAGCCGTCTTCGAGGGTCTTCTTTTCATTTTTTATAAGCTTGAATGTTTCAACGGCATATGCATTGTCGCTAAGCGCTGCGATACCGGCTGCCTGAGCAAGGGTGTTTACGGTCCACGGCTCCTTATATTTTTTGATAATTTCCTCTATAGTCATGGGGACAACGCAGTAGCCTATCCTTAATCCTGAAAGGGCGTAAAATTTTGTCATAGAGCGAAGCACAATAAGATACGGATTGTTTTCAACCTCTTTTACAACGGAATGCTCAGGCACGAAATCTATGAATGCCTCGTCAACCACAAGCCAGCATTTAAGCCTTTGCGCCGCTGCGGCTATTTCCATAACCTCCTCTTTGGTCAGAAGCCTGCCGGTAGGGTTATTGGGATTGCAGAGAAATGCGACATCAACGGAGGTGGTGAGCGAAGATTTGTATGTTGCCGATGAACTGCTCCCCGACATCGCGGCAATGAATTTATCTATGTTAAGGTCAAACTTATTTTTCTCCCATAGGATGAAATATTCGACTTTTTTAGGATCGCCGACGGCCCTTTCGTATTCAGAAAATGTAGGGGCGGGAATTAAGACCTTTTCAGGCTTCAATGCCCTGACAACAAGGTAAATAAGCTCCGTACTGCCGTTCCCGCACATTATCGATTGCGGATTTACGCCTATATGCTGTGCGATTGTCTGAGTGAGCGCTTTCGCGTCCGGATCAGGATAGTTGAACAGGTGTTTGCCTGTTTCTTTTATTGCCGAGAGCACGCCTTTAGGCACTCCCAAGGGATTTATGGAAGCGCTGAAATCGATGATCTCTCGTTCATCCGTATTGAGTTCCTCCGCAAGCCTGTATATATTGCCGCCGTGAATAGGATTTATCTTTTGCTCATCCATAGATTCCCCTCGCATATAGAACGACCGCCGAAATCACGATGCCTGCGACGGACGAAAACATTACGACCTTTATTGTTTTTTCCGAGGCTGCGAGATAATCGACTTCAGTTTCAGTTCCTATATAAGGTTTTTGTACGATAATGCCGCCGTAGGCCGACGGCCCTCCGAGCCTTACTCCGATGGCGCCTGCCATTGCCGCCTCCGGAATTCCGGCATTAGGGCTCGTATGTTTTCCGCCGTCTCTAAACATAATCTCGATTGAAGCAAACGGGTGAATGGGTGAACGGGTGAATAGACGAATCAAAAGAGATGATAGAACAATTAATATCACTGTAATCCTTGCCGGGATGTAATTGGCAATGTCGTCGAGGCGCGCGGCAGCCCATCCGAAGTTTTTATATCTGTCATTTTTATAACCGACCATCGAATCGAGAGTGTTTATTGCCTTGTATGCCATTGCAAGCGGAAGCCCTCCGATTGCGAGATAAAACAAAGGAGCTATGATGCCGTCTGAGAGATTTTCGGACAGGGTCTCTATGGTCGCCTTTAATATCCCTTCTTCCGAAAGGTTCCGGGTATCCCTGCCTACGATCATGCTGAGGTTGTTTCTCGCGGTTTCGATGTTTTTATTTTTCACTTCCGTTATTACAAGCCCGGCGGAATTTATTAATTCTCGGATAGCTATTGTTGTGGATGAGAGATAGACAAGAAGAACTCCGGCCAATAAGGATAAGAATAATGTAGAAAGGCGCAGTAGAAAAATTAGAAGCAGTGAGGACAATAATAATGCGCTTACAAAAACAGAGCAGGTAATTATTGCCGTTAAAAGGATGCCCCCCATTTTTTCCTGAGACGGAGATTTGAAATATTTTCTCAGGAATATTTCGGTTTTCGTTATCGCTTTTCCGATAATCCTTACCGGATGCGGCAGCCGGCGCGGATCTCCAATGGTCATGTCCAGCAGGAATGCGAGTATAAGTATTGCGGGCGGAATGCCGAATGCCGAATAGTTTGATGTCATAAGCCTATAATCCTTTTTATAAAATCCATATCGATATTCTCTTTTACGATAGATGCAAGGCTTTCGATGGCTTTATCTTTTATGTCCGAGTATGATGTTATTGAATTCATAGTGTCGAGCCCTTTTGTTTTTCGCGCCTGATCGATAATTTCCCTCCTGAACGCGTCGTTATCAAAGATGCCGTGAATATAAGTTCCCCAGCAGTTGCCGTTCATCGAGCCGTCCATAAAAAGAGTTGAACCGTTCAAACGGTTCAAACTGTTCAACTCGATTAGACGATTTATTCTGAATAGCCCTATATCCCCCATGCTTTGTCCCATATGGATTTCGTAACCTTTTAATGGCTGATAGCTCATAGCTGATAGCTCATAGTTTTTATCGCTATGAACCATGAGCCATGAGCCGTCAACTATCTCTGCTTCTACCTGCGACGTTACTTTTGTCTTATCGAATGCTGTCTCTATATTCAGAAGACCGATGCCGTCAATCTCTTTGTGCCTGCTTTCAACGCAGTGAGGGTCATATATCTTTTTGCCGAGCATCTGGTATCCGCCGCACATGCCTATAACCCTGATGCCTTTTGAATATGCCTGCTTTATGCTCTCATCGAGGCGGTTTTCTTTTAAAAGTATAAGGTCTTTTACGGTATTTTTCGAGCCGGGAATGATTACGATGTCCGCGTTTTCTATATCCGAGGGGTTTGAGGAATAAATAAGCTCCACGTCCGGTTCATACGAGAATGGGTCGAAATCGGTGAAGTTGGCGATGTATTGCAGCCTGACAATAACTATTTTTATCTGTTTAAACCGTTCAAACGGTTTTATCTGTTTAAACCGTTCAAAGAAAAGCCCGTCTTCTTCGGGCAGGCCTATTTCTTTTATATACGGGAGCACTCCTATCACCGGCTTTCCTGTCTTATCCCGTATCATATCGAGTCCGGGTTTGAGTATTTCTGCGTCGCCCCTGAATTTATTTATCACAAATCCTTTTATGTGCCTGCTGCTCCTTCCGAGGAGCTTAACGGTTCCGTAAATTGAAGCGAAAACTCCTCCCTTATCTATGTCTCCGACCAGGATTACCGGCGCTTTAGCATACTTAGCGGCAGACATGTTTACAATATCGACATCCATGAGATTTATTTCCGCCGGGCTTCCCGCCCCCTCCATAATTATAAGGTCGTGTCTTAAAGAAAGCCTGTCAAAGGATTCTTTGACCGCAGCCCACGCGGTTTTTTTAAAGGCATAATATTCCTGCGCCTTCATCGTCGAATGAACCTTTCCGTGAACGATTACCTGAGAGCCCATTTCACCTGAAGCCTTCAGCAATACCGGATTCATATCCGCTGCCGGCTCTATTCCTGCCGCCTCCGCCTGCAATGCCTGAGCCCTTCCTATCTCCGCCCCTTCCGCGGTTATGTAGGAATTCAAGGCCATGTTCTGCGCCTTGAACGGCGCTACCTTTATCCCTTCGTTTTTGAATATCCTGCACAGGGCGGCGGTAATGAGGCTCTTTCCCGCTCCCGATCCTGTTCCCTGAATCATCAATGCCTTAGCCAAGAGCAACTCCATTCAATAGTTTTACGACAGGATATTTGTCCCAGAATTCTATGATATTTATTGCCGCGTTATCCTGTTCTATCCTGAATATATTTTCTAAAGGAATCCCGATAACATGGCAGAGTATTATCCTGTTGACTCCTCCATGAGCCGTTATCGCAATATTCAATGATGGGGACAGTCCCGATTCTACGACTCCGCTTTGCTTAGTCCGTAAATCTGGGACATTCCCCTTATGATTATCTATAATTTTGTTCAAGGCAGATATTACCCTGTCCCTTACCTCAAGCGTGCTTTCGCCACCCACGGGACTGAATTTAAGAGGGTTACCCGCCCACGCATCGAATTCTTCGGGATACTGTTCCCTGATTTCATTGAACGACATGCCTTCCCAAATACCGAAGCTTCGTTCTCTCAAATCGGATATGGCTATCGGAGTTAAGCCGAACGGCTCCGCGATTATCTCCGCGCTCTTTAACGCCCTGCTCAGCGGCGAGGAGTAAACCGCAGAGAGTTCCGGAGTTGCCGCGGCACGGACTGTCGCACTTATGAAGGCAGCCGCGCCTCTGATCTGCTCGATTCCCTTTTCGGACATAGGAACGTCGATGCTGCCTTTATAGCGCTTTACCTCGCTTCCTTCCGTTGCGCCGTGCCTTATTAAATAGAGAGTCGTGACCATGTTATCATCGCCAATAAAAATATTATCTCTGCAAGCTCGCTGACAGCGCCGAGCGTATCGCCGGTAAGACCGCCGAATTTTTTATTAGAAAAATAAGCGGACATAAGACAGAAAGAGTACAGCACGCCGGAGAAGATCGCATAAAAGGCGTACTGATTTTCAAACGCATAACGGCTCGCAAGAGTTTGAATCGATATTATCACCAGGATAAGAAGAACGGTGGAAATCGCAAATTCTTTGAAGCCGGTTTTGTTCAGAAAAATTTTTCCTAAGCCGTCCTGCCGAGCCGCTTTTCCGTGTATCATGGATACAACCATCGCCCATTTGGAAAATACCGGCATAAAAAGCAATGACGAGTAATAAATAAACGGCAGAAAATGCGAAAGGTTCTTAAGCGCGGCGTATTTAAGGCCGAGAGAAAAGATTATCGCTGCCGCGCCGATAGGCCCCGCAGCCGAATCTTTCATAACCGAAAGCCTTCTCTTTCTGTCGGCATCCATATCTCCGGATGATTTAACCGCAAGCGCGTCAAAGGTGTCCGAAAGCCCGTCGATATGGAATGCTCCGTTTAAGATGACAGACGCGAGGATTACGAGGCATATGACGAGTTCCTGATGGAATAATAAGCCCGCTCCATAATCGACGGCTATAAGCAAAATTCCCTGAATCAGCCCGACTATGACGAAAAAAGACGCGCTTTCGGCTATAGCGGCTTCATCCGCGGACGTATCGGTTTTAACCGGGATTATCGTCAGGAACTGAAACGCGATCAACATCCGTTTTATCATTTGACTCCAAACTCCGAATGAACTCTAAGATTTTTCCGAAACCCCGGCCTCGCCGAAGGTCGCCATCTCTTTGTAGATTTTCAGTCCCGCCTCTATCATGAGCATCGCCAGTGCCGCTCCTGTGCCCTCTCCGAGCCTCAAGTCGAGGTCAAGTATAGGCTTTAATCCCATTTTATCAAGCATCGCTTTATGACCTTTCTCCACGGAATTATGGGCCGCAAATATGTAATCTTTAACCTCAGGCTTGATGCAATAGGCTATAAGAGCTCCGGCGGTAGAGATAAAACCGTCGATGACGACCGGTATCCTGTTCGCCGCCGCGCCCAAGACAAGCCCTGCAATGCCTCCGATCTCCGCGCCGCCTACTTTTGAAAGAACATCAACGGCGTCATTTGGATCCGGCTTGTTTAGTTTTAAGGCATTTTCGATGACGGCGATCTTTTTTGCGAGAGATTCGTCCGTTATGCCCGTGCCTTTGCCTGTAACCTCCGCAACCGGCTTGCCCGTAAGAATCGATGCGATAGCGCTTGAAGGCGTAGTGTTGCCTATCCCCATATCGCCGGTGCCGAATATTTTATAGCCCTTTTTCGCGTAGCCGTTTGCAAGCTCGATCCCCGTTTCTATGCATTTCATGGCTTCGCTCTTCGTCATTGCAGGACCCTTCGCGAAGTTTTTCGTGCCTTTTACCACCTTCATTTTTGCGAGGCCGGCAATCTCTCCAAAATCGTGGTCAACGCCTATATCCACGACAATGACTTCTGCTCCGGCGTGCCGTGCGAGGACGTTTATCCCTGCGCCGCCTCTGATGAAATTAAGGACCATCTGCGTGGTGACCTCTTTAGGGAACGCGGATACGCCTTCCTCGGTGACTCCGTGATCTCCCGCAAATGTGAAGATTACCTTCTTGTCAAGCAAAGGACTTTTGTTTTCGGCAACAGCAACAAGCGTTCTTGCGAATTCCTCAAGCCTTCCTAAGCTCCCTACGGGTTTTGTGAGATTGTCGAGATGCCTTTGAGCCGTCTCATGCCATTCATTGTCAACCGCTTTGATATTTTTTAACATACTGCTTAACAAATCCATTCTTCATGCCTCCTGCTTTATTTTTAAAGGAATCCCTGCTGTTACGGAATATACCTCATTCGCAATGCCCGCAACCTTTTGGTTCAGATAGCCTGCCGTGTCCCTGAATCTCCTTGACAGCTCATTATCCGGCACAATCCCCATTCCCACCTCGTTAGAGACGGCGAAGAGCGGACATTGGACAGCGGACAGCGAACTGCAAAAAACCTCTATTTCCGTTTCAATGTCTTTATCGGCAAGGATCAGGTTGGAAAGCCAGAGGGTCAGGCAGTCTATAAGGATTACGTCATACTGCGCATGGATATTTTTTATCAGCGCCGCTATATTGAGCGGCTCTTCTATCGTGACCCATTCTGCTGAACGCTCTTTTTTATGTTTTTCTATACGCTCGCTCATCTCATTATCCAATGCCTGTGCAGTGGCAATATAAGCTTTTTTGCCCGAATGCACGGACGCCTTCTCAAGCGCAAACCTGCTTTTGCCGCTCCGCGCTCCGCCGATAATGAATGTTATCAATTAGTTGCCTCCAAAATAAAAAATCCTCAGAGCTATACGCCCCGAGGATTGCACCCTGTTTCCTTCATCCCCGCCTTCCTCCACGAGAAGGCATTTATTCGTTACCCGGTATGATTAACGCGTTACGAGTCTTTCAGGCAGGTCTTCTGGCTCCCGGTTCACTTTACTCACCGGCCTTCCCACCCTCTTGGGCAGTGGCTTAGTCGGTTTTTATCCCCGGTTACAGCGGCGGGACCGCTCCTGAATCTAACAGGATTCCCTATCATGCCTTTCGGCGCCTGAATGCGTCTATTTTATACGATTAGTTGCCGGAAATGTCAAGAGAATGGAATAAAAGACAGCGGATTTTTATATCAGGCCGGGCTGGGTTTCGGTCCAGTTGACCTGAGCCGTCAACCGCCTGACAAGCATTAATCTTTCTTCCGGCGAGAAGTCGAAATAAAGGGAGCTTTCCATGAGGATAGATATGATTTCTTTTACCTTTTGATGTTCCATCAGCGTCCTCCCTCGAATCCCGTCTTATTTTAGTTATCGGGATAAAAGAGAGGGGCTTTATGGAAAGGCAATACCCATATCTCTGGTGGAGGCGGCGGGAATCGAACCCGCGTCCGAAAGCACTACTCTCAAGCCTCTACATGCTTATCCAACCTATTTAATCTCGGATACCGGAATGCCGGTCGGCGGGCCCGCCGATATCCTATCCCTTTGAGCTTTCGTCAGGGTTAAGGGAGTTGCCTGACGGCATCCTGCTGATTGACGCTTTCCCTAAGGCACAGGCAACCTTAGAGGAGCGTGCTGCTATTGGTTAAGCAGCGAGTGCCAGTTCGTTGTTGGCGTTTGTGTTTTTCCCATCTTTTTAGGTGGTGATGGAGCCACCGCATGCCACTTGAGCCTCATAACCCCCGTCGAGCCCTATCGCCCCCGAGAGACACTTTAATTATAACATATTTATCGTCTCTTCATCGCCTTTTCTATATCCCTCTTTGCCTCCCGCTCCTTTATAGACTCCCTCTTTTCATACTGCCTTTTGCCCTTTGCAAGACCCACTTCAACTTTCGCGAACGACCCTTTGAAATATATCTTCAGCGGTATAAGCGTGTAACCCTTCTGCTGCATCTTGCCCCGTAGCCTTTCTATCTCTTTTCTATTGAGCAGAAGCTTTCTCGTTCTCAAAGGCTCATGGTTCAGGATATTGCCGTGAGAATAAGGACTTATATGACAGTTGAAAAGGAATGCCTCGGATTCTTTGATAAGCACGTAGCTGTCCTTGAGATTCGCTTTGCCGTCTCGCAAAGACTTAACCTCTGTGCCTAAAAGCTGTATGCCTGCCTCAAAAGTTTCTTCGATGCTGTAGTCGTGGTATGCCTTTCTGTTCTGACAGACTATCTTCATAATATTTATGATAGCAGTATTGTGATTGAACTTTGAAGTCTTATTTCATTATAATTCAGTTCAGCTATAAAGGCGGAGGTTTATTTTATGAAGAGGTTTTTGATCGCAGCGATTATAACGGCGCTTTTTATTGCAGCGTGCGGCAAAAAGGAAGTTAAAAAAGTATCGGAGGATTCAAGGGTAGCGACCGAGGCTTTCGCCCTTGCGGAAACAATAAGGGCGGCGTATGCGAATAGGGATATGTCCGCTATCGAGAAGAATTCCACCCGTGAGGGAGCAAGAGCGATTATCGGGGGCATGAAGGCGTTCGATTCCGTAAACCTGACGTTCAATCCGGCTTGGGTCGAGATAGACGGCGATACTGTTAATCTGAATGTCTCATGGAAGGGGATATGGAAGATAGGCGGAAAAACCATTGAAGAAAGGGGCATGGCTGTTTTTGTCTTAAAGGGAAGCCCCTTGAAAACGGATAACGTATTAAGGGCTAATCCTTTCAGATATCCTCAGGATTAACCTCCAATATCCATTTTCCTTTCTTTGTCGGCATCTTCAATGCCCGCTTCAACAGGGCTATAAATTCGGAACGCGGCATTTCCTTAGCGCCGAAACTCATGAGGTGCCCTGTAGTAACCTGACAGTCTATTAATTTAAAACCCCATTTTTTTAACTGCCTTACGAGCCTTGCGAATGCAACCTTTGATGCATCGGTTTTTTTGCTGAACATGGATTCCCCGAAAAATACTCCACCCAAAGACACCCCGTAGAGCCCTCCTGCCAGTTCTCCGTCAAGCCGGCTTTCCACCGAATGCGCGAACCCCGATTTGTGAAGATTTATATAGGCACTTATCATTTCCTCTGTGATCCATGTGCTGCCGTGCTTTTTTTCGTGCACTTCCGCGCAATTCCGGATGACCTCATCGAAAGCGGAATCGAAGGTTATCTCGTAGATGCCTTTATTGATAGCCTGCTTCAGGCTGCGGGATATTTTCAATTCTTCCGGTATTAATGCGAGCCTCGGATCGGGAGACCACCAGAGTATAGGGGAATCTTCCGAATACCACGGGAAAATCCCGAGAGAATATGCAAGTAAGATGCGCTCCTCCGAGAGATCTCCTCCTACGGCAAGGAGGCCGTCTTTTTCCGCGTAATCCGGAGGAGGGAAGATAAGTTCGTCAGGCAATCTAAAGACAGGCATAAACGGTACCGGCTTATTTGCAGGAACTGCAAGAGCCCGAACTGCAGGAAGAACATCCTGAAGAGGTCTGATGTTCCGTTCCGCTCATGCCGAACACGGAGAATTTCTTTTTGACTTCCGCGGATTCGCATTCAGGGCAATGTATTGTCTGCTCCCCGAAAACGAGTTTTTCGAACTCATGCCCGCACTTGCCGCATATATATTCATAAACCGGCATCTTCAGCGCCCTCCTTAATTTTTAATATAACATAGAGCTTGCATTATTATATGAAATCTTTTAAAGTTTAAGTGATTTGCGAATGCGATGCGTGGAGGGTCTATGGGAGGGAACAGGACTCAAAATCTTCAGGACAGCTTCCTGAACCAGTTGAGAAAGGAAAAAGTGCCTGTCGTAGTATATCTTACGAACGGCGTGCGCTTGAAGGGCATGATCAGGGGGTTCGACAGCTTTGTCGTTCTCCTTAAAGAATCCAACGAACAGCTCATTTACAAGCACGCAATTTCCACGATCGTCCCGGAAAAGAGCGTAGATATAAAAATTGAAAACCCCGACATTTAGAAGTCCCGTTCACGACCTGTGAGAGCTTTTTTTTAACGCAGAGATATTTTTAACCGGAGGTAGTAATTAATGCTGAAGATGATGAGGACTCATGCCAAGTTTTTTTATTTTCTGTTCGTTATCATTATCCTGTCCTTTTTATTTTGGGGGGTCGGAACGGACAACGACGCCTATAAAAAGAGGGTTGTCGCCGAGATAGGCAAGGAAACGGTTACGGAAGAGGAGTATTGGAGGGCGTACGAGAATGTGCGGCAGCAGTTCAGGGATATGTATAAAGGCAAGCTCGACGAGGACATGGAAAAGAAAATGAAGCTGAAAGAGGCGGTGCTCAACAGCCTTATAGAGGAGCGGGTGCTTTTGACCGCCGCGAATGAATCGGGAGTGACCGTGACGGATAAGGAGCTTCAGGCCGCGATAGTAAGCAATCCAGTGTTCATGAGGGACGGCGCTTTCAGAAAGGATGTTTATTTTAATGTGCTTCAGAGGGCATACAGGGTGACGCCGGAGATGTTCGAAGGCTCCGTGCGCCGTCAACTTACGCTGCTGAAGATGAGAAGACTTATAGAGTCGGCCATGGATGTGAATCCTTTGGATTTGAAGGGAGTATCCGGGGACGAGAAGAAGATGAATGAAACGAGGCAGGCGCTTCTTATCGAAAAGAGCAACGCCGCCGTGAGGTCATACGTGGAAAGCGTTAAGCAAAAAATGAAATTCAAGGTAAATATGGACATTATTTCATAACATCTCGCCCTTTTTACTTTTGCAAAGCCCTCAAAACATGTTATAATTCCAATTAAATCTTTGAAGGGGTAAGCAGATGCTCGACGATAAGTTGCCGATAGGATTAACTTTTGATGATGTCCTTTTATTGCCCGCCAAATCCGATGTCCTTCCGAGGGATGTAGACATAAGCACAAAACTGACAAGAAATATAGCCCTTAATATTCCCATTATCAGCGCGGCGATGGACACCGTTACCGAAGGCGGTCTTGCCATAGCGATCGCGCGGGAAGGCGGGCTCGGAATAGTGCATCGGGCCGTATCCCCGCAGAGACAGGCGCTTGAGGTAGATAAGGTCAAGAAGTCGGAAAGCGGCATGATAGTCGATCCCGTAACCATAGCGCCGGACGCCTTGATTTCAGAGGCCCTCGCGCAAATGGAGAGATACAAGATTTCCGGAGTGCCCGTTACGATAAAGGGAAAGCTTGTGGGCATTCTTACCAACAGAGATTTGAGGTTCGAGACCAACATTAAGAAGAAAGTCTCTGAGGTCATGACAAGGGAAAAGCTTATTACGGCCCCTGTCGGCACGAATCTCGATAAGGCGAAAAAGCTGCTTCACGAATACAAAATAGAAAAGCTGCCTATCGTGGACGACGATTTCAATTTGAAAGGCTTGATCACTATAAAAGACATAGAAAAGAGGAAGCAATATCCCCACGCATGCAAAGACAGGCTGGGCAGGCTCAGGGTAGGCGGGGCCGTAGGCGTCGGAGAAGACGCCCTGCACAGGGCGGAGCTTCTTATTAAGGCGGGCGTCGATATTATAGCCATAGATACCGCGCATGGGCATTCGAAGGCGGTTATAAACACACTTAGGGAGATTAAAAAGAAATTCGATATAGATGTCATTGCCGGAAACGTCGCTACAGCGGACGGCGTAAGAGACCTTATAAAAGCGGGCGCCGACGCGGTGAAGATAGGAATAGGGCCCGGCTCTATATGCACTACCCGGATAGTCGCAGGCGCGGGCGTGCCGCAGCTCACCGCTATTAAAAACTGTCACGAGGTAGCGTCAAAGGCGAATATACCGTTGATCGCCGACGGCGGCATAAAGTATTCGGGCGATATTACGAAGGCGCTCGCGGCAGGAGCGCACTGCGTTATGATAGGAAGCCTTTTTGCGGGAACTGCCGAATCTCCGGGCGATATAATACTCTATCAGGGCAGGAGCTACAAGGTTTACCGCGGCATGGGGTCCCTCGGCGCAATGGAACAGGGAGCAAAGGACAGGTACGGCCAGCAGGGAGTAGAAAAAGAAAAGCTCGTCCCCGAAGGCGTTGAAGGAAGGGTTCCATATAAAGGCCCGCTTTCTCAGAGCATTCATCAACTCGTGGGCGGCCTGCGTTCCGGCATGGGATACTGCGGATGTAATACTCTCAAGGAGATGCGCGAAAAGGCAAGGTTCATTCAGATTACAAATGCCGGATGGAAGGAAAGCCATGTCCACGACGTCATTATCACGCAAGAAGCGCCTAATTACAGGATAGAACAGTGATAACGGATAAAATATTAGTTCTTGATTTCGGCTCGCAGTATACGCAGCTTATTGCGCGGAGGATAAGAGAAACCAAGGTCTATTCAGAGATTTTCCCTTTCAACGCTTCCATCGAAAAGATAAAGGAATTTAATCCGAAAGGCATCATACTTTCAGGAGGCCCTTCGAGCGTATATGACGAAGGAGCGCCCGTGCCCGACCTCGGGATATTCAACCTCGGAATCCCTGTTTTAGGCATCTGCTACGGAATGCAGTTAATGGCCCATTATTTAGGAGGAGAAGTAGCAAAGGCCGCCAAGAGGGAATACGGCAAGGCGGAGCTTATCATAGACGACAATGCCGACTTTATGTGGGGCATCTCCCAGAATACGCGCGTCTGGATGAGCCACGGCGATAAAATCGAGAGGCTTCCCAAGGATTTTTCTTCCATAGCTCATACCGACAATTCTCCCATCGCGGCAATGTCGAATAAGGAAAAGAGATTTTACGCGCTTCAATTTCACCCTGAAGTCGTTCATACAGATGAAGGCGCCCGGATTCTCCATAATTTTGTTTTTTCCGTCTGCGGATGCAATCCAACGTGGGAGATGGCCTCATTCATAGAATGGTCTATATCGGACATCCGCGCTAAGACGGGCGATAAAAAGGTTGTGTGCGCTTTGAGCGGAGGGGTAGATTCCTCGGTCGTCGCGCTTCTTATTCATAAGGCTATAGGCGATAAGCTTACCTGCATATTTGTGGACAACGGACTTTTGAGGAAGGCCGAAGCGGAAAAGGTCAAAAAGACTTTTCAGGATCACTTCCATATAAAATTGATCTTTATCGACGCGCAAAAACGGTTTATCGAAAAACTTTCCGGCATTACGGAGCCTGAAAAAAAGAGAAAGATTATAGGCAATGAATTCATCGCGGTCTTTGAGGAAGAGGCGAAGAAGATAACCGACGCGGAGTTCCTTGCTCAAGGCACGCTCTATCCCGACGTTATAGAAAGCGTTTCTTTTAAAGGGCCTTCTGCGGTTATAAAGAGCCATCACAATGTGGGCGGCCTGCCGGAGAGAATGAAGCTGAAACTTGTAGAACCCTTAAGGGAGCTATTCAAGGATGAAGTGAGGGTTATGGGGGAAGAACTCGGCCTGCCTGAGGGAATATGCTGGAGGCATCCGTTCCCGGGTCCGGGGCTTGCCATCAGGTGCATCGGAGAGATAACGGAACAGAAACTCGACATATTGCGTGAGGCTGATGCTATAGTGCTTGAGGAGATAAAGGAAGCGGGACTTTACCGCAATATATGGCAGGCATTCGCAGTAATCCTTCCGATAAAAAGCGTAGGCGTTATGGGCGACGAAAGGACATACGAGAATGTCGTAGCGGTAAGGGCGGTAACGAGCGTAGACGGCATGACCGCGGATTGGGCAAAAATCCCTTATGAAGTGATGGAACGTATATCGAACAGGATCATAAACGAAGTGAAGGGCGTAAACAGGGTTGTTTACGATGTCACCTCAAAACCTCCCGGAACCATCGAGTGGGAGTAGTTTCTCGTTAATAGACCTCGTCGTGGTGTCCGATATCGATGGGAATGATAGAGTCTTCCATGACCACAAAGGCAATCACGATCCTGTAAACATAGTTTATCGAAACCGCATATTTGTCCTGAAATTTTCCTTTCAGTTTGTGAAGGCGTAATGCAGGATGCGCCGGGTCGAGTTCAAGGAGCTTTAAGACCTTTTTGTATCGTTCGACCAGTTCCGGATGTTTCTTTATGAACGCGGCCTCGCGTTTTTCGTAGCTCTCGGTGAAGATAAGCTTGTACACTATATCTTGAGCCTCTTGAAATGTTTCTCGGCAGTCTCTATTTTGTATCTGCCTTTCTTGTAATCTTCCTCCGACTCTTTGATTGCCCTCTCAAGCTCGGCGTCCTTGAGCCGCTCAAATTCCTCGATAGGAAGAACGACAAGCCTGCTTTTGCCCCTTACGGATATGAAGATTTCCTTGTATTTATTCACAAGCCCGTCAAGATACGACACCCCTTTTACCTTCAGGTCATTAGCCGTAATAATCATATTATCCACCTCACTTTTAAACGTACTCTTAATAGTATTTTAAGACATACGATATAAAAACGCAATCGCCGGCGCCGCGTCGTTTACGACATAACCTCAAAACCTCCCGGAACTATAGAGTGGGAGTAGTTCCTCCCGGCACTCCTTTCTTATATTTTCCGGCTATATACCATAATTGCATCCCCCCTTCTTATTTCGCGTGTATTTTGTTATAGTTATGCATCTGAATGCAGGGGTTGAAGGCGGTAGAAAATGGTTGAGTTGTCGAGAATTAATTATGCTCAAAAATACCTTGATGACGCAAGGATGCTTTTCGCTGCCGAACGATATAATAGTGCCACTTCGAGGTTATATTATGCGTCGTATCAGGCAATGTGGGCGGCTCTCGGCCCACCGATGGGAGACCGTATCTGGCGGCATCTCGCTATTATCAAACCCTTTGTTCACGGGTATTGGTTCGATCCGGCTCATCCGCTACAGGCTCCCGGCCTTCTGGAACAGTTCCGTCTTCCGCTTCGGCAGCTTTATACTCTCAGGGTTAGGGTAGACTATGATCTGCTTGAAATAAAAAGAGATGTCGTGGATAATATGATTAAACTTGTAGGAGATGTCATTAATACTGTCTTGGCAAAGGGGAGGGTTTCTCAATGAAAGTCACAGCAACAGAGACGGCCGTTCTTGCGGATGCAGTCGCTGAACTTGTGGAAAGCTTGCATCAGAAATATCCCGGTATAAGGACTAAACCTGTTCCACCAATTGAGGATGAGGATTTTGCCATTGAGATTGAGTCGCCTGCTTCTTTCTCAGCAGCCGATGTCGAGGAAGAATGCCAAAAAGAATGCATAAGGCTTGAGGACAAATACGATGTTTATATACTTCCTTTAGTCGTGCAGAAGAAGGCAGGGGAAGGATAGGATTTTAAAGGCGGCTAAGGGATTAAAGGGGTAATGTGAAATGTTGTTAAAAGCTAAATGCAAGAATGCAAGCCTGACCCCGAATCCACAACCAAAAGACCACCTCAAGAAGAAAATGACGAGGGCTCAAAAAGGAAATATGGCGTGAAAAAGAAAATTCAAACAACCACGATTGTAAAAACTATTGCCATCCTAATGCTCTTTTGGGCGCTAACAGATAATCCTTACGGTTATTATCAAATTTTACGATGGGTAATTGCAGGTGTAACTGGATATTCGGCTTATCTTGCTTATGAGCAAGGTAGAAATACTTGGACTTGGATCATGGCAATTACCTCTATTTTGTTTAATCCAATAGTGCCCATTTATCTTGATCGTGAGACATGGACGGTGTTGAACATAATCGCCGCCGCAATAATTTTTATAAGTATGTTTAAAATGAAAGTTTATGCGAAATAAAAAATAAGGACAGCGACCATTTAAGGTTGAGATCAAAAACAGAAAACGGGCGCTGTCCCTAATAAATATTACAAATCCCACATGGATAGTTGAAGGTGATGACGATGAGCTTTGGGCGGTAAAACTAATATCAAAAACAAAGGCTTTTCTTGTAATATACAGAGAATCGGTATCACTGAACGACGGGTTCATTATAACGGCCTTTATAACGACGAAAATCACAAAGCTTTTGAAAAGGAGGCTGATATGGCAACGGCAACAGCCGCAATAAAAGAGATATTTGCAGCATTGCCTCATATCAAGAAGACGGGGGCAAAACATCTTTGGTTCGATTTCGACAAAGAGGCCGACGTGCTGTATGTAAGCATGGAACGGCCTCAAAACGCGACTGATACGGACATTCTTGAAGACGGCGTATTCCTGAGGCTTCGCGGTAAAAAGATAGTCGGCATGACAATAACAAATATCAGCAGGCGATTCAAGAAATAAAGACGACGCTCGGCCGAATGTGACGAACATTAAACACAAGGTGGTGTCCAATGGAATCATTGTGGGACTCTCCAAACAAAGTTGATATAGATAAATAGGGACAGCGCCCATTTTATTGACAAAACATAAGGAATACTTTACTATTAGCACATGCCACGAATAGCAAGGACGGTTGCAGTCGGATTTCCCCATCATATTACTCAGCGAGGAAAAGATAAGGGGTCAGGCATGAAAATATGAATTTAGAAGTGCGAAAGCCTTACTGTTTTTAACGACATTTATCGACATATTTATCGACATTTAAAGAGCGCACTATCATAGACCATATCCGGGACCCCCTTTTGTGTTAAAATACCAAATCTGACACGTGTAATGCCATGGATATAAAAAATTATCTCAAAGATAAAAAAGAACTGGTAGATTCGTTCCTCGAATCGTATTTCGCATCCCCTCTTACGCCTAAAACGCTGAATGATTCCATGGCCTATTCCCTTTCCGCAGGAGGCAAGAGGATAAGGCCTGTGCTTTGTCTTGCGGCTTATGAGGCTTGCGCCAAGGACGGAAATGCAAAAACTGAAGATATTGTTCCATATGCCTCGTCGCTTGAATTTATTCACACATATTCATTGATCCATGACGACCTTCCGGCAATGGACAACGATGATTTGCGGCGCGGCAAGCCTACAAATCACAAGGTCTTCGGCGAGGGCATGGCGATCCTTGCGGGAGACGGCCTGCTTACAGAGGCGTTTTACATGCTTTCCAACAATCGGCAATCGGCGGCCGGTCTTCACCCTGAGGCGGTTTTGAAGGTTATCCGCGAGATAGCGACGGCATCGGGCATTCACGGCATGATCGGAGGGCAGGCGCAGGATCTTCTGTCCGAGGACGCGGAGCCGGATGAAGAGACGCTCGCTTTTATTCACCGGCATAAGACAGCCGCGCTTTTAACCGCATCTGTCCGATCCGGAGGCATGCTCGCCGGATGCGGCGATGAGCAGCTTTTCAGGCTCACGGCTTATGGAGAAAATATAGGGTTAGCTTTTCAGGTGATTGATGATATACTTGACGTAGAAGGCGAGACAGAGGTGCTGGGCAAACCCAAAGGCTCGGACGAGAAAAAGAAAAAGATGACGTATCCGAAGCTTTACGGAATAGAGAGATCGAGGGAAAAGGCGAAGGAACTGATCGACGGCGCTATTGAGGCCTTGAACATATTCGATGAAAAGGCGGAGCCGCTGAGGGCTATAGCGCGATATATGATTGAGAGAAAAAGTTAATATGCTTATTGAAAACATAAAATCGCCGCAGGATCTGAAGTCTCTATCTACGGAGGAACTGAATGCCCTCGCGGAAGAGATTCGCAATGTAATCATCGAGCGTGTTTCGATCAACGGCGGGCATCTGGCATCCAACCTCGGCGTGGTCGAATTGACCATCGCCCTGCATTATGTCTTTAATTCGCCCGAAGACAAGATCGTATGGGATGTGGGGCATCAGGCGTATCCGCATAAGCTTTTAACGGGAAGATTCCCTTTATTTCCTACGCTAAGGCAATATGGCGGCATGTCGGGATTCCCTAAAATTTCAGAAAGCCCTCACGACGCGTTCGGCACGGGGCACAGCTCTACTTCCATATCCGCTGCCCTCGGAATAGCGGAGGCGCGGGATCAAAAGGGAGAAAATTTTAAGGTCATTGCGGTAATCGGAGACGGCGCCATGACCTCCGGCTTGGCATTCGAGGGCCTGAATCACGCGGGACATCTTAAAAAAGACCTCATAGTTATTCTTAACGACAATGAAATGTCCATATCACCTAATGTAGGAGCCATGTCGAATTATCTCAGCAAGGTGATTACAAGTTCGTTTTTTCAGAAATTCAGAAAAGAGACAAAGGCCCTGCTTGAGGGCATTCCCAAGATAGGAGAATCCGTAGCAAAGATAGCTCAGAGGGCGGAAGGAAGCCTTAAGGGATTTTTCCTGCCCGGCGGACTTTTTGAAGATTTAGGATTCACTTATGTAGGCCCTATAGACGGACACGACATCCCGCTGCTTATCGAGACATTAAGAGGCACTAAGGAGATAAAGGAGCCTGTCCTTATTCATACGGTCACAAAAAAGGGAAAGGGTTATAAATTTTCCGAAGACGATCCCTGCGTGTATCACGGCACAGGGCCTTTTGATACAAATATGGGAGTCAGGCAAGAGGGCTTAAAAGATAACGTCGATTTAGAACAGAAAGCGCCTAAGTCAGACCCTGCATACAGCGATGTATTCGGCAACGCGCTCATAGAGATTGCGGAGGGCGATAAACGGGTTGTAGCCGTTACAGCGGCCATGAAGGAGGGAACAGGCCTTGCGAAATTCGCGGAGGCATTTCCTGAAAGGCTTTATGATGTGGGAATCGCGGAGCCTCACGCGGCGACATTTGCGGCCGGTCTTGCAACACAGGGCTTGAGGCCTGTTGTCGCAATATATTCAACATTTCTTCAAAGGGCATATGACGAAATAGTTCACGATATCTGCTTGCAGAATCTTCCTGTCATATTCGCCATTGACAGGGCCGGCGTTGTTGGAGAGGACGGGCCGACCCATCAGGGAGTTTTCGATATATCGTTTTTGAGGCATATACCGAATCTCGTTTTCATGGCGCCTAAAGACGGCGAAGAATTGAATGCCATGATGAAATTTGCCGTTAACCACAACGGCCCTTCCGCGATAAGGTATCCGCGAGGGAAGACGTGCATGCCGTCGGACAATAATAATAACCGGCTATCGGAAATAAAATTAGGCAAGGCGGAAATATTAGCGGAGGGCGAAGACGTTGTTATTATTGCTGCCGGCAATACGGTAGCCCCTTGCGTGAAGGCGGCGGAACTGCTGAAAAACGACAATATAAATTCATGCGTAGTGAATATACGCTTTATAAAGCCCCTCGACGAGGATTTGATAATAAGTCTTTGCAAGAGGGTAAAGAGAATAGTTACAGTTGAAGAGAATATGCTTGCAGGCGGCTTCGGCTCGGCGATTTTAGAGTGCCTCAATAACGCGTCCTTACACGACGTTAAAGTGAAGAGAATCGGCATAGGCGACGAGTTCGTAGAGCACGGAGCGCAGGGTATTTTAAGGAAGAAATACGGGCTCGATGAAGAAGGAATATATAAGACCGCAAAAGAGTTTCTGAAATAACTTGTCCTTCAACGACAATAATCTCTCATGAAATCACGCCTCGATAAAATCATAGTTGAAAAAGGCCTTACTCAGAGCCGCGAGCGCGCGCAGGCTCTGATAATGGAAGGCAAGGTTTTTGTTAACGGCATGCCTTCTTTGAAAGCCGGAACAATGGTCGCCGGGGACGCTGCAATTGAGTTGAAAGGCGAAGACATTCCTTATGTGAGCAGGGGCGGGCTTAAGCTTGAAGCAGCGATCAAGTATTTCAATATCTCTTTAAAAGACAAAATAGCGATGGATGTCGGCTCTTCAACAGGCGGCTTCACTGACTGCATGCTCCAGAGCGGGGCCAAAAGGGTTTATTGCATCGATGTAGGATACGGACAGCTTGCTTGGAAGCTGAGGCAGGATCCGAGGGTTGTTCTTATCGAAAGAACGAACATCCGCTATCTCGAAAGAAAAAAGATTCCCGACGAAATCGCCATTGCGACTATCGATGTATCTTTCATTTCGCTGACAAAGGTAGTTCCGGCTGTTCTTCAATTTCTTAAAGAAGACGGAGATATCATAGCACTTATCAAACCCCAGTTTGAGGTAGGCAAGGGTGAGGTAGGCAAGGGAGGGATTGTAAAGGATGAGGCGAAGCGGATGGAGGTTGTCGAATATATAAGGGGAGGGCTCGAATCCCTCGGCCTCGAAACCATTGGAGTGATACAATCTCCGATAGCAGGACAAAAAGGAAACATTGAGTTTTTGATTTACATGAAGCGATGCCTATAGAAAACATACAGCTTGCGTAATTTATGAATAATACGGGCTAAAACAATAAATTATTTTCGTTCAATATCTCTTTGGCCAATGCGATATACCCCTGCGCGCCGGACGAATTCGGCGCGTAAAGCACCGCCGGCTTCCCGTGGCTCGGAGACTCCGCAAGTATTATATTTCTCGGTATGACCGTATCATAGACCTTTGATTTGAACATCTTCCTCACATCTTCCGATATCTGGCGCGATAATGCTATATGCCTGTTATACATTGTAAGCAATATCCCTTCCATGTCGAGGGTCTCGTTGAAACTTCCGCGTATCCTCCATAATAGTTTTATCAGCAGGCTTACGCCCTCCATCGCAAAATATTCGCACTGCACAGGCACCAGCACCGATTCCGCGGCAACGAGGGCGTTAAGGGTAAGCAGCCCGAAGGAAGGCGGGCAGTCGATGAATATATATCTGAACCTCTTTTTCAAAGGCCACAGCATATTTTTAAGGGTCATTTCCCTGTCGGCCTTATCCAGCAACTCTATCTCTGCCGCGAACAGATCCATTGTGGTAGGCAGGATATACAGGTTCGGTATCAGGGTTTGCAGCATTATATCTTCTACCGTCGCTTTGCCGGTGTAAACCTCATACAGCCCGGAATTCATCCGGCTTCTAAGGCCGAAACCGCTTGTAAGGTTTCCCTGCGGATCGGAATCCACGACGAGTATGTTCTCATTCGCGAGCGCGAGCGAGGCCGAAAGATTCAGCGCGGTGGTTGTCTTGCCTACCCCGCCCTTCTGATTGGTTATCGCGATTATCTTGCCCATTTCATTGATTGCATGCCGTGCATAACCGGGCGTATAGAGACATGCCGGAAATGCCGTTTTATTTCGACCCGGAGGTTTCCTGAATATTGTATTTTTTTATCTTATACCCTATCTGCCTCGGAGTTATGCCGAGCGATTTCGCCGCTTTTGCCTGAATCCATCCGGTCCTTTGAAGCGCCCCTGAAATCCTTGCCTTCTCGATATCTTCGATGGTCGAAGGAAGCGCGTCTTTTATCTGGACGGAGTAACGCGCCCTCATGGACTGTTCTCTGATGTTTATCGGAAGGTCGGATGTCGTTATGTTTTTACCGCGCGCCATCACCACAAGCCTTTCTATCGTATTTTCGAGTTCTCTTACATTGCCGGGCCAGTCGTAGTTCATAAAAACGTTCATAACATCCGGCGTAATCATTACCGACTTGTTGTTTTCCGCATTATATTTTTTGATGAAATATTCGGAAAGCAAAGAAATATCCCCTTTCCGTTCCCGCAGTGACGGCAGAAATAAAGGGACGACATTCAGGCGGTAATATAAATCTTCCCTGAATTTGCCCGAAGAAACAAGTTCCTCGAGGTTTCTGCTCGTGGCGGCAATAAGGCGCACATCGACCTTAATGGTCTTTTCGCCGCCGACCCTCTCGAATTCCTTTTCCTGCAAAACCCGTAATATCTTGGGCTGAAGGGTCAAGGGCAGGTCGCCTATCTCATCGAGGAATACGGTGCCGCCGTTGGCGAGTTCGAATCTGCCCTTCCTCATCGCGGTAGCTCCCGTGAACGAGCCTTTTTCGTGCCCGAATAGTTCGGATTCGAGAAGCCCCTCCGGTATGGAGGCGCAGTTGAATTTTATGAACGGCCCTTTTGCCCGCGTACTCATGTAGTGCAAGGCCTTTGCTACAAGTTCCTTGCCCGTGCCGCTCTCGCCCCGCAGGAGCACATTGGCCTTTGAGGGCGCAACCCTGTGAACGGATTCGAACACCTCCTGCATGCTGTCGGACTGGCCTATAATATTTTCTACCCTGTATTTGCCTTTAAGCTGGCTCTTAAGATTTTCTTTTTCTTCGAGAAACGCCTCTCTTTCTCTCTCTATTTCCATATGTATTCTTACGTACTGCGCGATGAGCGAGGCGATGATTTTCAACAACCTCAGGTCTTCCTCGAATGAAACAGCCTTTGAGCCGAAGAGCCTGTCGACGCTCAATACGCCGAGCACCTCGTTTTTGAACTTTATCGGAACGCACAGGAAAGCTACATTCTCTTTTTTTATCGTTTTTCTCGACCCGGTCTTGTTGAGAAACAACGGCTCGTCGCCGATATTTGGAATGACTATCGGAGAGCCGTGCTTTGCTACTCTTCCTATGATGCCTTCGCCGAGTTTATATCTTCCCCTCTTAATCTCTTCCTCGGACATGCCGTGGGCGGCGATAATGGAGACCTCGCCTGCGCTCCTGAGCGCGACGGTTCCGCGTTTCATGTCGAGATATTCGGCGAGCACCCTCATGACTCCCCGCAAATTCACTTTGAGGTTCAGGGACGAGCCGAGGAGCTTGCTTATCTCGTAAAGGGCGGTTATCTCATGCGTTTTGTCGTAACTGCGGCTCATGGTTATCAGTTTAATTGAGATGCGACAAAAATGTAAAGTTCTCTTACTTTATTGTAGCTTTTTATGCGAGAGGGACTGTCCCCTTATTCTGTGATATAGTTTAAATATGACGGAGGCGGCATGTATAAGAAAATCTTAGCTGCGGTAAACGAACACCTCAATTCCGAAATAGCCGCGAGGTACGCGTTGAATCTCGCGAAGGCCTGCGGCTCAAAATTATATATCTGCTTTATTGCCGAAAAGGGCATGTCCGGATCGAATTTTGAAAAGGCGGAAGAGGCGATGAAGAGGCTGTTTCTCGATGCCGAAAAGATGAATATCGAAGCTGAAAGCATTACAGAAACCGGAGAGCCTGTTGAGGAAATAAATAAAATAGTAAGGCATGAAGGCATCGATATAACCTTTGCATCCACAAGGAGAGAGGATGTCGAGAGGCGATTCTACGCGGGAACGGTTGCGCGAAACCTCTCCCTGAAGCTTTCATGCTCCACGGCCCTCGTGCGTGCCGTCCATATGGGAAGGATACATCCGAAAGACATTCTGATCCCTCTTAAGGCAAGGATTGCGGGCATGAGTGAGCGGGCGTATTTTACGGCCAAAATGGCCGAATGTTTCGGCTCTAAGGTCTTTATCTTTCACGCGACAACGCCTATAACTAAGTTTTTCCACGGAGAGATACATCTTACGCCGGCCCAATGGGAAAAGAGATTGCCGGAAGACATATCGAAGTTCATCGATCATATGAAAAAACATAAGGTCGAAATCGAGGGGAGGCTTTTGCCGGGAGCGGCCGCAAAGAGCATAACCGTCGAGGCCGCGGCAAGAAGGCATGACCTGATAATAATGGGCGCGAGCGAAAGGAGCATGCTGTCTTCGATTCTCAAGGGTAATCCTGTGGAAGAAGTTTTAAGGGAGACCCCGTGCGATCTGATAATACTGAAACCGCGACATGAAAATCAATAATCTCACAAAAGAAGAAGTCTTCCGCAATCTCGTAACATCCGAAAACGGCTTGAGCGAAGAAGAAGCGAAAAAGCGTCTCTCCGAATTCGGGCCGAACGAGATAAAAGAGGCGAAAAAGACGTCGCTGTCTATAAGATTTTTCAGGCAGTTTACTCATTTTCTTGCAGTGCTGCTCTGGATAGGCGCGGGATTAGCTATCTTGTCCGAATATCTCCATCCCGGAGAAGGGATGCTCACCCTCGGACTCGCAATAATAGGCGTAATATTCATCAATGCCGTGTTCACATTCATTCAGGAATACAGGGCTGAAAAATCCATCGAGAAATTAAGGCTCCTCCTGCCTTTTCATGTGAAGGCGATAAGGGAAGGGAAAGAAAAAGAAATACCTGCAAGAGAGGTAGTGCCCGGAGATTTAATAATCCTCTCGGAAGGCGACAAGATACCTGCCGATTCAAGACTTATACGGGTAACATACCTTATGGTGAATAATGCGCCGCTCACAGGCGAATCCGAGCCTGTGCCGCTTCAGCACGAGCCGTGCCCAGGCGAATTGATCGAAAGCAAAAACATCGCATTTGCGGGAACGACCGTTGTGAGCGGATCGGGAAAGGCTGTGGTCTTTGCCGCAGGTATGAGGACTGAATTCGGGCGCATTGCCCATCTTACCAGCGCTGTAGAAACCGGATTGAGTCCTTTGCAAAAAGAGATAGTTAAGGCAACGAGGATAATAGCCTTCTTAGCCGCAATAATGGGCGTCGTTTTTTTCTTCATAGGACAGATCATAGGGAGGAGTTTTTGGGAAAATTTCATCTTTGCCGTGGGGATCATCGTTGCAAATGTGCCTGAAGGCCTGCTTCCGACCGTAACGCTCTCCCTCGCGATGGGGAGCCAGAGAATGGCTAAGAAAAAGGCTTTGATAAAGACTTTGACATCCGTTGAAACACTCGGCTCGGTAACGGTTATATGCACGGATAAGACAGGCACTCTTACTCAGAACAAAATGGAAGTGAAGGACATATGGACGCCCGATAATAAGCAAAGTACCGTCGGTATTTTAATGAAGAACGCATATCTCTGCAACAACGCGAAGTTTATCGAAGGACAATACAAGGGAGACCCGACGGAAACGGCGCTTCTTAAATATGCGAGAGGAAATATCGGCGATGTAAGGGCCGGGAGAATATCGGAGATCCCGTTCGATTCCGAAAGAAAACGAATGACAACGGTCAATATGGTTGATGATAAAAAGTTTGCTTTTACGAAAGGAGCGCTCGAAAGCGTGCTTCCATTGTGCAAATATGTCCTGATAAATGACGGGAAGATGCCTGTTGATGAAGAACTGAAAGGGAAAATTATAAATGCCTATCATTCATTGATGGATAAAGGATTAAGGGTTCTTTCATTTGCATGCTCCGAACTCCAAACTCCGAACTCCAAACTCGAAGAAGACATGGTATTCCTCGGACTCATAGGACTTGAAGACCCGCCGAGGCCCGAAGTCCCAGAAGCAATAAAGAAATGTCATGAAGCAGGGATCAGGATAATCATGATAACAGGCGACGGAAGCAGGACGGCAGTTGCCATTGCAAGGGAGATAGGTCTCGTCAAAGGAAATTCGACTGTAATCGAAGGGCACGATTTTATAAAAATGAGCGACATGGAACTCAGGAAGGAACTTGCCGGGAAGGAAATTATATTTGCGAGGATGACGCCGAAACATAAGATGCGGGTGGTATCGATTCTCAAGGAAGAAGGGGAAAGGGTTGCTGTTACGGGCGACGGCGTCAACGATGCGCCTGCGTTGAAGATGGCGGATATAGGCATTGCAATGGGAATTGCCGGAACGGACGTCGCTAAGGAGGCGGCGGATATGCTGCTCCTTGACGATAACTTCGCAACAATCGTGAATGCAATAGAGGAGGGAAGGGCGGTCTACGAGAATATCAGAAAATTCATAAGCTATATATTTTCATCCAACATTCCCGAGATTGTGCCTTATCTTGCCTATGTACTTTTGAAGATTCCGCTGCCGCTTACGATCATGCAAATCCTTGCGGTTGACTTGGGAACCGATATGATTCCTGCCCTTGCGCTCGGAGCCGAAAAGCCGACAGCCGGACTTATGCAACAGCCGCCGAGAGACCCTAAGGAAAGGCTTTTGAATTTTAAACTTTTAAGCCGCGCATATTTATTTTTAGGTCCGATTGAGGCGGCAGCAGGACTTTTCGGTTTTTTCTATGTACTGAACTCCGGAGATTGGAAATGGGGCGAGATGCTGCCCACAAACAATATCCTTTATATGCAGGCAACAACCGCATGCCTTACCGCAATAATCATCACACAAATCGGCAATGTCTTTGCGTGCCGGTCATTCAGGGAATCGGTATTCAGTATAGGATTTTTTTCAAACAAATTGATATTCGCGGGCATAGCGTTTGAGATAGCCTTGCAATTATTTATCGTTTACCATCCATGGGGAAATGAGATATTTGCGACCTCTCCGATTGCGGCGCAGATATGGCTTGTCCTGATACCGTTCGCGCTTGTCCTCTTTGCGGCAGAAGAGGCGAGGAAATTAATCGTGAGGGGGAAAAAATAAGTGGACGGTATGGGGGTCGAACCCACGGCCTCCACGTTGCGAACGTGGCGCTCTCCCAACTGAGCTAACCGCCCTTTTTTCAACAATCTGCCCTTATTGTAACATGCATCGCCGCAAAATCGTAATACCATAATCCGCCATATAGATTAAGGCATACTTCAAAAACCTTTAACAATGATATCGCACAAAGCGCAAATCCGCTTCAAGGTATGGAAGGCACGGCTCCAAAGACTTTACAAGTGCAGGTTTACGTTCAAAGCATAGATATCCAGCGAATTACTCAATAACTAAGCGCCGATGCGGATGACGGGAAGGCGTATGTTAGTTGAATATTTCGCCGGTAAAGTCTTTTCCGCCATACCTTCCATACTTTCGCCCCATCATTTTAACGGGATGTGAGGCGTGCTGAAAAAGCCCTTTACTCATACGAAATGTCATAATAACATTCTCTTTCTCGTGAGCTACAACATTGCTTTCTTATTTAATGAGACAAATGTAATCTTCGGGTTGCACCGGCAACTACACTTAGTAAAGGCTTTGGAAGTATGCCTCACATTCGGTTAATACTTTTTGTATTTGAAGCCGTGCCTTCCATGCTATGGCATTACGGATTGAAGGTTAATTGTTTTTAGGCGAGCGGATATTATAAGATAAAGCGTCTCAAGGGACAAAACTATGGAAATACTTCTCTGTAATTTCAAACTGGGAGAAAAACCCCTTATAGCCGGCGTGCTCACGGACTCCGACGCGCTTACAATAAAAAATGAAGCGCTCAATGCCGTTGACATCATAGAACTCAGGATCGACATGTTCTCGGACATATCATTAGACCGTATCGAGGCGGTATTCAAGGGCGTTAAGGAAAATCTGAAAAAGCCTATAATCGCTACCATAAGGGATGTTAAGGAAGGCGGGCAGAGAGAGATTGCAGACAGATTAAGCATTTACAGATATATCGCTCCGCTCTCGGACATCATAGATGTGGAGATAAATTCCGGAGACCTGCTGAATGAGGTTAAAAATTTATGCCGTAATTATAAAAAAGTCCTGATAGGCTCTTATCATAATTTTGAATCGACACCTCCGAATGAAGTTCTTTCAGGGATTGTAGAAAAGGGAAAAGATTCCGGTGTCGATATCGTGAAAATAGCGGTAACTGCCCGTAACTCCGAAGACCTTACGAGGCTCCTCACCTTTACCCTGAAATACAGGGACGCGGGCTTAATTACGATGTCTATGGGAGATAAGGGATTGCCTTCGAGGGTATTCAGTCCGCTTTTCGGCTCTCTAATAACATACGGTTACATTACCAAGCCGTCCGCGCCCGGACAGTTGTCCGTAAGCGAGTTAATGTATATTTTCAGAAGGCTGAAGATCAGATAGGTTCAGCTTCTTTTTATTCCCGACCGTTACAAGCACGTAATTTTCAGCGCTCAGATATTTTTGAGCGACCCTCAGGACATCTTCCTTTGTTACCGCCTTTATATACGAGGCGTATTTTTCTATATAATCGTCGCCAAGATCGTAGAACTGCTGGGCGGCAAGGGAATCGGCTATACCCCTGCTCGTTTCAAACCTCCTCGGAAAACTGCCGGTGAGATATGCCTTTGCGTCCTGAAGCTCCTGATCCGAGACCGGCTCCGTCCTTATCTTTTTGACCTGTCTCTCTATTTCCTTGATCACGACCGCTGCCGACTCGTTCTTTGTCTGGACAGAGACTTCAAACTGTCCCGGCTCTTTATTGGCCGAAAAAAAGCTGTAAATCGAATAAGTAAGGCCCATCTCGTCGCGCACGCTCTTCATAAGCCTCGACGCAAAGCCGCCGCCGCCGAGGATATAGTTCATGACCGACGCTGCGTAAAAATCCGGATTGCTGCGGGATAGTCCGGCATGCCCGAAGATGATAGTGGCCTGAGTAACGTCTTTGTCTATTATTACGATTTTCTTTGCTTTATCGACTTTCTCTGTTCCCCGTTCTATTTTCCGTTTACTATTTTCTGTTTCCATCTTCCATGCGCTTAGATATTTTGACGTCAGCGCATCCAATTCGGCGGATGTGAGGTCTCCGACTACCGAAAGTATCGCGTTGCCGGGCAGATAGTGATTGCGATAAAAATTTACAATGTCGTTCCTCTCGATATTGTCTATGCTCCCGGCGCTTCCGTTCACGAGCCTGCCGTAAGGCCGGCTTCCGAATACCTCTTTTATAAAAGCCCTTCGGGCGACAAAAGACGGATCATCTTCGCTCTGCCTTAAGGAGCCTTTTATCATGTCCTTTTTCCTTTTTATCTCGTCCGCCGGAAATGACGGGTTCAGGAGCATGTCTGAAAAAAGCTCGAATCCGTTTTCTAAGTCTTTTTTTAAGACCGAAAGGGAAATGGTCGTATAATCGCTCGCTGTTGACGCGCCCAGAGACGCGCCTATAAACTCTATCTCCTCGCTGATCTCCGCCGCCTTTCTTTTAGAGGTGCCTTCAATCAGCATATTCGAAGTAAGATACGCGAGCCCTGCCTTGTCTTCCGGCTCGTTCAGGGGAGACGCCTTTATCAAAATGGTGACCATTACCACCGGCAGGCCATGTCTCTCGGCGTGTAGAACCCTCAGGCCGTTCGGGAGAACCTGCTTTTTAAATTCGAGGGCAGAAGCATTATTAGAAATAAACAGCAGGCAAAGGGCAGTAAGCAAGAATAGAAAAATTGGAGTGATTGAGTAATTTCTGATTTCTGTTTTATGTTTTTTCATTTTTTCACCGGCACCAATATTCCTACAGTCTTATTGTCGGAGCTTAAATATTTTTTTGCAGCGGCCTGAACATCCTCGGGACTTACTTTCTTTATGCCTTCGAGATACCTGTCCATGAGCCTCCGGTCCCCGAGCATCGCGAACATGCCCGTATAAAGCGCCCTCGAATAGCCGGAATCCTGAGCGAAAACGAATGAAGCCTCTATTTGATTTTTCGCCTTCTGCACTTCCTTTTCAGACGGAGCCGCTTCCTTTATTTTTTCTATCTCTTCATATAGGGCTTTCTCCAGATCTCCGCTCTCTTTTTGAGGCGCTGCCGTTGCGCCGAGCACAAAAAGAAAAGGGTCTCCGGTCAGCGCGTTATAATCGGCAAAGGCATTAAGGGCTATCTGCTTTTCACGGACGATATTGCGGTAGAGAATCGAGCTCTTGCCTCCGGAGAGTATTGCGGACAATACCTCAAGGGCAAAACTGTCATGGTGGGGAAAGCTCGGGGTGTGGTATGCGAACAGGATATAAGGCAGTTCCGCCTCTTTCTTCAGATATATTCTCCTCTCACCTTTTTGTTCGGGCTCCGAGGTTTTTCTATCCGCGGCATTTTTTTTAATATTAGGGATGCCCTCGAAATGTTTCCTTATATCGGCAATGATCTCATCCGGATTTACGTCTCCGGATATGATAATAAGCGCATTGTCCGGGGAATAATAGGTTTTATAGTGCTTTAAAAGGTCTTCCCTTTCTATGGATTCTATATCCGACATCCATCCGATAACGGGCCATTGATAAGGATGCGCCTTAAAAGCAGACGCGATTACCTCTTCGTACAATAAATTCTGCGGATCGTCATCATAACGCATGCGCCTTTCTTCCATGACTACGTTCTTCTCGCTCGCTACTTCCTTCGGATCGAGCAGGAGATTCGTCATCCTGTCGGCCTCAAGTTCGATGGATATGCCTATCCTGTCCGACGAAAGGGTTTGGAAATACATGGTGTAATCCTTTGTAGTGAATGCGTTGTCCGAGCCGCCGTTTCGCTTGATAATGCCGGAGAATTCTTTTGAACTGTATTTACGCGTCCCTTTGAACATCATGTGTTCAAGAAGGTGGCTTATTCCCGTTTTGCCGGCAGACTCATCTCTCGATCCGACTTTATACCATATTTGGAACGTAGCAAGAGGGGCCTTATGGTCCTCAATGATGAGAGCCTTAAGTCCGTTATTAAGCGTGTATTCTTTTACCGATGCGTCTGAGGCAAGCGGGATGAAAAGAAACGCAATTATTAAAACATTTTTAAAAAACCTCATAAATCCGGCTATATCAATACTCCCTCGGTGATTTCCTCAGTCTTCTCTCTTCCCTGCTCATGCCCAGTTCGAACAGTTTGTCCTGAACTTCTTCGAATTTCTTGATCTTGTTAAGCTCCCGGCACCGATCGAGTTCCACGGATGTCACGGCTTCGGATACGCACTCCTTGGTCCTATGCAGGCCCTGCTGCAGCGTTTCGATATCTTCTATTATCTGGTTTTTATTCTGATCGAGCGCAGACTTTTTGGGGGCTTCTCCGGAATGCGCTCCAGAGACATACAAACCGCTCAATAAGACGGCGGCTGCTGAAAAACTATACAATGCGGTTCTTATCTTCATAGTGCCTCCCGGGTTTAAACGACTTATATAAAATTATAATACATCGGAGCGGGAAATAACAGGGAAAGCCGCTCATGCGAAGAGTTTTAAAGATTAAGAATATGAATACAGCCGATAACTATCGGCACAGTTATACGCCTCAAGAGCCTCCATAGCCTATCGTTACGTTCCCTTTTTCCACTATGACCGGAACCTTTCGCACGCCGCCGGAATGCTTGAGCATCTCGTCCAGCTTTGCCGTCTCCGCTTTCACATCGAAATAATCCGCCTTATCTCCATAGACCGACAGGGCCTTTTCGGTAAACGGTCAGCCTGCCTTTCCGTAAATAATGACCTTATCCGACATAAAATACCTCCATTTATTCTTCTCTCCATACCTCTATTGCGATTTCAGGACACACATTGGCGCACATGGCGCAGCCGGTGCATTTTTCGGGATGTTCGAAATGCGCCGGGAAATAACCCATGCCGTTGAACTTCCTGCCTATCGCTATCGATCCTTTAGGGCATGCCATAATGCAATACTTGCAGCCCTTGCATAATTCCATGTCGATAACAATCTTGCCTTTAGCCTTCTTTTTTGCAGCCTTCGGCATCCCTGCCGCGCATTTATTCATGTCTTTAATAGTTTACCTCAGATCCGGGCTCCGAGCAACTCCCGCGCGTGTTTAAGAGAGCTGTCCGTAATCTTTCCGCTCAGCATACGCGCGATCTCATCATGCCTCTTTCCGCCGGTCAAGGGTTCGACATTCACCTTCACCGCATCGCTGCCCATGATCTTTTCAACCTTCAGGTGATTGTCAGCCAGAGCCGCTATCTGCGGCAGGTGGGTTATGCAGAGCACCTGATAATTACCGGCGATTTCCTTCAACCGCTTCCCCACATGCTGCGCGGTAACGCCGCCTATGCCGGCATCCACCTCGTCAAAGATAAGGGTCCGGAGTTTAGAACTTTCGACTGCCGGCTGATGACTTGTTTCCATGCATTTCAAGGCGAGCATTATCCTCGACAACTCGCCGCCCGACGCTACCTTAATCAACGGCCTCGGAGGCTCTCCCGGATTAGCGCTGAACAAAAACTCCACATCATCCATACCGTGCGCTGAAATATCGATCCTCTTTTTTATATCGACTTTGAAATCCGCCTTTTGAAATCCGAGGTCATGAAGCTCTCCCAATATTGCCTTTTCCATCTTTTTTGCGGCGGCAATCCGTTTATCGGACAGTCTGTCCGACATTGCCTTAATCTCGTTTTCCTTCGCGTCGAGCCCTGCCTGAAGGCTCTCCTGCCGCTCTTCAGCGGTGACTAGCCCATTCAATTCTTCTTCCGAAGTTCCCCTGTATTTAAGTATCGCGTCAACGCCTTCGCCGTATTTCTTTTCGAGCCTCTTTATGAGATCGAGCCTTTCGTCAAGCTCCGTAAGCCTTTGCGGGTCTATGTCGTATTTGTCCTTAAATTTCCTGAGAAGCAGGGCGGCGTCCTCTATCTGTGGAATAGTCGTCTCCATTATATCTAAAAGCTCCTTAGCGCCGGCGTCGAATCCGGCCATATCCCTTATCCTCGACAATGCCTGTGACATCTGCT
>Ga0154333_148_pt1 | contig 58557 bp, 67 predicted proteins | sample RifGroA2_FD_115861 | JGI IMG/M metagenome (GOLD analysis project Ga0154333, IMG submission 115861) | Nitrospirae bacterium GWA2_46_11 | reverse complement strand
TCCTTAATTTTATGAAAGAAGGGATACGCTTCAGGGTTATCGGAAACAGGGACAGGCTCTCAGAAAATATTAGATCGATAATAGAAGGCGTGGAGCAGGCAACCGAAAAAAACAGCAGCCTGATTATGCAGTGCGCCCTCAGTTACGGAGGAAGGGATGAGATCATAAGGGCGGTAAAGAAAGCAGTCTCTTTGAACGCGAGGCCTGAAGATATAACCGAAGATATGATACGCGGGCTCCTCGATACGGCCGGAACGCCCGACCCCGATCTTATAATACGGACAAGCGGAGAGCAGCGGCTCAGCAACTTCCTGCTCTGGCAATCCGCGTATGCGGAGTTTTATTTCACGGATACGCTCTGGCCGGACTTCACAAAAGAAGAACTGCTCGATGCCGTTCATGAATATCAGATGAGGGACAGGCGTTTTGGAAAAGTCGCCGTCAAATCATCGGCGCTGAGATGAGAGTTTAATGCCGGCGCGCTTTGAAAATGCAAAACGGTTAATAGTCGCCGCATCGGTATTGCCGGTCTTTTACCTCGCGGTGACGAAATTTCCTCCCGTCCTTTTTCTTATACTTTTGGCGGCGGTATCTGTTCTTGCCCAGATTGAATTCTACTCCATGTATAAAACAAAGAAACCGCTTGCGCTCATCGGAACGCTCTGCGGCGTTTCGGTCTTCATTACTGCGTTTTGCCGGCAACCGGCAACCTATTATCTGCTGCCTATAACCGTTATGCTTATAGCATCCGCCCGTCTTTTTCTTATAAAGGAACCTTCATCTTCCTTAAAAGATATTTCCCCGGTCATCATAGGATTTTTATATATTCCGAACCTCCTTCTCGCGCAGTGGCATTTAAGGCTTCAAGGTTACGAATGGATACTTTTTCTATATGGATGCGTATGGGCGTCAGACAGCGCCGCATACTACATCGGCAAAAGGATGGGAAAGAAAAAGCTCTATAAAGAGGTAAGTCCGAATAAGACCGTGGAAGGCGCCTTCGGCTCTATTGCCGGAGGCATACTGTCGTCTTTGTTGTTAGGCAAACTGCTGATTAACGCCCCTGTTCATGTTTTGATCCTGACAGGCGCCGCTGTAGGCGTAGTTACAATCGTAGGCGACCTCGTAGAGTCCATGTTCAAAAGAGATGCGAGGGTAAAAGACTCCGGATCCTTCATACCGGGGCACGGCGGCATCCTCGACAAGATAGACGGAGTCCTCTTTGCGGGCCCGGTACTTTACTGGATAACATCGGCGCTATGAAAAATATCGTAATACTCGGCTCTACAGGCTCCATAGGCAGAAGCTCTCTGGAGGTCATCGACAAGTTTCCCGACAGGTTCAGGGTAGTCGGATTAGCTGCGGGAAGGAACCTTCCTCTCCTTTTGGAGCAGATAGAACGCTGGCGGCCGCGGCTCGTAGCTGTTCACGACGAAGACATATATAAACAGCTTAAATCAAAAATCGGCGGCACGAAACCGGAAATTCTCTGCGGCATCGACGGGATATGTTCGATCGCAGAAAACGGAGACGCCGATACGGTCATTTCTGCAATTGTCGGCTCCGCCGGGCTTTTGCCTACCATATCGGCGATCAGGGCAAAAAAAACCGTAGCCCTCGCCAATAAAGAAACCCTCGTAATGGCAGGTGAGCTTGTAATGTCCGAGGTCAAAAAACACGGCACTGCATTGCTTCCGGTAGACAGCGAGCATAGCGCGATATTCCAATGCATGAGGGGATATGAACGCGAGTCGGTAAAAAAGATAATACTTACGGCATCCGGCGGCCCTTTCGTGGGCAAATCCGCGGAGGAACTTCAAAACGTCTCGCCTGAAAACGCGCTGAAACATCCCAATTGGAGCATGGGCAAAAAAATAAGCATAGACTCGGCGACCCTTATGAATAAAGGACTCGAGGTTATAGAGGCGAGCCGGCTTTTTGACCTGCCTCCGGAAAAAATAGACGTCCTGATTCATCCCCAGAGCATAGTTCACTCCATGGTGGAATTCAACGACGGCAGCTATATCGCGCAGCTTTCAAGGCCGGACATGAAAGGACCGATAGCATATGCCTTATCGTATCCTGAGAGGCTCATAGACGTGATAGAGAAAGTCGATTGGGAAAAACTTCCTGCGCTGACCTTCAGAAAACCCGACAACAAAACATTCCCCTGCCTTTCAATAGCCTACGAAGCTCTGAAAACAGGTGGGACAATGCCTGCGGCGCTCAATGCGTCCAATGAAATTGCCGTTGCCGCGTTTCTCGACGGCATTATCGGATTCAACAGGATACCTGTTATAATAAAAAAAGTTTTGGATTCCCACAAGCCGCAGCCCGCCGACAGCATAGACGTTGTTCTTGAAGCGGACAAACGGGCAAGGGAAGAAACGTTAAAGGAGTTGAATAAATGAGCATATTATCGGCATTGCTGTTGTTCGGTTTTTTGATATTCATTCATGAATTGGGTCATTTCATATTCGCAAAGATCAGCGGAGTGAAAGTACTGAAATTCTCCCTCGGCTTCGGTCCGAAGGTCATCGGCAAAAAAATAGGAGAGACCGAATACCTTATCTCCGCGGTTCCCCTTGGAGGTTACGTAAAGATGCTCGGGCAGGAAGACGTCGGAGAGGTGCAGGAAGAGTCCGACAGTTCCGAGCGTGATCGCTCTTTCAGGTATCAGCCTGCCCTGAAAAAGGCATCGATTATTTTTGCCGGGCCGATATTCAACCTTCTCACCGCAGTTGTCATCTTCTTTTTCATTTTTATTATAGGCGTGCCTACGCTCCTTCCGGCAGTGGGGGAAGTTATGCCCGATACACCTGCGGCAAAAGCGATGCTGTCAAAAGGAGACAGGATTTTAGAGATAGACGGCAAACCGGTCAGACATTGGGCCGAAATGACCGAAATAATCTACGGAAGCGCGAACAAACCGCTCGCGCTGAAGGTACAGCGCGATTCAGGGACCGTTACAATACACATCACCCCCGAAAGTAAAAAGGTTAAAGACATATTCGGAGAGGAAAAAGAGATAGGTCTCATCGGGGTAAAACCGTCGGGAGAGACTGTAAAAATAAAAGAAAATCTGCCCAACTCCATAAAAAATGCGTTTTTAAGGACATGGGAGATATCCGAACTGACGATAATAGGAATAATAAAGCTTATTCAAAGAATAATCCCGGCCGATACCATCGGCGGCCCGATCCTCATCTTCCAGTTGGCGGAAAAACAGGCATCGACGGGACCGCTCAATTTTTTCACTTTCGCGGCAGTGATAAGCATTAATCTCGGCGTGCTTAACCTGCTTCCCATACCGATTCTCGACGGCGGGCATCTCCTGTTCCTCGGCATCGAGTCGATCAGAAAGAAGCCCATGAGCGAGAGGACGATCATGATAGCCCAGCGCATAGGGCTCGCATTGATAATCACCCTCATGGCATTTGCGATGTACAACGACATATTCAGGCTCATCAGCGGAAAACCCATACCGTGAAACCGGCGTCCATAAAGCATCTTCACTCGGCAGGCGGAGTAATCTTCAAAAAGGAAGGGGACACATTCGAAGTAGCCTTGATCGCCATGAAAAACAAAACGGTATGGACGCTGCCTAAAGGAATAATAGATAAGGGAGAGCAGCCGGAGGAGTCCGCCGTGCGTGAAATAAAGGAAGAAACCGGACTCACGGGCAAAATTATCGACGCCTTAGGCGACAAATCATACTGGTTTTACCTTAAGGCCGAAAACGCAAAATGCAGGAAAACGGTATCGTATTTCCTTCTGCAATACGTAGATGGTAATATCGGAGACTATTGCCGGGAAGTGGACGAGGCTAAATGGTTCGTTTTAGACGAGGCGCTAAAGCAGGTGTCTTATAAGAGCGATAGGGAGATATTGGAGAAGGCAAAAGAAAAAATATGGGCGAGATACTAAGTTGGAATGATTTAAAAGCGCGGATCGACAGGCTCAAAGCCGAAGGCAAAAAGATCGTCTTCACCAACGGCTGTTTCGATATTATACACATCGGCCATGTCAGGTATCTTAAAGACGCGAAAAAGTTAGGCAATGTCCTGATTATCGGCCTCAATTCAGACTCATCGGTTGCCGGAATAAAGCCCGGAAGGCCTATAAACAAGGAATCTCACAGGGCGGAAGTTTTGGCATCCCTCCATATGGTGGATTATGTCACAATATTCAGCGAAGACACGCCTTATGAACTTATCAAATTCCTCGAACCGGATGTCCTTGTAAAGGGAGGGGACTGGAAAAAAGACGATATTGTAGGCTCGGACATTGTTCCGGAGGTTCACAGTCTGCCTTACATCGAGGGCATATCCACAACGGAAATAGTAGAGAAAATAAAAAAATGACGTCTTTATAATCCCCCGCAATTAATGTATAATTACCGTTAGGAGGTGTGACATGAACGAACTCATTCGGACATCAGGCGCAGCAGATGTAACAAGATCATCCGCAGGGTATGTCGTTTTACAACTTGTAACCTTTACTCTCGGCAGCGAAGAATATGCCGTGGACATACTGAAGGTGCAAGAGATAAACAGGATGAAGGAGATCACGAGAGTGCCCAATTCTCCCGCGTATGTCGAGGGCGTCATTAATCTCAGGGGCAAGGTCATACCTGTGGTAAACATCAGGAAAAAATTCGGCCTGCCCGAAAAGGCAACCGACGAGCAATCGAGGATAATGATAATCGACATTCAAGGCATTACCATGGGGCTTGTGGTGGATTCGGTATCGGAAGTATTGCGGGTTCCCTCCGATATCGTAGAGCCTGCACCCCCTATGACATCCACCATAACCACGGAGTTCATAAGGGGCATAGCAAAATTAGAAGACAGGCTTATCATACTCCTCGACATGGACAGGCTGTTGGGCAAGGCCGAAGAAACTGCTTTAATCGAAGCGGCCTCAGGCTCGGCCGTTTAGATAAACATTTTTAACGCCTATTCCTAATATGATATACGTCATATCCGGAGAATGCGGGTTATGTTAAATTCTCAGGCGGCGCTAAATTAAGGAGGAGTCCTTTCATGAAGATCAGTTCAACGCTCAAGATCATTGTCGTAGTATTATTAGGCTTTTCTCTTATCAGCACGATATCAGTAGTTATTCAACTCAACAAAATGTCGGACGACGGAAGGGTTGTCAACTATTCCGGCATTGTCAGAGGGGCGACACAAAGACTTGTAAAACTTGAAATGGGAGGAAATGCCCAGGAAAAGTTAACAGCAAAACTTGACGGCATCATTAACGGCCTTATCAACGGCGACACGGAATTACAACTGCCCACGGCAACAAATACGGAATTCATATCCAAAATGAAAGATGTTGAAAAGGCGTGGGGTTTGCTTAAAGGATCTATAGGCAAGGCAAGGCAGGATAAAAAATACGACAGCCTTTTGAAAGAAAGCGAAGATTATTTTGAAATGACGAATAAGGCGGTTGCCGCGGCGGAGTCATTTTCCAAAGGCAAGGTAACAGTTTTAAAAACCGTCCAGATAATTCTCTTTCTGTTGAATCTCATTATCTTAGCGTCCATCTGGATGATGAGCGGCAGGAAGATATCAAAACCCTTGGCTCATCTAACGGAAGAGGTGGAAGAGATAGCTAACGGAAATCTTAAGATAACCATAGAAAGCAACACTAAAGACGAGATCGGACTGCTCGCCCAGAATATGAACAAAATGATCCAGTCTTTCAATACGATGATAAACGGCATAATGACAGCTTCAAGCAATGTGGTATCGACCGTGGATATATTAAGGGCGCGATCCGAGAAGACAACGGAAGGCGCAAAGAACCAATCCGGTCAGGCCCACCAGATAGCCACGGCAGCCGAAGAAATGAGCCAGACAATAACCGACATAGCAAGGAACGCATCAGTGGCATCGGAGACATCGGCTGAGGCAATGGAAACGGCATCTAAAGGCAAAGAAGTAGCCGACGGAGCAGTCCAGACAGTAAACAGAGTATACACATCGACAGTAGAGTTATCGACAATGGTGGATAAGCTCAACAACAGGGCATCCGAGATAGGAGACATAGTAACCGTAATTAAGGATATAGCGGATCAGACGAACCTTCTTGCATTAAACGCCGCAATAGAGGCGGCAAGGGCAGGAGAACAGGGAAGGGGATTTGCCGTAGTAGCCGATGAAGTAAGGAAACTTGCCGAAAGAACGATAAAGGCAACTGCGGAGATAACGGAGAAGATAGCGGCAGTACAATCCGAATCAACGCAGACCACCAAATCCATGGAAGAGGCGTCGGGAGAAGTGACAAAGGCAACGGACTACATAAGACAGGTAGGGGACTCGCTTAATCACATAGTAGACTCCGTGCATAAGGTAAGGGATCAGATAACGCAGATAGCTACAGCGGTTGACGAACAGTCCGCCGCATCGGAAGAGGTTGCGAGGAATATAGAAAAGACATCCTCCATAGCAAAGGATATGGAGAAAATGTCCGAAGACGTAATGCATCAGGTAAACGGCCTCACAAAGATAGCGGAGGAGTTAAGAAACTCCACAGCCGGTTTTAAAACAAAAGGCAGCGAATTAATGATACTCGATCTTGCAAAGACAGACCATAGGGTATTTGTAGGGAAAGTCGGAGCCTGCTTAAAAGGAGATGCCGTACTTGATCCATCACAATTACCCGACCATCATAACTGCAGGTTCGGCAAGTGGTATTTTGGAGAGGGCATTCAAATGTGCGGTAGTTTATCCTCATTTAAGGCCGTGGATGAGCCTCATGCCAAAGTACATGCACTTGCCAAAGAGGCTGTGTCGGCATGTAATTCAGGCGACAAATCGAAGGCCGAGAGGATTTATAAGGAGATGGAGGATATATCCGATCAGATAGGCAGCCTGCTCGACGGAATCAAGAGAGAATGTAAATAGAACATTTAAGATAAAAAAGGGGGCACCGAACAGCGCCCCCTTTTTTATTTGCTTTTTAGATATCGTAATACAGGAAAAATTCGTACGGATGCGGCCTTAACCTCAGCGCATCCACTTCCTTTGTCCTCTTATAGCTTATCCACATGTCTATGGCATCCTGTGTAAAAACATTGCCCTTCAGCAGGAACTCGTGATCCTCCTCGAGATGATTGAGCGCCTCTTCCAGAGTTCCTGGCATTGTCGGAACGGACGCAAGCTCCTCGGGACCGAGTTCGTAGATGTCCTTATCGAGCGGCTCGCCCGGATGTATCTTGTTCTCTATGCCGTCCAATCCGGCCATCAACATGGCTGCAAAGGCAAGATAGCCGTTGCACGACGGATCGGGGAACCTTACTTCGGCTCTTTTTGCCTTCGGGTTTGCGGAATAGGTAGGTATTCTTATGGATGCGGAACGGTTCCTTGCGGAGTATGCAAGGTTAACCGGCGCTTCAAATCCGGGAGTAAGCCTCTTGTATGAATTTGTAGTCGGATTTGTCAGCGCAGCGAGAGCCTTAGCGTGCTTCAATATGCCGCCGATATAGTAAAGGGCCATTTCGCTCAAACCTGCATAGCCGTTTCCTGCAAAGAGAGGCTTCTCTCCCTTCCAGATGCTCTGGTGGCAATGCATGCCTGAGCCGTTATCGCCGAAAAGAGGCTTGGGCATGAATGTCACGGTTTTGCAATGCCTTTTTGCAACATTCTTAATTATATATTTAAAGAGCATCAATTTATCCGCCATAGTGACAAGGGAGTCAAAGCGCATGTCAATCTCTGCCTGTCCCGCCGTAGCAACCTCATGGTGTTCCCTCTCTACATAAATACCGCACTTCTGCATCTCCATAACCATCTCTGTCCTGATATTCACCTGACTGTCTGTAGGCGGCACAGGGAAATATCCTTCCTTATGTCTCGGCTTGTAGCCCAGGTTCGGGTTCTCCTCGCGACCGGAGTTCCAGATGCCTTCGACAGAGTCTATAAAGTAATAGCCGCTGTTCGAATTCTGGTCGAACTGAATACTGTCGAAAATGAAGAATTCAGCCTCGGGGCCGAAGTAAGCGGTATCTCCGATGCCTGTGGATTTAAGATACGCCTCCGCCTTCTGAGCGATATACCTTGGATCCCTTGTGTAGAATTCCTTTGTTATTGGGTCTACGATATTGCATATAAGGCTTATGGTAGGGTACTCCATGAACGGGTCCATAAAAGCGGTCTTAGGGTCGGGGATTATCAACATATCCGATGTATTGATCGCCTGCCATCCCCTTATGGACGAGCCGTCAAAACCGAGCCCCTCTTCGAAAATCTCTTCCTTCATTTCTGAGATGGGCACTGCGAAATGCTGCCAGATTCCGGGAAAATCAAGGAACTTGAAGTTTGCCATAACCGCCTTGTTTTCCTGAGCCATCTTGATTACGTCCTTTGGTGTCATTACTCTCCTCCTTTATTTTTTATACTGCGGATTCTCCGCGTTCTCCGGTTCTTATGCGCACTACATCCTCTACCTGATAGACGAAGATTTTGCCGTCGCCGATCTTTCCTGTCTTTGCGGACTTCTCTATCACGTTCACAACCTTGGGGGCGAGGTCGTCGGATGTTACGATCTCTATCTTTATCTTCGGGATAAAATCGACCACATACTCGGCGCCCCTGTACAATTCCGTGTGTCCCTTCTGCCTTCCGAACCCCTTGACCTCGGTAACCGTCATTCCCTGAATGCCTATTTCGTTCAAGGCATCTTTGACTTCATCGAGCTTAAAGGGTTTAATTATCGCCTCGATTTTTCTCATATCTCACCTCCTAACAAAAAAAAATTTCGTAAAAATTCCACGCCCTGCCGCGATAGACTTCATAGGTTTTTTCGGTCTCTGTCTTGAGCCTCTGTTGGTCTATATCCTCAGCCTTTAACCAATCATATACCATTTCCTTAGTCACTTCAATGTGGAATTGAAAGGCGTATGCCCTGCTGCCGTAATTGAACGCCTGATTCGGGTAAAGATCGGAGCCTGCAAGCCTTATTGCGCCTTCGGGAATATCAAAGGTCTCCCCGTGCCAGTGAAAGACCTTAAACCTCTTCCAAAGGTCGCCTACGCCGGGATGCGTTGCGAGCCTTCTCATAAGAGTATCCTTTATGCCGTCCGGAGTAAGCTCTATATCGTGCCACCCTATCTCCTGCTCTTTGCCTTTATATACCCTCGAACCCAATGCCTTTGCCATAATCTGCGCTCCGAGACATACGCCAAAAACCCTTTTGCCGCCCGCTATAAATTCTCTGACTAAAGCTTCTTCTTTTTTTATGTAAGGATAGATGTCGTCCTCATTAACGCTCATCGGACCGCCCATCATAACAATGGTGTCAAATCCTTTAGTATCGGGTATGTCTTCGCCTTTTGAAAGGTCTACGATAGTGCAAGGAATTCCCTTGGACTCAAGGAAATCCCCTATTGTGCCGGGGCCTTCTGTTTCTATGTTTTTACAGATTAGAACGGACATATATATTATTTAGTGCAAGTGTTATACCATAAGGGTAGCCGTTGAAAGATAAGGAGTTTTAGAATAAAAAAGGCATTGCCTGCCTAAAAATTATGCAAGCAATGCCTTAATATTAGGCATTACATCGTATATCCGCTTTCTCCGTGCTGCGATATGTCGAGACCTACCACCTCGGACTCGTCGTCAATTCTCAGTCCTATGGTCTTATCTATAAGTTTTAACACAACGACCGTAACGACGAACGAATAAACAGCCGTCACCGCTATCGCAATCGCCTGAGTCATGAACAACTTAGGATTCCCGAAGAACAGGCCGTCGGCTCCGGAAGGGTTGATGAGCTTCTGCGCGAAAAGTCCTGCAGCAAGGGTTCCGAGAATACCGCCCACGCCGTGAACGCCGAAGGCGTCAAGAGAATCGTCGTATCCTAAACGGTTTTTCATATTCAAGGCTATGTAACATACAGCGCCTGCCGCCAGACCGATAAGCAACGCGGGCATAGGGCCTACGAATCCTGAAGCCGGCGTTATTGTCGCGAGCCCGGCTATCGAGCCTGTTGCAGCGCCGAACATTGTGGGTTTACCCCTGTGAATCCATTCGATAATCACCCATATCAAAGTTGCCGCGACCGCGGATATATGTGTTGCAACAAAAGTAGTCGCGCTCAAAGCTCCGGAAGAAAGAGCGCTTCCGGCGTTAAACCCGAACCACCCGAACCATAAAAGCCCGGCGCCGAGCACTGTCATCGGCAGGCTATGGGGATAAATGGCCTCATGCAGGTAGCCTTTTCTCTTGCCGATTATCAACGCGGCAGCCAAGGCCGATATGCCGGATGTGATATGCACAACAATTCCGCCCGCGAAATCGAGTACGCCCATATTCTTAAGCCATCCGCCCGTGCCCCATACCCAGTGCGCGACAGGGTCGTAAACTATGGTTGACCATACGACGGTGAAAACGAGAAACGCGGAAAACTTCATCCTTTCGGCGAATGCCCCGCTGATCAGCGCCGGCGTTATGACCGCGAACATAGCCTGATATATCATAAATGCGACATGAGGAATCGTAGCCGCATAATCGGGATTGGGTTCGGCGCCGACGCCGTTCAGACCTATCCAGTCGAGGCTGCCGATTATTCCTCCCATATCAGGGCCGAAAGACAGGCTGTAACCGAAAAGAATCCACTGAATGCTGACCACCGCAATGGCGACAAAGCTCTGCATTATAGTGCCGAGAACGTTCTTCCTCCGCACCATGCCGCCGTAAAAAAGCGCAAGCCCCGGCGTCATAAGCATTACAAGCGCAGTCGATAAAAGGATAAAGGCCGTATCGCCCGCGTCAATTTTAGCCGGCGTTTCCGCATACGCGCTGAACGGCGCAAAAAGGACAAACATCAAACCGAAAACCCAAAACAAACTTTTTTTCATTTACAACTCCTATGCATAGTTTTTTGTAGACCATAATCCGTAATCATCAGGGATGTGAGGCATACTTCAAAAGCCCTTACTAAGTGTAGTTGCCTGTGCAATCCGGAGATTACTTTTGTCTCATCCAATAAGAGAGCAAAGTTGTAGCTCACGAGAAAGAGAATGCTGTTATGATATTACATATGAGTAAAGGCTTTTTCAGAACGCCTCACATCCCGTGACTTTCAATCAACATTTGAAAAATTTCAGCACAAAGCACAGGTCCGCTTCAATGACTTTATCGACGAAACTTTTAATCCCATTCTCTTATGCCCGTCATCCGCATCGGCGGTATCTATCTTACTGAAACATATAGCATCTTTGCCTTGCACAAGAAACAACACTTATAAAGGCGTTGAAGCGGATTTGCGCTTTGTTCTAAACATTATAAAATTGCCAGAAATGTGCCAGAAAGGATGTTATTGATTTTAAATGGATTTTAGAAGCAGTGTCGGAGGGTAATCCTACAAAAATGTAGGATTACCCTCCGGAGAATGGAGTTACCTATTGAAAAACAAACAGTTGCAATTTTCCTACATTTTTGTTTGAGCTACAAATTTGTAGGATTTTATATCGCGGATTCTCCCGCTTCTCCCGTCCTTATCCTTATCACCTCTTCGAGGGACGAGACAAAGATCTTGCCGTCTCCGATCTTTCCGGTCTTTGCCTTTTCTTTTATTGCCGACACGACCTTTTCCATCATGCCGTCGGACACCACTATCTCGAGCTTCACCTTCGGGATAAAGGCAATGTCGTATTCCGCTCCCCTATAGAGTTCTACATGACCCTTTTGCCTTCCGAACCCTTTTACTTCAGTTACCGTCATGCCCTGAACTCCTATTTCATTAAGGGCATCCTTCACCTCATCCAGTTTAAACGGCTTAATTATAGCCTCTATCTTTTTCATAATTCCTCCTTACAAGTTATACGCCTTTTCACCGTGCTGGCTCTCGTCAAGCCCTTCGATCTCCTCTTCAACGTCAACCCTCAGCCCTACAACCGCCTTTATGATCATGAAGATTACGGCGGTAACGACAGCCGTATACACTATAGTAACTCCGACCGCTACGATCTGCGTCCAGAGCTGGCCGGGATTGCCGTAAAGAAGCCCTTTACCGGCCTCGTTTATCGACGGGTCCGCAAATACGCCTGTCAATATTGCGCCGAGAGTTCCGGCTACGCCGTGAATTCCGAACGCGTCGAGGGTATCGTCATAACCGAGTTTCGACTTAATTACCGCTACGGAAAAGAACGACACTATGCCTGCTGCAAGACCTATTATCATGGCTCCGGTGATGTTCACAAAACCCGCTGCCGGTGTTATGGCGACAAGTCCGGCTACGGCGCCCGACGCAAGACCGAGCACTGTAGGCTTCTTTGAATGCGCCCATTCAGTGAACATCCACGCAACAGCCGCTATAGCCGTAGCAGTATTGGTGTTTATAAACGCTGCTCCCGCAAGGCCGTTTGCCGCAAGAGCCGAACCCGCGTTAAATCCGAACCATCCGAACCAGAGAAGCCCTGCTCCTGTTACTACCATTGTCAGATTGTTCGGGATAAGGGTCATCTCACGCCTCTTGCCGAGTATCAGCGCGCCCACAAGGGCCGCTATACCTGCGTTTATATGAACTACCGTGCCGCCTGCAAAATCAAGCGCTCCGAGTTTTGCCAGAAAGCCTCCGCCCCATACCCAGTGAGCTACCGGAAGATACGCAAGGCTCATCCATAATATCGAAAAAAGTATCCACGCCGAGAACTTCATCCTCTCGATATAAGCGCCGCTCGCAAGGGCTACGGTTATGGCCGCAAAGGTAAGCTGATACACTATGAATATGTATTCCGGTATGGTCTTTGCCGCGTCGGATATGCTGTTGGCTCCGACCCCCGACAAAAAGAGCTTTTCCGGATTTCCTATGATGCCCGAGATGTCCGTTCCAAAAGTGAAAGTATACCCGTAAACCACCCACAATACGCTCACTATGCAGAATGTTACAAAAGACATCGCAATGGTGTTAAGCGTGTCTTTGCGTTTTGAAAGACCGCCGTAAAATAAGGCAAGCCCCGGAATAGTCATCAACATGACAAGCGCTGTTGCCATTATCATCCATGCGGTGTCGCCCGTGTCTATTTTCAACGGAGCTGGAGCTGCAGCAACAGGGGGTGCGGGCTGAGCAGCGGGGGACTGCTCAGCCGCAGGGGGAGTGGGAAGCGGGGTCTGTGCCTGCTCCGCAAACACAAGGCCCGCAAAACCCAATAAACCGATTACCAATAATATGCTTATAAATCTTTTCATGTTTCCCTCCTCTTAAATTAAAAGCTCAATGTAAAATTAATACCCGTCACAAGGGTATCGTCAAGCTTTCCGTTAGGATTATACGAGTTTCCGTCCACGCTCTTTTTAGCCTTATTCGAAAGCGGGAACCAATACTGAACCATGGGCTGTATCGATACATTTTTCGCTATAGGTATTGTGAAGCCCGCCTTTACCATACCGTCGTGAAATCCGCTGTATTTCTTACCGGTATATGCGCCTGTCGAAGATTCGTATGTCTTCCAGTAATTATCGCTGCCGGCAAAATAGCCTGCCGACGCTCCGAGATCGAGAGTCATCTCCTTATACACAGGCACCGAGTGCGCTATCGAGAGGTTAAAATATGTGCCTCCGTATTCGTTTATGTCGCGATACACGGATAAAACAGGCTTTAATATCGTGTCATACGCTATCGTCACAAAGACCTCGTCCGTCTCGGCGGTATAATCGGTGCCGTAATAGATATAACCGCCTGTCAGGCTTAATTTGTCTATAGCATAGGTATAGCTCAATGTCAAATCCGTCTCGTTCAAGTCCTTCTTCCCCTGATTTGAAAGATAGTTCGCATTGCTGACGCTCTGCGTGCCGTTTACATTGCTGTCGATATTGCTCCATAGGGACGCCGAAAACCCTTTGTATGAAACGCTTATAGACGGCTGCGTTACAAAACTATGCGAGCTTAGCTCATATCCCCTGAATATATACTTGTTTAAAACAGCGACCGATGCGCTGCCTGTGACAGGAGACGCCTCCTCCTTTTTCTCCTCCGCATAAGCCCCGGCAATGGAAAATCCGAGCGCCAGAACCATTGCTAAAACCAAAACCCTTAAACCTTTCATCTTATACCTCCACTCTTTGTTTATTCGGCAGGATAAACCTGCTACATTTTTGCTGTCTCTCCCATTTGCTCGATAACGGCGATGCCTCTCTCCCCCTCCTTTCTTATCCCGTATTTTTTGATCTTATAGCCGATCATCCTCTCGGTTATGTCGAGCTCTCTTGCCGCCCGGGCCATAACCCAGTTGCACTCCTTGAGGGCCTTGATTATCTCCTCCCTCTCTATTTCCTTTACCTTTTCTTTCAGGGAATCCATCTCTTCACCTCCCTACAATATTGCCAGAACCGTGCCGGCTCTCATCTCTTTGATTTATATATGAATGCTTCTATAATTCATGCTACATTTTTGTAATTTGATACAATTTTGTATGATTTAACAATACCACTGAGCACAATATTCATAGATTGCGATACCCGTGAGAGGAGACAAAGTATTGGAGCGACTTCGACAGCCCAAGCGCAACATGGATGTTTAAGCGGGCTGTCGTCAAAACTGTAAAACAGAGAAATGCCGATATCATATCCTGCTCATCGGGCAAGAAGTAATACCGGCATATGTTGGTCACTTTGAGCAGCAAAATAAGTTAAAATTTTTTGTAAGGCAAAAACTTTCCGTTAAGTGTGACTAACACCCTGTCACCTTTCGGATCTTCCACTCTCTGTATATCCATCGAAAAATCTATGGCGCTCATTATTCCGTCACCGAAGGTCTCATGGATCAATTCCTTAATGGAAGGCCCATATACCTGAATGAGTTCGTAAAAACGGTAAATGGTCGGGTCTACCGGGACTGCGTCTTCCAGTGCTCCTCTCATGGGACATTTCTGTAATGCTGCTGCGACATCAGGCTTGAGACCGAGGACTTTTACTGCTGCATTCGCCTCTTCTTTTGACATAGCATGCTGTCCCAGAAGTGCGGCAGTGGTCCATATTTTGTGCTTGCCCACCTTTTTTGCAATGGCCTCCCATGTCAATCCTTTCTTCCCTTTTGCCTCAATAATCAGTTGTGTTGCTTCCTCGCGAATCATAACAACCCTCCTTAAAATATTTTATAGTTTCAGGTCTGACGGATACACCGGCAGCTAAATAGCTGACGCGCCCCTCTCCCTTGTACGTATCCTGATAACATCTGCGACGTTGAGAACAAATATCTTTCCATCACCGATATTGCCGGTTTCGGCAGCAGTTGCTATTATGTCAACCGCCTTTTCCACCTGATCATCCTCAACTACCACCCATACCATCTGCTTTGGCAACGTGGTGTAGTGAGTAGACCCCACCTGCAAGCCTTTCTGATGACCTCTACCCATTACCATTGTCGTGGTAAGGCTGCTGTAGCCTGATTTGTCAAGCGCTTCCTCTACCGTTTTGAATCTTTCGGTCCTTATAACTGCCTGAATCATTTTCATACAGTCACCTCTTTATGCGCTCGCTCAACGAGAAAGCGGATTATGTGATTACGGATGACATAGTAAGAGGACTGTTCTATTATTGTGGACCTGCTTCTCGGCCGGGGGATGGCGACCTCCACGGATTCCGCTATCTGCGCCTCTGGACCCGCACTCATAAGCAGTATCCTGTCCGACAGGAGTATTGCCTCATCAACGTCATGGGTTACCATGAAGACTGTGCTTCCGGTCTCGTTCCACATGCGCACCAGCTCTTCCTGAATAGTCCCTCGCGTCAGGGCGTCAATCTGTGCGAAAGGCTCATCCAGAAGGAGCATCTTCGGTTCTACCGAGAATGCTCGGGCTAGCCCTACTCGCTGTCGCATACCGCCCGACAGTGCGGCCGGTTTTTTATTTTCAGCATAGGTGAGGCCCACCATATTGATGTATTTCTGCACCCAGTCATCGACCTTTTTGACACTCCAGTCCTTGTGGGCGGCGGTCACCGCAACACGGATGTTCTCAAATACAGTCATCCAGGGCATCAGCGCGAAATTCTGAAATACTACCATGCGGTCGAGTCCCGGCCCTGTAATGACCTTTCCGTCGAGCTCCACCCGTCCTTCCGAAGGGGTATCGAGGCCGGCGACAATATTCAGGAGCGTTGATTTGCCGCATCCGGAATGCCCTATTATGGATATGAACTCCCCCTTTTGCATTTCGAGGGAAATGTTTTTGAATATGCACTGCGCCCCGTTTCCATTACCGCCCGGGAAGTTTTTCGTTAAATTGTTGACTGCAAGATATGGCATGTTCTGTTCCTCCTAATCCACAAAAGCGATACGTTCTGCAATCTTGTTCAGCCCGAAGTCGATAATGACACCTACTATCCCGATCAGTATGATCGCGAAGATGACGCTCGTAAGCGAAAGATTGTTCCATTCGTTCCATACAAAATAACCGAGGCCCAAGGAACCGAGGAGCGCCTCGGCAGGAACAATGGCAACCCAGGCACTTCCCATTGATATCCTCATGCCCGCTATGATGGTCGGACCTGCGGCGGGCAGGACAACTTTGAACAGCCGCGAAAACCAGTTCAATTGCAGGATACTGGACACATGCATATAATCCTTCTTGATGTTTGCAACGCCGAAAGAGGTATTGGCAAGCGTCGGCCAGAGGCTTGCCATAAAGACCACAAGAAGGGCGGTTATGCCGCTGTTTTTGACGCTGTAAAGCAGTAGGGGCATCCATGCGATGGGGGAAATGGATTTTAGAATCTGGATGTACGGGTTGACCGCGCGGAAAATGGTCCTGTTCAGTCCGAGGACAACGCCGAAGATTATGGCAACGACAACCCCTGACCCGAATCCGAAGACAAGTCTTCCCATGCTGTAGAGGGTCAGTATGCCGATGCCTTTATCATTTGGCCCGTTGTCGTAAAAGGGATGCCGAATGAACTCCATTGCTGTTTTCAATACAGGGACGGGGCCCGGAAGTCCCTGTCCTGTGCCGCCGATGGTGAGAAGGTGCCAGAGCATGAGGAATACCGCCAGTATCACCATGCTGAGAAGCAGAGAGTTTTTTTGTTTTACAAGCGCCGCCATCTCTCTTATCCCTCACTCTTGATAGCAAATCCTTTCAAGTACTCAGAAGGTTTTGCCGGATCAAACTCTTTGCCCATGATCTTGTGTTTCTTATAGTTTGTCGCAGGCGCCTTGTATCCAAGCTCTTTCATGTACTTGGAGCAGTCTGAGGCGAGGAAAACTTCTTCCGCGATTTTTTTATAGTTTACATCTCCTTTAATATAGTTCCAGCGCTTCATCTGGGTGAGTATCCAGACCGCCATCGATTGCCAAGGGAACGGATCAAAATCGATCCGGTCAGGGACATTATGCATATTGCCGAGCCCGTCAGGGAATTTGCCGGTAAGCACCTGCTTTATCACTTCGACCGGCTGGTTGAGATAGTTGCGAGGAGCAATGGCCTCTGCAATACTTTCACGGTTTTCGGCTTTGTGGGCATAGTGGGTAGCATCCACAATGGCTTTGAAGACCGCTTTAAAGGAGTTGGGCATTGTTGTCGCAAATTCCTTGGAAGTAGCAAAAGCGCAGCAGGGATGTCCCGGCCAAATATCCTTGGAAAGCATAAAGATGAATCCGGCTCCTTCGTATACTGCCCTCTGGTTGAACGGGTCAGGAGCGAGATATCCGTCCACGTTTCCCGCCTTAAGGTTTGCAACCATTTCAGGCGGAGGGACTACCCGTATCTTTACGTCCTTGTCGGGATCGACGCCACCTTCAGCAAGGAAGTAGCGCAGGAGATAGTTATGCATGGAGTAATCGAAAGGCACACAAAACGTAAAGCCCTTCATCTCCTTGGCGGTCTTTACTCCTCTATGCTTCATATGAAGAGTAATAGCCTGCCCGTTAATATTTTCTACCGCAGGCATATAGAAAGGGGTCGCCTGTGAGCCGGCGCCCATGGAGATGGAAAGAGGCATGGGTGACAGCATATGGGTACAGTCTGTCTGCTTGTTGATCGCCCAGTCACGGATCATCGCCCATCCCGAAGCCTTCACCACTTCGGCGTCCTTAAGCCCATACTTTTCGTAGAATTTGAGCGGATGCGCCATAATAATTGGAGTGGCACAGGTTATGGGGATGAACCCTATTTTCAAATTTGTTTTTTCGAGCTTGCCCGGCGCCTCTTTTGCCCAAGCCTTTGCCTTTTCAAGGGGGAACAGGTCGGAGATCAGGGCCAGGGCAGCGCCGGAACCAACGACTTTAAGGAATTCCCGGCGGCTTGTTTCATTGTTCCCGAACAGGGCCTTCAAAACCGAGTTTTCAACGGCACGATCTATTATTTCTTCTTGTGTTTCCACAGGACGAGACGATTCACCATGGTCATGGTGACAAGAGCAATGGGTGTGTGCCAATGATGAGTGCGGATCGAAGCCGTCTCCAAGACAGTTGACCGATAAAGAGACGTCTTTACTATTGCCTTTCTTATTTTTCATGCTGCCCTCCCTGTTGTTGTTTGATGGCAGTGAAGAAGCAATATATATACCAAAATATAACCAATTGATTTATAATGAATTCCCGCAATTGGATTTGCTACATTTTTGTAATTTGATACAAAATTGTATGACAAAGTCCTTCTAACGAATAACCCTTGAGAGGGCATTGTGCTGAAGCGGTTTCAGCAGCTCTAAGTTTCGCCGTGATGACGAAACAGAGCTGGTGCCTCGGAGACGGACACGGATGTCCGGCGAGAATGAGCGGAAATACTATGCCCGCTCATATTAAATGGAGGGTTAAATATTAACCGCATACCTCACAATTATCGTCCTTGCGGATATTCAACTTTTTGAATTCCATATCTGCGGTATTAAAAACGAGCATCTGCGACATCAGCGGCTTGCCGAAGCCCGTAAGCAGCTTTATGGCTTCTACAGCCATCAGGCAGCCGAGCATTCCGGATACCGCGCCGAGAACAGGGAAGCCGAGTTCCTCCCATTCGGGATTGTCGTCGGGATACAGGCAGTTCAGGCACGGCGTAACTTCGGGGATAAAATTGAATATATATCCCTCCATTCCGTTCATCGCGGCCTCGACCATCGGAACGCCCTTCTTTACGCAGGCGTTATTTAAAGCCCGCCTCTCCTTAAAGTTAGGCCGCGCGGACAGCGCTATCTGCACGCCCTCGATCAGCTTATCGACGTTGCCGTCGGATGTGCGCTCGTCGTATATATCGACTTCCACGTCGGGATTTATTTCCTCTATGCTTTTCTTTGCCTGCGCGACCCTGCTCTTACCTATCCGGTCATATTTCATCAATATCTGCCTGTTCATATTCGAAAGGGTCAGATTGCCGTAATGTGCAAGAACCATTTTTCCGATACCCGCCGCTGCAAGATAAATAGCCGCTGTTCCGCCGAGCCCGCCGATACCTGCGATAAGCGCGGCGGATCTCTTCAGCTTCTGCTGATGCCTTTCAGTAAACCCTTCGAGCATAAGCTGTCTTTTATATCGCTCCCGATCCATTTCTGCAACGGCCCCAATCATACCCTTATTCTCCGGCGTTTCAAAAAGCGAATTTAGAAAGGCACAGGCCTAAAAGCAGAGAGCCCCATGAGACGAACACTATATAAGTAGAGATCTCTCCGCTGTCGAGACTGCTCGACTTTCCGGCTATCAGAAACGAAACCGCAAGAGTTCCGAGCCCGAATAAAACAAAAATAACCGCCAATCCGATCATCGCTAAATACACCTCTCTTTATTTTAAATCCCTTAATTGACCATCTCGCAGTATTCCTCGCCGATGCGGGCATTCAAAACCTCAAGTTCCATGTCCTTGTCCTCTCCGAGGATACCGCACGCATCCGCCCTGCACTGCTTGCAGTGCGTCATCTGCGGAATATACGGAACACATCTGTCCCTCATCCCGTTTATCGTTTCACGCGACGGCCTGCTCAGGTGTTCGAATTCAGCCTGCGGGATGAGAGGTATTATGTTCATTATGTCCGCGCCCTTTCCGCCCGCGAGCCATGCGATTAACGGGATCTCCGCATCGTTGACTCCGGGGATCAAAACGCTGTTCACCTTCACGATAAGGCCGGCGTCTATGGCGTTCCTCAAACCTTTCCACTGGTTGCATAAAAGACATTCCGCAGCGTCCTTACCCTTGTAACGCCTTCCTCTATAAAGAACCCATGAATATATTTTCTCGGCCGTCTCCGGCATAACGGCGTTGATGGTTATGGTGAGGCTCCTGACGCCGCATTTCACAAGGTCTTCAAGCCTCTCCGAAAGATAAAGGCCGTTCGTGGAAATGCAAAGTATCAGTTCCGGGAATTCCCGGTTGATCGCCCTCATAGTCTCGAACGTCGCGTCGTTTGCCAGAGGGTCTCCCGGTCCCGCTATCCCGACTACGCTGAGATTCCCGCTCCTTCCTACAAGCGCTCTCACTCTCTCCAGCGCCTCGGAGGGCGATAAGACCCTGCTTGTGATTCCCGGCCTCGACTCATTGGCGCAGTCGTATTTTCTGATGCAATACCTGCACTGGATATTGCACGCGGGAGCTACAGGAAGATGCAGCCTCCCGAATTTGTGATGAGCCTCTTCAGAAAAACAGGGATGGCTTTTCATTATGTCATTCCCCTTGAGAACCCCTAACCGTTTCATATCATCCACCTCGCATTAAACAATAGTCTCGTATTACCAAATGCAATAGTAGTGCCAAACATATAACGTCATGAAATCACAGGGAAAGCCGGATCTTATGAATTCCCCATCTCTTGCATTTATGTAGCTATTGAGACATTTTTGTTGTTTAATAAAGCCCGCTGTTCTGGTATAATTGGTGTAAATCTTTTTACCGGAGGGGTAACCGAATGCTTGAACGCCCGAATCCGATTTTCAACAAACCTGTCGATCCGTCGGAGGATACGGCCCAAAACAAAAAGGCAAACAAGGGCATTGCAGGCGGCGAGACATTCGACAAAATGCTGTTCTCATCTCTTGCCCCTATCAAACCTGAAGAGACTACCGTTACCGGCATTGTAGACCGGATAATCAATCAAAATATTCAGGCGGAAGCCCGGAAACCGGCAGACGCATTCGACGGGATAATAAAAGTCGTTTTTAAACATGAAGGGCACAGGTTAGTGAAAAACGACGGGGGGAAAGGGGCTTCGCGCTTCGGCATACTCGAAAGCACCGCGCGTCAATACGGATACAAGGGCGATATCAAAAATATTTCTCAGGCGGAAGTGGAAGGCATCTACAGGAAGATGTGGGAGAAATCAGGAGCGGCCTCCTTGCCTTATCCCCTGAGCCTCGTGCACTTCGACACTTACGTGAACAGTCCGGGAGCTGCAAAGAAGCTCCTCGAAAAATCCGGCGGCGATATAGACACCTACCTGCAACTGAGGGAGAAGCGCTACAGACGCCTTGCGGAATTAAGGCCCGAAAGATACGGAAAATATCTTAAAGGCTGGACGAACAGGATCAACAGCCTCAGGGCATCTGTGAACGAACACCGGATGATAGCAAGCGTTTTAAACGCTCCTCCAAACCCCGCCTTCAAAATAGAATCCAAAGACGCGTAAGCAGTAGAATTCTGCGCGCCTCTACAGCGCTATATGCACGTGACATTTCTTTGTGCAGGCGCGGGAACATGCCTCGCATCCTATACATTCTTCCGGATTGGCTATCGACATTACCTTATTGCCCATGTCGTCTCCGTACTCGTCCTCTCCTTCAAACGGCTTTTCGATAAGCTCAAGCACCTCGCGGCTGCAGACCTTATAGCACCTGCCGCAACCGATGCATTTCTCCACGTCGATGGACTCTATGAATTTAGGCGTCCACTCCTTCCCGCCTCTCGTATATCCTACAATTGCCATAACTCCTCCTTACGCTATCGCCTCTCCGTCATGCTCTCCTGTCCTCACCCTTACGGCTCCCTCTATCGGCGAAACGAATATCTTCCCGTCTCCGGCCTTGCCTGTCTGATTCACCCTGATTATGGACTTCACAATCTTAGTCACCACGTCATCCGGCACCACGATAGTGAGCATCCTCTTCGGCACATACAACGCTATCTTAGGCAGCGTGTGCTCAAGCGCGTATGTTGAAGGAGTAGGGGTAAGCTTCACCGCGGTGCAAAAGCTGTCCGGCATCTCGGAATCCATCTCAGCGCACATTGCGCCTTTCTGTTTTCCTCTGCCGTCAACGCTCTGAATAGTGAGCGACGGATAACCCAGTTCGTCAAGCACTGTCTTTGTTTCCGGGAGCTTATCTCTCCTTATAATCGCCGTTATTTCTTTCATCGTTAGACCTCCTTTTATTCGATTACTTTATAGGCATGCCCTCCATGCCATACATGCATTTAACTATAATACTGCCTCTCCTGTTCTAACGGTATATGTCGCTTCCACAGGGCTGATAAAGACCTTGCCGTCTCCAATAAAACCTGTCCTTGCCTTGTCCTGAATTATCTTGACTACCCTGTCCACGTCTTCATTATCGACAACAGTCATGAGGAGGGTCTTCGGAAGCTCGTCGTAATGCACGGGCCCGACTTGCAGCCCTTTCTGCTTTCCCCTTCCGAACACAGGCATCTTTGTAAGGGACGGGAATCCCGCGCCCTCCAATGCCAGCACCACCTCCTGCTCTTTTTCCGGTCTGATAAAAGCCCTGATCATCTTCATCTCTCTTTCCTCCTATTTAAATTTATTAGTCATTAGTTTTACTTTTTTACCAATGACCGGTGACTATTTACTGCCCATCGCCTTTTTCAGCCATATCGGCGGCGATGTATGCGCGGTCTCCATCAGCTTCCGCATAGACTCTTCAATCGAAACGGCTTCTTTCACCTTTACGGGCATGATCCCTTTCCTTGCAAGCCGCGCCGCGGAAGGCCCGCCTATTTCCGTCAGATATATGATCTTGCAGTCCGCCAGTTTATCCGTTTTGTCCTGCACCTTTTCGTCATGCGCGCGTCCCATTCCCTTAGTCCCTTCTACTGCCGTATCCCTTCCGTCGGCAAACTTCCTCATCTCAAGGAATTTATAACCTTCATTGGTCAATTCGTACACTGCGAACATTCCCGCCCTGCCGAAATGCTCATCCACCATCACGCCGTCTGTTGTTGCAAATGCGATTTTCATTTGTGCACCTCCAAAAATAAATTCGCGATGTCGTTAATAAGTCCGAGCGTTCCCCTGTATCCGATAGTAACCTTATGGTTATTTCCCAGAACCTTATATACAGGGAACCCCATCTGATACAAAGGCGCTCCGAGCCTTTTCGCGGTATCTTCCGCGTGGGAGTTTGAGATGAGCAGGTCAAAATTGCCCTCTACAGAAAACAGATCTCCCGAATTCACATCGACTATTTCAATTTCCGCGCCCATCTCATCAAGCCAGCTCGCCGCCTGAAGCGACAAATCGTTCTCCAGCGCGAGACATGCCTTTTTATTGCCGTAATAAAAATGAGCGTCCCTCATCCCGTCTGTTAATATCCGCCTCTGCCTTTCGTATTTTTCAGGAACCGGCCTGCCGCGCAGCATTGAAAGCGTTTCCATGAGCATATCGGTATCCCTTGATCCCGCAATGCTCTCAAATACCCTGTATTCCATGCCGAACCTATCTTTCAGCTTCTTGGCGGAAGCCTCCATGCTCGAGCCTATCGCGAGGGTAAATTCCGATTTTGACATCTCGCTGATTTCATCAACGCTTGTGCCTCCGGTCGCGATGGGCGACATGCCCTGCCTGCTTCCGTCGAGCGCGGACAGGTCCGGAAGCATTATAGGCTTAAGTCCGAACGATTCGATTATATCTCTCAGTTCCGTGAAATCGGCAGGCGTAAGATGCGAGCCTGCAAGCACATTTATCTGTCCTGTTACCGTTTTTGTTCCTGGTTTTTTAACAAGGCCGAGCAGAGTTTCTACCGCCTTCGCATATCCGCTCTCAAGCCCCCCTTCATAGTCAGGGGTAGGGATATGAAGAATAGCGCAATGCGTATACTCTCTCTGAAGCTGCTTTGCAACACTGCTCGCATCATCTCCCTTGACCTCGGAAAGTCCGGATGTCATCACCCCGATGATCTCAGGACTGTTCTTTTCGATAAATCCTTCGACCGTTCTTGTTATAGTATCCTCGCTTCCCATGACAACATTCTCCGTAAAGAGCTTTGTGGAGGCGAGGGCGATCGGCTCCCTGAAATGCTTTGTCAGAAGCACCTTTCCCAAAAACGTGCATCCCTGCGCGCCGTGAATGATGGGCAGGGCATTATTAATCCCCTGAAAGGCAATCGCAGCGCCGATGGACTGAGAATGCTTCAAAGGGTTGATAAGACAGCTTTCAGCTTTCAGCTTACAGCCTTCAGATTTTTTCTTTTGCTGATTGCTATAAAACTTTATGCCGCTGTTTATCTGTCCGGCAAGATTTACCAGCCCGTCATATCCCGCGTACGCCGTATGCCTTTCCTGATTCACATCTACAAAAGGATAACCCTCTTTTACTGCGAGATACTGGTTCCTTCCTCCTGCAACGAGGATATCCGCGTTTCTTTCCTTCAAGAGCCGGAGCAGGTTTTTTGGCGTAGTGTCCTCTACAATAGGCGCATTCTGCCCCAATATATCTTTCATCTTCTCCTCGTCTTCAAGGCTGCTCTTCTTTGTGCCTATGGCGACGATCTCTATCCCCAAATCCATAAGCGCGGAAATAAAAGACCAGCTCTTCACGCCGCCTGTATAAAGCACGGCTTTTTTGCCCTGCAGATGTGCATAAGGTATCAGCCTTTCAATTAATTTCTCTTCTTCTCTTGCGATGAGGTATTCTATGCGTTCGTTAAAGCCGTTCAACCCGTTTAAGCTGTTTAAACTGTTTGAATGGATTAAGCTGTCCGTTATAGCCCTGAGCGCCTTCGACATCTCTGTCCTTCCGAAGAAAGAAACTTCGATATACGGAATTCCGTATTTCCTTTCCATCTCCCTTGCAATGTTTATCAATGCCCTGCTGCACACGACAACATTCAGCTTTGCCCGGTGTGCGTATGTTATCTCCTCAAATGTCGAATCACCGCTTATCCGCGAAAGAACCCTTATTCCGGCCTTCTTAAGCACAGGCTCAACAAGCCATAGGTCGCCCGCTATGTTGTATTCGCCTATGAGATTGACATCATAATCGGTCGTAAATGGAGGCTCGCCCGTTCCTATCGCATAATCGAGCAATACCTCTCCGGCTATTCTGTTGCCGAGATTCTTAGGGCCGACGAAACCCGGCGCATTCACGGGTATTACCCGAATGCCGAGAGATGTTTCGGCCTTTTTACAGACCGCCTCGAGGTCTTCGCCTATCAGACCGCTTACGCACGTGGCATGGACAAATATCGCCTTCGGCTTCACCGATTCGTAAGTCCGCAATATCGCGTTATACAGCTTATTTTCAGAGCCGTAGATGATATCCATCTCGCTTATGTCCGTTGTAAAACCCATCCGATGGAGGCTGCCCTTTGAGGACAGCGTTCCCCTTCCTTCCCATGAATTGCCGCAGCATGCTATAGGGCCGTGGACGATATGAGCCGCATCGGCTATGGGCTGAAGGACTATCATAGCGCCGTCAAAGGCGCACGATTCCCCGCCCCGTGAACGGCAGACCTTGTCCTTCTTCTCCGTCCCGCAGCCGTGCTCAAAATATTTATCCAGCCCTGTAGTCATTTCGGATCGCTCCTTTTATTTCCTACCTGATTACGTCAAAACTCGCAGTATTAACCGTCTTTCTGTCCATCTCATCGAGGACTGTATTCACAATCGAACTCACGAGGTTCAGCACTCCCTGATAGCCGATTACCGGATACCTGTGGAGATGGTGCCTGTCAAAAAGCGGGAAGCCTATTCTGATAAGCGGCGTACCGGTGTCTCTCCAGAGGAACTTCGCGTATGAATTCCCGATTAACAGATCGACCGGCTCCGTGAATAGTAGAGACCTCAAGTGCCACATATCCTTTCCTGAATAAACCTTGGCCTCTGCGCCGAACGGACTCTCCGCTAGGAGACTCTGCATGTCTTCCTCGAACTTCTTGTCCCCCATGGAGCAGACGATATGAACGGGAATTCCGCCCATCTCCATCAGGAAACTGACGAGGCCGAGTAGTTGATCGGGATCTCCGACGAGGGCGAATCTTTTCCCGTGGACATAGGGGTGCGAGTCGACCATCGCATCGACGGCCCTGCCGCGTTCATCTTCTATCTCCTGCGGTATTTTCTTTCCCGTCAGCTTGCTCACTTGTTCAAAAAAGAAGTCGGTGTTCTTTACTCCTATGGGCGTAAGAACAGCGGTCTTCTGATTCCATTCTTTCCCGATATATTCCATAGTCTTAAGCGTCGAGTATTTCTGAAGCGCAATGGTTGCATCGGCATTAATCGAATCCATCGCGTCTTTTAGCGGAGTGCCGCCGGGATAGAGCTTGTACTCGCCTGTATTCGGTGAATCGAAGATCGCGCTAGCATCCGACAGAAGCGTAAAATCCACGCCCATCATCGCCAGCAGCCTCTTTATCTCATGGTAATCGCCGGTGTATGTATCGAATCCCATGATGACATTGATCTTTCCATTAGGTTCTCCCTTCCTGCCTGTGGTGATGGAAGAGAGGATACCTTTCATCATATTGTCGTAGCCGTTAATGTATGAGCCGACAAAGCTCGGTGTATGAGCAAAGGGGACCGGCAGATCCTTTGGTATAAGATCTTTTTCCTTTGCGGTCCTTATGTAGGCGTTCAGGTCGTCTCCGATCACCTCGGCCATGCAGGTCGTGCATACCGCGAGCATCTTCGGATGATAAAGGGTATAGGCGTTTTCGAGCCCTTCGAGCATGTTGTTCAGCCCGCCGAAGACCGCTGCATCCTCTGTCATAGAGGTCGATATGGCCGCCAAAGGCTCCTTGAAATGCCTGTTCAGATGGCTTCTGAAGTAGGCCACGCAGCCCTGCGCGCCCTGAACAAAGGGCATAGTTCCTTCAAAACCCGACGAACAGAAGATAGCGCCGAGCGGCTGACAGGCCTTGGCCGGGTTGATCTTTATATTCTTCCGGGCAAAGTTCTTTTCCTGATACTCTTCAGTCTTCGTCCATTCGGCGATCTCCTTCACCTTTTCCTTCGGCCATGGGTCTTCGAACTCTCTCTTATTTTCGAACTGGTCCAGATATTCCTGCTCCTGGAAGAGTTCGTTATGATCTTTGATCCTTATCGTTTTCATTTCTTCCTCCGTATCAAATTCCACGACGGGTTGTTGACCGTCATGTCCATATCCCTTGCGAATACAGGGAACCCGTCGAAGCCGTGGTAAGGCCCCGAGTAATCCCATGAATGCATCTGGCGGAACGGCACGCCCATCTTGTGATAGGAATATTTTTCCTTTATGCCTGCGCCCACCATATCGGGTTTCATTCTCCTCGTGAATTCCTCCAATTCATAAAGGGTGGCGTCATCCATGATTACAGCGCCCTCTTTCATCACAGGATAGGTCCTGTTGTAGTCATCGTTGTGACCGAATTCATATCCGGAAGCGATTATCTCCATTCCAAGGTCTTCATAAGCGCCGACGGTATGCCGGGGCCTCAGTCCTCCGACATAGAGCATCACCTTCTTGCCTTCGAGTTTCGGCTTGTACCGCTCAACCACCGCATCCATCATCGGCTTGTATTTTTCGATCACCTTCTCGGCCTTCTCCTTGATGTTATCATCAAAATGTGAGGCGATCTTTCTTATGCTCTGATATATCTTGGTGGGGCCGAAGAAGTTGAACTCCTCCCATGGTATGCCGTACTCCTCTTCCATATGCCTGCATATATAGTTCATGGATCGATAGCAATGGATCAGGTTCAGCTTTGCCTTCGTGGCTATGCCGAGTTCATTGACGGATGCATCACCTGTCCACTGCGCGATTACCCTGAGGCCCATTTCTTCCAGCATCTTTCTCGAAGCCCAGGCGTCGCCTCCTATGTTGTAATCGCCGATGAGCGCCACGTCGTAGGGAGTCGATTTTTCGAGCTTCCCCTTGCCTAAAACATAGTCCCTGATAGTGTCATTCGCTATGTGATGGCCGAGGGACTGGCTCACTCCCCTGAAGCCCTCGCAGCGGACAGGAACTATCGGGATACCGAATTCCTTCTCCACCCTCTTAGATACCGCCTCGATATCATCCCCGATAAGGCCTACCGGGCATTCGGAAAGGATTCCGATACCCTTTGCCAGAGGAAAGAGCTCTTTCAGTTCATGGAGCGCCGCATCGAGTCCCTTATCACCTCCATAGACAATGTCCTTCTCCTGAAAATCCGTGGTTATATGCATCGTGCCGAAGGTGTCTACACCCGTTATTCCGTTGTAATAATTTCTCCTCGCCCACCAACTGTACTGTCCGCATCCGACCGGGCCGTGGCTGACGGTTATCTGGTCCTTCACCGGACCCCAGACAACACCCTTGGCGCCTGCGTATGCGCAGCCCCGGACAGTCATAACGCCGGGCCGGGATTTTGTATTCGCCTTTACCTTACAGGTGCTGCACTGTCCGGTAGGATCATTGGCGGCCAGGTGCTTTGCTCTCTCCTTTTTAGTCTTTTCAGGATAGGCCTCCAGAATTTCCTCTATCATCTTCTGTGTGTCTTTAATTGCCGTGCTCATCGTTCCTCCTTTAATAACAGTTCGAACCGTTTAAACTGCTTGAACTGTTTAAACTGTTTTTATGCCGCCGCCTCTTCGTTCTCCATTATCCCGAAGTCCATAAGCAGTTGTTCCAGCTCATCCATGGAAATGGGCGTAGGTATAACCAGGTCCCTGTTGTCGGCGATCTTTTTCGCAAGCGTCCTGTATTCATCAGCCTGAGGGTGTTCCGGAGAGTATTCGATGACCGTCATTCTCCTCAGCTCTGCCCTCTGCACCTGATTGTCCCTCGGTACAAAATGTATCAACTGTGTCCCGAGTTTTTTCGCGAGTTCTGAAATCAATTCGTATTCCTTATCCGTCTTTCTGCTGTTACATATCAGCCCGCCCAGCCTTACGCCTCCGCTATGCGCATATTTGAGAATGCCTCGCGAGATATTATTTGCCGCATACATGGCCATCATCTCACCGGAGGTCACTATATAAATTTCTTTTGCCTTGCCCTCTCTCATCGGCATGGCAAAGCCGCCGCAGACAACGTCGCCGAGGACATCGTAAAAGACAAAGTCGGTGTCCGCATCATATGCACCGTTTTCTTCAAGAAAGTTTATGGCGGTTATAACACCCCGGCCCGCGCATCCGACCCCCGGTTCAGGACCTCCCGACTCAGCGCACCTGATGCCGTTAAAGCCGGTCAGAAGCACTTCGCCGACTTCAAGGTCTTCTACTGTGCCGCGTTCTCTCGCAAGGTCCATCACAGTTGTCTGTGCCTTTGCGTGCAGTATGAGCCTTGTTGCGTCTGCTTTTGGATCACAACCCACTATCATGCATTTGTATCCGGCCTGTGAAAGGCCGGCAACTGTATTCTGTGTTGTTGTTGATTTACCGATACCGCCCTTACCGTAAACCGCTATTTGTCTCATTAATATCCTCCTTCAAAAATTTTAATTCTTAATAAAGCAATCGCCGTGCCGGCTCGGATAATCGTTGATTTTCAACGGAACGGCGCACGAACATTTTTTCGCCATAAGACATTTGTGTATCATCTACTACAAAATTGTTTATCATATTCAATCTCGAAGGGTTTGATAAACCGCCTGTTAGTGCTATACTTAAAACAAAATCTAAAAACATGGAGGAAAAAAATGAAAAGACTTTTGGTATGTTTATCCGTAGCCTTTGGACTGCTCATGATCCAAACGCCTCAAGGCATTGCGGCGGAACGGCCCGCTCCGAAAGAGAAGGCCGGAAAGCGCATGGAGAAGAAGGGTGAGATGAGGGAGCATCGCGGCGACATGATGGAGAAGAAGGGTGAGCAGAGGGGAAAAAGAGGAGAGATGCTTGAACAGAAGGGTGAAATGCTTCAAGAAAGATCGGAAAAAATGAGAGAGGCCGGACACGAAAAGGCCGCTGAAAAGATGGAAAGGACCGGCGAGAAAATGGAGCGCAGAGGGGAAATGATGCAGAAGCAGGGCGACATGATGGAGAATAAAGGCGAGCGTATGCAAAAGCAGGGAGATCGCATGCAGAAAAAAGGCGATAGAATGCAGAGGAAATAAAAACCTGATTTCTAAAAAGCCCCGATTTTTATCGGGGCTTTTTGTTTTTTAGTTCTGTTATAATCCTCTCATGCGTTTTATTGCGGACCTCCACATCCACTCGAAATATTCACGGGCGACCAGCAAGGAAATGTCTCCTGAAAGCATATGGAAATGGGCGCAGATCAAAGGCATTTCCGTAATAGGAACGGGAGACTTCACCCATCCCCAATGGTTCAAGGAGCTTAATGAAAAACTCCAATCAGCCGGCAACGGGCTCTTCAGACTCAAAAAAGACCTTCAGGCGGATGATATTCCCGAATCGTGCAAAGCCGATGTCTCTTTCATTCTCACCGCCGAGATAAGCTGTATCTACAGTAAAAACGGAAAGACAAGAAAGATACACTCGATATTGTTCGTGCCTGATTTCACAAGCGCGGCAAAGATAAACATTGCGCTCGCAAAGATAGGGAATCTCAATTCGGACGGAAGACCTATATTAGGCCTCGACGCAAAAGAGCTTTTGAAAATTGTTCTTAACGAAGCGCCCGACGGCATGCTCGTTCCAGCCCATGCGTGGACTCCTCATTTTTCGATATTCGGCGCCGAATCGGGATTTGATTCTTTTGAAGAGTGTTTTGAAGATTTGACTCCTCATATCTATGCGATAGAGACGGGACTTTCGTCAGATCCGCTAATGAACTGGAGACTTTCGGCTCTCGATAAAATAACTCTCATCTCCAACTCGGACGCGCACTCTCCGGCCAAGATAGGACGCGAGGCGAATATATTCGATACGGATATTTCGTATAAAGCAATGATGGAAGCGATAAAGACAAGAGAGGGATTTACAGGAACCATAGAATTTTTTCCCGAAGAGGGAAAATATCATTATGACGGCCACAGGACATGCGGCATAAGCCTGACGCCCCAAGAGACCTTAAAGCATAACTATCTCTGCCCGGTTTGCGGCAAGAGGGTTACAGTCGGCGTAATGCACAGGGTAGATAAACTCGCAGACAGAAAAGAAGGCTTTAAGCCCAAGGGTTCTCCGTCTTTCCATTCCATCATCCCTCTGCCTGAAATTATCTCGGAGGTTTTGAAAGTCGGCGCAAGCAGCAAGGCGGTGGATAAAGAATACCAAAATCTCCTTAATAAATTAGGGAACGAATTCAAGATACTCATGGACGTACCGCTTAAAGATATAGGCCACGCGAGTTCGGCGCTTATGAAAGAGGCGATATTCCGCATGCGCGAAGGCAAAGTGCATATCGCGCCCGGATATGACGGAGAATACGGAAAGATTAAGATATTCGAGGCGGTCGAGAGAAAAGAGATCAAAGGGCAGTCAATGCTGTTTTAAGTATGTAATATGAAAAACCTAACCGCTTCCTCCATTGACCTTAATCCGCAATTCCTCCATGCCCTCCAAATAATGGAGGAGACCGATAAAAATGTCTTCATCACCGGCAGGGCAGGCACGGGCAAGTCAACGCTCCTTCAGCATTTCAGGAATACTACAAAGAAAAATATCGCGGTGCTTGCGCCCACAGGAGTTGCAGCGGTAAATGTGAAGGGCCAGACCGTCCATTCATTTTTCGGCTTTAAGCCGGATATCACTCTCGATATGGTGAGTGGGATACGCCCGAGAGACAAGACGATTTACAAAAAGCTCGACGCCATTGTGATTGACGAGGTCTCTATGGTGCGCGCCGACCTCATGGACTGCATCGCCGGATTCCTACGCATTCATGGAAAGAACAAGTCCCTGCCTTTCGGAGGCATCCAGATGATATTCATCGGAGACCTTTACCAGTTGCCTCCTGTTGTTACATCACGGGATAAGACGCTGTTCGAAGGCCTTTACAAGAGCCCTTACTTCTTTGACGCGATGGTTTTCGACATCGGTTTTGACATGCAGTTCATCGAGCTTGAAAAGGTCTATCGCCAGAGGGATGACAAATTTCTGAACATCCTCAATGCCATCAGAAACAATACTGCAACAGACGATGACATAGCCGCGATCAATGCGCGGCATATGCCGGACTTCCATGATGACAAGGGCTTTTATATTTATCTCACCACAACAAACGATCTTGCCGACTCCATAAATATAAGACGGCTCGCAGATCTCAAAGGTAAAGAGTACCGCTATCACGGCTTGGTCGAGGGGGACTTTAATGCGAAAGATCTCCCCACAGGCCTTGACATAACGATTAAAAGCGGAGCGCAGGTTATGCTCCTGAATAACGACTCTATGGGGCGGTGGATAAACGGAAGCATCGGCAGGATTACGGGCATCAAAAAGAGCAAGGACGCGCCTGATATTATCCGCATAAAGCTTCAGGATGGAGAGACAGTAGATGTCGAGCCTTATACATGGGGGATGTATGAATTCCATTACGACAAGAATGCCGGCACGGTCATATCGGATGTTATCGGCACATTCACGCAGTATCCCCTCAAGCTCGCGTGGGCGGTCACCATTCACAAAGGGCAGGGCATGACCTTTGAAAGGATAATAATAGACATCGGCAGGGGAACATTCTCTCACGGCCAGATCTATGTAGCCCTCAGCCGATGCACCACACTTGAGGGCATTGTCCTTAAAAAGCTGATTGCAAAAAAACATATCTTTATGGACTGGCGCGTCGTGGATTTTGTTACGAAATACCAGTATAAACAGGCGCAGAAGAATCTGCCGCCCGATGAAAAACTTTCCATAATAGAAAAGGCCATAAAGGATAAAAGGCCGCTCGAAATTGTGTATCTCAAGACAAAGGACGAAAAATCACGAAGGACAATCCTGCCCTCGTTCGTCGGAGAGCTTGAATATCAGGGAAGAAAGTTCACCGGCGTTCAGGCGTTCTGCACCGCGCGGAAGGACAACAGGGTTTTCCATATCGAGAGAATACTTGAGATAAAGGCGGTTGAGTAGCGGTGAATAGAGGTCTTTTCGACGGACTCAACGAATCGCAGAAGCTGGCTGTTACGGCCGATGAAGACAATCTTCTTGTTGTCGCAGGCCCCGGCACAGGAAAGACATTAACCATTGTCAGAAGGATTGCGTATCTCGTCAATCAAGGCGTAAGTCCTGAAAACATCCTTGCCGTTACATTCACCAACCGCGCCGCAAGGGAGATGAAGGAGAGGGCTAATGCGCTTTTAGGCTCCGAGGCTTACAGGGCTTTTATCGGGACATTTCATCTCCTCGGCCTTAAAATAGTGAGGCAATTAGCGCAGGATAACTTTGCAATATGCAATAGAGATGAGCAGATAAATATCCTGAAAGAAATCCTTGAAGGGACAAAAACAAAGGCGCAGGAGGCTGCCGGAGAAATATCGCGAATTAAAAACTTTCTTGAAGATGCAAATGGAGAAATGAGCGGTATTTATGAGGCATATCAATCTACCCTTTCAGCAAAATCCGCGCTGGATTTCGACGACCTCATCTTAAAGCCCATTCATATGTTCAAGGATGAAGCCATTCTCAGGCAATATCAGGGTATGTTCAGCCATATCATCGTTGATGAATATCAGGACATTAACCCGGCGCAATACAGATTATTAAAACTTTTGGCAGGAGATAGGGCCGATGTCTGCGCCGTAGGAGATTCTGATCAGGCGATATACGCCTTCAGGGGCGCGGACATTGAAAACTTCCTGAATTTTGAAAAAGACTTCAAAGGCGCGAAAAGAATAGCTCTCATAGAGAATTACCGTTCGACCGGAACAATATTGAACGCATCCGGCTCCATGATAAAAAGCAATCTCAAAAGAATAGACAAAAAACTCGGCACGGCAAGAGAATCAGGCAGGCCGATTACAATGATCTCCGCGCCTGATGAAAAGGCGGAAGGGGAGTTCATAGTCAAGGAGATAGAGGCCCGGATAGGCTGCACGAGCCATTATAATATGTATGCCCACGGGTCAAATGCCGCGTGCGATGGCTCTTACAGCTTTTCAGATTTCGCGGTTATATTTCGGACTAATGCTCAGGCAAAGGCCGTCGAGGAAGTTTTTATGGAGTCCGGCATCCCTTATCAGGTCATCGGCAGGAAGAATCTGCGGCAGAGAAAAGAAATAGAAGATACCATTTCATATATGAGAAGCATTATCGATCCCTCCGGCGATGCAGGGAAAGAAGAGGGCGCATCATTAGAAGAAACTCTTCTGGCTGAAGATGACTTTTTCGATCCGAAGGCCGATGCTATTACTTTGATGACGATGCATATGGCAAAGGGACTTGAGTTCAGGGTCGTATTTATTGCCGGGGTTGAATACGGATTAATCCCTTATACGCTTAATAAAGACGATGCCGACATTGAAGAGGAAAGAAGGCTTTTTTATGTGGGCATGACAAGGGCGAAGGACGAGCTTTTCCTTATTCATGCAAGAAACAGGTTTTTATACGGTCAAAAGCTGAATCAACCGGCATCTCCGTTCATGAAAGATATCCCGAAGGATTTAATTCAGGATGTGGTTATTCCTGCAAGGGCGATAAAAGACAAAAAGAAACAGATAGGATTGTTTTAAGCATATTGCTCGCAAATCATATACCGCCTTACCTTCTCAAGCCTTTTGCCCTTAATGCCCAAAGGTATCCATATTTTCTTAGGCGGGCCGGATAAATTTTTCTAATTCAGTTTCATCTATCTGAAGTTCACGGGCAAGGAGTTTGGGAGTTGCGCCGGTCTGTTTGATTACCTCTTTCAGATAATTCTCAAAGGTGATATTTCTGTCCCAGCAGGAATAAAAGTGCTCTTTAAGTATGGCTGCCAGCCCTTCTGACGGTATCCTATAGCCCTTCCTTGTTGCTTCTTTCTCGCCCGTGCTTTCCGGGATACCCATTACTACAACACTGTCGTCCACAACCATATAGCGGATGTCATGCACGATGGCACAATCGCTGTATCTGATCTCAGCGCCCGCCTTTGTATAAAGATGGCCTATATTCAGTCTGTCCGGGAACTTCGGCATGAGATATCTGACGCTCACGCCGTTTTTTGTCAGCCTCTCGATATTATCTCTAACGCTCTTTGTCCTTTTTTTATCATCTCCTATCGGAAGTCTGCCGGTTATTGCCCCTATTACTTCAGTCCTGGCGTCCATCAGTGTATCTGTGACTGTGAGAAAATATTCCTGCCTTGACAGCACCTTTGTTGCCCGTTCAACTTCAAGCAGAAGGTTCTTCCTGCCTCTGCCTTCCTTTAGGCTGAAAAGCAAAAGTATGATTGTGGCAAGAAGCAGCACTGATTCAAGCACAAGAAGTCCCGTTTCAATAGTCATAGTATTTTTATTTTAAAGAAATCCGGTAATCTTTACAAGGGGAAGGGTGATTTGCCTTCAGCCTGCCGCGCTTCTGTATAATATAAATAATGTATGTACTTGCTATCCATCGGCGATTTTATGTTTTAATGCCGCATCACAGGGGGTGAGTTTTTGGGAAGCAGACAGCGAATGAAATTCAGAAAACCCCTGCCTCAAAAGCCCGCGGCAGGCAAGACCGCCGCTGAAATCGTCAGGGAATTGAAAGAGGGCAATGCCCCTGTCTCCGATTACAGGGAGCAATCCTTGAAAATCCACGGCCTGATATGCGCCAAATGCGCGAGGGAGTTCGATTTCAAAAACAGGCGATTCCTCACAGTGCATCATAAAGACGGCAACCACCGGAACAATCCTCCTGACGGCTCCAACTGGGAGAACCTCTGCGCCTATTGCCATGATGACGAGCACAGCAGAGGGCTGCTTGGAGATTATTTTAAGGGAAAGAGAGGGGACTGAAGTCCGTGAATGTGAACCCAGTATGCCCTTTTTTGAAAATTATACCGATGCGGTATAATAACGCCTATAACAATGTTATATTGTAAAATTATAAGATTCAGTAGCTTTTCATATAAAACAATTGACATTGTGCCCCATGGCATTTATGATTTTTATGAAAACGCTGACGTAACATAAAAAAGAATGTTATACGGTCAAATAAATAATTAAGAATATGACAAACTCCAACCCATTCAGCCCCCGCTGGGATAATTTAATTCGCTTCGATTCGTTAATGAATATTTTGAAGCATGAATCCCGGTTCATTTTACAAGAACCATATAAGACTTTTATTGATTCAATTATTAAACAAGTGCGCGAGCAATTTACCTCGATGATCCCAGCAGGCACAATATTGTTTCGCGCAAGAATTAATGAAATCAATTTCAAAGACAGAATGAAAGAACAGATTCCATTTCCTGCAGAAAACATGGGGCCGCCGCCTCATCACCTTGCTAAAGCTGGAAGAATCAATCCAGAAGGAATTCCATATCTGTATTGCGCTGGTGACTTAGATACTGCAGGAGCTGAACTTAGACCCTGGAAGGGTGCTCACCTGACTATAGGCGAGGTCGAGATTAATAATGATTTACCTATTGCAGACTTGACATTGGATTGTAATGATGAGACTTGGGATTTATTCTTTGAAGAATTCGCTGAGTCATTTTCAATACAATGGCCTCCCGAACTTAAACTGAATTATTTGATTACCCAGTATTTCTCGGAGCACTTTAAAGCTGTGGGTCTCAGAGGCATTAAATATAAAAGTGAATTTAATATCGGCGGCGAGAACTATTCGTTGTTTTATGAAGAAGATTACGAAATCGTTAAGACATATAGCGTGGAGACATCTGAAATTAGCTGCATCTTTTATAGGAAAGACAAGAACGTATAACACCATGCTCCACTTGACCGGGAATAACCGCTTTTTGGTTTTAGCTTCATGTCTGTACCCCGGCAAGTGCAAAATTAAATAGGGTCAGCGCCCGTTTATGACTTATCCCTCCCCCTTCAAAAAAGGCGAGAAAGAAACAAGCGCAATTAGCGCAGTCGCCCGTGGCGGCTCTTCGCTTACTCTTCGAAAAGTGCGGAGGCGATTCTCTGCTGACGCTGCGAGAAGTGCGGAAATTAAAATCCGGCGGTTATTGACAATCCTCTCTCAGACCAATCCTTGATATTTACCCTTTAAATTTTTCGCAGAATTCCATATTGATTGAGATAATTTCCTGCTGGATCTTTCTGTAATCTATGCCGAAAGATATCCGGAGCCCTGCCGCTATATCCGAATACCGGCCGAATACCTCTCCTATATTGGAAGACGAGTATTGATGCCTGAAATCCTTGCATAATTCGTGAGCCTTGTCCGTATTAATATACGGCGTATGCCGCAGCGCCTTTTCGACCTGAATGGATATTTCCCTTTTCAATTGATCCGTTTCCTCGCCGTTTACGCGTCTCTGAAAAAGAAGCCCTATCGCCGGATTTTCCATATCGAGGCATGAGTTGAAGTCAGCGCAGTTTAAACAACAGCAGCGAAGTTCGTCCTTCAGCGTTTCGATAAGATACGTTTCGAGCATTCCCCTGAATACCTCATCCGTCTCAGGACTTGCCTGCCCAAGCAGCTTCTCCACAAATTCCCTGCTGTTTTCGACTACGGCTTCAGGGGTTTCTTTCAGCCTTTTCGCGTTTTCCGAACCTATTATGCCGTCAGCCAGCACGGCATAATAACGCAACTCCTCAGGGAAGAGGTCGAGTTTCCTTTTGAATTCCCTGTTGTTAAGTTCGTATAAGACCGCGTAATAAGAGAATGTTTTATTATCCGCCATTTCGTGGTGAAAATTATACCATTTTAATCGAACAAAAGTGTCTGATGCCCTTTATCTATATTGTTTAATAAAAAGCCTGTTTTGTTTTATGATAATAAGATGGACGGCAAACTCAATATCATAAAAACGGACGATAAAGCCGGCAGGTGTTGACCGTCAAACGCGCTGAAGCCTGCTGTACGCAGGACGACGTCAGAATGGACAACCGGCGATTATTTGGGAGCGGTCAGGTCTCGCATCAGCAATTTCCGCATGCGCTATGCTGTCGAGCCGGGGCTATATGCGCTCGGAGAACCGGGCGCTGATTCCGATGTGTTCGTGACCGCCAATTATAAACTGAGCTTCGACACTTTAAGAAAATCTCTTAAAGGGCTTAATGCATGGATACTCGTGCTCGACACAAAAAGCATTAATGTCTGGTGCGCCGCCGGAAAAGGCACATTCGGGACTGACGAGCTTATCAAGCGCATTAATGAAACTGAATTGCATAAGGGTGTCAATCATAGAAAGATTATTGTTCCGCAGCTCGGAGCGGTGGGGGTGAATGCGAGAGCTGTTCAACAGGCAACGGGATTCAGGGTTTATTTCGGGCCTGTTGAGGCAAAGGATATTCCGGCTTATGTTTTATCCGGATATAAAAAGACGGAGGAGATGCGGCTGGTGAAGTTTACCATGCTCGACAGGCTTATCCTTACGCCCATGGAGATAAATCCCTCGATGAAGAAGTTTCCCCTGTTCGCTCTGATAGCGCTGATCCTCTTCGGGCTCCAGCCTTCCGGCATTTTATTCAAAGACGCATGGTCGGGAGGCCTGCCGTTTTTGGTTTTAGGACTTGCGGCTGTCTTCAGCGGCGCGTTCATAACGCCTGTGTTTCTGCCTTTTATCCCTTTCCGCTCGTTTGCGATTAAAGGCTTGATAACAGGCCTGTTCGCAACTTTTCTAATAACCGGATTTTTCGGATTGACGGGACTATCGGCAATAAGCGCGCATCTATTTTTTCCATCTGCAAGCTCATATATAGCGCTCCAATTTACAGGCTCAACCACATTTACAAGCATGTCCGGCGTCAAGAAAGAATTGAAGACGGCTATCCCCCTATATTTGACTGCAACGGCCCTCTCCCTGCTATTATTAACTATACACAAGCTTTACCGATGGGAGATATTATGAAGTATATATCGGATGTAATAAGCCTCGAGTTCTTTCCTGAAAAATGCACCGGCTGCGGCAGATGCGTTGACGTATGCCCGCACGCTGTTTTTGCGATGAGGGATAAGAGGGCTGTTATTACCGACAGCGACCTCTGCATGGAATGCGGGGCATGCGCCCTGAACTGCGAATTCGGAGCGATAAAGGTAGATTCCGGAGTGGGCTGCGCTGCCGCCCTGATCAACAGCATGATAACAGGCGGCCCTCCCTCCTGCGACTGCGGCGGGACTACCGGCAGCGATTGCTGCTGACATGGGCCTTTTTTCTACGATAAAAAGAATAGTTACCGGCGGTGACGCGGCGCACAAGGCGCTTATCCGTGAATTAAAGCAAGTTCCGAAAGACAAATTACCGGAGGCATTGGGCGCCGGATTGCATAATCTCTGCCTTCAATACGCCGCCGAATTCGTCCGTGAAGAACTGAACAAGCCGGATTCTCCGTTCAAAAATTCCCACAAGTCGAATTTTTTGCAGGAAATGGTTATCGTAAATTACTGGATTACGGACAAGGTGCTCGCCGACAAGAAAAAAACAATCATGGAGCATCTGCATAACAACTATTTTAAATATTTCCATATTAAGGATATTGAAACCGAAAAGGACTGTCTCCTGAACGACAGGTATGCCGTATATCACCTGAACTGGGACGAAGATATCGGAGACCATAAAGGATTCGGATTAAAGGTGGCTGAGAACATCTATGGGAAAGGGAACGAGCACCCCGGAGAAATCGCCTCGTTCTGGATTATTTTTTACACCGCCTCGACAATAAAGAAATTTGAGGATTTCAGAAGCGCCTTAAAGTCTGCAAAAATAAAGATTTAATTACGCCCTGAAAAGGTAATTAAAAATCCGGGAACATCTTAATGTTAAGCACCTTCCCGTTCTCGGTTACCGCCCTCGCGGTTAGTATTCCCCCCTCCACATACGCGAGTTCAAACTTGCCGAACCCGCTGCTTACGAATTCAAGGGCGTTCGAGGGGCATCCTCCCTCGCATCCGACAATCCCTCTTACCATTTTCGGAAGCAGCCCTTTTATATCGAGACCATCAAGCCTCGTTCCATTGGAAGCAGCGAAATGCCCTATCTTTTCTACAATGGAATCCGTATCCATATGAAAGGGATTATCTATAGGGATCGACAAAGAATCATTGTCCATTCTTACATCGAGTTCCATGAAATTCACCTCCAAATCGAATCTTTTAATTTTATCCTATTTACCTGAAAATACTCAACGGCAGAGGACATCCGTGCGGGGTTTTAGGTAAAATATATAGAATCATGGTGAAACTGACCCTCTACTATAAGCCCGAATGCTGGTTATGCGATACTGCGGAAGAGATGCTGAACGGGCTTGCCGAAAAATATGATATCGAAATAAATAAAACCGATATCACTTCGAGCGACGAACTGTACGAACTGTATCGCTTCGACATACCGGTGTTCGAATTCAAGGACGGCTCTACCCTTAACGGCAGGATCAAAAAGAAAGACTTAATGAAGAAACTCGAAGAAAATAAGGAATAATTATATTTCTTTTTTCAGCCTTTCCGCAACCGCATCTATAAATTCTTCCGTCAATGCATATTTCTTCACCGGCGGTTCAGCAATAAGCATGAGGTCTTTTGTCATAATGCCGTTTTCTACCGTCCTTATGACAATATTTTCAAGCGTCTTTGCGAATTTCACGACATCCGGCGTATCATCAAGCTCCCCTCTTTTGGCAAGCGCTCCTGTCCATGCAAATATTGACGCGATTGAATTTGTAGACGTAGGCTTGCCTTTAAGGTGCTCGTAATAATGCCTCATAACCGTTCCATGAGCGGCCTCGTATTCGTATTTGCCGTCAGGCGAAACGAGAACCGACGCCATAAGGCCGAGGCTCCCGAAGCCGGTAGCCACCATATCCGACATAACGTCCCCGTCGTAATTCATGCATGCCCAGAGCATTCCGCCTTCAGACTTTATTACCTGCGCGACCGCGTCGTCGATCAATAGATACCTGTAATTTATTCCGGCCTGCGCGAACTTATCCTTAACCTTATCCGCTTCCTCGGCAAAGACGTCCCTGAAAAAACCGTGATACAGTTTCGATATTGTATCCTTTGCCCCGAACCAGAGATCGACCTTTTCTCCGAGCGCGTAATTGATGCAAGAGCGGGCAAAGCTCCTTATGGATTTTTCGGTATTGTGCATTCCCATGACCACGCCGTTGCCCTTGAAGTCGTGGATTTTTATGACCTTCTTTTCACTGCCGTCTTCCGGCGTGAAAACGATCTCCGCAGTGCCGGGCTGTTCGACTATATATTCGACGTTTTTATATATATCTCCATAAGCATGGCGGCCTATGATGATCGGCTTTTGCCATTTGCGGACCGCAGGCGGGATATTTTTTATTATTATCGGCTTTCTGAAAACCGTTCCGTCCAGTATAGAGCGGATTGTGCCGTTAGGGCTCTTCCACTGCTGCTTTAGGCCGTATTCCTTCACCCGTGCGGCATTGGGCGTTATGGTAGCGCATTTTACGCCTATGCCGTATTCCTTTATCGCATTAGCCGCATCGACCGTAATTTTATCATCCGTTTCGTCCCTGCGTTTTATTCCGAGGTCGTAGTATTTAAGATCGACATCGAGAAAAGGCAATATCAGTTTTTCCTTTATGAGATGCCATATTATCCTCGTCATCTCATCGCCGTCCATCTCGACGATAGGATTTTTAACCCTTATCTTTTCCGGCATTATTCCTCCACATTTTAAGATTAGAGTTAATAATCTAAAAGGTAAGGGATGTTGTTGTCAATTGCCGGTTTCCGGAGAAGTCGTTTTGTTTGACAAAATCCCCGAATTTTCATTATATTATTAAGATTTGCGGCCGTTCAAAACAGTATTGCGTGGTTTACCGTATATATGTCAATACAAAAAGACGGAAGAACGGAAGATTTAGAAACAGAAAGGAGGTCGTATCATGGCTGAAAAAGTAAAGTCGAAAACCGACGTTTCCGCAAGGGCCGGTAACAAGGCTAAGGCCAATATCTGCAGGAACTGCGGAAAAAAGGTGGATGTAGTTATGGCAGTCTCTTCTACGGGAAAGAAAAGAATGAGACGCATCTGCTGCGGAGAGTAATTGCCGGGCAAAAAAATAAAATCTCCTGCGGCCGTCAATCCCTCTCCCCCGCCGCAGGGGATTTTATTTTATCCATTCCCTCTGTTTTACGCCTATTTTACAAATGAACAGCAGTAATCGGTAAGGGATTTAACCTTCAACTGAAACTTGGAGTTTGCAGGGATATTAAACGACTCCACGCCCTTTATGGTTTTCCAAGAGTCTTCGCCGGGGAGAAGCACATCGAGGTCGCCCGACAGTATCTCCATAATCTCGGCGTCTGCGGTATTGAATTCGTACTCGCCGGGGAGCATTATTCCAAGGGTTTTCCTGGAGCCGTCATCAAACAGTATGGTCCTGCTCGTTACCTTGCCGTCAAAATAGACATTAGCCTTTTTCACAACAGTTACGCCTTTGAACTCGGACATCTCTCACCTCATGTATATTTGGATTTACCGGAACTGTAAACTTTATCAAAATTGCGCGTGCATATGCAATATCTCATAAAAACAGCATTTTTTTATTCAGGGATAATTATTTTCGACTTCTTTTTATTGACTCTTTGACTGACCGGTCAGTATAATAACCTCATGCCCGGCAAAAAAGATTCCATACTCGGCGCCGCTATAGGCCTTTTCTCCAAACGGCCGTACCATATGGTGGCTATGGACGATATAGCGCGGAAGGCGCGGGTAGCGAAGGGGACCCTTTATTACCATTTCAGGTCCAAGGAAGACCTTTACGCGGCGCTGCTGCGGGATGGCCTTGACAACCTCCTTATGCGTCTTAAGGCCGAGTCGAACGAAGATACTATTGAAGATCTGAAGCTCTTTATAAACGGGCTCGCTGAATTTTTCAGCGAAAAAAAAGAATTTTTCGAGGTGCTCAAGAGGGAAGAAGGCAAGCTCCTCTCAAAGAAGTTAAAGAACTGTTATGAAAAGACATGCTCCGTTAAGGGCTTGCTCCACTGCATATTGCAAAAAGGGATCGACGAAGGGTTGTTCAGGAGCGACCTCAATGTGCAAGTGATTTCGGAGATAATTCTGGGGATGATTAAATCCGCTATTGACGGGAAAATAGAGACAAAGAAATTATCCGGCATCATATTCGATATGCTTATTTACGGCATAAAGGCGCAATAAAAGTTAACCCGCCCGCGCGGGATGATTCACCCTCCCTTCCCGCGCAGGCATACCCCCGACAGGGCAAACTCCCCCTTTGCCCTGTTAAGGTTCCTAAACATTTAGGAACCCAAAACATAAGCCCTCCCTGCCCCCAGGGAGGGCTGTTTTTTATATCTGAGGGTTACTCCTGAAGCCTTATCGCTTCCACCGGACAGTTCTCGGCAGCAGCCTCGCAGCAACCCACGAACTCGCACGCCTCTTCATCTATTACTTCAGACTTGCCGGTAGACTCCGGCACATGAAAAACTGCCGGGCATATCTCCTCGCATGTGCCGCAGCCGATACATTTTTCCTCGTCGACTATTACATTCATTTATAAAACTCCTGATATTACTATTACCCAAATTGAGCAATTCTTATGTCTACAATATCTGTCGGATGCTGCGGAAAGACTTTAAACCACGCACTTGCAAATACATTTATCTTGTATCCGTCATCTACAACATTGGATACTTGTTGAGTGATGCATTTATAATCTCCCACATTCAACACTTGAACAGACACTTTTTAAAGTCTTGGAGCAGTATCCGACAGATAAAATCGCTCAACTTAGGTTATAGTTCCTCGATTATCATCGCCGCAAGCAACGGGAACATTATCTCGTGATGCCCTGTAAGCGCGAAACACCGGCCTTTTGTCATGGTCGGCCTGCGGAGCACATTCTCCCGCGGCCTGTAATGCTGGATAAAATCCATATTCGCGGTGGTGAATTCCTCGACCTTATGCCCTAAATTCCGCGCAACGGTCAACGCCTTTAAAAAAACCTCGGGAAGCACGACCGCAGATCCCATGTTTATGTACACGCCGCCTTCGAGGTCGGCGATCACGGAGGTCAACAGCCTGAAGTCCCTTAGACTGCCTTCGCCGATTGAGGCGCCGTCAGCCTCCGGATGCATGTGTATGATATCAGAGCCTATCGCCACATGAACCGTGGCGGGCAGATCGAGGGCGCATGCCGTCCTGAATATGCTCTTGTCCTTGAGTTCAAAACCGGACGAATCGATGAAACCGCCGATAGAGCGTCCTATCCCGAGGCCTTGTTTCACGCCGGCGGTTATCGCATTATTGAGCATCTGTCCCGTTTCTTTAGCCATTCCGAATGTTCCAGTGCACAACTCCCTTGCCACATCCTCGGAGGTATGGCCTGCGTATGCGATCTCAAAGTCATGAACAATGCATGCCCCGTTGGTCGCAATCGCGGTTATCACGCCCCTTTGCATAAGGTCGATGATTAAAGGCGACAGCCCGACTTTGATGGGGTGCGCGCCCATGCCGAGGATAACAGGCCTTTTGTTCTTATGTGCGCTTACAACAGCCCCGGCAACGGCCTTTAAATCGTCCGCGGCAAGGAAGCCGGGAAGCCTGCCTGTGAATTCGGAAAAAGGACTGCCCTTTTCATGGGGCACGGCGGATTTTTCTATCGACACCTTGCTGCTCCTTTCCTTAATGGAGTAGGTCTTAATCCCCTTCACGTCTATATGCAGGTATTTCATATGCAGCAATTTTAGCACAAATATTGATTTTCTGTTAAGGTTTATGCTATTTTTATTAGCTGTCAGCTTACAGGCTGCAGTTTTAAAAGCTATTCTTAGGAGGATACAATTGGCAGGTAAAGCAGCACCTAAAAAGAATCTCTCGACCATCAAAAGGGTACGTCAGGCTGAAAAACTGAGTCTCCGTAATCAGTCTATGCAGACAAGGATAAAGACATACATTACGAAATTAGAGGCGGCATTCCCCGAAAAGAACAAGGAAAACATAGACAAGTTGTTAAAGGCGGCTGTTAAGGTTATAAGCAGCGCTGCATCAAAGGGAATAATTCATAAAAACACCGCATCGAGAAAAATTTCCCGGATCACCAAAAAGGCAAACACAGCCATAGCAAGCTAAAGTTATCTTGAAGATTAAGCGGATACCGCTTTCCGCTTTTTAATTTTTAAGCAGTTTTATCAGCAGGTCTTCCATGACATGACTTTTAGATGTCTTGATTCCCGCATCGGCCTCGTGCAACAGCCTGAAAACGCGGTTGAATGCTCTTTCTTCCCTGTCCTGAGTTCTGGAACGGAGGCTCGCATACTGCCAGTTAAGCGCGCCTAACAGCATCTGCGGCTCGCTGTTTTTGCTTACGTTCTCGAATATCCTGAATACTTCTTTTTTATCTTTATTCCTGAGGGCGTTGACGAGGTCAAAGGCGCTGTATTCCGCGCCGGCGTAAACCATCCCCTTGATGTCATCCATGTCTACCCGGGACGTATTCCACGATGAAAATTTCTCTATTTCCGAAGAAAGCATCCCAAGGTCCGTGCCCACGCAATTTATCAGGTATTCTACTGCCCTGTCCGTAAGTTCCACGCCCTTGCCCTTAGCCCTGCCGGTTATCCACAATGGGATCTCTTTTTCAGGCACGTTCAGGCCTATTGTCTTCATATTTTTAGAAACAGACGCGTCAAAAAGCTTTGGAGACGTCCCTTCAAACAACATTATTAGAAGGGATGTATTCGAAGGGGCTGAAAGGTAATCCTCAATTTTTTTAACGTCTTTTTTGGGGATCTTTTGAATATTTTGAATAACGACAACCCGCCTTTCGGATAGAAAAGGCAGGGTATTAAGCACATCAACCATCTGCTCCATGGGCTTGGCGTCATCCGGAGATTTAATATCGAAGACATCGAAGTTAAAGGCATCCGCCCCTTGATACCTCTCTTTTACAGCCGACAATGCCTCATGAAGCAAAAAATTCTCGGAGGAATAAAACAGATACGCGGGAGACGGCAGTTCCTTTGAAAGCTCCTGCTGAAACTGCTTAATGCTCATTTTTTGGCTTCTTCGGAAGCGTCCTGATGTTTCAATATTTCGCCCGGATAGGCGGCTTCCAGTAAAAGCCTGTTAAGGCGGAGGCGTTCGATCCCGGACGGATTCTTTTTTATGAGTTCTTTTACATCCCGCGAAAGCATGATATGCGCGAAGCGGTTTTCATCATAAATGCCTACACCCTGCAATATTTCGTTAAGACCGCCGACCAAGGCGTTTTTGGCCTTGTCGGACGCTTCCTTCGAGACGCTGTCTCCGCTTAATAACTGCCGGGTATCCGGCGATAAACGCTCCCTGATGTATAAAGATACGGGATCTTTCGGATCTCTCATCTTTGACTTCAGGGAATCAATATCTTTAATGTCCGTCGCGGCGAGCATCAGATAAGCGAAATTTTTTGGCGTGTTATAACTTATCGCCCTCGCGACTTCCTGCGCGATATTCTTTAACGCGCCGTTTGTCGAGATATCCTTCTGGGCGAGTACGTCTTCAAGCCTCGCGGAAGTGCTGAAATATGTGATAAAAGGGTTATCGGCCACAAGCGGAACGGACCTGCCGGTTGACGTATCCACAAGATTGAAGCTCGCTTTAACAATAACCTGATATTGAGTTGCTACCAGATTCTGTTCGTTTAAGGGCAGCAGCTCGAATTTCGTTATTTTCCCTTCGAGTTTGTATTTTGCGGATCGGCTGACGGAAAAACCGTACTCCGCAAATGTCTCCGCGAGGGATCTGATGAACCTGTCCTGCAGCTTAGGTTCGAGCGTCTTATTCTCTATCTTTCCGACCGCTATCGTATCAAACGGCAGGTTGGCCTTTGTCTGAATGGCGTAGCCGCTGCAGCCGTAAACAACGAACAGCAGGCAGCAGACCATGAACAACAATAAAAAACGCCTTGATTTTAAATTTTTCATTATCGTCTCTTGCCTATTATCCTAACACAATATTGACCAGTTTTCCCTTAACAACGACAACTTTTTTTATCTCCCTGCCGTCAAGCATCTCTTTTACGCGCTCATCCTGCAATGCCCTCTGCCTCGCGTCTTCGTCCGTCAAACCGGCAGGAGCAAGCATCTTAGCTTTCAGCTTGCCGTTTATCTGCACCACAAGTTCTATCTCTTCGTCCTTTGCGAGGGTTTCATCCCATTCCGGCCACGGCTGCTCGAAGATGCTCGGATTTCCGCCTGTTGCCTCCCATAATTCCTCCGCGAAATGAGGGGCAAAGGGAGCCAACATCATTAAAGTGTTTTTAACGGCAAAGCCGAGCGCGGATCGGTCTTCTTCATTCTCCGGAGTAAAGGATGACATCTCGTTCACAAGTTCCATAAGAGCGGCTATAGCCGTATTGAAATGATAGTCCTTTTCTATATCGTCGGTCACCTTTCTTATTGTCTGATGGGTCTTTCTTAACAACCGTGATGCGTAATCCGTAATGCGTGATGCGCCGGTTATATTTTCCTTTGACTCATCACGCTTTACGCATAACGCATTATTGTTTTTATAAACGATTCCCCACACCTTATTCAAAAACCTGTATGCCCCTTCCACGCCCTTATCCGACCATTCGAGGTCTCTCTCCGGAGGCGCTGCGAAAAGAGAGAAAAGCCTCATGGTATCGGCGCCGTATTTTTTTATGAGGGCATCGGGATCTATCACGTTCTTTTTCGATTTGGACATCTTTTCTATGCGGCCTTTTTCGACCTGTTTGCCGCAATTGACGCACCTGCCGTCTTTAACCTCCTCCGGAAAAAGCCAGTCGTGATCCGGGCACTTCCATGTCTCCTTGCAGACCATCCCCTGCGTCAGCAGGTTACGGAACGGCTCGCCGGAGGAAATAACACCGAGGTCTCTCATGCACCTTGTGAAAAACCTCGAATAAAGCAGATGCAGCACAGCGTGCTCGATGCCCCCTATGTATTGATCTACGGGCATCCAGTAGTTTATAGGCGATTTCAGATTTGAAATTTGAGATTTCAGATCGATGTCATCTTTCAGGCAATAGGCGATAAAATACCACGAGGAATCCACAAACGTATCCATTGTGTCAGTCTCTCTTTTAGCGTTGCCGCCGCACGCGGGACATTTAACATTCAGGAACCTCTCCGACTCCAAAAGCGGAGAGCCCCCCTTGCCGGTAAAACTGACATCTTCCGGCAATATCACAGGAAGGTCATTTTCGGGGACAGGAACTATCCCGCACTTATCGCAATAAATTATCGGAATTGGAGTTCCCCAATACCTCTGTCTCGAAATGCCCCAGTCCCTGATTTTATAGTTGACCGTCCGTTTGCCGGATTCCTTTTCTTCGATAAATACGGCAATCGCTCCCTTTGCGTCCGCGCTCTTAAACCCGTTAAATTTTCCTGAATTTATCAGAGTGCCTTCTCCTTCGAAGGCCTCATTCGGCATTTCTTCTTCCTGTCCGCCTTCGGGGATGATTACGGTCTTTATAGGAAGTCCGTATTTCTTTGCGAACTCGAAGTCCCTCTGGTCGTGTGCCGGCACTGACATGATAGCGCCTGTTCCGTATCCCATAAGAACGAAATTAGCGACATACACCGGTATCTTTTCGCCTGTCAGCGGGTTAATTGCGTAATGCCCCGTGAATATCCCTTCCTTTGTTTCCTCTTTACCGGATTTCGCTTTTATAGCGTCAAGCGCGGTCTTGTCCTGAACAAGCCTTTCGGTCAGCGGATGTCCGGGCGCAAGGCACATATATGTAACGCCGAATATTGTATCCGGCCTTGTTGTGTATATCCTTAATTTCTCATCGCCGGTTTCCAGCGGAAAATCCACCTCAACGCCCTCGCTCCTTCCTATCCAGTTCCTCTGCATGGCGACAACACGCTCGGGCCAGCCGGTAAGTTCGTCGCATCCCTGAAGCAATTCCTCAACATAGTCGGTAATTTTGAAAAACCACTGCTCAAGCTCTTTCTGAACCACCGCGCTGTCGCATCTCCAGCACGCGCCGTCTATGACCTGCTCGTTCGCGAGAACGGTAACGCACGACGGGCACCAGTTCACAAACGAAGCCTTCTTATAGGCGAGGCCTTTTTCGTAAAGCTTAAGGAAGAACCACTGGTTCCATTTATAATATCCGGGGCTGCATGTGGCTGTTTCCCTGTCCCAGTCATAGCTCAGGCCCATGCGGTCGAGTTGTTTTTTCATGTAACCGATATTTTCGTACGTCCATTTGGCGGGGTGAACCCCGTGTTTGATGGCCGCGTTCTCGGCAGGCAGGCCGAAGGCATCCCATCCCATAGGATGAAGCACATTGAAGCCGCGCATCTTCTTATATCGCGCTATAACGTCTCCGATGGCGTAATTCCGGACATGGCCCATGTGTATCTTTCCGGAAGGATAGGGGAACATTTCGAGGCAGTAGAATTTCTTTTTGGAGGTATCGGCTTCAGCCTTGTGCAGCCCTTTGTCTGACCAGTATTTCTGCCGCTTTATTTCTATTTCGTCGAAGTCGTACCGTTCTTTCATGATTCCCCGCGCGCGATCTTTCAGAATTTTATTCCCAGATCAGGGAATAACGCCGAAAGCTGTCCCATCCTGTTAGTCAGAAGCATAATGCCGAAGGCTATTAGAACCAAACCGCTGACGACCGTTATGACCCTCATGAATTTATTGAGCTTTCTCGTATAGGTAAAAAATACGTTTATGGCGAGCGTCGACAGTATAAAAGGTATCGCGAGCCCGAGCGAGTAAACCGAGAGGAGTTTGAACCCGTAAGTTGCCGATGCCTGCGAGCTTGCGTATATCAAAATAGTTCCGAGTATCGGGCCTATGCAGGGAGTCCATCCGGCGGCAAAGCTCATCCCTATCAGGAATGCCCCGACATAACCCGCAGGCCCTTTATTTATGTGAAATCTCTTTTCCCTCATAAGGAAATCGAGCCTTATAAAGCCGGCTATGAATAAGCCGAATATGATCGTCAGAATGCCCCCGGCGATCCTGAGATAATCCTGATATTTAAGAAGCATGCCTCCGATCAGGGATGACGACGCTCCGAGCGATACGAATATCGTGGAAAAACCGAGGACAAAGGCAAAGGTGTTCCCAAGGGCCTTTGTTATGCGGGGCGACGATTTAAGCTCCTCCATGGATAATCCGGTTATGAACGAAAGATAGGCGGGGACGAGAGGCAAAACGCACGGAGAGAGGAAAGACAAAATACCTGCCATAAATGCCAACGGAAAAGATACATCCTTCATCTCGCGCACTCTCCTGTATCGCCTTTGATCTTCTCTATGGCATGTGGAATAACATTTAGAATTACTTCCATATGCTCCTTTACGGCCTTAGGGCTTCCGGGCATGTTTATTATCAATGTCCGCCCCTTCACTCCCGCAACGGCCCTTGAAAGCATCGCCCTGTCGGTCTTTTTCAATCCTTCCATTCTCATGGCCTCCGCTATGCCGGGTATTTCCCTGTCTATCACATCGAGGGTGGCCTCGGGAGTAACGTCTCTCGGAGAAAGCCCGGTGCCGCCGGTAGTCAATATCAGGTCTACCTTATCCGCATATTCGAGCAGCTTATTTTTTATCAAATCCCTCTCGTCGGGCAAAATGTCATAATGCCTTACTTCGCCGATGCCTTTAAGCATTTCGGCAATAGCAGGGCCGCTTTTGTCTTCCCTTTCTCCTTTTGAACCCTTATCGCTCAATGTCAGGACGGCAATGGTTATCATGCGGGAATTTCTACGGGGTCTCCTGTTTTGATCTTTCCGCCCTTCAGCACCTTGATGAATATTCCTTCCTTAGGCATTACGCAGTCGCCCGCCTGATAATATATCGCGCACCTCGTATGGCATTCCTTGCCTATCTGACTCACTTCTCCGACGACCTCGCTTCCGATATTCATTTTTGTGCCGATAGGGAGCGAAACAAGGTCTATGTCCTCGGTGGTGATATTTTCCGCAAAGTCTCCGGGCTTTACATCGAGGCCCATAGCCTGCATCTTTTTTATGCTCTCGAGCGCAAGGAGGCTTACCTGCCTGTGCCATTGAGACGAGGCATGGGCGTCTCCCTCGATGCCCGAATTTTCGTTTATAACAGCCTCATCGACAGGCTTTTTCCGCATGCCTTTTTTCTCGCTGATGTTTATCGAAACAATTTTACCCGCCATTTCAAACCTCTCTAAAGTTTTTATCTTTTAAAATAACACAAATAACAAATGGATGTCAGCAACGGAGACAACACATGCATTGAAGACTGTCGGGCTATTTATGCCTTTTAATTAATGCTCTAAGGTAATAATCCATATCGAGCCTTAATATTACAAATAGGATTAAAACGAGTATCAGGGCGAATATGGACGCGAGAACAACGGAGTGCCGCATCTCGTAAAAGATTTTCCCCGCGCCTATTTCAGGCAGAGGAGCCGGCGCAAAAGGCAAGTTATATTTCCTTGACAGATTTTTTATATCCTCAATATTTACAACTGCGATCCCCGTTCTCAAAAATTCACCGACCAGACCCGGATGCCCGGAGAACTTCCGCGGATCGACGATCCCGGAATCGACGTTCACTCCGGCGAGCGCAGCCGCTCCTCCTCCGATATTCACAAACGCCTTTATATCTTTTCCACGACTCAGAGACTTGTAAATGCCTATTCGAGTCTTAATCGCGTGATTCAGGCCGTTTGCCTCGATTTCAGGCAGCTTATTGCGATAAATCGCATCCATAATCAAATCCCTGCCCTCTATGCTGAGTCCCCTGCCTGTATCGTCAACGCCGCCTATAGATGCATAGTCCGTCCTGTGTTTTATCAGCCCGGCATCGAAAAGGGCCTTCTCCATGTCCGGATATGTGAATTCAGGTTCGTTTGCGCCCCACATCGACGAGCCGACGGACGTAATGATTATGGGCTCCAGATCGAGGGTTTCTATCGCCGCAATGGTCATCAGGTTCAGGGCGGGAAAAGAGCCGCTGAAAGATACCGCAATGACGTCCTTCTCCCTGACTCCCGCCTTAATTAAAATATCTATGATCATAGCTGCAAAGTTCGGATTTGTCGTGGTGAGCTTGGCGTTAAGGTCCCCCGCCTCCGTAGTTATCTCGGAATGCCTGACACCTATAATGCCTGTTCCGTTAGGGTCGTTTGTGTGATCTATGGGAAGTCCCCTTGCGGCCCTAATATCCTTTATGCCTGTAAATAGCTTTTGAGTAAGGATCGCAGCCTTTTTTTTCTTATCATAATAAGGCGCGTAGGATTTCACTTCCACGGTCAGTTCCATATACATGAAAATGACGGATATAAGGCATACCACAACTAAAATATATCCGGGCACAGGGCCGGTGCGCAGTTTCACGGAAGTACCTCCCCGCCGGTTATGATGATAATAATCAACCGCACAAGTATCGAGGTTATGGTCATTGCAGCGATGGTCTCTACGACCCCCTGTCTATATATCCAGTACGCTATAAGGCCGGGCACCACGAATCCAATCGTTGAAATATCGATGTTCGCAGCGGCAAATGTTATGGGCGGGAATATTTTCGTTGCGTAGCCTACAAGATAACCTATAAGTATGGAGATAATGAGGGAACGCCGGCCGTAAAGCAGGATATGGCGGGACTGGGCATTTACAATCATGAATGTAAAAATGCCTGCCGCAACCGTGCTTATCACTTGAGCCGGACGGTGGATGGAAAGGGCGATATACCCCGGAACAACTATGCCGCCTGCCGCGAGGCCGATGGTCTCGGTAAACAGCAGGTTCAAAAGCATGCCCAAACCTACGGCAACAATTATCATGCCCTCCCCCTCGACACGAAATATTCTATCAACTCTTCGCCGTAACCTACGAAATTGCCGACCGCAAAAATCGTAGAATCGTCGTTAATCCTGCGCATGATATGCTCGTATGCCTCGCCTATTCCCTTCCCTCCGAGATCTACAAGCTTCTCCTTATTTACGCAGTTGCTCGCGCTGTGATAAAAAATGGCGGTGTTGCTTCCGGTCAGGAAGTACAAATCTCCTCGCATTCTCACGCAGAGGGTTCTCGCTATATGCGCGGAACGGTCGATACGGTCGGCCCTGCAATTTATAAGGACATAGAAATTGGATGCGGGCTTTACTATCTGCTGATAGATCATATGGATAGAGTCGGGGTCATTCACGGCAAGGGCGTTAAAAAGCGTTATTTTCTTGTTATTAATCAGCAGGTCGTATTTTTTTAAAATCCCGGGGTCGGGGATGCATTTATACATTTCTTCCAGGGCTGTATTTTTCCGTATGCCGAGATTTTCGCATACCTCGACCGCCAGTGCGACATTCTCTTTCTGTTCGAGATACGGGAATTTCAACATCTCCCGTTCCGAAATTTCCGGCTCACCCTTATTCCCGGCTACCTGAATAATCCTCAAGCCTTTGTCTTCGCAAAGCCCCTTCATTAATGGGAATAACTCTTTTTCGGCTGTGATTATCACAGCGTTTTTTGGAACGGCATTTATGAAATTACGCGCGATGTCCGACAGCCCGGGGCCCATGACATCGAGATGATCCCTACGCACATTTGTTATCACAACCAATATCGGCTTCACTATCTTTGTCTCTTCCGTCCATTGAAGGTCGGGTCTTAATGACATGTTTTCGAGGACAACGGCGTCTACTCCCTCTTTCACGGCCTTTTTGAATATGGATAGCTGTTCCCGGATGTTCGGCTTTCCGAGGCGTATGACCGGAATCTCGGTACGATTGTTAAAGACCATTCTCGGCTTTGTCCCGGTCGTCTTTGCCATGACATTGAAGCCGCCCGCCCTAAGTCCGGCGCCAATCAGCCTCGTTACCGACGACTTTCCCCGCGTGCCGTTCACGACGATTCTTACAGGTACCGCGCCGAGATTGCGCAAGTGGGCGTTCCATTCCATTCGGCCGAGGATAATAAGCAATATTAGAATAAAAAACAGATAAAGGGCGGAATCGGTTTCCATGTCCGAATTTCTCCTGTGTGAAAATTAGTAGGCTGCGGACGCTTATATAAATAGATATAGCCTATTTTTGATTAAAAGGCAAGATTACCGAAGCAGATCTATATGAGAGACGGACGCGGCCGTCCATTTAGGAAGACCCGCTTCGAGATGAGTGCGGAAAAAATCCTCAGCTTTTCTTTGCGCGTCTGCGGTTGCCGTCCGGTTGGCTTCTACAGCCTGAACCTTCTTGGAGGGATTATCGAAAGAGTGCTGCGCTTCTTTATATACAAATATATCGATATCTCCGCCGCTTGATTTGCCGCGCTGTGCGAGATTCACGCAGGCATTGGGGGAGACCTCTTCGTCGTCGGAAGCGGCAAATAAAAGCACGGGGGCATAAGGCTTGTAATAATCGTCATATTTGCCTTTGAGACCGCAGCCCGGATAAAAGGAAATCGCCGCTCTGAAACCCTTTAACGGATCCGGATCGGTTATGCCGGGCGCACTATCCGCTATGGTCGAAAGGGTTGCACTGCCGCCGTTCGACCATCCCTGCAAGCCTATCCTGTCAGGTACTATTTCAGGACGTGAGCGCAGATAATTCAGGGCGGCATAGGCATCGAGAGGACGTATCGTCACTTCATTAAGCTCAGAAGGCCGCTCCTCATAAGAATACTTTTTAAAACCCTCAGGATAGCCTCTGGGCCCGAAGCTGTCCACTAACAGCGCTGCATAGCCCCTTTCCGCCCAAAACCTGCCCCATGCCTTATGGCGCGCCGAAATCTTTTCTTCATCATACACGCCGTTTGCGAGCGAGGAATAAACGCCGGATCTTCCATGCATCATTACCACTGCAGGGTATGGACCCGGCCCTTCGGGCGTAAACATATAGGCAACAAGCATTGCTTTTCCGTCAAGGCTTTTAAAGCTCACAGTTTCTATATCACCGGCATAGGACGCCTGCAATGAAAAAAGAGCCAGAAAGGCAAAGGCAACAATGCCTACAACCTTATTTTTCAACATATTCTTCATACTTAATTATAACATTTTTGGGGCATGGACGGGGCTAAAAAATAGGCCTAAGAGTACAATCTTTCTATGATCCCGCCGCCCATTACCGCGTCGCCGTCGTAAAAAACAGCGCTCTGGCCGGGAGCAGGGGCCCACTGCGGCTCGTCATAAACAATTTTCGCTTTATTATCAGGGAGAACCGTAACAGTAGCGGGCTCGTCGGGCATCATGGAGCGCACCTTTACAGTACACCTGAATTCCGGGCTCAGGCCCATCAACCGGTTAATATCGAAAACATCGAACTCCCTTATCATTGCCGCTTCTTTCGGGCCCACATAAACCGCGTTCTTCTCCGTGTCTATCTTCGTTACAAATAAAGGCTTCCCGGTCGCAATGCCGAGCCTTTTTCTTTGGCCGACGGTGTACAAATATATCCCCTTATGAGTGCCGAGATTTTTTCCTGTTTGCACATCGATTATCGGGCCTTCTTCGGATCCGGCAAGATTTTCCAAAAACCTGAAATACTTCCTGTCCTCAATAAAGCATATCTCCTGACTCTCGGGCCTCTTCGCGGCCGGCAGGTTCAATGTCCTCGCTATTTCCCTGACCTCATCCTTTTTTTTATCTCCGAGAGGAAGCAGGAGCCTCTTCAGTTCTTCCTTTTTCAAAACATAAAGGACATATGACTGGTCTTTTTTAGGGTCGATGCCTTTTAACAACCGTGATCCGTAATGCGTGATGGGTGATGGGTCTTTAAGGACTCGCGCATAATGCCCTGTGGCAATAAAATCGGCGCCTTTCTCGTCGGCTATTTTTAAAAGGTATGGAAATTTTATATGCCTGTTGCATAGAATGCAGGGATTAGGCGTCATCCCTTTGGAATACGCCTCGATAAAAGGTTCTATCACCTTCTCCATGAATTCATTACGCAGATCAACGGCTGTGTGTTTTACGCCCATGTGTTCGGCTGTAAGCAGGGCGTCTTTTATGGCCTCGATAGAACAGCATCCGGTGAACGTATTCTTCATCCGCGCTTCGTAAAGTATAAAGCTCACGCCTTCGACCTCGTATCCCTGTTCCTTCAACAGATACGCGGTTACGGACGAATCCACGCCCCCGCTCATGCCCACAATTACCTTTTGCATATTTTTACCTAAGTTAAGCGATTTTATATGTCAGGCACTGCTCCAAGACTTTAAAAAGTGTTGATTCAAGTGCATATGAGAGATTATAAATGCATAATCCAACAAGTGTCCAATGTTGTAGATGACGGATACAAGATAAATATTTTTGCAAGTGCGTGGTTTAAAGTCTTTTCGCAGCACCTGACATATATTTCTAAATTAGAATCGCTCAATTTAGGTTTTAGAATATCGCTTTTTACTTTTGTTTTTCAAATATGTTACATTGATGAAATTCAAAACCCGATAAAGGAGCAATACAATGAAAAAACTTTTAACGGCGTTTATCGCCCTTGTTTTTGTGATTTCCTGTTCAAAGGACGGAGGATTCAAAGGCAGCTATGTCGCCAAAGTAGGCGGCAAGACCCTGACAAAAGAAGACGTTCAGGCGGAAATGAATACTGTCCCGGATATGGCAAAGGCATTCTTTCAAGGGCCTGAAGGCATGGGCCGTTTTATGGATGAGCTTGTAAAAAAGGAGATGCTGTATTTCGAGGCCCAGAAAAGGGGACTGGACAAGAGCAAGGAATTTCAGAAAAAAGTCGAAGAGTTTAAAAAGATCACCCTCATCAATCAGCTTCTCGAAAAGGAAATAGAGGCCGCGTCGAAGTTTACCGACAAGGATGTAACGGATTATTACGAGAAGCACAAGGAAGATTTTATGGTGAACAGCCGGATGAGGTTGAGCCATATATTAGTGAAAGATGAAGCCGACGCGAAGAAGGTGTACGAAAGACTTCAGAAGGGCGAGGATTTTGCAAAGATAGCTTCCGATGCATCCATCGATAAGGCTACCGCAAAATCGGGCGGAGATATCGGAATGTTCAAAAGGGGCGATATGAGACCTGAACTCGAAGAAGCCGCGTTCAGGCTTAAAAAGGGTCAGGTAAGCGTGCCTATAAAACTGAAAGACGGGATACATATAATCAAGGTGACCGACGCGAAGGGCTCCGTCATGGAGTTCGACAAGGTAAAGGGCTTTGTCCGGCAGAAGATGACCGCCGAGAGACAGAGGGAGACATTCGACAAGTTCATAGAGAATCTTAAAAAGAGTTACAAGATAGATATAAACAAGGACGCGCTTTCAAAGCTGACATTCGCGCCGGCTCCACAGCCCGCTCCGGCGCAGACACCAGAGAAGAAATAACATCTCTGGGTAAGGCGGATATCTTAAAATATCCGCCTTACCCTTACAACTTGCCGGACAACTTTCCCGCATTTTCCGCCATTTCGTTTTTTGTCCGTAATGCCGTAAAATACTAAATAGTGCAAATGTCATACAACTGATTTCACGGGATTTTTCTATTCAAAAAATCTTTAAGCTGTGCTATAGTTTAACCAGATTTAGAGAAATACGACAGGGCGTATAGGAATTGTTAAACGCATCAAAATATAGCGGCATAAGAAATAAAAGGAGAATCAAAAATGACCCATGCAGACGATGTTAGGCAATATTGCACTGACAATCTAATTGCCCCCGCTCGAAAACGCGGAGAAAAACAAATTATAATTCGAGCTGGCGATGTACACAGCGCGATGGGATATACAAATCGTATGCCTTTGGTATGCGCTGCTTTGGGTGCCAAGAAATTTGAGGCATCGGCTGGTGTTGAAAGGCTGAGCCTCACAGGGCCAACAAACGGCGCAAATGCAATATTCACATTCTTAATAAAATAAGGATTAATGAAAGTCATTTACAAAATCACATATCCGAACGGCAAAATTTACATCGGCAAAGACCTGACGGACAGCCTCAATTATTTTGGCAGTGCCGATTCTAAGCTTATCGAAAAAGATTACACGAGAGAGCAACGGCGAGATTTTACAATCAGAAAAGAAATTATATGGGAATCAGGAACGGCTAATGACCAAGAGGTTAATCAAAAAGAAATTGAATTCATAAATCTCCACAAGTCGAATGACCCGACCATAGGCTATAACCAGTGGCCAAAATTCAGGCCAGAATAAGGGAAAGGGGACGGTTCTAATTACACGCAGAACTGCTCCGCCTCCTCGCTACTTCTCTCTTACTTCCCGATACAAAACTCGCTGAATATCCTGTTCAGGATGTCTTCAGTGGTTACTATTCCGACTATCTCGCCGAGACTGTCGAGAGATTCTCGGAGAAATAGGGCCGCAACCTCAAGGGGCTGACCGCCCCTTAATGCCTCTGCCGCCTCTTTGATGGATTTCAACGCATTGTCTATGGACTGCTTATGCCTTATGTTCGTTATTATCACATCCTCCACGCCTGCGGCGCCGCCCGTAGATATGCAGAGGGAATAAACGGCATCCTTTAGTGTGTCTATGCCGTCGCCTGTTAATGCGGAAACCTTT